>Ga0209538_1000287_pt1 | contig 30927 bp, 31 predicted proteins | sample BarGraNGADG00211_2_FD_184492 | JGI IMG/M metagenome (GOLD analysis project Ga0209538, IMG submission 184492) | Arctic peat soil microbial communities from Barrow, Alaska - Barrow Graham LP Ref core NGADG0004-211 (SPAdes) (version 2) | ecosystem: Environmental > Terrestrial > Soil > Wetlands >... | reverse complement strand
AAGCTCCCTGGCGCATCTGTTCCAGAGCGATGGGTTTTTTGTGCGCATCATCTCGCAGCGATGAGTGGCTCGAAATGTAACTGGCGGAGGATGGTTTGAAGAAGAAGGACTTTATCATTTTGGCGGGTGCCTTGGCGCTTGCCCTGGGCCTGATCCTGGCGGTGCGCCTGGGTCTGGCCAACCCGCCTTGGCATCCGCAGGAAGCGCAGCAGGATGCCCCCGGTATCACCGTGACCCTCAACTCCCTGGAAGAGGGGGCCAAAGGAAGCGCACAGACGCTCTATCCCCTGCAGCCTGGGGCCAAACGCTATCCCGCGACCGCCTATTTGGTGATCAATGTCAATAATTTCATCTTTGAGCCCGTGCCCTTCACCGGTGACCATGTCATCACCATCACCCAGGAGGATGGCAAAGAGAACGTGGCCTCCATCAGCGCAAATAGCACGTATATGAGCACCTCCACCTGCCCGGGGCAGGAGTGTATCCATCAGGGACAGGTATCATTGGAGAACCGCGATCAGCGTGTGCTGTACAACCAGATCATCTGCCTGCCCAATACCGTGATCCTCAGCGTCCTGGATGAGGGAGAGGCCAAGCAGCTTTATGGGGAAACCCCATGAGCAACCATGACAAGGTGACAAAGCTGGCGCTGTCTGCGATGCTGGCAGCGGTGATGCTGGTGCTTGGCTTTGTGGAGTCCCTGATCCCCATCGGCAGCGTGCCGGGTATCAAGCTGGGCCTCTCCAACAGTGTACTGCTCCTATCCCTGTACTGGCTTGGCATCCCCATTTCCATTGTGCTCATGATCGCCAAGGTCTTCTTGAGCGGCTTTCTCTTTGGCAACCTGATGGCTATACAGTACAGCCTGGCCGGTGGGGTGCTGAGCCTCATCATGATGATCCTGCTGATCTATGTCGTGCGGGGCCTAAGTCCCGTTGGCGTTGGCATTGCCGGCGCCGTGATGCATAACGTAGGCCAGGTGCTGTTGGCGATGTTGGTGCTGCAGACCAACCAATTGATCTACTACATGGCCATCCTGGTGTTGGTGGGCATCGTCACAGGGGCCGTGACCGGGACAGTGGCGAAACTGCTGATGAAGCACCTGCGTCATAGTCAACAGCTCAGCATCAAAACGTGAAGCGAACATAATAAAAGAGGGCTTTCAGCCCTCAAATGCAATATTTCGCACAGGATCCTTACAATTGGCGTTGTTCAGTCGCTGTCCCGTTGTAGAACACCATAGTATTCTCCGGTATGCTGCTGGTCAACCAGACGTTGCCGCCGATGACGCAGTTGTCGCCGATATAGGTGTCGCCGCCCAGAATGCTGGCACCCGAGTAGATGACCACATGATGGCCGATATGGGGATGGCGCCTGATGCCTTTGACCGGATTGCCGTCAGAGTCCAGCTCAAAGGATTTGGCGCCCAGGGTAACGCCCTGGTAAAGCTTGACGTGGTCGCCGATGACTGTTGTCTCGCCAATGACCACGCCTGTGCCGTGGTCGATGCAGAAGTATTCGCCGATCGTGGCACCAGCATGGATGTCAATGCCCGTCTTGGCATGCGCGTATTCGGTCATGATGCGGGGGATCAGTGGGACGTGCAGCCGGTAAAGCTCATGGGCCAGGCGATACACCAGCGTGCCGTAGAAACCGGGGTAGCAAAGGATGACCTCCTCAATGGTACGCGCGGCAGGGTCGCCATAGTAGATGGCCTGGGCATCCTTGAGCAGCATGGCCTTGATCTCAGGCAGCTTGGTGATGAAGCGCTCGCCCACGCAGCGGGCATCGCAGCCAAAGGGCTCATCATAGGGTAAAGCAAGTGCCACCTGCTCCATCAGCTTGCGCTGCACGTTATCCAGCATATCGCGGGGCGTATCCACACGCGGATGCGGAAAAAAGCGGGGGAAGAGCAGGGTCTGCAGGTCTCGCAACAGACGAGTGATCTCCTGGCGGTCGGGAAGCAAGGCATCCGGGGCGCACCTGGACAAAGCCGGGTCAACGGTTTGCGCCTGAAGAAGATCTGCTGTTTCCTTAATAAAGTCATGCCGTGGTTTATCCATGCAAGCCTCCTTGAATTGTACTTACACAATGTATGCACTTTGGCCGCTTTCGTCAAGTGTAAAAGATGCGCCGTGGCAGGAAGTCCCTTGACGCATGTCGAATGAGATTGTATCAGGTTAAGTGGGGTGATGGTATGCAGGATGCGGAGCTGCGCGAAACGTATATCGATGGGCAGTCCATCTATCTAGGCGCGATCTTTGATGTGGAAAAGTGGCGGGTCACTTTGCCGGATGGACGTGAGGCCATCCGCGAGGTTGTGTTGCACAAAGGCGCTGCGGCGATCGTTCCGGTGGACGCGCGGGGCTATGTGACCCTTGTGCGTCAGCACCGCGTGGTGATCGGCCAGTTCACCTGGGAGATCCCCGCGGGCAAACTTGACTATGTGGGCGAGGATCCGCTCTCCTGCGCCAAGCGCGAATTGGAGGAGGAGACCGGCCTGCAAGCCCGCAGATGGCAGCAACTGAGCCAGGTCATCACCACGCCGGGCTTCTGCACCGAGCAGATCGCTATTTATCTTGCCACCGACTTGAGTCAGCACGAGATCCACCGGGATGCGGATGAGTTTTTACGCCTCAAGAAGATGCCATTGTCTGAGGCCGTACTGGGCGTGATGAATGGAGAGTTTCAGGACGCCAAGACCTGCCTGGGTTTGTTGATGGCGCACAAGGCGCTGGAGGAAAGTGCAAGAATGCCCTTTGGCGACGGTTTGCAGCCCTTCCGACGTACGGCACGCTATCCCGGGGCTGACGCGCAGGGATAGCATCCAACATCTGCCCTGTGCAGGCTTTTGCAGGAGGGAGAAAAATGGATAAGAAACACCATCTTTCCTACTACCTTTGGCTATTCTTTCTGCTCATCGTTCTGGGCTTTGGCATCTGGGTGCTGGTGGAAAGCACCGCCATTCCCTGGGTGCCCTGGTTTATGCGGATCGGGGAGCCGATGATCGGGCAGACAGTGAAGGCAATGGGGGGATAGCCCCTGATGCGTTATTTGCAGAGGTTATTTGCCCCGCTTGAATCCTCGCAGGAGAGCAGCCAGGCTACCTTTCGTGCGGCATTTCGTGCGATGCCCACGCTGGAGACCACTCGTCTGCTGGTCCGCCCGCCGCATTTGAGGGACGCTGCGGATTTTTACACCTTCGCGCGTGATGAGGAGATGTGCCGCTATGTGCTCTGGGACGCGCACCAAAGCCTGCGCGAAAGCCGGGAGACCCTGCGGGGCATGATGCGCCGAAACCACCAGGGCTTTCCAGGCGCCTTTGTCATTGAGATTAAAAGTGAACGGCGCATGATAGGTACGATCGGCTTTCAGTGGATAGACCCGGAGAACAGGAGCTGTGAGCTGGGTTATTCCATTGCACGCAGGCTCTGGGGGCATGGCATCGCTGCTGAGGCCCTTGAGGCGGTCGTGCGCTATGCCTTTGAACAGTTGGACCTGAACCGCGTAGAAGCAAAGCATGATGTGCTCAATCCTGCCTCCGGCCGCGTGCTGAACAAGGCCGGTTTCCTTCACGAAGGCCTTGCCCGCGAAAGCCTGGTGATCAAAGGCAGGCAGGCAGATTTGCAGTGCTACGCCCTGCTGCGCCCAGTGGGTAACGCGCCAGGCCGACACGCTTGCGCCATGATTCAGCAGATCCCCCAGGCTAATATCACCCATTGGGTGAATAAATGAGGAGGACATCCCGTGAAAAAGAAAACAATCCACACGCAGAAGGCTCCGGCCGCAATCGGTCCCTATGAACAGGCCGTCAGAGCCGGGCACTTTGTGTTCACTTCAGGCCAGCTGGGCATTGACCCTGCCAGCGGTAATCTGGAAGAGGGTTTGGAAAAGCAGGCTCGCGCAGCCATGCAAAACCTGGGCCAGATCCTGCAGGAAGCTGGCCTTGGCTATGATGACATCATCAAGACCACCATTTTCATGACCGATTTGGGCGGCTTTGCCGCCGTCAATGAGGTCTACGGCTCCTTCTTTGATAAGAGCAAACCCGCGCGCAGCACGGTGCAGGTGGCGGCGCTGCCCAAGGGCGGCCTGGTGGAGATCGAGTGCGTCGCTTTGGCGGACGACTGAGTTGAAAGGCATCTGTTCGTCCGGAGCAAATGGATATACACCGCTGGGCGGCAATTGTCCCTGTGTGATGCAATATAGGGTCAAAGTGTGATAAGAGGCATTGCGTGAAAGCCAACGTGAAAGCCAAGCAGGCGCTTATCCTCTCCATGATTGTCTTTGGCACAGTGGGTTTGTTCGTGCGCGGCATCGCGCTGCCCTCTGCCGAAATCGCGCTGTATCGCGCTCTGTTGGCGGCTGTCACCCTGCTAATATATCTGCGGCTCAAAAAGGAGTCCCTCAAATGGCAGGTCATCAGGCATGGACTCCCTCTCTTGCTCTTGTCGGGGCTGGCAATGGGCCTCAACTGGATCCTGTTGTTTGAGGCCTACCATTACACAACGATTTCCGTGGCAACGCTCAGTTACTCCTTTGCCCCGGTGCTGGTGACGCTGCTAAGCCCTCTGCTGTTCAAAGAGAGGATGAGAAGATGGCAGGGCATCTGCTTTGGCATGGCCTTTCTGGGCTTGTTGTTCATTATCCAACCTCAGGGAGGGGAAGGCGATAGCCACCTCTTGGGTGTGGCTTTCGGTTTGAGCGCTGCGATGCTCTACGCATCGGTCATTTTGCTCAACAAGGCCATCAAGGGCATCTCCGGCGCGCACCGCACAGTTCTGCAGTTCTTCGCGGCTATTCTGGCCCTTGTGCCCTATGTGCTCCTGACAGGTGGTTTTCATCTAAGCGGTCTTGATCAGAATGGATGGGCTTTGTTGATGGCTTTGGGTCTTGTCCATACGGGTATCATGTACTCGCTCTATTTCGCAGCCATGCAATCGCTCAAGGGCCACGAGATCGCGCTGCTCAGCTTCATCGATCCGCTGGTGGCGGTTGTGTGCTCCGTGCTCTTTCTGGGTGAACCCATGAGCGCAGCACAAGCGGCGGGCGGGGCATTGATACTGGGTTTCACACTGCTAAGCGATATCACAATGACAAGGAGACCATTCGCCGTTCCGCCCCTGATTTATCGGATGATCAAGTGGCTGCACATCACCTGAGAGTTGCCGCGGGCCTCTTCAATGGCTAACATTCGCCCTTGTGGATTCAGGGGGGATGTGGTAGAATTAATTCCGTTATGCTGGAATCACATGAAAGATAGGCAATAGGGGGTTTGACAATGGTTGAATATCAAGCAAAGGACATCAGGAACATCGCGCTCCTGGGGCATGGCAGCGAAGGCAAAACGAGTTTGACAGAGGCGATGCTCTTCGCTGCAGGCCATATTGATCGCCAGGGCAAGGTGGAGGATGGTAACACCACCACCGATTTTGATAGTGAGGAAACAAAGCGTGGCATCTCCATCAGCGCCGCCGTTGCGCCTGTTGAGTGGAAGGGCGTCAAGATCAATGTGATCGACGTGCCCGGTTACTTTGACTTTATTGGCGAATTGATGGGCCCCCTGGCTGTTGCGCAGACGGTGGGTATTGTGGTCAATGCTGTCAACGGCCTGACTGTGGGCGCCGAGAAGGCCTGGGCTTACGCGGGGGAAAAGGGTCTCAGCCGCATGTTCATCGTCAATCAGATGGATCGCGAAAACGCTGATTTTACCAAGGTGCTGCGCCAGTTGCGCGAGAAGTACGGCAACGCCGTGGTGCCGCTGCTGCATCCCATGGGCGCCGGCGCGGGCTTTACAGGCGTTGTCAACGTATTGGAAGGCACTGCCTTTACCGGTGCCGGCAAAACCTATAAAGAAGTAGCCGTTCCCGAGCATATGGAGAAGGCCGTTCGCCTGGGCGAAGCGGAGCTTAGGGAGGCCTCCGCTGAGGCTATTGATGAACTGTTGGAGAAGTATTTTGCAGAGGGTACGCTCAGCCGCGATGAAGTGCTCGAGGGTTTCCGCGCCGGCATGAAGTCGGGCAACATCGTTCCCATCGTTTGCTGTTCCGCCACCACAGGCGTGGGCGTGGCGCCCATTTTGGACGTGATGAAATCCTACCTCAACTGGCCGTCCGGCATCGTGGCTGAGGGGATCAACCCCAGGACCGAAGCACCTGAAACGCGCGAGTGCCGCAATGAGCAGCCCTTTTCCGCTTTTGTGTTCAAAACGATTGCCGATCCATTTGTGGGCAAGCTCTCCCTTGTGCGCGTGATGTCCGGTGTGCTGCAAGCCAACACGCCCCTGTACAATCCCAACAAGGACAAGACCGAAAAGTCAGGCGGTCTGTTTTTGCTGCGTGGCAAGAAACAGCAAAACATTGCCCTGCTCAATGCGGGCGATATCGGGGCGCTGAGCAAGCTTCAGTTTACATCCACCGGCGATACCCTGTGTGATGCTGCGGCTCCCATCCGCTACCCAGCCCTAAGCTTCCCGCTGCCCTGCTTTTCAAAGGCCGTGTTTGCGGCTAAACAGGGTGAAGAAGACAAGGTTTTCTCCGGCATCAGCAAGCTGATGGAGGAGGATCCCGCCATCAAGATCGAAAAGAATGTGGAGACCACCGAGACCGTCATTTCTGGCCAGGGTGATCTGCACCTGGATGTGATCCGGGCCAAGCTGGCCAGCAAGTACGGCGCGAACGCAGTGCTGCAGGATCCCCGCATTCCCTACCGTGAGACGATCCGCAAGACAGTGTCGGTAAACGGCCGCCACAAAAAACAATCCGGCGGTCACGGCCAGTTTGGCGATGTATGGATCGAGTTCTCACCCATCAGCGATACCAATATCGCCTTTGAGTTCCAGGATGCTGTGGTTGGCGGCGTAGTGCCGCGCAACTTTATCCCCTCGGTCGAGAAGGGCCTGCGCGAAAATATCGTCAAGGGCGTTTTGGCAGGCTATCCCATGGTGGGTTTGCACGCCAAGCTCTATGATGGCAGCTACCATGCGGTGGACTCTTCTGAAATGGCCTTCAAGACTGCCGCCCGTATCGCCTACAAGAAGGGTTGCCTGGCCGCCAATCCTGTACTGCTTGAGCCCATCATGCATGTGGAGGTGATGGTGCCTGATGAGTACATGGGCGATATCATGGGTGACGTCAGCACACGCCGCGGCCGCATCATGGGCATGAACCAGGTCAACGGCATGCAGCAGGTGGAGGCGGAGATCCCCTTGAGCGAGATGCTCAAGTACGCCACCGAACTGCGCTCCAAGACCCAGGCCAAGGGCAGCTTCACCCAAACATTTGAGCGTTACGAGGAAGTGCCGCCGGAGGTTTCCAAGAAGATCATCGACTCCGCCCAGAAGCAGAAGGAAGAGGACGAGGACGAGTAAGCTTTCAAAATTACGTTAATGCAGCACCCTACTTGATCGAGCGGGGTGCTTTTCTGACTACATAACTTGTATGTTGTTCTTCTCGCTCAGGTGGTGCAGCACTTTGTGCAGATGCTCGTGGATGCCTGGGCCCATCACGCTCTCTTCATAGATCGTTTGATAATCCTCCCACTATCATCTTGTCCCTGTGATGCTTCTTTGCTGCATCGCTCCCGCGAAAAAGCCGCTCTTTTTGGGAGCGGCTTAAGTTCAGGTGGTCTCTTTGGGCTTTGCGGATTTCTTCGCTTTGGGTTCCTTCTCTTCAGCTGCCGCTGTTTTCTTGGCGGGGCTTGCCTTTGCCTTGGGCGTGACTTCCTGCACTTCGGCGGCCTTTTCAGGCGCTTTCTTCGTGACAGTCTTCTTCACGGCGGGTTTGGTCACCGTCTTGGGTGTTTCCGCATCAACGTGGACGGCTCCGGCTTTGGCGGTCACTTTTTCGATTTGGACTTGTGCGGTGGCCTCAGACGCCTTTTCGCGCGGGGCGATCGGAATCTCATAACCTGGCAGGATGCTCTGGTACAGCGACATGTACATTTCCGCCGAGTGCGTCCAGCTGTAGTCGCCGCTCATACCGCGCAGCATCAGCATCTGCCAGACATCCTTCTTGTTCCAGTAAAGGTGCAGCGCACGCTGAATGGTGTGCAGCATGTCATGCGCGTTGTAGTTGAAGAAAGTGAAACCGTTGCCGGAACCGGTATACTCATTGTAAGCCAGTACGGTATCGCGCAGGCCGCCGGTCTCGCGCACAACGGGCACCGTGCCGTAGCGCAGGCTGATCATTTGGCTCAGGCCGCAGGGCTCAAACTGCGAGGGCATCAGGAAGAGATCGCTGCCCGCGTAGATGCGGTGCGCCAGATCGTGGTCCATGGCAAAGCGAGCGGCAACACGGCCGGGATAATTCTGCTCAGCCCAACTGAACAGGTTGACATAGCGGCTGTCGCCCATGCCCAGGACGACCAGCTGTACATCCTCCCGCATGATGTCGGCGATGACATAGTCCACCAGGTCCAATCCCTTTTGGTTGGACAGACGTCCAACCATAGCGATGATGGGCACCTCTGAGCGCCGCTCCAGGCCCATCTGCTCCTGCAGCGCGCGCTTGCAGGCGGCCTTGCCGGAGAAATCATCAAATGAGTACTTGGCAGCGATGCTGTCATCAGCGGCAGGGTTGTAGGCGTCTGTATCGATGCCATTAAGAATGCCCGTCAAGTGCTCGGATTTGGCGCGCAGCAGGCCATCCAGGCGTTCGCCGTAAAAACCGGTCTGGATTTCTTCCGCATAGCTGGGGCTGACCGTGCTGATCTCATCGGCATATACGATGCCGCTCTTGAGGAAGTTGGCGGAACCAAAGTACTCAAGCTTATCATTTGTGAAGACGGAGTCGGGCAAGCCCAGGACATCCTGCACATCCTTGATACCAAAGATACCTTGGTACTGCAGATTGTGGATGGTGAAAATGGTCCTGATCTTTGAGTACACGGGCATGTGGGAATACTGGATGCGCAGCAGCGCAGGGATCATGCCCGCCTGCCAGTCATGCGCGTGGATGATGTCGGGCTCAAAGGGGATCAGGGGCAGGCAGCTGAGTGCCGCGTTTGAGAAAAAGGCATAGCGCTCATATTCATCTCCGCCCATGCCGTAGATGTAGTTGCGGCCAAAGTAGTAGCGGTTGTCAACAAAATAGTAGGTGACGCCCTGCATCTCCAGGGACTCTATGCCGCAATACTGACGGCGCCAGCCCAGTTGTACCTCAAAATCCAACACATGACGCATCTGCGTCTCATATTTCTCGGGGATGGCGGCGTACTTTGGCAAGATGACGCGCACATCATTGCCCTTTTGCGCCAGCACCGGCGCCAGCGCGCCGACAACATCGGCCAGGCCGCCCGTTTTGATAAAGGGAACGCATTCGCTTGCGGCAAACAATATCTTCATGCTTATCACTCCTCTCGTTTACGCGGGAACCCTAACATGGAGAGCCTCAGATTGTCAAGTTCTTGGCAATTACAATGGGGTGGCCGGGTGGGGCGATCATGCGCGACCTTTCGCGCACGGTGACCTGCTTATCCAGGATGCAGTTCTCTATCTCGACGTCCTGGTGGATCTGGCTGTCCTGCATGACGATGCAGTTGCGTACGACTGCGCCGCGCTTGACTGTGACGCCGCGGAACAGGATGGAGCCTTCTACCTTGCCCTCAATGATGCAGCCGTCTGCGATCATGGAATTGCTGACGTCTGCCCCCGGCGCATAACGGGCGGGCATCTCATCGCGCAGTTTGGTCCATACCGGGCGTTCAGGGGAGAAGATCCTCGCGCGCGTCTGCGTGCTGAGAAAATCCATATTGGTCTGGAAGTAGCTTTCCACCGAGTCAAGCAGCCAGACCATGCCTGGGCATTCATAACCGCAAACCTTGTAGGTTTTCTCGCGCAGTATCTGCATCAGCAGCTCGCGGCTGAAGTGATGGAAGCCCGCTGATACTGCGCGGTCTACGATATCGATCAACAGCTCACGGCGCACGATGAAGGCGCCCATGTAGGTATTGGCGTAGTGCGGGATGGTCGGATCGCATTCCATCTGGTAGACGGTGCCATCGTTCGTGATGTCCAGATAGCAGCCCGTGCCGTTGCGCCGGGCGCTGCGTTCCCTGGTGTACAGCAGCGTAATGTCCGCACCCGCTGTCAAGTGTTTTTCAAGGAATTTGTCAAAGGGGGCGGAATACAGCACATAGCTGTCGCTGACGACGATATAGCGCTCCTTGGAGCGGCGCAGGAAACCAATGTTTGAGCGCAGCGCATCCAGCAGTCCGACATAAAGGCCCATGTTATCAGTGGACATGTAGGGTGGCAGGATGGTCATGCCCGAGCGTTTGCCGTGCAGATCCCACTCACGCCCGCTGCCCAGGTGATCCATCAGGCTGTGGTAGTTTTTCTGCGTGATGATGCCGATGTTGTGGATGTCAGAATGGATCATGCTCGACAGCAGAAAGTCGATCAGGCGGTAGCGGCCCAGCATCGGAAGGGCAGCCACGGCGCGCGAGCGCGTCAGGTCGCGCAGCTCATCGATGCGCTCCCCGGTATAGATCAGGCCAACAATATCTTTTCTCATGACGCCTCCTCCTTAATTGTCAATCTGTTCGCCGGCTGGAACCACTGTGCCCGCCGCAAGAACGGTATTGTTGCCAACAACCGCAATGTCGCCTTTCGCCCCGCCTACTACGCAGCCGGGGCCGATGATGGCATTTTCGGCTATAATCGCGCGCAGGATGGTCGCCCCTTTGCCGATACGGGCTGTGGGCATGATCACGCTGTCCATGACGCGCGCACCTTCCTCAACGATCACGCCCGCAGAAAGAACCGAGTTGCTCACCTGGCCATACAGCTCGCAGCCTTCTGTGATCAGGCTGTTCTCCACTGAGCCGGTGGATGCGATATAGTGCGGCGGCATGCCGATGTTGCGCGCATAGATGCGCCAGTTGCTGTCATGCAGATCGATGGGCAGCGGATCGGCCAGGAGGTCCATGTTGGCGTCCCAGAGGCTCTTGATGGTGCCAACGTCTTTCCAGTAGCCATTGAAGCTGAAGGCGGTCAGGCGGTCGCCGGCGGCCAGCATGTTGGGGATGATGTTTTTGCCAAAGTCATTGGCGCTGCCCGGGGTGGCGTCATCCTTTTCCAGATAGTCGCGCAGCTTGGACCAGGTAAAGACGTAAACGCCCATAGACGCGTTGTTGGATTTGGGCTTGGCAGGCTTCTCATCAAACTCAATGATATTGCCCTCAGAATCGGTGTTCATGATGCCAAAGCGGTGGCAATCCTCCCAGGGCACCTGGCGCACTGCTATGGTGGCGGCGGCCTGTTTGTCGATGTGATGCCTGATCATCTCGTCATAGTCAAATTTGTAAATATGGTCGCCCGACAGTATCAGCACATAGTCAGGATTGTACTGCTGGATGAAGGCGATGTTTTGAAAGATGGCGTTGGCCGTTCCGCGATACCAGTCGCTTGCCTTAGCCTTCATATAGGGCGGCAAAACAAACACACCGCCGGAATTGAGGTCAAGGTCCCACGGACTGCCTGAGCCTATGTAGGTGTTGAGCTCCAGGGGCTGCCACTGTGTCAGAACGCCTACGACATCGATGCCGGAGTTTGAGCAGTTGGACAGCGGAAAATCAATGATGCGGTATTTCCCGCCAAAGGGGATGGCGGGTTTGGCCGTGTTTCGCGTCAGGATACCCAACCTGCTGCCTTGACCGCCTGCCAGGAGCATCGCGACACATTTCTTCTTCAGGAGCATAGGCTATTCCTCCTTCAGTTCCTGGATGCCTTGGGGAGCGATACCTTTGTCGTAGTGAAAGTATACCGTGGCAAGCGGCGGCAGGCAGACCTCAACGGAGTAGGGCAGGCCGTGGGAGGGGATCAGCTGCGCCTGCAGTGGCTGCGGATTGTGCTGGTTGGAGCCGCCAAACTTGTCAAGGTCGGAGTTGAGCACCTCACTCACCATACCATCCACTGGCAAACCAAAGCGGTACAGCGGGTGAAAGGTCGGCGTGAAGTTACTGGCGCAGATGATGGCGTTGCCCGCGGCGTCATAACGGCAAAAGACTACCACCGCGTTATCCCGGTCATTGGGTACAAGCCATTGGAAGCCGCTCCAGCTATCCTCCACCTCGTACAGCGGCTTGTGCTTCAGGTAAAAGTGGTTGAGCTCCCTGACATAGCGCTGCATATCAGGGTGACGTTCATAGAGCAGCAGGAACCAGTCTAGCTGGTCATCGTATTTCCATTCAATATAGTGGGCAAACTCGCTGCCCATGAACAGCAGCTTTTTGCCCGGGTGGGCCATTGTGAAGCCGTACAGCGCGCGCAGGCCGGCGAATTTGCGCCACAGGTCACCGGGCTGCTTATCCAGCATTGAATACTTGCCATGCACCACTTCATCGTGGGAGAAAGGCAGGATGTAGTTTTCGCTGAAGGCGTAGTGCAGGCTGAAAGTTAGCTTGTTGTGGCGCTCTTTGCGGGCGTCAAAATCCAGCTTGATGTAGCTGAGCATATCGTTCATCCAGCCCATGTTCCACTTGAAGCCAAAGCCCAGGCCGCCCAGGTAAGTGGGCTGGGTCACCATGGGGTAGGCGGAACTCTCCTCCGCGATGGACAGAGCGCCGGGAAAATCATGATATATGGTCTCATTCAATCGGCGCAGGAAGGCGATGGCCTCCAGGTTTTCCCTTCCGCCAAAGACATTGGGCACCCAATTGTTTTCCCGCCCAAAGTCGTGGTACAGCATGGAGCTGACCGCGTCACAGCGCAGGCCGTCCACATGATAATACTCAAGCCAGAAGCATGCGTTGCTCAGCAGAAAGCTGCATGATTCGCCGCGGGCAAAGTCAAACATCATGGTGCCCCACTGCTGCATTTCCGCGCGGCGGGGATCCGTGTGCTCGTAGCAGGGGGTGCCGTCAAACTGCCGCAGGCCGACCTCATCACGGGGGAAGTGCGCGGGCACCCAGTCCAGCAGCACACCGATATCCGCCTGGTGCAGCCTGTCCACAAAGCGCATGAAGTCCTGCGGTTTGCCATGGCGGGCGGTGGGGGAATAGTAGCCTGTGACCTGGTAGCCCCAGGACATATCCAGGGGATGTTCCATCACCGGCAGCAGTTCAACATGGGTGTAGCCCATATCCTGGATGTAGGGGATCAGCTGATCGGCGATCTCATTGTAGCTCAGCAGCGTATCGTCTTCCCCGCGCCGCCAGCTGCCCAGGTGTATCTCGTAGATGTTGATGGGGCTGCGGTAAGGGTTCTGCGCCGCGCGCCTGTCAAGCCAGGCCTGGTCATTCCATGTGTAGCCTGACAGGTCACACAATAGGCCCGCGGTGTTGGGCCGCAGTTCGCTGGCAAAGCGATAGGGATCGGCCTTCAGGCGCATCTGGCCGTCTATGCCAAAGATGGCGTACTTGTAGGCGAGCAGCTTCTCCGCGGCGCCCTCGTAGCTGAACTTTTTGGGATCGCTGGCCACCTGAAACAAGCGGTCAGGCAGGCGCAGCTCCCAGGTGCCGTCATGTTGCTTTTCCATTGGGTGGGCATGGGGATCCCAGGTGCAGAATTCACCCGTGACGCTGACGGCCCCGGCGTTGGGCGCCCAGACTGAGAAATGCCACAGCGTCTCGCCATCTGCCTGCACAGGGTGCGCGCCCAACATCTCATATGCATGGCGACTGTTCCCCTGATGGAAGGCCTGTCTGTCCAGCTCGCTTGGGGGCTTGTATTGCAAGGCGATCCCTCCCTTCGTGGGGGTGATTTGTTTGAAGTCAACGTAAATATCCCACCAAGGTGAACCCTGTTTTCCTATATGCAGTATAGCATAGTTTGTGGGGGCAAACAAGCGGGACTTGTGATGATGTGATGATTGTGCGCGGGATAGGCCACAGTATTCCGTTGCGCGCACTGGTCCTTGCACTTTGGGCAGAAACCTTTATAATATCTTCTCTGAGGAGGGGTGGGATCAGCACAAGCGCAGGGTTTGGTGCGCCAAAGGCGCGCATCTCAGGTTGGAGCCCAAATGCGGGCTCAGGTTTTATAGCGCGGAGCAGGCGCTCCGTAGGTCTGGCGGGACAAAGCGCCCGCCCGCACTTGTATAAAACAACATGAGAGTAGTAAAAGTAGACCGTTCTGATTTGGACAGACAACATACTACATAGACTCGATAAGCGTCCGGATCATTGGAATAAAGGACAGGCAAGTCGTAATAAATTCAATATATGGCGATATGTTCGTTCACAGGTGCAATTGGTTATTTTATTCGAAAGGAAACGAAAATGAAACGACTGATTGTATTCTCCCTGGTATTGGCAATGGTATTCACCCTTACCTTACCCCTTGGCGCCCTGGGGGAGCCAGCGCTCCTGCCCGCGTATGAGGCTCTGGCTGGCGGCAACTACAGCGACGAGATGAAGATCCCCTACACAGCGGATCTGAGCCCGGATGACGGAGCTGACTCAGTTGAGCGCCAGGGCGATCACGTGGACAGCCCCTACTTCAACCAATTGGACTTCTACAACATGGTGTCCACCGACACCCTGACCATCCTGAGCAACTTTGAGACCCAGCAGCAGACCTCCGAGTGGAGCTGCGGCGTGTCAAGCGCCCTGATGGTGCTCAACTGGTATGACAAGCTGGGTGACTACAACGAGGAAACGCTGGCTGCCTTCCGCACCAACGGACTGGACTATGCCGCCACCACGCTGGGTTCCGTCCTCAAGATCTTTGAAGGCGTGGGCGGCTTTGACCTGTACTCCACCGTTGACGCCGGCGAAAAAGTTCATGAGGTCTTTACGCTGGAATACGTGCAAAAGACCCTGGCAGAAGGCAAGCCCATCATCATTGGGTGGAACGATTGGGGCGGCCATTGGCAGGTCATCATCGGCTATGACACCATGGGCACTGACACCCAGCAGGATGACGTGATCATCGTCGCCGATCCCTATGACACCACCGACCACAACCAGGACGGCTACGGCGTCTACCCCGCCGAGCGTTTCTACTACAACTTCACCTTCTATGACTTCTTCCCCGAGGAAGACCTCAACGATATGTGCTTTGTGGTGCCAACGCCCCGGTAAAGCGCGGGTCACTGACTCCTCCGCAACGAGTCAGCCACAAAACATGGATCATCCACCCCTTCTCTTGGCCGGCTCCGCACTGCGCGCGGGGCCGGTCATATTTGGGAAGAGTGAGCGTGCTGGAATGGCCGGACGTTGAAAAATCAGGACGCAAGGACTTGCGTCGTCCACACCAAGATGGTATACTACTTCAGAATAACGCACGTGGGCGGACCGGCTGCTTGTGCCGAAAGGCGGTCAGCTAAGGGATGAAACCCGCGGAGGGAAAAACAAGGAGGATCTACCTATGGCTGTCATCTCCATGAAGCATCTGCTGGAAGCAGGCGTGCACTTTGGCCATCAGACGCGCCGCTGGAACCCCAAAATGGCTCCCTACATCTTCACCGAGCGCAACGGTATCTACATCATTGATCTGCAAAAGACCGTGCGCAAGATGGATGAGGCGTACATGTTTGTGCGCAACCTGGCCATGGAAGGCAAGAACATCCTTTTCGTGGGCACCAAGAAGCAGGCGCAGGAGAGCATTGAGCAGGAAGCCAAGCGCTGCAACATGTACTACGTCAACCACCGCTGGCTGGGTGGCATGCTGACCAACTTCCGCACCATCCGCACCCGTGTGGATCGTCTCAATGATATTGACAAGATGGAAACCAACGGCCAGTTTGACCTTCTGCCCAAAAAGGAAGTCATCAAACTGCAGCATGAACGTGAAAAGCTGCAAGCCAACCTGGGCGGTATCCGCACCATGAAGGGATTGCCGGGAGCACTGTTTATAGTCGATCCCAAAAAAGAGCATATTGCCATCATGGAAGCCCGTGCGCTGCATATCCCGATCGTTGCGATCGTGGATACCAACTGCGATCCTGACGAGATCGATTACATCATCCCCGGCAACGATGATGCCATCCGCGCGGTCAAGCTGATCGCCGGCAAATTGGCAGATGCAGTGCTGGAAGGCAAGCAGGGCGTGCAGTCTGAGGACGCGTCTGACGCCGGCAGCGATGATGAAGAGGCCGCGAAGGCCTGATCAGTCCCTTATACCAATCTCAATCATTAATGCTTTGATGCGGCGGGTCTTTTCCGCCTTCTCATCGTCTCCCTCAGTCGTCGCAGGCTTCGACTGCGCCTTCTTCACTCAACTTCGAGAAGCCGAAAAATCTCTCTTCGCATCGGTGCATTACTGATCTCGATTGGTATAAAATTGTAAGGAGGAGTACCCATGGAAGTCACCACCGCGATGGTCAAGGAGCTGCGTGAGCGCACCCAGGCCGGCATGATGGATTGTAAGAAGGCGCTTGTCGCCGTTGATGGCAACCTTGAGAAGGCCATAGAATATTTACGCGAGAAGGGCCTGTCCCAGGCCGCCAAGAAGGCTGGCCGCGTTGCCTCCGAAGGCATGGTAGGCAGTTACATCCACATGGGCGGCAAGATCGGCGTGCTGGTTGAGGTCAACTGCGAGACCGATTTTGTGGCCAAGACCGATACCTTCAAGCAGTTGGTACATGATATCGCCCTGCAGATCGCCGCGGCTAACCCGCTGTTCATCACGAAGGACGAAGTGCCCCAGGACAACCTTGAAAAAGAGCGCGAGATCCTGCGCGCCCAGGCGCTCAACGAGGGCAAGCCAGAGAAGATCGTGGACCGCATGGTGGAAGGCCGCATCGAGAAGTACTATAAGGAGGTCTGCCTCCTGGAGCAGCCTTTCGTCAAGAACCCTGACATCAACGTGCAGGCCCTTGTCAATGAGGTCACCATGGCAAGCGGCGAGAAGATCGCCGTGCGCCGCTTCACCCGCTATGAGTTGGGCGAAGGCATTCAGAAGAAGGTCTCCGACCTGGCCAGTGAAGTTGAAGAACTGACCAAGAAGGCATAAGTGGCTGCCTTGGCATAACATCATTACAGGGGGCCGCAAGTTCAGCTTACGGTCCCTCGTGCTTTGCGGCGATACCAGTCGATAGCAGTAATGCGCAGATGCGAAGAGAGATTTTTCGTCTTATCGAAGTCGAGTGAAGGAGACGTAGTCGCAGCCTACGCCGACTGAGAGAGACAATGATAAGGCGGAAAAGATCCGCCGCATCACAGCATTAATGATGGAGATTGGTATAAAAGGAGGTACAAGATGGGCACACCCTACAAGCGAATTCTCCTCAAGTTATCCGGCGAAGCCCTTGGCCAGGATGGTTGGTTGTTTGATCACGCCATGATCGACAAGGTCGCGGGCGTGCTGACCAAGGTGGCTTCAAGCGGCATTCAGTTGGGCGTGGTGATCGGGGGCGGCAACCTCTGGCGCGGCCGCCAGGGGAAGGGCATGGACGCCGTCACCGCCGACCAGATGGGCATGCTTGGCACCATCGTCAACTGCCTGTACATGAAAGACGCATTGGCCCGGCAGGGGCACTGCGCCCACCTGCTCAGTGCCATCGATATGCCCCGCATTGCGGAGTCCTACCGCAGTGACCTGGCCATCGAGTATATGGTCCAGGGGCACATTGTTCTCTTTGGCGGCGGCCTAGGTAATCCCTTCTTCACGACCGATTCGGCAGTCGCCCTGCGTGCCTGCGAAGTGAGGGCCGAGGCCATTCTATTGGCCAAGAACATTGACGGCGTCTATACCGACGACCCGCGCCATGATCCGCAGGCGCAGCTGATCAGGGATATCACCTACGATGAGGCTATCATTCGCCAGCTGGGCGTGATGGACCTGGCGGCCCTGCTGCTATGTCGGGATCATGGGGTGCCGTTCATCCGCGTGTTTGGCTTGTCTGAGCCTGAGAACATCTTCAAAGTCCTGGCGGGGGACCCCATGGGAACCCTGCTGCATCCTTAGGGATAGGGTAGGATGAAATACCTTCGCCGCCTTATCTGGTACCTGGCAACGCGCTTGCTGGTGCTCGCCTGCGTACTGGGCCTGATGACTGTGGCCTTCTACTTTTCGATGAATGCCGCCAATATCTATGTCATCCTTAAGGATGGCATGGCACAGCGCGCCCAGACAGTCATGATGGGGGAAGACAGGGCGCAGTTGGAAAAGTACTTTGCCAAGACCTACATCGACCACGATAACGTGCTGACCAGCATCAAGACGGGCACCAACCCCTATGCCCGCTACAGCGTGACGGGCTTCGACCATCGGCTGTCCATGGATTGGATGTGGTGCTGGCCCTGGGATGACACCGCCAGGGCTACTATCACCGAGCGTATCCCCGCCATTGATGGCAAGATCATTTCCACTTACAAAGCGGTCACGCCCGAGGCCCAGTGGCCCGTGCCGCGCTGGGAGAGTGCGAGGTACAACGTGGTCTTGACGCGCGAAAATGGCCAGTGGCACATCAAGAACATGAGCTATGCCGGCGCGGTTGCGCAGACGCCTTGACCATAGCAATTCAAAACAAGGGAGCTTTGCATGGCTGATGTCACGCATCTGCCCCTGCTATATCTGGCGCCCATGGCAGGCATCAGTGACTGGCCTTACCGTCTGTTGTGTTTTGAGCTTGGGGCGGACATCAGCTATACCGAGATGATCAGCGCCCAGGGCTATCTGACCGCGCCAAAGGACAGCTATGCCTATCTGCATTTGCTGCAGACCTGCCCAGATGAGGGGCCGCTGGTGGCGCAGGTGTTTGGCCATGATCCTGATTGCATTTTTGCTGCTGTGCGGCGCATCACGGACATCGGACACTTTGTGGGCATCGATATCAACATGGGTTGCCCCGCCCCCAAGGTTTGTACCTCAGGTTCCGGCGCTGCCTTGATGAAGGCGCCAAACATCGCAAGATCTGTGGTCAGGGCGGCCAGGCTGGCCACCGTTCTGCCGCTGAGCGTGAAGATGCGGCTGGGCTGGGACGAAAACAGCGTCAACGCCGTCCCCTTCGCGCTGATGCTGCAGGACGAAGGCGTCGACCAGATCACAGTCCATGGCAGGACGCGCAGCCAGCACTACGCGGGCAAGGCAGACTGGCAGGGAATCGCTCTGGTCAAGCAGGCGCTCAGGATACCTGTCATTGCCAATGGGGATGTTTTCACCGCGCAGGACGCGCTGGATATCCTGCGAGTGACCGCCTGTGATGGCGCGGCAGTTGGCCGGGGCGCCCTTGGCAATCCCTGGCTGTTCAGTCAGATCAAGCAAGCGCTGCGGGGCGAGCCGCCGCAAAAGCCCAGCCGGGAGATCGTGCTGGCCTTGGCTTTGCGCCACGCCCGGATGATGGCTGACTGGAAGGGCGAGCACAGCGCGGTGGTCGAAATGCGCAAGCATTTTGCCTGGTATCTGAAGGGCATGCATAATGCTGCGGCGCTCAGGCGGGACCTCAATCAGATGGAAGCGCTTGATCAGGTGAAGCAGGCACTGACGGTCTTCATGCTGGCGCCCGCTGCCGATTGACAAAGCCAGCGGGGGCATATAATATTCTCTCAGTTGCGCCCATGCTGACACCTAAGGCGCGACAGAAAGTAGGTCTGGTTATGGATTACAGGATCAACGTGGCGGGGCTTCAGCGCGATCTGCCCATCTGCAGGGTCAATGATGAACTGTCCATCGCGGCTTTTGTTATCTTTGGCGATGTGGAGCTGACCGTCGCCAGTGCGCGCGAACTGCTCAAGATCGCGCCCGAGCATGATGTGCTCATCACAGCGGAGTCCAAGGGCATCCCGCTTGTCTATGAGATGGCGCGCCAGCACGGCGCCAACCGCTACCTCATTGCCCGCAAGGCACCCAAGCTCTATATGAGAAACGTCTTCTCCATTGAGGTCACCTCCATCACCACCGTCAACCGCCAGATGCTCTTCATCGATCAAAACGACGCTGATTTCATGCGCGGCAAGCGTGTGCTGATCGTTGACGATGTCATTTCAACCGGCGAATCCCTGAAAGCCGTTGAAAAACTGGTATCACACGCAGGCGGGCAGGTGGTTGGAAAGATGGCCATCCTGGCAGAAGGCCCCGCCAAAGACCGCGATGACATCCTTTACTTGGAGCATCTGCCGCTGTTCAATCCGGACGGCACGGAAAAGTAAGGGGGCAAGCTTGAACGATACCATCGTCATCCTGGATTTTGGCGGTCAATATACCCAGCTGATCGCACGCCGCGTGCGCCAGGCAAAGGTGCTGTCGCAAGCGTTGCCCTATGGGACAAGCGCTGAGGAGATCCTGGCGCTTGATCCGCGGGGCATCATCCTCTCAGGCGGCCCTGCCTCCGTGCTGGAGGAAGGCGCGCCGCGCTGTGATCCGCGGGTGTTTGCGCTGGGGATTCCGGTGCTGGGCATCTGTTATGGTATGCAGCTGATGGGCGTGATGCTTGGCGGCAGTGTCAAGCCTGCAATCAAGCGGGAGTATGGCCTGCAGGATGTGCGGCTTGACAGCGATTTTGTCTTGTTCAGGGGACTCGCTGCCCAGCAGGGATGCTGGATGAGCCACACCTACCAGGTGGAAATACTGCCGCTGGGTTTCAGCGCCAAGGCATCTACGGATACCTGCCGCAACGCGGCGATGGCGGATGAAGCGCGCAGGCTTTACGGCCTGCAGTTCCATCCGGAGGTCACCCATACCCAGCAGGGCATGGCGATGCTGCGCGCATTCCTGTATGATATTTGCGGCTGCCGGGGCGATTGGGAAATGGCGGACTTCGCCAAGCGCGCGGTGGAAGATATTCAGGCGGCCGTGGGTGATGGCACAGTGCTGCTGGCGCTTTCCGGCGGCGTGGATTCCTCCGTCGTGGCCGCCTTGCTGTACCGTGCCATTGGCGATAGGCTGCACTGCGTCTTTGTTGATCATGGTTTCATGCGTAAGGATGAGCCTGAGATGGTCAAGGCAGTATTTAGCCGCACCTTCCCTGTCAGCCTGACTGCTGTTGACGCGGCCCAGCGTTTCATGCAAAAGCTTAGGGGCATCGCCGACCCCGAGAGCAAGCGTAAGATCATCGGCGCTGAGTTTGTCGCCGTCTTCCGCGAGGAGGCGGCCAAGTTAGGTCCCTTGGATCACTTTGCCCAGGGGACGATCTATCCCGATGTCATTGAATCTGGGGCTGTCGCCGGTGCCACCGTGATCAAAAGCCACCACAATGTTGGTGGTCTTCCCAAGGAGCTTGGCTTCACCAGCCTCATAGAGCCTCTGCGCATGCTGTTCAAGGACGAGGTGCGCCAGTTGGGTCTAATGCTTGGTCTGCCGCAGGAGATGGTCATGCGCCAACCCTTCCCGGGACCTGGCTTGGCTATCCGCGTGATGGGGGATTTGACCCCTGAAAAGGTGCAGTTGGTGCGCGACAGCGATGCCATCCTGCGTGAAGAGATCAAACTGGCCGGCCTGGAAAAGGACATCAATCAGTATTTCACCGTGCTTTCGGGTGTGCGCTCGGTGGGCGTGATGGGCGATGAGCGCAGTTATGACTACGCCATTGCCATCCGCGCTGTCACCACCGATGATTTCATGACGGCCGATTGGGCACGCATTCCCCATGAGGTGCTGGCCAGGGTCAGCCGCCGTCTGGTCAATGAGGTGCCCGGCATCAACCGCGTGCTGTTTGACATCACTACCAAGCCGCCGGCCAGCATTGAGTGGGAATGAGTGCCAGGCGGTCAGGCCGTCATGCCTTGCATTATACCATTCTCACTCATTAATGCTTTGATGCGGCGGATCTTTTCCGCCCTATCTTTGCCTCATCCAGTCGGCGTAGGCTACGACTACGCCTCATTCCCTCGACTTCGATAGGTCGAAAAATCTCTCTTCGCATCGGTGCATTACTGATCTCGATTGGTATTACTACCTTATCCAGTGGGGCAGGGAGCTTTGAACGTGGGGGAAGAGACGCTAACTTTTAGCAATGGCCAAGCCCGCCGATTCTTGTTGTACCGGCAGGGCCTTTTGGGTGCGCATCGCTTTGAGGGCAAGGCGGGCATCATGGATTTCATTCATCAGGCCGGCAGCATTCAGTTTGATCCCATCGATGTCTGCGGCAGAAACCCCGACCTGGTACTGCAGTCGCGGGTCAAGGGATACCACAAGCAGATGTTGGAAACGTTGCTCTATGAGGAGCGCGCGCTGATCGATTACTTTGATAAGGAGCTATGCATCTTCCCGGTGGAAGACTGGCCCCATTTTGAGCGCACCCGTCAGTGGCACCGGGAGTACGTGCACAGCCACGAGGAGATCCACGGTGCTCTTGATGGCGTGCTGCGCGCAGTGGAAGAGCGCGGGCCGCTATCCTCCAAGGATCTGACCATGCACGAAAAGGTGAACTGGTACTGGGGTCCCACCCGCCTTTCCCGCGCGACCCTTGAGCACCTCTATTTTCAGGGTGACCTGGCTATCCATCATAAGCGGGGCACCGCCAAACATTACGACCTTATAGACCGCTGCGTGCCCTGGGCGATATTGGCGCAGTCTGACCCGCATGAACACTTGATCGACTATCAGAAGTGGCTGGTCCTGCGCCGCATCGGCGCGGTGGGATTATTGTGGAACCGCGCCTCCCCCGCTTGGCTGGGGCTTGGCGATTTCAAGACCGAACGCAGAAAGCAAGCCTTTGAGCAGCTATTGGAGGAGGGGAAGATCCTCCCCGTGAAGGTGGCAGGCCTGCGGGACACACTCTATTGTCTCAGTGAGGACCGGGCGCTGGCTGCGTTCATCATGCAGGATCCACCCTTGGAACCCCGCTGTGAATTGATTGCCCCGCTTGATAATCTCATTTGGGATCGCGCGCTTTTGGAGGCTCTTTTCGCCTTTGAGTACACATGGGAGATCTATGCCCCAGCCGCCAAGCGCAGGTATGGGTACTATGTGCTGCCCCTGCTGTACGGCGACCGATTTGTGGGCAGGGTTGAGAGCGTCTTCGACAGAAAAACACAGAAACTGCAGCTTAAAAACATCTGGTATCAGGAGAGCGTTGTGCAGGACACCGCGCTGCAATCAGCCATCGATGGCTGCCTCGCGCGCTTTGAGGCCTTTCATCAGGCAGACGCCTCACAGGGTCTTTAGCCCCTGATACCACTCTCACCCATTAATGCTTTGATGCGGCGGATCTTTTCCGCCTTATCCTTGCCTCGCTCAATCGGCGTAGGCTGCGACTACGCCTCATTCCCTCGACTTCGATAAGTCGAAAAATCTCTCTTCGCATCGGTGCATTACTGATTTCGAATGGTATAAGCGATCTTCTCCACCGTGTTGAGATTGCGTGAGGTGAGGACGGCTTGATACTTTCTGCTCCCCAGCACTGTGCTTCCAAAGCCTTTCAGTGTATCGCCCTTCCTGACGATCCAGTGCAGGTCATCTGACACGGCACAGAGCTTCTCGCCATCCTCCTGCGCACAGCCCGCATAAAGTGTCAGCAGTTCATCCATGATCTGCGCGTCACAAAACAAGATGTAATGGTGATAATCTTCCGGTACGGCAGACGACTCCGCCAGAAGGCGTTCCATCTGTTTCTGGCTGCGCACCAGGCAGTGCATGGGCATATGCATGCGATCGCTCAAGCTCACCGAGATGCGCCGCTTGACCTCATCAGCGCTCTCATCAGTCTTGATCAGCAGGTTGCCTGTGGCTAGTATGGTCGAAGCTCCTGCGTAGCCCAGGCTCTCCGCAATTCTGCGCAAGTCAGCCATCGCCAGCTTGACCCCGCCCACATTGATGCCCCCTGAGCAGTACCGCGAACCTGTTCACCCAATCACCCCATTTCTTGAGGATATTACACCCCCTGACAGCTGTTCAGCGTGGATTTTCAGCTTGACAAGCCCGCCGCCAAACCTGTATACTCTCACCGTTACCCCTTAGGGGCATGGTGTAATGGTAACACGTGGGTCTCCAAAACCTTTGTTGAGGGTTCAAGTCCTTCTGCCCCTGCCATAGAGAAAGCCTTGAGATCATTGAGATTTCAGGGTTTTTTGTATTCTAAATGTGTGCATTACCCTTTAATTTACCCTCTACAGCTTTGAATGGACATATCCTAAGATTACAGGAACAGCAGCGATACGCCAAGAACCGTTGTCACTGCACCTGAAATCTCGTAGGCGCTTACCTTTTCCTTCAGCACAAAGGCAGAGATGGGTAAAATCATCACCGGCATCAGACTGGTCAGGATGGAGGCGACAGCCACCTGGGTCATTTTGATGGCAAGCATAGACAGCACCATGCCCACTAGAGTGCCCAACACCACGTTGAAGCTGACTACCTGCCTGCCTTTTGGGGAATTCGCAATCAGTGGTACGCCGCCCCACCCCCGCATCAGGCTCAGCAGCAACGCCATGCCCAGTGCGCCGCCCACTAGGCGGATCTGGGCCGCGGGGATTGCCCCCAGGCTGTACATTCCCGCTTTGCTCAGCAGCACACCACCCGCCTGGCCTAGGGTGGCCAGCAGGGCAAAGAGCAAGCCCTGCCCATTCATCCGCTTTTTCTGAGCAGGAACGTCGCTGCGAATGACAATCATGATGCCCAGTACCGCCAGCAGGATCCCTGCAATGTGTAGCCCTTTCAGCCGCTCCCCCAGCAGTATCCAGCTAAGAATGGCGGAGAGGACTGGGTTAGAGGAAAAAACCAGCAGAGTACGCTTGGCGCCCAGCTGTTGGAAAGCGGTAAATAAAAACCCATCTCCTAGAGAGAAACCCAAAAGGCCTGAAAACAACAGCAGCACCCACTGCCTGGGCTCCGCCTGAGGGAAAAGGCGCCCCTCCACTGCCAGAGCCAGCAGGCTCACTGCCAGCAATCCCAGGGCTTTGGTCAAGAAGTTCAAACTCCAGGCTGAAAATCCCCTTCCCAGCCTTTCCATGGTCAGGCTGTTTATCGTCCATGCCAGCGCGGCTCCGATTGCCGCCAGTTCTCCCATGTGGCTCAAGGCGTTCTGTCCATCCTTTGCTTTGGTGTATGCGCATGATACACATTTGGGTGTCAGATTAAAAGGCCGTCCCTTATTGATTCATCAAGGAATCGCGTGTTTTCCACGTTGTTCTTCAATCGCCAGATCCCGAGCTTCACCTCCCGGCATGCACCGCGCGGCCACAAAGGCAGCAAAGCTATCGCTGTCGCGCTGCATGTCGTTAAGCAAAGTCATCCGCAGCGCCTGCGCCTGTTCCACCCTGGATTTGGCATCAAGGCTCTGCCCGGCCTTGCCCAGACTCGCTATCATGGCTGTCAGGGCTGCCGCGAAGGCGGTTATCAGGGCGCAGACGCTGCCGCCGCCGGGGGAAGACACCGGCTGCGCGATGAGGGGGACAAGGCCTCCACGCTGTAGTCTTAAAAGTCCATCTGCTCACTCCATCATGCGGTACTCAAGCACCTTGTCCATTGAGAAATTCTCGATCTGCAAGTAGTAAGCGGCGCTCTGTGCCAGTGCCTCCATGGGGCTCAGGCCGATCAGCTCGCTGCCCACGATGCTGACGCCGCAGAGCCCGGCCTCCAGCTTGACCATTTCAAAGGCCTGATGCAGGGCTGTTTGCGTGTAGTCAGTCAGGTTCATGGACACCTGCGCCAGGTTGCGATGCGCAAGATAAATGCCAAGCGCCTTGACAAAGCGCAGGCCGCCGCCGGAATAACGTACCTTTTGGGCAATGGCGGAGGCGATTGCAACATCGGCCGTACTCAAATTGATATTGAAGGCAATCAATGGCAGGCGCGCGCCGATGGCGGTGACGCCTCCGGTGGGATGAATGGTGCGGGGGCCGAAATCCGGCTGCCAGTCTGGGCTCAGCATCTTGCGCGCCATGCCCTCAAACTCACCGCGCCTGATGTCGGCCAGGTTGGCCCGCAGGGGAGAGCTGGCTGAGTGTTCATACAGGAAAAAGGGTTGCCTGAAGCGCTCAGCGCATCTTTTTGCCACATGCTTTGCGATCTCGTCAGCCAGGGCGAGCGTGCAATTCCTGATGGGAATAAAGGGTACCACGTCCACGCAGCCCATGCGCGGGTGCTGGCCCTTGTGCTTTGTCATGTCGATCAGCTGGACGGCCAGGCCAATGCTTTCGATTATGGCATCCTGCAGGGCCTCAGGCTCGCCCACCACCGTGGCCACCGACCGGTTATGATCAGGATCGCTGCTGTAATCAAGCAGTTTTACACTTTGCCTGCCCCGGAAGGGGGAGACCAGCTTTTCCACGATGACCATATCACGTCCCTCAGAATAGTTGGGTACACATTCCAGGATCCTGTCCACATGCATCACCTCCCGTCTGCTATCTTATGCCATCCCAGGCTCTGGCACAAGCAGATTTTACACAGCCATGTATTGACAGCGTGCCAGCCCTGTGGTTTAATAATACCTGTTTGAAAGTTTAGCATTTCTAAACCCGATGATCGTGAGAGTGCAAGGCCTTCAAGCCTGGAGGACAGATGGACATTGGCGCGAATTTGCGGCGGCTGCGGCTGTCGCTGAACCTGACCCAGGAGGAACTGGCCGATCGGGCGGAGTTGAGCAAGGGCTTCATCTCCCAGGTTGAGCACAACCTCACCTCGCCATCAATCGCCACCCTGATGGATCTGCTGGAGTGCCTGGGCAGCAGCCTACAGTCCTTTTTTTCGGAGACTGCCGATGAGAAGATCGTCTTCTCACAGGATGACCTGTTCCAAAAGAGCGATGATGAGGACCTGAAGGGTGTCATCACTTGGCTTGTACCCAACGCGCAGAAGAACCAGATGGAGCCCATCCTGGTCACGCTGCGCCAAGACGGTCAAACGCAGCTGATACCTCCCCATGACGGGGAAGAAGTGGGCTATGTGCTCAGCGGCATCATCCATCTGATCGTTGGGGGCAAGCGCCACCGGGTCCAGGCGGGCGAGAGCTTTTGCCTGCATCCCAAGGAGTCCCACCTCATCATCAATACATTCAGGCGGACGGCGTGTTTCATCTGGGTCTCTACACCGCCATCATTCTGAGATGGAGGCAGCCATGCAGGAGCAACCTCGACTGATCAACCTGGAGCACATCAACAAAGAATACGACAGTGTCGAAGTCCTTAGGGATATCAATCTCTATGTGCGCAAGAATGAATTCCTGACGCTGCTGGGCCCTTCCGGTTGTGGCAAGACAACGACGCTGCGCATCATCGGCGGATTTGAAAGGCCAACCTCGGGCAAGGTCATTTTTGACAATCAGGACATCACCGACATGCCGCCCTATAAGCGGCGGGTCAACACTGTTTTTCAAAAATACGCGCTCTTCCCGCATCTGAATGTCTTTGAGAACATCGCCTTTGGCCTGCGGGTCGCCAAGCGGCCCAAGGACGAAGTCGCCAAGCGAGTCAATGATATGTTGGAATTGGTCAACCTCCAGGAATATGGTAAACGCAGCGTGGACTCGCTGTCCGGCGGGCAGCAGCAGCGCGTGGCGATTGCCCGCGCCCTGATCAATGAGCCCGAGGTACTGCTGCTGGATGAGCCGCTGGGCGCCCTGGACCTCAAGCTGCGCAAGGAGATGCAGTTGGAGCTCAAGCGCATGCAGCAGCACCTGGGCATCACCTTCATCTTTGTCACCCATGATCAGGAAGAGGCGCTGACGATGTCTGACACCATCATCGTGATGAAGGACGGGCGCATCCAGCAGATCGGCACGCCCAAGCACATCTATGACGAGCCGAAATCCGCCTTTGTGGCTAACTTTGTAGGCGAGAGCAATATCATCCAGGGGCGCATGATCAGGGATGAACTGGTCAACTTCTGCGGCGTCAACTTCACCTGCGTGGACTTCGGCTTCGCCAAAAACGCGTCGGTTGATGTGCTCATCCGGCCTGAGGATATTGTCATTGTGGGTGAAGACGTGGGCCAGCTCACCGGTACTGTCAGGTCCGTGCTGTTCAAGGGTGTGCATTATGAGATGATCATTGAAGCTGGCGGTTTTATGTGGAAGGTGCACTCCACCACCATGCAGCCTGAGGACTCTCTGGTGGGGCTGTCGGTGGTGCCCTTCAACATCCACATCATGCACCCGATGGAGGAGACCGCCCCATGAACAATCTCGCCATCCCCGTCTGGGGATACTGGCTGATGGGCCTGTGCCTGGCGGGTTTTGTGTGGATGCTGGTGTACAGCCTCAAGAAGTACCGCGGCATGCATCGTTCGCTGTATGCCTGGCCTTATGGGCTGTGGATGGTCGTCTTCACGGTGATACCGCTGCTGCTGATCGGCTACTACGCTTTTACGGATAAGCTGGGCAATTTCACGCTGGAGAACTTCGCCAACTTCTGGGACTCCAACCGCAGCATGAAGCGTGAACTGATGGTCCAGGGCTTTGACCCGGCGGCGCTTGGAATGGATGCCAGGGGGACTGTTAACGTGAGCACCCTGGTGTACTCCTTGTGGATGGCCCTCATATGTACGCTGGTTTCGCTGGTGCTGGGTTACCCCACGGCGCTCATTATGGCCGACCGCTCGTTCAAGATGGGGGCCACCATCGTGGTGTTGTTCGTCATCCCCATGTGGATGAACTTCCTGCTGCGCACGGTGGCGTGGATGAGCTTGCTTGAGGACAGCGGCCTGATCAACAGCCTGCTCAAGTTGCTGGGTTTCAGCAAGGTGCAGCTGATGTATAATTCCCAGGCGGTCTTGCTTGGCATGATCTACAACTTTCTGCCCTTCATGGTCTTCCCCATCTATAACGCGCTCAACAAGCAGGATCAGCGCTGGTCCGAGGCTGCGATGGACCTGGGCGCAAACAAGTGGACAACTTTCTGGAAGGTGACCTTTCCCATCAGCATGCCGGGCATCATCTCCGGCATCACGATGGTTTTCATGCCCTCTGTCACCACATTCTTCATCCCCAGGGTGCTGGGCGGGGGCAACACAGAGATGTTTGGCGATTTGATTGAACGCACTTTCCTGACCGCCGACGACTGGAACGTAGGCAGTGCCCTTAGCCTGATCATGATGGTGTTGATCCTCTTCAGCCTGGGCCTGCTCAGGCGCGTGGATCCTGAAGGTGAAGGGGGGAGCATGATCTGATGAAAGCGCTCAAACGCGGTTACCTGGGGCTGATCCTCCTGTTTCTCTACCTGCCCATCGCTGTGCTGATCATCCAAAGCTTCAACGCTGGCGTCAGCCGAGCCAAGTGGGAGGGCTTCAGCTTCAGGTGGTATCAGGAGCTGTTCAAGAGCCCTGACATCATGCAGGCGCTGTATGTCACGGTGACCATCGCGCTGCTGGCGGCAGCCGCATCCACCATCATCGGCACAGCCGCCGCAGTGGGCATCAACGCCATGAGCAGGCGCCCGCAGAGCACCATGATGATGCTGACCAACATCCCCATGACCATGCCGGACATCGTGACGGGCATCTCATTGATGCTGCTGTTCATCTTTAGCCGGGTGGAGCGAGGATACTTTACGATGCTGCTTGCGCACATCACTTTTGACACCCCATACGTGGCGCTCTCTGTGCTGCCCAAGCTCAGGCAGATGAACAAGTACAGCTATGAAGCCGCGCTGGACTTGGGCGCGACTCCGGGCTATGCCATGCTCAGAGTGATACTGCCCGCCATCCGCCCAGGCGTCATCACGGGCGCGCTGCTTGCCTTCACCTTGTCGCTTGACGATTTCACGATCAGCTACTTTACGACCAGCCCCCTTGTGCAGAACCTCTCTACCCTCATTTATTCCGAGGCGCGCAAGGGCATCAAACCCACTGTGAATGCTCTGTCAGCATTGATGTTCGTGGCCCTGCTCGTCCTTTTGGTGACGGTCAACCATAGAACCAGCCGCACAACAAACTAACAGGAGGAAACCTACATGAAGAAACTGCTTGCCTTTGCCATCGCTGCCCTGCTGACCCTCGGCCTGCTGCCCGCCGTAAAGGCGGAGGGCGTGGTCAATGTCTTCAACTGGGAAGACTACATCAACCCCGATGCTCTTACGCTCTTTGAAGAGGAGACCGGCATCAAGGTCAACTACATGCGCTTTACCACCAATGAAGACATGCTGGTGCAGGTGCGTACCAACCCCGCCGCTTTTGACGTGATTTTCCCTTCAGATTACGCCATTGAGCGCTTTATCCAGGAAGAACTGTTGCTGCCCCTGGATCATGCCTTGCTGCCCAACACCAGCAACATCGTTGACTGGCTGAAGAGTCCCAGCTATGACCCAGACAACACCTATTCAGTGCCCTACATGTGGGGCACGCTCGGCATCCTCTATGACAGCACCCGTGTGCAGGGGCCCGTTGACAGCTGGAAGGTGCTCTTTGAAGACACCTACAAGGGAGAGGTCTTCATGCTGGATTCCTTCCGCGATTCGATGGGCCTGGCGCTGAAGTACCTGGGTTATTCCATGAATACCCGCAATCCTGCTGAGCTGCAGGCTGCCACGCAGCTGCTGATCAAGCAAAAGCAAGACGGCATTGTCAAAGCCTATCAAGTGGACGAAACCAAGGACAAGATGGTGGCGGGAGAAGGGATCCTGGGTGTGGTCTGGTCAGGCGACGCGCAGTATGCCATCAACCTCAACGAGAACCTGGCTTACGTGGTGCCCAAGGAAAGCTCAAATGTCTGGGTTGACGGTATGGTCATCCCCAAGGCGGCCAAGAATCCCGAAAACGCGCACAAACTCATTGACTTCCTCAGCCGCCCCGATGTGGCGCAGATGAATACAGAGTACATTGAGTACTCAAGCCCCAATCAGGGCGCCATCGACCTGATGGGTGAAAGCTACTTGAACAACCCCAACCTCAACCCCAGCCAGGAAACAATCGATACCTGTGAGTTCTTCCATGACGTCCAGGACTATATCACCATCTACAACACGCTCTGGGCGCAGGTAAAGAACGCCAAATAGCGCACTGTCATAGATGTGTATAACAAAAGGGCCGCCCTCGGGCGGCTCTTTCATTATTTATACTATTCTCAAACATTAATGCTTTGATGCGGCGGATCTTTTCCACCTTATCTTTGTCTCACTCAGTCAGCGTAGACTACGACTACGCTTTCTTCACTCGACTTCGATATGCCG
>Ga0209538_1000286_pt1 | contig 30932 bp, 26 predicted proteins | sample BarGraNGADG00211_2_FD_184492 | JGI IMG/M metagenome (GOLD analysis project Ga0209538, IMG submission 184492) | Arctic peat soil microbial communities from Barrow, Alaska - Barrow Graham LP Ref core NGADG0004-211 (SPAdes) (version 2) | ecosystem: Environmental > Terrestrial > Soil > Wetlands >... | reverse complement strand
TTGAATTTACCAAACGCTTTATCAAAACCAAGCAGGACAGGAATCCCAGCTTGTTTGAGACTGTTCTGGCTCAGAAAGGGATCAAACATAAGTTGATCAAACCTTATACCCCCAGGCATAATGGCAAGGTAGAAAGAAGTCACAAGGAGGACCAGAAACGTTTATACAACCATGCTAGATTTTATTCTTTTGAGGATTTCAAACAACAGCTAAGAAGACATAACCAGCGCACTAACCATATCCCGATGCGTCCACTTAAGTTCTTATCACCTGTTCAATTCTTAAACCAAACTGTCCAATATGTTTGACAAACCTACAATGAATGGGTTCAATACATATGGATCAACCCTGAATAAGTAGACAAATAAAGCGGGAGAACTTAGGAAGTTGGTTTCAGGATGTAGTACGCATCCTCAGTTTCAACGGGCGTCAAAAAGTTATTTGCCGAATGGGGCCTCCTTCGATTATTGAAGAGATCAATATATTCAGCGTACCCCCTTGCGTAATTGATTGATAATGATAGAATTTGAAAGTAAGTGATTGATAATTGCAATAAAACAAGCAGAAACAATCATTAGTTGACCTGTAAACGAAGTTAATCTGGCGATTTCTCTAAGCAAAGCCACATAGTAGGCAAAGAGACACACTCGAAAGAAGCAGCTTAAAGAATGATGGTCAATCGGATTTCCAACCAGGAACGTCAGGAAAAAATTGAGGACCTGATCCTCCAAAATCAACGCGTCTCAATCAACGAAATTTGCAGCCTCTTTAATATCAGCGAGGCGACCGCCCGCCGTGATCTTAACTTGCTAAAAAAACTTGGCAAAGTGCGCCGTGTCCACGGAGGCGGCCTTACCGCGGCCCCCAATGGCCAGGAACTCCCATTACAGCAGCGCCAACTCGTGCAACAAGATGAAAAAGAACGCATTGCACAAGCCGCGGCTGAGATGGTGCATGATGGGGACTCAATTTTCTTAGGCTCTGGAACCACCATCCTCGAACTTGCCAAGCGCTTGCGCGAGCGGCAAAACTTGCTGGTATTTACCAATTCCCTGCTGGTGGTGAACGCCATGGCAAGTTTTCCGGGGGTGAACCTGATTGTTCTCGGGGGGGAACACCGCTCCAGCGAATCCTCCTTTATCGGGCATTACACCGAAATGATTCTCAAAGAAATTCACGCAGATAAAGTCTTTATTGGCGCTTTTGCTATTTCCCCTGAAGACGGGGTCACGCACCAATACCTCCCCGAAACACAAACTGATCGTGCCATCCTGAATTGTGGGCGTGAGCGCATCATCCTGGCTGATCGAACCAAGTTTGGCCGCAAAGCTCCTTTTGCGCTGGCCATGATCGATCAATTTGAAACCATTATCACAGATAGGAGTTTGTCACCCCAAACCATTGTCGCCATGCAAGAAAAAGGAATAAAGGTCATCACAGTCTAATGTTCAAAAAATGAAAAAGGAGAACCAATGAGAAAGATTTTTGCAATCGTATTTTGTTTTGTGCTCGTGTTGAGCGCCTGTGCAGTACCAGCCGCCACACCCGCCCCAGCGGAGCCCACCAAAGCAGTTGAGCAACCTGCCCAACCAGCGGCAGGCGGTTCGATTACGGTTATATTCCCCAAACATGAGGCGGATATCAAGGGTGCCTACGAAGCCCGCATCCGCCAATTTGAAAAGGAAAGCGGCATCACTGTCAACTTGATTCAAAGTGACTGGGACTCTGTTGCCAACCGTGTGACGCCGGAGCTGGCCACCAAAGGCTCAGCATATGACGTCGTCGAATTCGATAACGGCTGGATCGCCCAGTGGTGTGGTGCCGGCTGGACCCAACCCCTCGATGAGTATCTCCCTGTGGACTACTCCAAGGGTATGATCCCTGGTCTTGTCAACCTGTTCTCTTGCCCGGATGGCAAAGTTCACGGCGTGGTTTGGAATAACGACACCCGCTTCTTCTATTACAATGCTGCTAAACTCGAACAAGCTGGTTTCGCTCAACCTCCAGCCACTTGGGATGAACTCGTGAGCCAGAGCAAGGAAGCCATCGGCAAAGGCGTCATCAAATTCGGAATGGCTCCCTCCTGGAACCAGGAATGGTCCCTTGGCAATGAATTCCACTTCTGGACTTACGTCTTTGGTGGAAATCTGGTGGATGATAAAGGCTGCGTGGTGCTCGATAAGGATCCCAACACCTTGAAAGCTGTCCAATTCATGATGGATGTATTAAAAGATGGCACCGCAGATCCGGCGGGCCTCACGTACAACCAGGCCGCTTCGCAGGATATCTTCCTTAAGGGTGACAGCCTCTTCCTGCCTCAAGGTATTGCGGGCCTCTTCTCGTATGTCAAGGACCCTGCCATCTCCAAAGTGCAGGATCAGATCAAGACCGGTCTTGTGCCCGCTACCGCCTCAGGCACAAGTGCAGCGCTGACCCTACCAGAAGCTTACGCCATCCCGATCGGCTCCAAGAATAAAGAGGCTGCCGCCAAATTCATCGTCTACATGACTAGCAAGGAAACCAATAAGTATCTGGCTGAGCAAATTGGCGTTTTGCCCATCTGGACGGATCTGTTCTCCGACCCGGACCTGACTGGGTTGTATCCCTACTGGAAAGATTTCCAGGCACAACTCTCCACAGCCCGTGGTCTCTCAAAGATCACCTGGTATAGCGATTTTGTGGATCTGACCAACGCTGAACTGCATAAAGCTCTCGCTGGTGGTCAAACCGCCCAGGAAGCACTGGACAACATGGCCAAGCAGCTCGCAAAGTTCAACTGCGTACCCTAACAACTAAGTGACGCTTGACTTAAGCAAGAACGATGAAGCATCGCAAGCAACGTAGAACGCTTGAAGGACAAGAAAACACGCTGGGGTGGGTATTTTCCGCCCCAGCCTTGTTCGCGATTCTCATCATTGTCCTTATTCCACTGCTACGTTCTTTCGCCCAAAGCTTCCAGCAATTAGACCTTGCCCGACCTGCAGGGAATGGTTGGATTGGTCTTGGAAACTACTTTGCCTTATTAAAAGATCAGCGCTTCCTTAATTCTCTCTGGATCACGGTTCGATTTTCCCTGATTTCAGTTTTGCTGGAATTATTGCTTGGGCTCTCCATCGCCTTGCTCTTGAACAATAACTTTAAAGGCAGAGGCTTTGTTCGTGGGTTGATGATTTTGCCTTGGGCGATGCCCTCGATTGTCAACGCAGCCATGTGGAAGTGGATCTTCAACGCGGATTATGGTGCACTCAACGCCTTCCTCACTCAGGTCGGGTTAATGAGCGCGTACAAAGTATGGCTTTCAGACCCCTTCTGGGCAAATGCCTTACTTATCATGGCTAACGTCTGGAAAGAAGCGCCTTTTACTGCCATCATGCTCCTTGCTGCCCTGCAAACCATCCCTACGCACCTTTACGAAGCCGGCAGGGTGGATGGAGCAAATGGATGGCAGCGATTTTCGAGGATTACCCTGCCCCTGCTGATGCCCGTGATGCTGATGGTTAGCACTTTGCAATTAATTTGGGGTTTCCAAACCTTTGAACTCATCACCGTTATTACCGGAGGTGGACCCTTCAGTTCCACTGAAATGGTTGCGCTTCGCGTTTACGCCACCACCTTCCGTTCCCTCAGTTTTGGTTATGGCAGCGCCATGGCCTATTTGGTCTTCCTCGTCATCCTTATTCCGGTTATCTTCTACACCCGGGAATCGTACAAAAGGATCATTGATTACTAATGACTAAACGTCCTTTAATTGGCAAGATCTTGCTTTACACTGCAGTACTTGCACTGGTATTTTGGACGATTGCCCCCTATTTGTGGTTGGTAATATCTTCACTTTCTTTTAAGATCGATCTTGTCACTGTCCCACTCAAGTGGATCCCGACCCGGCTGACTTTCGAAAACTTCAAAGGTCTCTTCTTCGATAACGGAGAAGTAACCTTTAATACCGGCCTTTTCATTAAGGCCTTGATCAATTCCACCATCATTTCACTCTCGACCATGCTTATCTCCTTGCCAATCGGCATTCTGGCTTCTTATGCTGCCACACGCATCAAATTCAAGGGTAATCGCCTGGTGCTTCTCGCAGGGCTGATGGCACAAATGGTTCCGCCGATCATTCTGGTTATTCCACTTTACGTGATCTTGCGCTATTTCGACCTGCTGGATAAGCATCTTGGGCTTATTTTGGTGGACGTCAGCATTTGCTTGCCGCTCATCATTTGGTTGATGCGCGGTTACTTCTCGAGTATTCCCGCAGACCTGGAAGATGCTGCCCGCATCGATGGGGCTTCGAGGCTCATGGCCTTGGTGCGCATCGTTTTGCCGCTTGCCGGACCTGGCCTGGTCAGCGTGATGATTTTTGCCTTTATCAGTTCGTGGAATGAATATTTGTTCGCGTTCGTCTTTACCAACGCTGCTGCCAAGACCCTGCCTGTGCTTATTGGGGAATTCAGTACAAAATTGGGTTTGGAATATCTAAAAATTGCTGCAGCGGGTGTGTTGGCCAGCTTACCGCCCGTGCTGCTGGCTTTGATCTTCCAACGCCACATCATCTCCGGGCTAACGTCAGGTTCGGTCAAATAGGGGTTATGGATGAAACTTGAGGCCTACAAGCCAGTTTCAAAGATGGTTACAAAGTCAACTATTGTCGATAAGCCACGTTTCCCAGCCATCGATGCCCATAACCATCTTGGAAAAGCGTTCGGCGGCGGTTGGGATCGGAAACCCTTACCTTTGCTCCTTGACCTACTTGACGAATCTGGCATTACGAATTATGTCGATTTGGACGGCGGCTGGGGCGAAGAGCTCCTGCTCAAACACCTGAAAAAGTTTAAAGAAAAAGCACCCGAACGTTTCCAGATATTTGGGGGAGTTGACTGGGCAAAATGGGCTGAATTGGGGGACGGCTTTCCTGATTACGCTGCCCAGCGCCTTCAGCAACAAAAAAGCTGGGGTGCCCAGGGCTTAAAGATCTGGAAACCTTTCGGATTACACGTACGTGACCATAAGGGCGAACTTGTGGATGTAGATGACCCCCGTCTCGATCCTCTTTGGCAGGCTGCAGGCGAATTGAATTTGCCTGTGCTCGTGCATGTGGCCGACCCGGTAGCCTTCTTTGACCCCATCGACCATACCAACGAACGTTGGGAAGAGCTTGGCAGCCATCCCGACTGGGCGTTTACCAGCCCTCCCTTCCCACCATTCCTGCAAATTTTGGAGGGTTTCCGGAAATTGGTCCGAAATTATCCCCAGACGCAATTTATTGGCGGGCATGTTGGCTGCTATGCTGAGAATCTTTCCTACGTGGGAGAGATGCTCGATGAAAGCCCCAACCTTGTTATCGATATTTCTGGTCGCCTTGGAGAACTGGGCAGACAACCTTACACTGCCCGTAAATTCTTTCTCAAGTACGCCGAGCGCATCCTTTTCGGCTCTGATTTTGGACCCAATCTTGAGGCTTACCGCCTCTATTACCGCTTTTTGGAGACGGACGACGAGTACTTCAACTACAATACCACCGAAGTACCTGCCCAGGGTCGCTGGATGGTTTGTGGTATTGACTTGCCTGACGATGTTCTAAAAAAGGTTTATCACGATAATGCGGCAAGAGTACTGGGTCTAAAAGATAATTTATGAAATTTGGTGCTTTGTATCGCACCGTCAAACTGGAAACAACGAGGAAAATATGATAATTAAAGCAGGGCAATATACCGAAAATGAGATTCTAACTCAATGCGAAGCCTGGGCGGAATCTCTCGAAGTTGTTGAGAAAGCTGGCAAAGAACTTAAGGCCTTATTCGCGAAACCATATCAAGAGGTGGTTTTTACAGGTTGTGGCTCAACCTATTACCTTTCACTGGCTGCCGCTGCGCTCTTCCAGCAAACTTGCAGGAAGACTGCACGTGGAATCACAGGGGGCGAGCTCTTGTTCAATCCAGATACGGTTGAACTTCCCAAAGAAAATGGGGAGTCTCTGCTTGTAGCCATTTCACGTTCCGGTTCCACGACCGAAACGGTACGGGCTGTTGAAAAATTTAAACACGAAAAACGCGGTCCAGTCTTGGTAATCACTAATTATGGCGATCAGCCCCTGGCGGCTCTCGGAGATTTGACCCTTGTGATCCCAAAGGGTCAGGAGGAAAGTGTTGCTCAAACACGTTCATTTGCGGCCATGTACCTGGCTGCGACTGCTGCCACCATGCTTGCCGCAGGCCAAACCAGGAAATTGGAAGCCATGCAAAATTTGCCCGCCATCGGCGAAAAACTAATCGCTCAATATAAGCCTCTTGCCGACGAGATAGGCGCGAATCTCGACTTTGACCGCTTCTACTTCCTGGGGAATGCCTCGCGTTACGGGCTTGCTTGTGAAGTCAACCTCAAAATGAAGGAAATGACCCTTACCCATAGTGAGCCATTCCACTTTATGGATTTCCGGCACGGGCCGATGTCAATGGTCACGAAGCAAACCGTCATTGTTGGACTGCTTTCCGAAAAGAACCGTGCTCAGGAACAGATGGTTCTCGATGAAATGGCTGTAAAGGGAGCCGAAATCATCTCGCTCGGTGAAAAAGTTGCCCGCGTTGCCTTCAACTCAGGCCTGGATGAAGATATTACTGGCGTTCTGAACTTGCCCATCATGCAACTGTTGGCCTGTAAACGCTCGCTCGCCAAAGGTTTAAACCCCGACCGTCCGAACAATTTGACGGCGGTCGTGAAATTAACGCTCTAACAGAAAGGGAGAATAAATGAAACGCACTTTAATTATGGTTTTGCTCGTGCTCGTGCTGGCCTTCACAGCTTGCACCGCACCGGCCGCCCCAGTTCAAGCACCCGAGCAAGCCAGCACCGAGAAGGTCAAGCTCACCTTCAGTGCCTGGGGAGCTCCTGAAGAACTGGCTGTTTGGAAGGAAATCGTGAATGATTTCCAGGCCAAATACCCAAATATCACAGTCAATGTTGAAGTTGGCGACTGGGATGCATATTGGGACAAGATCAAAACTCAATTAGCTGCCAATACTGCGCCCGATATCTTTGCCATGGACGCGCCTCTGTACCTGGATTATCAGACTCGTGGCGTGCTACTGAACCTCCAACCCTTCGTTGACGCCAACCCCGACATGATGAAGGATATTTATCCGCAAACTCTTGAAGCCTATAAGACAGCCGATGGTTACTACGGTTTACCCCGCGATTTTAATACCATTGTGCTCTTCTATAACAAAGACATGTTTGATAAGGCCAAGGTGGCCTATCCAACAGTTGATTGGACCTGGGACGACCTTCGCGAAGCTGCTAAAAAGTTGACTCTTGATACCAACGGGGATGGCAAAATTGACCAATATGGCTATACCTTTGACCAATGGGATATGGAACCTGGTTGGTCTGAGGCTCTTTGGAGCTATGGCGGCGAGATCGTGAATGCGGAGCGCACCAAAACCCTCATTGGTGAGCCTCAAGCTCGCGAAGCCTGGCAGATGCTCTACGATATGGTTTTCAAGGATAAATCCTGCCCTGATGCCAATCAGGTTGCTGAGCTTGGAGGTGATCCCTTCACAGCTGGCAGAGCAGCCATGAATGCCATGGGTCACTGGGCTGTTCCGGGTTATGTCGGCGCGGGATTCCAGTTTGATGCTGCCCCGATGCCAAAAGGTCCCGCCGGCCATGCTACCAGTGTGAACAGTGCTGGTTTTGTCGTTGCCAAGACCACCAAGTACCCCAAAGAATCTTTTGAGTTCATCAAGTACGTTCTCAGCCCGGATGCCCAAGGGAAGCTGGCTAAGCTGGGATTTGCTGTTCCAGTTCTAAAATCTGTAGCAGAAAGCGATACCTTCCTCAAACAGGAAGGTTCGACCTTGATCCAACAGGTTTTTCTGGACTCTCTGGAATTTGCCCACATGAAGCCGGTTTTCAGGGGCTATGATGAGTGGGCAGCCGCCGTCGGTGACGGTTTAGCTCCAGTTTGGAATGGTGAAGCTGAACTGAATGCCACGCTTGATGAGGTGGTTAAGGCTGCCGATGCTGTTTTAGCTAAAGTTAAGTAAGCATTAAATTTCTTGTAGCTCCCGGTCCTTTTCCGGGAGCTACAAGTAGAGGTTCTTATGGAATCAGGTCTTAAGCCGCTGGGCAAAGAAAAACTATGGCTCTGGTTGATGCTGACACCCACCCTCATCGGGTTAGTATTTGGAATTGTCGGTTCCATCCTCGCCACGCTTGGCCTAAGTTTCACCCATTGGGACCTACTGACTCCTCCCCGATGGGCGGGACTTGAAAACTACAAAGTCCTTTTTACAGATCCCAAACTAATCAAAGCCCTGGTAAATACAATAACCTTTAGCCTGCTCTACGTTCCCGCCGTTGTGGTTGCCTCGTTGGCAGTGGCCATGCTGATGAATCGCAAGATCAAAGGGCTTTCAATTTTCCGGACGATCTACTTCCTGCCCGCGGTCACCTCGGCGGTGGCAACTGCCATTGTTTGGAACATGATTTACGGTCAGGACCATGGCCTGCTCAATTGGGTACTGGGTAGGATTGGCATTGCCGGAGTCAGCTGGCTTAGTACCAAGAATGTTCTGTCCGCCCTAATTATTGTCAATGTCTGGGGCGCGATTGGCGAAGGCATGATCATCTTCCTGGCTGGCCTCACGACCATTCCAAAGGATTACTATGAAGCCGCCACTCTTGATGGCGCAAACAGAAGGAAACAGTTCTGGAAAATTACCCTCCCTTTGATTACACCTTCTATTTTTTTCCAGACCCTTATGTCAACGATTAATGCCTTCCAAGCCTACGACTACATTTATATGCTCACTCGACGAGGCCAGGGAGATAGCACTTTCCCTGTCATGGTTTATTCAATTTATCGAAATGCCTGGACTTTCTTTAATTATGGAGGTGCCAGTGCTCAGGCAATTGAATTATCGCTCTTTGTGGTGGCCCTCATGGCCTTTTACTTCTGGCTGGAAAAGCGCTATGTTTTTTATGATTGAGAGGTAAGGATGAGCGCCAAGAGAAGCAAGAAAATTCTGGACCTAATTACTTATACGCTCTTGATCCTGGGGGCAATTACTATGATTACCCCTTTCTTGTGGATGATTGCTACCTCTTTCAAACTTCCTGCGGATCAATACACCCATACGCTTATTCCAACAAACCCGACTCTGCAAAATTTCCGTGAGTTGTTCAAAGTTGATATTAACTTTCCAAGACTCTTTTTGAATAGTACATTAATTTCGATCATGGTTGTAGTTGGGCAGTTGCTCACCTGCGCAATGGCGGCCTTCTGTTTTGCTGTTGTGAAATTCAAAGGTCGCAACCTTCTTTTTGCCTTGCTCATGGTCACGATGATGTTTCCTGCACAAGTGACCCTAATACCGAACTTCATTATCTTTAAATGGCTAAAATTGGTTGGTACCAGCGTTCCACTCTGGTTGCCAGCTTTTATGGGCGGTGCTTTTGGTACATTTTTATTGAGACAATACTTCTTGTCCGTGCCAAAGGAATTGATCGATGCAGCTCGTATGGATGGGGCATCGCTCTTTCAGATATTTTGGAAAATCTACATGCCTCTGGGTAAGCCTGCACTCAGTGCATTGGCGATCTTTGTCTTCAAAGATGCCTGGAACGACTTGCTGCATCCTTTAGTGTATATGCCCTCTGTGCCTAACACGACCCTCACCGTTGGTCTGGCGTTCTTTAATCAACAGCTCACCTTTGGAGGTAAATTTACGGTCCTGATGGCAGGTGCTTTAATCAGCATTTTGCCCTTAGTGTTGGTTTTCTTCATTGCCCAAAAACAATTTATTGAAGGCATTTCGCTTTCAGGAATCAGACATTAAAGGAGAAAAATGACTAAGATTGCTTTTATTGGGGCTGGAAGCCTTGGCTTTACTTCCGAATTAGTACGTGACATTCTTACGTTTCCGCTTTTACAAGATTCAGAACTGGCCTTGATGGATATTGACCAGGAACGCCTTGATTTTGCCCAAAAATCCATTCAAAAACTGGTTACTGCTGGTAACCATCCTGCTAGAGTGACGGCTACCCTGGACCGCAAAAAGGCATTGGAGGGAGCAGATGTGGTGCTCACAACCATTCTGGCAGGTAGCACCGACGTCTGGAAATACGATATAGAGATTCCCAAGAAGTACGGTGTGGATGTCTGTGTGGGTGATACCCGTGGACCCTCCGGTATTTTCCGCTTCTTGCGCACAATCAACCCCATGTTGGATATTGTCTGCGATATGGAAACACTCTGCCCTGATGCCACTTTGTTGAATTACACCAACCCCATGGCTATGTTGGTGTCATCCCTTCAGAAACAAACCAAAGTGTCTGTGACTGGCCTTTGCCATTCTGTACAGGGCTCGGCTATGATGCTGGCAGATTGGATCGGTGCCCCTTACGACGAGATTGATTACCTCTGCGCTGGCATTAACCATCAAGCCTGGTATCTGAAATATGAGTGGAACGGCAAGGACGCCTACCCGCTTATTCACCAGGCTGTCACTACACGTCCCGAGATCTACAATGAAGAACCGGTCCGCAATGAAATGTACCTGGCCATCGGTAAATTTGTCACCGAATCCAGCGGTCACAACAGCGAGTACAACTGGTGGTTCCGCAAGCGTCCAGACCTCATCGAAAAATACTGCACCCATGGCACCGGTTGGAACCCTGGTGAATATGCCTACATCCTCAAGGAATATCAACAAACAGAAGCCACCTGGAAAAATGGTGTGAAGGCGGAACTTGACCGCGTGTTGGGGCCTTCCGACCTGGAACGCGGGGAGGAGTATGCCGCTCACATCATCAACGCCCTCAAAGGCGGCGAACCCTTCAAATTCAACGGCAATGTGCAAAACACTTCCCTGATTACAAACCTACCTAACAATGCTTGCGTCGAGGTGCCTGTTTTGGTTGACCGGGCTGGTTTCCATCCCTTCCATGTTGGTGATTTGCCAGCCGAATGTGCCCTCCTCACTGGTCTTTCAAGTGGAATTGAAGAGATGGCCATCCGCGCTTCCATGGAAGGTGACCCCGAATTGTTGTATCGCGCCATCTGCCACGACCCCCTCACAGCCGCGGTTTGCTCACTTGCTGAGATTCGTGACCTGACCAATGATATGCTTGAACAAAACAAACCGTTCTTGCCACAGTTCAAGCGCTTCAAGGTAAAAATCTAGATTGGGTTCAGGAAAAATCCAAAGAAAGAGTAGTCCAAATGGAAAAGATTAGCATCGGAAGATACCGTGGATTGCAGCAAATCAGTTCAAAACTGGGCAGTTTTACCGCCTTGGCCTTGGACCATCGCCAGAATTTGCGCAAAGCAAACCCTGCTTTTGTGGAAGATCAAGCTCTCTCCGACTTCAAGATGGATGTGACGCGTACGCTCGCACCTTATGCGAATTCAGTACTGCTTGATCCAGAAGTTGCTGCAGCCCAGGCCATAGCCGAAGGGGTCCTGCCCAAGGAAAGCGGCCTGATCGTCTCCTTGGAGTCGACGGGTTATACAGGAGAGGCCGATGCACGCAGCCCTCAGGTCATCCCAGGCTGGTCAGTCAAAAAAGCCAAGTTAATGGGGGCAAACGCGGTCAAATTGCTCGTTTACTACCACCCGGAAAGCACGACAGCAACTTCGACCGAAGATTTTGTAAAGCAAATTCTTGAGGAGTGCCAGCGCGAAGACCTTGTTTTGATGCTTGAAACTCTTTCTTACTCGCTTGATGGAACCTCAAATCTTGACTCTGCTTCCAAACGCAAAGTGGTGGTCGAGACAGCCCGGATATTTGGCAAATTGTCGATTGATATTCTTAAATCGGAATTTCCTCTGGCCGCTGAAAACACCAATGAGAAAGAATGGCTAGATGCTTGTGCAGAAATCAGCGCTGTTTGCCCAAGACCTTGGATTTTACTTTCAGCTGCGGTCGATTTTAGCCAGTACCTTCAACAGGTCATTGCAGCATGTGAAAGCGGCGCCAGCGGTATCGCTGTAGGCAGGGCTGTTTGGAAGGAAGCTGTGATGCTTGCCAAAGTAGAACGCTTGAAGTACTTGCAGGAAATTGGCATCCCCCGGCTTGCCCGGTTGACTGCCCTCAGCGAGGCCTTGGCAAAACCCTGGACGGACTTTTACCAGACAGATGCTGCTTTTGATTGGATTAGGACCTATGCAGAAAACTGATCTTCTTGTCATCGGAGAAATCAATCCGGATCTCATCCTCACAGGCGATGTGGTGCCAAAATTTGGGCAGGTAGAAAAAATTGTCGATTCGGCCACACTGAATATCGGTTCCAGTTCGGTCATATTCGCCGTTGCAGCCGCCAAACTTGGTCTTAAAGTGCGCTTTTTCGGATTATGTGGCAAGGATGCTTTTGGTGACTTCATGCTCAAATCCATGGCAAACCATGGCATTGATATTTCACATATCAAACCATCGATTGATTGTGCCACTGGGCTGAGTGTTCATCTGGATACAGGCAAGGATCGAGCCATCCTCACCGACTTGGGTTGCATGGCTCTATTGCGTTTCGAGGACATTCCCCAGGATTTGTTTGGAGCTTCACGGCACCTGCACGTCGCCAGCTATTTCTTACAGGCTGGCCTCCGCCCGGACCTTGGTAAGCTCTTCCAGCATGCCCATCAAAAGGGCATGACCACTTCGCTTGATACTAATTGGGATCCTGATCAGCGCTGGGTAGGCGTGAAAGAGGTTTTACCTTTCACAGATATCTTCTTGCCGAATGAGAACGAAGCCCTTTCACTTTCTGGTCAAAAAACTGTTGAAGAGGCAGCCCAGCTTTTGGGAGAATCGGCTCAAATTGTCTCAGTCAAACTTGGCAAACAAGGTGGCCTGGCGATTAGCGACGGTGTGCTGGTGAAAGCACCTTCCCTTCCCGTGAAAGAGGTTGACACAGTTGGGGCGGGGGACACCTTCAATGCAGGCTTTGTATTTGGTTTTCTACATTGCTGGCCTCTACAAAAAACCTTGGAGTTTGCCTGTGCCTGCGGCTCCCTCTCCACTCGTGGGAAAGGCACCGATGTCCAACCTACGGTTGAAGAGGTCTGCCAGGCCTTGGGGTTAGGCTGATGCAAAATCAACTGGATAAAGTCATTTACGACCAAAAAAGTGGTACTCCAAGCGGAATTTACTCCGTCTGCTCTTCGCACCCTTCCGTTCTCTTGGCTGCCTTGCGTTTTGCCAGAGATCATGGCAGCTCCTTGCTTTTGGAGGTCACCTGCAATCAGGTGAACCAGTTTGGTGGTTACACTGGCATGCAACCACACAATTTCGTCGCTTATCTGCACGAGCTTGCTGCTCAGGCAGAATTCCCGGCTGAAAAATTGATTCTGGGGGGTGATCATCTTGGCCCGAACGTCTGGGCGGCTGAACCTGCAGAAGAGGCGATGCAAAAATCAATTGAACTTGCGGCTGCATATGCCAGTGCTGGTTTTACCAAGATTCACTTGGATGCCAGTATGCGCGTGGCTGATGACCCGGAAGGAAATCTTTCTCCAGAAGTCATTGCCTGGCGGACTGCAGAAATGGCCGCCGCTGTAGAAAAGGCTGCTCCTCACCCAGAACGCATACGCTATGTGATTGGCACTGAAGTTCCTGTGCCCGGCGGCGCCAAGGTGGAAACAGGGAACCTGCATGTGTCCGAACCCGGCAATGTCTTTGAAACCATCCGTATTAACCAATTGGCTTTTGCTAAATTAGAGTTGGATGATGCCTGGAAGCGTGTAATTGCAGTTGTCGCCCAACCCGGAGTTGAATTTGGGGATGATGAAGTGCATGCCTTTGAACCAGAAAAAGCTCGTAACTTGACTCAGTTTATCCAGCAGCAGAAATTGATATTCGAAGCGCATTCGACCGATTATCAGAGTGTGAAAGCTCTTCAACAGCTTGTTATGGGGCAGTTTGCTATTCTAAAAGTTGGACCAGAATTAACCTTTGCATATCGGGAGGCTCTTTTTGGGCTTTCATTTTTAGAGGATTACCTGATTGCCGAAGAACAGCGTTCTCAGCTGCTCGAGACGATCGAGAAGGTCATGCTGCAAGAGCCGAAAGATTGGAATAAGTACTATTCTGGAAGTGAGCAAGCGCTTGCACTTAAGCGAAAATTTAGTCTGAGCGATCGGATCCGTTATTATTGGGCGAAGCCAGAAATTCAAAAGAGTGTGGAACACCTAATCCAGAATCTATCTGGAATTGACCTTCCACTTGGTTTGATTAGCCAATATTTTCCGCAGGAAACACTTGAGATTTTGGAAGGGAGTTTGACTGCCTCTCCCGAAAAGCTCATTGAAGCGCATATTCAGCGTGTTTTAAGCCGTTATCAGCAAGCTTGTTCTCTCTGATAGCATGTAGTTTAGTTTTGCCTCTAATCTTTGTTTATTCTTGTAGTCCTGCTTGAAATAGTGCAAGGGAACTCATCTTGCGGAGTGCACTAATTTGGAGTCGGGATTTTAATGCCGAACGGGGTTTTCTTGCTGGCCACCCTTCCGCACGGACCCCCCTCCTAACCCCTCCCCTTTCCGCGTGCGGAAGGCTAAAAGGCCTTCACGCCAATGAACTTTTCTATTGCTTGAAACTAATTTCCCATACATGCACGTGGGTGGGCTCTTGTTCGTCAATACTCAGAATGCTGATGGTCAAAGTGCTGACTTCCTCCACCTTATCGAAAATCACCGGAAGCTGGCGAATACTTTGCGATAATTGCTCCACCGCCGCCTGGTATTCCACCTGGCTGCCATCTGGCCTCTTGACTGTCACAGTGATTTGGGTGGCTGGGGAACCAATCGTGGTAGTGACCTCACTAATCTTCACCGGCACAGGAAAATCAAGTTTAATCACAAAGGGATTGGCCTGCAGCGTGCGGGTGAGCGTACGTTCATCACCGTCGAAGGCAGAGACAATCTTGGCCATGTCGATGCGCGAAAATTCCACCGGTACTTCCTGCCCAAAGAGCGATACAACGTCCTGCATTGGCTTGTGCAACTCAATAGCTTCCTGTTCAAAAATGGCTTTAGCGTTATCCACATAAGCAAGTTTGAGGAAGTAAAAACCGGGCCGGCCGTCTGGCCAGTCCAGGATACTTGAGATGACTGGCGGTTTGAACTTACCGCTCTTTTGCAGATTATCCACTTCTTCAGGGGTGAGCACGAAGAGTGTTTTCTCGTCGATGGGCAGGAGATTGCTGATGTAGGAATTGATGGAGTTGAATTGGACGGGCAGTGGATCTCCCAGGAAGAAGCGGCCAATAATATCCGTGTTGTTTGCCCATGAGGGGGTGATGATGATGTTGGCCTGGGGGTCATCGGCAAGTTGGTCCTTGATCTCGCCAAAAACTTGTTTTCCGCCCCACTGCATGCCATAAAGGGTGTAATCGGTATACCAGGTGGGGCCGTTCCACAGGGCATCAAAGGTCATCCAGCCGGTTGAAAGTGCCAGCAAAATAGTCAAGGTCGCCAGCACAGGCTTGAAGTAAATGGTTTTTTGCTGGACGAGATTCAAGCACCAAACCAAACCAAGGCAGGTGAGATAGGCAAAAGGCACCACCATCATCAATAACCGGGTAATGCTGGGTTCCACCAGGGCAGCCCCGCTGGGTGCCGCAAAAAAAGCGACCAAAATCACGCGGTTTTCCGCTTTTCTCCAATACTTGAAAGCCTGCCAGACACCCAGGGCAACGAAGGGGAAGAAGAGGCTGGGCATATGGCCCCAGCCAAACATCAAATGGCGGGCAAGGTCCTGCTTGTTGTAGAGAAACCAATAGCTGGGGTCAAAGCCGCGCAGGTAACGTTCGATGAAATAGAGCAGTTTCTGCCCGATGCTGAGGGTGGGTTCCAGGATGTAAGAATGCAGCAGGTTGAGGTGCTGTTTGATGGCTTCCTGGTGCGTTTGGCGGAACCAGAGGTCCGGGGCTGCTAGCAATGCCAACAGCAGCAGGCCTCGCAACAAGGTGGCTTTGTCCTGCCAGTGGTAGCGAAAATCGATGACCAGCAGAAGCACGCCGCTGACCAGCATCACCATTTGCATGGGCGTGTAAGCATAAAAGGCCAGGGCACCAAATATCAGGGATAAGTACAGAAATTTACGATTCTGCAGCCTGTACTTAAGATAGAAATATAGGAACAGCGCAAACATGGATGCACCCAGAGCGGTTTCAAAAGCTGTGCGGGAGTGCAGAAACCAGGCCGGGATGGCAGAGACGACCAACGGAGCGAGCCACCATTGTCTAAACTTGAATATATCCTTGAGCGCGAATGCCAGGCTAATTGGAAAGACAAGGGTGATGAGGGCGGCAAAGCCGCGGGTGATGGCTACGGAGCGCTGCAAGAGAGCCGGGATCATTTGCAGGTAAACCGAAAGACCGAGGTTATATTGCCCCCCGTTCTGGAAATATGCCGGCAGAAAATTACCAGCTGGATCTTTAAAACCATTACGGATCAGGTCAAAGGCAGACATGGTCTGGATGGCTTCGTCGCAGAAGAAATAAATCGGAAATTTATCGATCTGGATTAAACGGGTGAACAGATAGACCAACATACCGGCTAGAAAAGCCCAGGTTTGCCATGGCGTGCCCAGTTTTGCCAGACCTGGCATGGTAAGCTTTAGGGGTTGCACTGCTCCCTGGTTGAGGGTTTCTTGCGCCTCAGATTCCAATCGTTCGGAAGGTTTATTCAGATCCGCTGAATCAGGGGAAGGCTCTGCTAAAGCTTGAGCTTCTTCGAGGCTTTTAAGCTTTTGGAGCCGGCGCCTTTCGGGCAGGGTCTTGAGATAATCCCACACAGTTGGGTCAGGGTCTACAGGCATGCCTACGATTATAATAGCGGCGCGACTTTCCTGAAGGGTATCTTTATCACGCTATAATATCTGCACGATAAACGAGGTGTCTATGGGACCAGAAAAAATTACTCCAGAAATGTTTGACAGATTAGTTGCCCTTGCTGCGCTTGGCCTTGAAGAAGGTGAGGCAGTATACCTGCGTGAAGAGCTTAACCACCAGCTTGCGGCGGTCAAGGAACTCAGTGAAATCCAGGTTGATCCGGATGTTGAGGAAAAACCGCATGGTTTGGATTGCCTTGGCGCCAACCCGCGTAAGGACGAGTGGGTGGCCTTCCCGAACCCGGAAAAGATCCGGGCACTAGCTCCTGAAATTCAGGATGGCATGATTGCTGTGCCGGATGTGGCCAAAATTAGTGGAGGTGCAGGATGAAATTCCACGAATTAAGCGCGCGCGAAATTGCCTCCAAAGTACGTTCCGGGGAACTCAAAGCCAGTGAAGTGCTGGAAAAGACACTGGTCCATATCAAAGAAGTTGATGGCCAGCCGGGCGTACTGGGTGGCATCAGCCTGAGCACGAAAGAAGAAAACAAGGTGCATGCCTTTATCGAAGTGACCGAATCCCTGGCACGCCAGCAAGCCGAAGAGGTTGACCGCAAAGTAAGTGTGGGGGAAGACCCAGGTTTATTGGCCGGTGTACCGGTTTCCATAAAAGATATCTTTTGCATAGAAGGCGTGCGTACCACGGCGGCCTCTCGCATTCTGTCCAATTTTTACCCGCCCTACACGGCTACAACGGTGGCGAAACTGCAAGAGGCCGGGGCGTTGATTGTGGGCAAAGTTAACCTGGATGAATTCACCTTTGGATCATCGAATGAGTCCAGCGCGTTTCAGCCTTGCCCCTACAACCCCTGGAACCCAAGCTGCGCGGTAGGGGGCTCATCCGGCGGCTCGGCGGCCTCAGTTGCTGCCTATGAGGTGCCCCTCTCCCTCGGAACCGATACCGGAGGTTCCATCCGCCAGCCTTCTGCTTTTTGCGGCGTGGTTGGACTAAAGCCAACATATGGCCGGGTATCACGTTACGGGTTGATTGCCTTTGGATCCTCCCTGGATTGTCCGGGTCCTCTTGCCCGCAACGCTGCTGATGCCGCTTTGATGCTGCAGGTAATTGCCGGCCTGGATCCACGGGATGCCACCACCACGGTGGTGGAACCCAGCGACTACCTGGCTGCCCTGGGTCAGGACCTGCGCGGTATGCGCATAGGCCTCTCGCCCGATTATGGACACATCGCCTACCCCGATTTTGAAACCGGGGAAGTAACTTACGAGCCTTTGCAGGCAGAAGTTAGCCGAGCCACACGGGATGCCGCGGAGATCTTGGCTAGAGCTGGCGCGGAAATCGTGGAGGGCGTTCCCATGCCCAACAGCCGCTATGGCATTCCAGCATATTTTGTGATCTCCCGGGTGGAAGCGGCCAGTAACCTGCACCGTTTTGACGGGGTTAAGTATGGCTATCACACCACCAAACCGGTGAAGGACCTGAACGAACTCTACCGGCTGACGCGCGCGGAAGGTTTTGGCAACCAGCCCAAACTGCGGATTTTGATGGGCATGTATGTATCCGCCTCGCAACATTCGGCCAACTATTACCATAAAGCGCTCAAAGTGCGCGGCATGATCCGCAACGACTTCGTGCAGGCATTTGATAAGAACGGCAAGTATGCCATTGACCTGCTAATGACGCCTTCCACCCCCACGACTGCGTTCAAACGCAAGGCAGTCTTCGGGAACACTGTGCTGATGCAGTACTCTGACCAGATGAACGTCTGTGCCAACCATGCTGGCATCCCAGCGGTGACAACACTTGCAGGTTTTGATGCCAGGGGTTTGCCTTTGGGAATCCAATTTATCGGTCCGGAATATCGTGAGGACTTGGTTTTGCGAGCAGCCCATGGGTATGAACAAGCCACCACTGAAGCTGCCTGGCGATCCAGAAGGCCGGTTGTGCTGGGGCAAGGGAAGGAGCAGGCATGAACAACTATGAGATTGTCATTGGCCTTGAAACCCACATCGAGTTGAACACGAAATCCAAGATTTTCTGTGCCTGCAATGCCTCTTCCTGGAACGAAGCACCCAATACGAATATCTGCCCGGTGTGTGCTGGTTTGCCAGGGGTGCTGCCAGTCCTAAACCAGGAAGCCGTGCTGAAGGGTGCCAGGTTAGCGGCTGCCATGCACGCGGAGATCAATCCGCGTTCAATCTTTGACCGCAAGAATTATTTCTACCCCGACCTGCCGAAGGGTTATCAAATCACCCAGTTTTTTGAGCCCATTGGCAAGGGTGGATATGTGGACCTTGAACTGCCCGACGGCGGAACGCGCCATGTGCGCATCAACCGTCTGCACCTTGAGGAAGATGCCGGCAAAACCAAACTTGAAGCCGGCATGCGATTGTTGGACTACAACCGCTGCGGTGTGCCTTTAGTGGAAATGGTCACCGAACCTGACCTGCGTTCTGCAGATGAGGCCGCCCAGTACCTGACGCAATTGCGCCAGTTGTTGCGCTGGATTGGGGTGTCTGAAGCCGACATGGAAAAAGGCCATCTGCGCTGCGATGCCAACGTCTCTGTGCGCCTGGTTGGCAGCGAAAAGCTGGGGACGAAAACTGAGATCAAGAACGTCAACTCCATTGATTCGGTGCGGCAGGCTATCACCATCGAAGCTAAGAGACAAATTGAAGCGCTGGAAGCTGGCAATCGGATTGAATCTTATACTTTGGATTGGGATGCCGATACCGGCAAATTGCGCAAGATGCGCTCCAAGGAAACGGAAGCAGATTACCGCTATTTTGGAGAGCCCGATCTTCTGCCGGTGATTCTGACTGAGGCAGAAATTCAGGGTATCCAGTCAACTTTACCGGAAATGCCTTTGGCGCGCAAAGCCCGTTTTGTCTCTGAATACCGCTTGAGTACCTATGACGCCGATATTTTGACGAGCGAAAGAAGCCTGTCGGATTACTTTGAGGAGGCAGTGGTGGCCTACGGTGGCGAAGCGAAGACGGTCTCAAACTGGATGATGAACGACCTGATGCGCCTGATGAACAGCCAGGGCAAGGATGCCCTTAGCCTGGTGTTACGCCCGCAGGATTTGGCGGAGATTATCCAACTGGTGGATGCAGGAAAAGTGAACGCCGCCACAGGCAAAACGCTGCTTGAGAAAGTCGAAACCACAGGCAGGAAGGTCTCAGATATTGTTGTCAGTGAAGGGTTGGGATTGGTGAGCGATGATGGCTTGCTGCGCCAAAGAATCGAAGAAGTACTGGCAGAAGCACCCAATGAAGTGACGGCCTTTAAAGCGGGCAAAGAGGGCTTATTTGGTTGGTTTTTGGGGCAGGTGATGCGCAAGATGGGCGGCAAGGCCGACCCCAAACGCTCCCGAGAAATATTATTGGAGCTGTTGAAATAAGTTATTGGCCGAGCACGAGTGCTCGGCTTTTTTATAGGGAAGAAATTTTTTCATTGGACGATACTATTTTTGGTAGGGAACGGTGAAAACCGTTCCGGATTGTTGTTGTATTCTTTGAATTGATTATCGTATTTTTCCGTTATGAGATTAAAAGTGGAACTATAAAAAAAATAAATGCCGGAACGCTGAGAAGCGTTTCCTACGAAGGACAAGAGACCAGATTGGACTGCGTTTGGTAGACAAGCTTCATGGGCGACGTAATCAAGATGGCGTTGGATGATGTATTCGAGCCAGGGATTAATGATTTGGTCAAGCTACAATCAGGGTTGCCTTTGAGTGATTGGAACCTTGGCTAAGTCATGCGCGTATGGAAGGGTGAAAACCCTTCCGGGTTCTGATTTGATTTTTACCCCGAACCCACGCAGCCAACTGCGACAATCGAACCCACGCAGCCAACCGAAACCCCCGAACCCCCGCCAACTGAGACCCCCGTGCCCATGCCAACCGAGACCATCGCACCCCCTCCACCGTAGACAATTGAACCCACCCAACCCCCTCCAGCTGCGACATCCGAGCCTGGCGACCAGGCAGGTTTTTCATCCCACCCGTCAGCGCCAATTCCTATCTGAACGATATGAAACGGCGATTTGGATATCGATCGTTTGAAATAATTTCCCGCAGATAATACCTGGGTCATCTTCATTTCGGGTTAAATCCACAATAACTTTCCAAAAATATCCTCTACGCTCAATAGGGTTAGTTTTTGCTTGAGGTAATAAGGTATCAAAATCCTTCTCAGGCATCTTCAATGAACTCCGAAGTATTAAAAAATGCCAGCAAATAAGTGCATAAATAGATGGGGAATAGAATTAACCCTTACCTTGTGCAGGCCTTTATTGAGATTGTGAAACTCCTAAGTCTGGGAAATATAAAACTACAAACGCAAACCGTTATATGCGAATTAAGGAGGGTGCACTACCCACTCGAAAGTGGATTTTAGTAAATTGAATTGGAAATATTGCTTTAGGAAATCAATAAAAAGTACTCGATGAACCCATGCAAAAGGGCTATTATACGCACATCGATCAACTACTGCTGCGTGCCGGGCGAGCAAAAACCAGCGTTCATCGGTTTGGCTGATTTGCAGGACCCGCCGCACAAAAGGCACGGATTCCGGATCATTGCTCATAACCCGGTGGTCAATGGTAGGTGCTCCGAAGGGGTATCGAATTCGCTCGCTGCTACTAATAAAGACACCCTTCCAAGTGTCTTTATTAGTAGCGGGGTAATTACCAACTGATCAACTCTGACAAATGCAACCTCACGTTCTTGTGCATATAAAACCATTTACCGGAGACTGTACCCGCACTGGGATAAAATCGCCTTAGGGAACTCGAAGCGAGCTGTCTTGGCTGGATCAACAACCTGACAAATCTTCAAAGACCCAACAGCGCTCATGAGCATGCTGGCATCGTTGACCGTCAACCCTGCAAATTGGGTTAAGAAATCTAACATCTGGTGGGTGGCTCCAGTAGCTGCCACATCTAGGTCCGGGTCAGAAAAGATGGTTACAACAGATTCGTCATTATCAAGAAATGGCGTAGGTAAGCCTGGCAGGTCAACGATTTCGGGTTTCAGATGAACCAGTCCTGCAGTTTCGGCACCTACTGCTACAATTTCCCCATCGCCCATCACGGCATGCAGGTCACCGACACCAAGCAGTGCACCTTCGACCTGTACGGTCAGGTAAAGACGGCTGCCCTTTCCGATAAGAATGCAATCCATGTTGCCGCCATGGAACCCGGGAATGCCATTGCCCATCGGAACATCTGCGGGGGCAACCCCGATCACACCGATCATCGGCGATAGCGGTAGATGTATTTTTTCCTTGAAAATGAGTTCGTCCTTCTGACGGCGCACAATGGTTGTTTCCATATCCGTTATGCGGTCTCCTACAGTGCCTTCACCAGGGATGGTGACCATTACGGAGAGATCAGCAACCACCACATCCAAAATATCGAGACGCAGGATCATTTGAGGTCTGGCACTTTCAATGTACACAGGACCGGTTGCCGGGTTGGTATGGTTCCAATCCAAATCTGCAATCAAATCACTTTCACTGCGAATTTGCCCTTGAAAACAATCATGCGTTTCGAAAATAACTTCATCACCGGGTTTTATATGGCAAACCGGGGTGAGCTCAGGCCCGAATTTATAAAAAATTTTATCGCGAGTAATGCGAACCGGCATGGCAAAGCCTCCTTTTCCCGATCACCAATGTCTATTCCTCCAGCGAAGACTCGGATGAATTTAAAAGTCGATTTTTTCCAGTTGTTTTCTTAGAAAACCGCAATTCCCTGCCGCCAAGAATGCCCTGAGGGCGGAAAATGAGTACCACAATTAATGCCGTTGCCAGCAAAACTTCCGTCAAGCCTACGACGTCGAAAGACAACAAATTATTCAGATTAATGAAGTTCTCTACTGCTCGAATACCTTCTTTTGTGGCGGTGACAAGGAATGTACCAACCACAGCACCGGAAACACTCATCGTTCCCCCAACCACTAGCATGGCCAGAATATTGAAAGTTTCGGCCAAGTAAAAAGCGGTAGGTGTAAATGAGGTAATATAATGTGCAAATAAACCGCCCCCGAAACCCGCTATTCCAGCACCAACAATAAAAGAAAAGTACCTCACACGTGTAATGTTTATCCCCATTGCAGAAGCCGCGTAAAAGTCATCGCGGGAAGCCCTGAGCCTAAGGCCTAATGAAGATTCTTTGAAGAGATAGGCAAACACCAAGATAAGGATTGCACCGGCGACAGCAGTCCAGATAGTGGTAAATTCCTCCACACCAAAAAGGGTGCGCGGACCATTGGTCACCCTGTCCCAGTGAACCAGGATTGAATTGATGATGATCAATAACGCAAAGGAAGAAATCGCTGCGGTGGTATCTGAAAGCCTCATGAGGGGGTAACTGATAATCGCAGCAATGACAATGGCCACCAATGTGCCCACCAAGAGAGAAGGAATGAAAGAAAATTGGATATTGAGCAGAAAAGGGTAGATCTGGGGGACTGCCATTTCCTTAATTTCTGGAGACATAGAACATATTGAGGAAACATATGCTCCAATTCCCATGAACCCCACATGTGCCCAGGCCAAAATGCCGGAATTACCCATAAAAACCTGCATGCCCATCACAACAATTAAGTTCACAAAAAGAGCGGTAACGATTCGAACCAGCAAAGATCCACCAAAAAGATCCGTTAATGTGGCGATGATTAGCATCAGCACCGACAGAATAATTATTGTGGAGTAGGTTGATATACCCGCAAGGAAATTGTTTTTTTTCATCCGACACGCTCCTGGGCAAATCTGCCCTTGATCAATCCTTGAGGTCGCCAGAGTAGGATCAAGATTACGATTAAGAACATAAAAGCTTCACGGTAGTCCAGCATGGATTGCGGCAGAAGGACGCCAATAAAGCTGAACAGCAAGCCGTACACAAACCCTCCTACCACCGCCCCCTCAAGGCTGTTGATGCCGCCTACGACAGTGGCGATAAAAGCAATAAGAAGCGGCGCTTGACCAATTGATGGGGTTACCGATGCGGTACGCCCGACCCAGAACAGAGAAACCACTCCAGCGATTGCCCCGCTGAGAATAAATGCTATTGAAATAACCAGGTTTGCGGGAACCCCTAACATCCTAGTCATTTTAAAATTGTCTGCTGCAGCCCGCAAGGCGATCCCAAGCAAGGTGTGCTTCAGGAGTAAAGAAAGGCCAATCAGCAAGATGATGGTAGTGACGATGGTCAAGACGTTACGCATGGGAATGTTCGCGCCAAGCAAGCTTACACTGGTAGAAAAGATAGCTGGTAAAGGTACTGCCTTAGCCCGGGGAGAAATGATTAACAATGCAGCATTCTGCAGGAGCGTGCTGACCGCAAAGGAGGTAATCAGAAGAGCCGTAAGCGATTTTTCGCGCACCTGCCGGAAAGCAACCAGTTCAGTGGTGAAGCTTACCAGCATAGCTGCGAGTATGGCTGCAACTGCAACGAAAAACCAGGGTATTTGGGTGTTCAATCCGACGATATAGAGAAAATAGCCTCCGATCATTATTAATTCACCGTAGGCAAAGTTCACCATCTTCAGGATACCGTAAATTATCACCAGCCCAAGAGAAATGAGGGCATACAGACTTCCTAGGCTGATTGCGTTGATAATAAAATCAAGTGTTATCAAGATTCACCTCTCGTGGATGTTTTTTACCTAGGTAAATATCTTTTATTGCTGATTGAGATTTGAGTTCCTCTGGTGTGCCATGCAATGCAACCCGCCCATTATTTATTAGATATGCGCGGTCAGCAATTTCCAATGTGCGATTTACATTTTGCTCAACTAAAAGAATGGTGGACCCTCGGGATCGTAGCGTGACAATGAGAGAAAATATCTGATCCACAATTTTTGGAGCAAGACCTAGAGAAGGTTCATCCAGTACAAGTAATTTTGGATGCGTCATCATCGACCTTGCAATGGCCAGCTGCTGCTGTTCTCCGCCTGATAGAGTTCCTCCTGATTGATGAAAACGTTCTTTCAGGATCGGGAATAACTCATAAGTTTGTTGGATATCCTCCATAAATTCCTGACGGTTATGACGACTAAATGCGCCCATGCGTAGGTTCTCTTCAACCGTAAGGTTCGGAAAGATATCCCGGTGTTCTGGAACCACAGCAATACCCCGCTTGAGAATCGCTTCGGGTGATTCTCCGATCAGCGAATGGCCAAGAAAAACAATCTTGCCCTGTACAGGTTTTACTACCCCGGCTATTGCAGAAAGGGTGGTTGTCTTGCCCGCCCCATTGACCCCCAATAATGCAACCAATTCACCTTCATGAACCTCAATGGAGATATCATGCAGTGCAATGATCGATCCATAACGAACCTTTAGATGTTCTACCTGGAGCATTCGTTAACCCTCCGTCTCTGATTCACCAAGATATGCCTCAATTACCCTGGGATCTTCCCGAATTTGTGAAGGAGTACCTTCTCCTATTGTTTTTCCAGATTGAAGAACATGCAGACGGTCACATAATCCCATGATTAGACGCATGTCGTGTTCTACAACCATCATGCCCAGGTTATATTTATGGCGGATGCCATCCAACACAATCAAGAGGTCACTGCTTTCCTCTTCATTCAGCCCGGCACCTGGTTCATCCAATAGAACAAAAATTGGATCCATGGCTAAAGCACGAGCAATTTCCAAACGGCGCTCCAGACCGTACGGTAGCGTCCCCGCCAGCAGCTCAGCATACCCCTCAAGATTCATTTCTTTCAAGGTATTCATTGCCTTTTCGCGGGCGGTCTTTCTCGAAAAACCAATCCCAACAGCAGCTGCCTCAACATTCTCCTTGACTGTTAGCTCACGAAAGAGGCGTATGGTTTGAAAGGTACGGGATATACGATGATGTGCAATTTTATATGCAGGATAGTTGGTAATTTCCTTATCCCCGACAAACAGCTTGCCAGATGTAGCTGGCAATAGACCGGATATTATATTTATGAGTGTGGTTTTTCCCGAACCGTTTGGACCAATCAATCCGAGGATCTCTCCCTGATTTAGTGTTAGGTTTACATCATCAAGAGCCTGCAGCCCATTAAAATTTTTAGAAATGTGCTCTACCGACAATTGTCCAGCCATTGATTTTTACCCTTCGCTTGTGAGGATTTTGGCTTTGAGTAACACGCAATTCCTTTGCTCCATACATTTACCTTTTATCGATGGTTGCAAGTAATCTTTTAGTATTCAAAAAAGAGGCCGATCCCACCAACTGCTGGGCAAGTTTTTGAGGTAACTTGCCCAGCAGTGTGTCATGCGTTCACGGCCTTGCTTTTAGATCATCATTTATGGTTCTGGTAGTGTCTCAGGTGTAATCCAGCCAATAAATACAGGCTTACCATTCTCCAATTTGACCATCGCAGCTGCCTTAGTTGGCATATGCCCGCTGGCAGCGTCTGACCAATCCAATTGCCCTGTCAGGTTGTCGAATTTCATCTCTTCCATGGCTTTCGCAACTGCAGCACCGTCTGTGGTCCCTGCTTTTTCCATTGCCTGTGCAAGCACATAGACAACATCATACCCGGGCATAATCCAGACTGCTTCGGGGTCTTTTCCATACTTGGTCTTATATGAAGCAGTGAACTCGCCCACACGCGGGTTTGAATCTTTCAGGAAACCATGAGTATCAAAGTAGACTTCGTTTCCATAATCTGGCCCAACTGCCTCAAACAAACCTGGGTCATCATATGTGTCGCCACCAACAATGGGAAGGTCAATTCCGGCCTCACGGATTGTGCGGATGATTGTTCCAAGGTCAGGCATATAGGAGGAAACATAGATGAAGTCGGGTTGTTCATCCGAAGCCTGGATACGGGCTAATTGAGCAGAGAAATCCTGGACACCCTGAGTGTAGGTATCTTCAAAAATCACCTTGCCACCAAGAGAGGTGAATTGTTCAATGAAATATGCGCTGAGTGATTTGGTGTAGTCAATGAAGGTATCGGTAACCACCCAGACTTTCGTCCAATTCTTTTCCTTGTATGCATATTCGGCAGTAGCAGCTCCCATCGTTGTGTTCCACATTGAAAGCGTAAACACCTTATCTCCGAGAGCCTCAGAACCGAACAAAGGTGATGAAGCGGTGGTCGAAATGCAGACGATGCCCGCTTTTTGTGCTTCACGGCAGGCAGGTCCACCCATGTCAAAATCAGCGGCGGGAATGATCGCTACAACGTCCTGTTCAACAAGCTGAACACCCACGTTGGCAGAGGTGACAGGATCGCTTTTACTGTCAAGATTGACAAATTCGACCTGGCGCCCAAGGATTCCGCCTTTTGCATTTATTTCATCAACAGCGAGCTTGACGCCCCGTAAAGCCGGTTCATCGATTGGGGCGTTGATACCTGTCAAAGCTAAGGCACCACCAATTTTGATTGGTGCTGCTTTTTCTTCAGTGACAGGTTGTGGTACCGTGCAGGCGGTAAAAACCATACTGAAGACAATTAGCAGTGACAAAAATCCAAAAATCTTTCGGTTCATATCTGGTCTCCTTTTTTATTGCTGATGTTGAAAATCAGGTTTGGCAAACATTCTGGGTAAATTCATTTGCTTTTTTCTTAAGGCAACTAATGATCCGTCTAATGGTTAATCACTTTTTAGTGTAAAGGGTTAAGCACCCTTCTTCTCTCGGATATCCTATTGGGATAATTGGAAGTTGTGGCAAGGTTGAGCAGAAGTTGGATAGGTATTTAAGTTCAAATAGCTCTCCTTTCTCTCTGGAGTTATGAAAGATTATTAAACTCATTATAGACATTCAACCGGCAGTTTAATACCGGGAATACTACCGGGTCACCCTGGGAGATATACTGGTGAGAATTATCTGCGAATTCTAATTTTTTTGTAAGAAAGATTTTTCTGGGGTTCAGCCTAATAGCCCGTTTTTGACGACATAGCTGGCCAATTCAGCTACTGAATGGAGATGCAGCTTTTTCATGATATTCGCACGGTGCCACTCAACTGTTTTCACACTTATGTTTAGATCATAAGCAATCTTTCGGCTGGTTTCACCCAAAGCGACTTTCTGTAGTATCTCTTCTTCACGCGCAGAAAGGATACTTTTCCCTTCTATTCCAGGTTCCTGGGAGACTCTTATCTGATCTAAAACAGTCTTCAGTACCGCCGGGTAGAGGAAGTTTTCACCTTCTGCAACCGATCGGATGGCCTTAATCAGATCAGTTCCAAAAGCTCGCTTGAGAACATACCCTGAGGCGCCAGCCTGAAGCAGAGGAATCACATATTGCTGGTCTTCGTATTGTGTCAGAATGAGAACCTTAACTGTGGGAAATTGCTCGCGGATGCGGCGGGTGGCAACCAATCCATTCATTTCCGGCATAGCTATGTCCATTAACACGATATCCGGAGATGTTAATTCAACCAGATGGATTGCTTCCAACCCACTTGCGGCTTCACCCACAACTTCAATATCATCATAATATTTCAAAAAGGATTTTAAACCTTCACGCAGAATGGCGTGATCGTCGACCAGCAGGACTCTTATCATCAAATTTGCCATTTTCTAAGTCTTAAAAAGAATTCGAATCATGGTACCCTCCCCAGGAGTTGATTCGATTTCAAATTTACCTCCCAGTATTGCAGCTCTTTCTCGCATGCCCATCAATCCCAGACCGCGCCCGCCAGTCTCCAATGTTTCCAGTTTGCTTACATCGAAACCAATGCCGTCGTCACAAATTTCCAGTTTTACGAAATCATGATTTTTTAACAGTGAAATTCTAATCACAGAAGGATTAGCATGCCGCAACGCGTTAGTAATGCCTTCCTGAACGATCCTGAAAAGGATCGTTTCTACCGGCCTCTCAAATCGTTCTTCGAGAATGTTTTCTTTCAGGTCAAACGCTATTCCTTTTTGTTTCAGGCGTTGTTCACCATACCATTCAATCGCAGCGACCAGGCCTAAATCATCCAGCAAAGAAGGCCGTAAGTCAGCGATCAATCGGTGAATATTATCTAACATATCTACCGAAATTCCTTTAAGGTTCACGATATGTTTTTTTATTTCATCATTGCTGCCCTTACTCGCAATCTCAATTGTATCGAGTCCTAACAGGAGCGCCGTAAGGCTTTGACTGGTTTCATCATGCAGCTCGCGCGATATGCGCATGCGTTCATTTTCCTGTGCGCCAATCACTTTATGAAGCAAGTCCGCCCGGTTCCGTTCTTCCTGTTTAAGCGCGGTCACTAAATGTGCATTGGATATTGCCAGCGCGGCGCTATTCGCAATTCCCTTGAGAAAAGTCAAATCCTCCGAACTTGTGAGAATATTTTCGGTGGAATAAAGGTCCAACCTCCCGATTAATTTTCCTTCATGATTGAGATTAACCCCAAAAAGGTATTGCGAATTGAGTGAATTTCGGATTTCTTCTGGGATTAGGTCAGGTTTTTCGTCCAAATCGACCATGATTATATGCTCGTCCTGAAAAGAAGAAGACTTTTTCAGGGCATCTACCGATATTGGATAAACGTTTTTCAGCGAAACCCCATTTGCGTCCGGCCCCCTGACATGAAAAGAGCAGCCTTTTGTGTGCAAGTAAACCATCACTACAGCTGCTGATGCATTCATGGCAGTACAAGTTTCATCACAAACAGCCTGAAGTACTTTATCCAACTGGAGTGTTGTATTCAAGCGTTCTGTGATTCTGGTTAGAGCTTCTGCCTGCTCTTTTTGATGTTCAATCTGAATTTTCGCCAGCTTCTGTTCCATCTCGCGTTGCTGGATGGTAACTGCCATTTCATCAAATGCAATTGCAAGCTTATCCAGTTCATTGCTACCATACTGCCACTTGGTCCTTGCGGAAAGGTCACCCCCACTCAATCGCTGTGTAACATCCACAAGGTCGTTTACCTGCCGTAAAAAAAAGAAATTTGTGCCAAACCAGGCTATCATCAAAGCTATGAATGCCCCCAGTAATAGTGCAATCAGGTTGTGATTTAGTACCGTATTCGATTCTGAAAATGCGGTTTCAATAGGAACACTTATCATGACGAAAATGTCTGAGTTTCCCCCCGCCTTCAGCTTAGTGAATGAGAAAAGCCGCTCTATCCCATTGACATCATAATCCTGGACCAAACCTATTTGCTGGCTAAGAATAGTAGCGGTAATATTTTCTTCTGGCATTTTCCGCCCTATCTCAAAACTCCCGTCTGGATAGGATGCGAGGATCGTTCCCTTTCTATCAATGACACGCAGCGTGGAGTTGGCAGGCAGTGCCGCTGCATTCATAAAGGATCCAAGCCAGCGAAGGTCGAGGTTGGCAAACACAATTCCCTGGGAGGTTCCCGCCTCTGATATTACGGGGTAAGCGAGGGTAATCATAGCTTCAGAGCTTGTGTCTGAAATATAGTACTCACTGATAACAAAATCCTGCTTCAGGATAGACTGTTGAAAGTAGTCTTCTTGGGAAATATTGTAAGGATGCCTTTGCGGCCGAGTCATGCAAAAAATCGTTCCATCTTTGTCTACCGCACCGAAATTTGCATACAACGGGTGTTGCATTAATACATTGGAAAGAAAGAACAAGCATGCTGGACGATCCTGGCTTTGGACTGCAGGTAGCTGTGAAAGGGTAATCAGAATATCGCGAGCGGCGTCAATGAGTTGATCCTGATTGCCTGCCACAAGGTTCGTCAACCGAACCGTATTCTCCCGCGTTTCTGGCATCACACGGTTGCGTGATTCTGAAGCAGTAAAAAGCATCATGGCAAAAGCTGGAATTAACGCTAAAACCAACAAGACCATCACACGGACTCGTAAGCTGTTCAGCCTTGGCGATAATTTCTTAATGAAGCCAGCAAAGATCTTTGAAGGAGTGATCAACTTCTTCACATGTGTTTGCGCCATCACTGCCTTTGAACGAAAACAGGGTTTTCTGTCAAGCTGTCTATAATAAGTATATCCGAAATTCCACGTCGAAATAAATTTGTCATCATTTTCGTTACAGTTTCAAAAGTCGTTAGATGCAAAGAAAGGGACAAAAAAGAGAGAGTTCCTGCCATAATTGAGTTTGGCAAAACAAAAAAGGAGGAACTCTCAGATGACAGAACAAGCTG
>Ga0209538_1000285_pt1 | contig 30999 bp, 17 predicted proteins | sample BarGraNGADG00211_2_FD_184492 | JGI IMG/M metagenome (GOLD analysis project Ga0209538, IMG submission 184492) | Arctic peat soil microbial communities from Barrow, Alaska - Barrow Graham LP Ref core NGADG0004-211 (SPAdes) (version 2) | ecosystem: Environmental > Terrestrial > Soil > Wetlands >... | reverse complement strand
TTTGTTAATTAACGCAGCTGCGATTACTTTATCGCCTGCACCATAATAAAGGCAATAATTCGAGATAAGCTCGATCACGGAAGTTCCAAAGACAACATTTGGAACGATACCTACTTCCTCGTAAGGCACCCCAGGTGATAATAAAGGAAAAGGCAGTCGGTATAATACTTTAGTCGGTGAATTAATATCAAGAACGGCTGCACCCATTGAATATCTACTAGTTTCACTTACTCCGTGATAAAAGATCAGCCACCCAATAGAGGTTCTTATCGGAGGGGTCCCTGCGCCTATTTTGCGTGATTCCCATTCATATTTGGAGGGTCTAAGTACGGTAATATTACTTGTCCATTGCCTGAGATTCTTTGATGAGCTGAATTGTATATCTGGTTCAAGGCGATGAAGCATATGGTACAACCCATTTATCTTTTCAGGGAACAAAACGCCATCTTTGTCATTTTTATGCCAAAAATTTTTAAATAAAGGAGTAATGCGTTTGAACCTGCGGAAATCCGTAGTCTCTAATATTCTAATCCTGGTCTTATTAAGTCTGAATTTATTGATGTAGGCGGTATATGTAATAAGGTAATGATTGTCGATTTTAACCATGCGTGGGTCCTCAACACCGTTATACTCAATACGAGAATCGTCTGGAATGACTCGTGGCTTTCTAAATTTTTGCCATTTTATACCATCGTGGCTTTCAGCATAACCTAATCTGGATATTTTATCATTGCCATAGGCTCGGTATAGCATTCTCCAAACGCCGTTTTCGTGTATGACGGCTGGGGCAAATACACCACCAGCTTCCCAGGCTAGGGAGGGGTCTGGTTCTATAAGAGGAGCACCCTCTATTCGTGTAAAGTGTATCTGTGGGGTTGTGTTGTGTTTTGATTCCATCTCGTGCTATTATAATGCAACAAGAGGTAATAAGTGAATAAATATTTATTGTCGTCTCATTTATATCCTGAAAGTGTTGATTAATTGGTTACTTTATGACAAAAAGCAAACTGCGCGTTGGGCTTATAAGTTCTTACGTTCCGAAGAAGTGCGGTATTGCAACGTATGGCCGCGATTTAATAGAGGTGATGAATAATAATCATAAGGACTTTGATTGGCGTTTGATAGCCGCCGAAGACACCAAAGATTCATATTCGTACGGCGATCGGGCAATTGCTGTAATAAAAAAAGATAGTTTGGCATCATATAAGGCTGCCGCCGAAGTTATGAATGAATGGCAACCTGACGTAGTCTTGCTTCAGCACGAATTTGGTTTATATGGTGGAAACTGGGTAGACATTGAGCATAATGGTAAAAAGCGACATGACCCGACAGGCGATTTTATACTTACTCTAATTAATTCATTGTCGGCACCGATTATTACGACTCTTCACACTGTTCTTCCGGAACCAGACGAGGCACGTCGTAATGTAATGCGCTCAATTAGTGAACGTTCGTCAAGGCTTGTTACGATGACCAATGATGCCCAGAGTACATTGGGCTTCTTTTATGGCATAGATGAACAGCATATTGCTGTTATACCGCACGGCGTGCCACAACCCGAACAGAAGGACAGAAAGCTTGTCCGCAAGGAACTAGGGCTTAACAGCGATCGTTTTTATCTGTTGATTACTGGCCTTATCGGTCATAATAAGGGGATTGATCTGGTGATAAAGGCTTTACCGAAAATTATTGAACTTCATCCAGAAGTGACGTTGCTTGTTGTCGGTCAGACTCATCCGGGTATTCTGGCAACTGAGGGCGAGACTTATCGAGAAAATCTAGTGCGTCTTGCAAATGAGTTGGGTGTTAGCAATTCGCTGCAATTTGTGAACGAATATCTGCCAACCAAAAAATTAGTTGATTATTATACAGCCGCTGATGTTTACTTGACTATCCATAATGATCCCGAACAGTCGGCGTCGGGAACGCTTGCTTATGCTTTGGGATGTGGAATAGTAGCTATTTCAACACCGTATCGCTATGCCAAGGAAGTACTGGCTGAGGGCCGAGGTTTTTTGGTTCCGTTTAATTCGCTGTCAGCTATCGTCAAACAAGTCAATACTTTGATCGAGAATAAGGCGCTTCAACAGCAAACTCGTAAAAAAGCGGCAGCGTTCGGAAAATTGATGAGCTGGGAAAAAGTTGGAGATACTTACCTATGTTTATTAAAGGATATTATCAAGGAGTAAATTTATGGGGATATTCCCCTCAACACCCTATTTTGACAGTTTAATTGACGATTTTGGCATATGGGAACATACTGACGGTGCGAAAATTTTGCGTGAGGAAGGCTATGCGTTGGACGATGCGGCTCGCGGCCTGTTACTTACTTTATCGCTCGGACGAATCAAGCAGTCTGAAGTTTTGTTCTCATATATTTTGAAATCACGGATGAATAACGGTTTTTATGGGTTTGCTCACGCCGATCGAAGCTTTGTCTCGACACTTGCGACCGATGATGCTATGGGCCAGGTTGTTTGGGCAGCGGGTCTGGCTTTTTCCAAAGATTTTCATCGTGATGAAGCTTTGCGGTTAATTACGGATTTAAACCCGCATTTAGACAAAACAGAACACGTGCGTGGCATTGCCTATGCGTTGCTGGGTGCAATATATGTTAGCAAAGAATTAGCTGATTACTATTACAAAAAGTTAAAAACATTTTTTGATAATACTGATGAAGATTGGCCATGGCCGGAACAAACGTTGACATATGGTAACGGCATTATGCCTTATGCGTTTTTGCGTTATGCTTTGGTTTACGGTGACCAAGAGGCGATTAAACTCGGGCGTAAAATACTTCTATTTTTAGAGGAGCGTTGCACCTACAAGCGTCAGCGCGGTCCAATCGGCAATGATGGCTGGTTGCCGCGAGGTGTAGAGGTAGCTCCTACGTATTCACAGCAACCTATTGATGCAGCTTATATGGTATGGGTGTGGCTGGCTGCTTATAAACTATCAGGTAATTCATTCGATAAAGAACGATGTGACGCGTGGATGCAATGGTTTGAGGGTACTAATATAATCCGTGCTAAGATGTATGATCCTTCGGATATGCGTGCTTTCGATGGTATCGATTCTTGGGGTGTGCACTATAACAGTGGTGCAGAATCAAATATTTGTTTACTACTTAGTAAATATATGTCAGCCGAAAAAATAACGATTTAAAATATTTTTTTATCTTTTAACTCGTCGGGCAAAAAACCTTGTTTGTGTTCAAAACCAGCTTCCCATTTGTAATCTTTGCCATATCCTAGATTAGACATCAATTTAGTTGTGTTGTTGCGTAAGTGAAGCGGAACGGGCGTGTCGGGATACTTTTTGGCAAGTTCGGTAGCGCGAATCATGGCATCATATGTCTGGCGCGATTTTTCACTTTTGGTTAAAGCAGTTACGACGTGGGATAGAATTATTGCTGATTCGGGCATGCCGACTCGTTCGACCGCCTGAAACGCGTTGAGTGCTAGTCCTAGCGCGCCGTTACCAGCTAGTCCGATATCTTCGCTAGCAAAAATAACCATACGTCTAGCGATGAATTTAGGGTCTTCACCGGCATCGATCATACGTGCCAGATAATAAAGTGCCGCGTCAACACTGCCGCCACGCATACTTTTGATAAAGGCGCTGATGACGCTATAATGCATATCGCCTTTTTTGTCATAGCCTGGTACTCGTTTTTGAGCAGCGATTTTTACAATTTCTGGCGTAACTTTTTCGCCCATACTTAATGCCAGTTCTAAATTGCCAAGGGCAATGCGGGCATCACCGCCTGACAGTTCGGCGATATAATCTAGAGCTTTCGGCGTTACTCTTTTAGTTAGTTTTTCTGATTTTAAGGCGGTTTTTAGGATTTTGATAACGTCATCTTTGCCAAGCGGCTCCAGAACAAGTACACGAGTACGTGACAGTAATGGGGTAATAACCTCAAAACTCGGGTTTTCGGTAGTCGCGCCAATCAAGGTAATTAATCCTGATTCAACGTGAGGTAAAAAAGCATCTTGTTGAGCCTTATTAAAGCGGTGAATCTCATCAACAAACAAAATAGTTCGCAGTTGCAAATTCCAGTTTTGTCTGGCATGTTCAATGATGGCCATGACGTCTTTTTTGCCACTTGTGACCGCTGATATTTCAATAAATTCAGCATTAACTTCGCGAGCAATAATCCGTGCCAACGTTGTCTTACCGCTGCCTGGAGGCCCCCACAAAATTAAACTGACCGGTTCTTTATTTCGTACAATTTGCCGTAAAATTTCACCATCGCCTAACAAATGAGTCTGTCCAATCACCTCATCTAATGTCGTCGGCCTCATCCTCTCGGCGAGTGGTACTCGTTGCATAGTTTTATTATACCTAATAATGCGGTTTTATGGGGTATAATTAAAATGAATGAAGATTCTCGTAAATGGTCAGTTGATTGAATATAAAGACGAAGGCTCGGGTAGGGTAATTTTATTATTGCACGGTTGGGGAGCGAATCTAGTTACGTTTGACCAGTTAACAAACCATCTTGCAAAAAAATTTAGAGTTATTCGATTTGATTTTCCCGGTTTTGGTCAAAGCCCTAAACCTGATGAGGATTGGTCGGTGAGCGATTATGCACGAATAACGCGCGATTTTTTGCAAAAACTAAAAGTCAAAGAAGTTCATGCCATTATTGCTCATTCATTTGGCGGTCGAATAGTGATAAAAGGTGTTAGCCTTGGCTATCTCCAACCCCAAAAAATTGTGCTTATTGGCACCGCCGGTGTAAAACCACGCAATTCTACCAAGAAATATATTTATAAGGTTATAGCTAAAACTGGCAAAGTAGCAACTTCATTACCTTTAATTAAAAAGATACAGCCAAAACTTCGTAAACAACTTTATTCGGTGGCGGGTAGTACGGACTATCTAAATGCTGGACATATGAGTAAGATTTTTTTGAACACCGTTAATGAAGATTTATTGAGTGATGTCTCTAATATAAAACAACCATCCCTACTGATATGGGGTGAAAATGACACCGAGACACCGCTAAATGATGCTAATTTAATCTTAAACAAGCTAAGTGATGGGCGTTTAGTGGTATTGCCTAACGTCGGTCATTTTGTCTACGTTGAGGCTTTTGATAAGGTGATCAAAGAAATAGGCGAGTTTTTATTATGAAACATTTTTGGACAAGATTCCACCCATCATACCCACGAACAATTATCTATATGTTGCAGAGTTCAGAGTATAACATTGGTAATTATTTTATTTGGCTAAATCGGACCAAAAATTTTCTGTCAGTAACCAGGAGGCGCAATCTAGACTACACCATAAAAGCCAGTTTATTGCTAGTAACTGCGTGGCTGATATTATTATGTGTCTACACTTTTGTTATATATGCAATCATAAAATCGATAATTTCTATGGATATATTGATTGCTTTGTTGGGAGTTGTTTTGTTTATGATTTCTCCGATGATTGTCGCTTTTGGGATTACTATACCTTTATTCATCGGTCATAAATTAATCCAAGAACCTAAACAACGTAAAACACTAAAGGCTGCTAGTGATATTATATTGAAACATTCAGCTATAAAAATTGCGATTGCCGGTAGCTATGGCAAAACTACCGCCAAGGAGATATTACAAACTGTTCTTAGTGAAACAAAAAAAGTTGCTCATACTCCTGGGAATATAAATACCCCGATTGGTATCAGCCGATTTATTAAAAAACTTGATCACAAAGAAGATGTGATTATATTTGAGTTGGGTGAAGAACGAGTAGGAGATGTTCGCAAGTTGTGCGAGTTAACCAAGCCGGATATAGGTGTTATCACCGGTATAAATGAAGCGCACTTATCAAGTTTTGGGACACTAGAATTAACAACTGCAACGATTTTTGAACTAAAGGGTTATCTGGGCGATAAACCGCTTTATAAAAACACGGAGAGCCTACTAGTTAAAGCAGAGGTTACAGATGGTGATAAGTTAGCTTTCAGTCGCAAGGGCGTTAATGGCTGGCATGTCAGTGACATAAAAACTAGTATCATTGGCACGAAATTTGTAGCTCAAAAAGATGATAAAATAATATCAGCTAGTACTGGCTTATTGGGTGAACATAATATCGGAACTATACTTGTAGCGGTTGATATAGCTGACTCGATTGGTCTCACGTCAGTGCAAATCGAGGCTGGTATTAATAAGACTAAGCCATTTGAGCATCGTATGCAGCCCAAATTTATCCATGGGGCTTGGGTTATTGACGATACGTATAACGGAAATAGTGAAGGTGTCCAAGCTGGTCTGTTATTACTGAAAAGTTTAGATGCCAAACGGAGGATATATATCACCCCTGGTTTAGTTGAGCAAGGTATTAAAACCAAAGAAGTCCACGAAAAAATTGGACGTCAAATTGCTAAAGTGGCTGATGTTGTCGTTTTGATGAATAATTCAGTCACTGATTACATATCGGCAGGTTTAAAAGAGTCTGGGTTTGATGGCAAACTAATTATTGCCGATGATCCATTGAAATTTTACAGTAATCTGGACGCTTTTGTGGCGGCTGGTGATGTAGTGTTGATGCAGAATGATTGGACTGACAATTATGCGTAAAATGCTATAATTGAAATTAGCTATGAATAAAACTATTGCTGTATTTTTTGGTGGTAAATCTACCGAACATGACATCTCAATCATAACTGCGCTTAGCTCTATCATAAAACCTCTTGAGCTGGCCGGTGGCTACAATGTAGTGCCTGTTTATATTGCCAAAGACGGTAAATGGTTTAGTGATGAAAAACTAAAAGATATTAGTTTGTTCCGTGGAGATGGAATTGAAGATTTTTGTAAAAAAACTAAACCATTGGCTGTTGTGTTTGATGGTGGTATGGTTTTGCGCAAAACTGGGTTGAAAAATAAAGATATTCGTGTTGATATTGCGTTTCCAGCTATGCATGGTCCGTATGGTGAGGATGGAAGTTTAATGGGTCTTTTGCGTATGGCAGGTATACCATTTGTTGGATCAGACATGGCGGCAAGCGTGATTGCTATGGATAAAGTTCTAACAAAACAAGTAGTGCAGGCAAACGATATTCCTACATCTAAATTCATATTCTTTTCAAAAGTTGAGTTTGAGGCTAATCGAGATACAATTATTAAAAAAGTTATAAATGACTTAAAATTTCCGCAGTTTGTAAAACCATCTCATCTAGGCTCAAGTATTGGCATTACCAAGGTTAATAATAAAGATGAGTTAGTTAATGCTATCGAGGTTGCGGCTTTTTACGATGACAAGATTATTGTCGAAGAAGCTATTGAGAATTTAATTGAAGTTACGGTGCCTATTATGGGCAATGAAACTTTGATACCAGCACTAGTCGAGAAACCGTTGTCTCACGGCGATGATTTTTTCGATTTTAATACCAAATACATGAGTGGTGGCAAGAAAACTAGCGGTGCCAAGCAAACCGGCGCGCAGGGTTACAGCGAGCTCCCAGCCAAACTTCCAAATGGTTTATACGAGGCTTCACTGGATATTGCTCAAAAAGTATACCGTGCGACTGGTTGCGAGGGTATATCGCGTATTGATTTATTGATTGATTCGAAATCTGGCATCGTCTATTTCAACGAAATAAATCCTTTACCTGGTAGTTTGTATGCTCATAACTGGCGAGCGAGTGGTATATCGTCAATCGAATTGGTTAGCCGTCTGGTTGATTTGGCCGAAGAACGGTTCGCTAGGAATCAAAAGCTTGAAACGACCTTTTCATCAAGTTTTCTAAAACAGTTTTAATTGACAAGTAACTTGTCGAAAGAGTCTAACTCTAGTAAAATATACAGAGTGCTAAGCATTGATTAGTGCGTGTGTGGCTCTTTAGCTCAGTTGGTAGAGCAGAGGCTTGAAGAGCCTTGTGTCCCCAGTTCAAGTCTGGGAGGAGCCACCAAATAAAATAACCTAGATTTCAATCTAGGTTATTTTATTTGGCTTGCGTAAGCCCACATATAGACATACAATTAATCCTAAGTAAACGAAGGAGGAATATGGAAGTTCTTATATATTTTATCGGCATTATCGTGATTATCATTATTGTCTACGGCATTCGTATCGTCAATCAATATGAGCGTGGCGTGGTGTTTCGTTTGGGTAGGGTTAGCAAAGAAGTAAAAGAGCCAGGTCTTAGATTAATTATTCCGATTATCGATCAAATGCGTAAGGTTGCGATGCGCACTGTGACGTTGCCAATTGAGACTCAAAAGATAATTACCAAGGATAACGTTTCGATTGATGTCGCTGCCGTGGCTTATTATCAGATTGTTGATCCGATCAAGTCGATTGTAGAGATTGAAAATGTTGTCTCGGCTACTTACCAAATTGCTCAAACTACGGTGCGAAATGTCGTTGGTCAGACTTCGCTTGATCACGTACTTAGTGAAACGACAACACTTAACGAAAAGGTAAAAGCAATTCTAGATCAGGCGACTGAAAAGTGGGGAATTTATGTCAGTAACGTCGAACTCAAGGATATTCAATTGCCTGATTCAATGCAGCGTGCCATGGCCAAAGAAGCTGAAGCCGAACGCGAAAAGCGAGCTAAAATTATCGCTGCCGAAGGTGAAGCGCTGAGTGCCGCAAAACTTGGTGAAGCAGCCGATACGATAGCGGCTCATCCGATTGCTTTACAACTTCGCAACCTTCAGGTTTTGTCGGAAATTGCCGTCGAAAAAAACAGCACGATTATTTTCCCAAGTCAGTTTATGGATACTGTCGATAGTGTCAAAAAATTCATGCAAAAAGAGATTAAGTAAAATACTAAATAAAATACCGCTGATTGTTAATGTGGTATTGGGCACACCCAACACCTTGCATTTTGGCTCATTTCCCCCTATACTTTTTAAAGGTATGCGGGTGTAGCTCAGTTGTTAGAGCGCTTCCTTGCCAAGGAAGAGGTCGAGAGTTAGAGTCTCTTCACCCGCACCAAACGTTTGAATTATGAGCCGAGAGGCTCTTTTTCTTTGCCTCAACAATGGACTTAAAGGGGTCGTTTAGTATATAAGACAACTTCTTGTCCTTTAACTCAATGTTTGAAAGTACGTATTCCAACAATTTCTGTCGTAGGTCGTCATCGCTCTCTTTAAATAGCATTTCAGCACGTTGTGCCAAGTCTAACAGATAGGATGCAGTAACTTGAAAGTCTTTGTTATCACTTGTTAGCAACTTTAGACGGTCATTCAATTCTTGCTGCCGCTTTTCTAGGTCAGTTGCAATTTCATCGTGTAATGTCTGTGTAATACGTCCATCAAGAAAGTCATAGTAAACCTTACGCATCTTTTCTTTTATCTTGTCGTACTCATCACGGGTTTGCACAATGTTTTGCGTGTAGTACGTCTGCTGGTCATTATGCCTACGTCGCAACTCAGCTATAACCTTGTCTAGCCATTGTTCAGGCACGTCTATAAACCCTATATCAGCTGTTACGCCGTCAATAACTAGGCTCTCGGCTGTATTAGGATTATTGCACTTTGGGTTAGCACAACGTAGGTAAATTGTGTTGCGAGCTTTAAACGGCGATACGGCACGTCCGCACTTGCCGCATTTCACTATTTTTTTAAGCGTGTAGTCTTTGCTATCGTACTTGGTTTTGGTGTGCTTGCGTTCATCACGAACACGCTGTACTTGATTGAATAAAGCACGGCTGATAAGCGGCTTGTATTTATGCGGGTACTCTCTGCCAGAGTGCACCATAACGCCGTAGTAAAACGAGTTACTCAATATGCGTTCAAGAAACTGCTTGCTCGGTGCTTTACTGTTAGAGATATTGCTACGAAAGCCCATCTTGTGAAGCTCCTTTGCGATGACGGCGTATGATATACCACGTGCTCGCATCTCATACGCTTTTACAATGTAATGAGCCTTTGTTTCATCTACTTCAATGTCTTTGATTGGTTTTTGAGCCGTTCCGCCTTTTAGTACATTCAGATAGCCGATTGGTGCACGGTGTACCCATATACCATCAGCAAGCATCTGCTCAAAGCGGCGTTTGACGTTATCACGGATACTATCAGAGTAGTATTTTGCCAATGCCATACCAATGCCAAGCCGAAACCAATCGGCAGCAGATGAACCTTGGTCAATGTAAAGGCTATCGTGAGGGAAGTGTAACTCTATCTTGCCGAGCTTGACTAGATGCTGTAATGCTTTTACTTCCTCTTGGCTACTATCACGGGTAAAACGGTCTATCTTGTCAAAAACTACGTAGCATAGGGTTGTTTGTTTCTTAACGTGTTCAACAAGCTCAGCGAACTTATGCCGTTCCTCTTTGTGGGCACTTTCGTCAAACTCATAATACTCATATGGTAGCTGTTTTTGCTCGGCGTACCGTTCAAGTCGCATCTTCTGAGCTGGCAACGCTTTACGTTGCTCAATATCTGATACTCTTGCGATTAAGATTATTTTTATATCCATAGTACTTACTCCTTACTAACTTACCATTACTTAACACTATTTTCAATGTTTTCTCTAAAGTCAGGCATACGTGTAGGTGTAAAACGCTGCAATGCCTCATCAATATGTACGAACGCCTGAAAGCGGTATGCTTGTGGCGGTTTGAGCAACGGCTTTATGCGATACCACGCTTGTTTGCCATAACGAGCCTCAAGTGTGTTTCGTAAACCAACTGCTCCTGCCTGACTTGTAATAAGCAATCCTGCCACTGCCGCAAGTGCAGCCTGTGGTGTTGCGTCTTGATTTTCTTCAATGTAGTTTTGCAGCAACTCATACGGTTCTTTTACGTCTAGTGCTAACATATCTACATTACTTGTCAGCTTGTTCCAATGCTTGAGCAGGGTGTTTTGGCACAGTTTCTGTTTGAATAATTCCTCAAACGTACACTGCTTAAAGTCGGGGTAGGCTCGTTTGACAGAGGCTCTACCGACAAAACGAACTTCATACCTAAACACTTCCATTGGTCGGTATTCAGACAGACCCTCAAGCAAGTTCAGCTGTATCAAGCCATCTTTTTCAAAGGCTCGTTTGCTGCTTTTCTTTGTCTTACGTAGGTCAGCCATTTTGTCGTAAAAGGCTATGTCAAGTGAGTTAGCGTGTATATGCACCACGTGTCCATCACGAAAGTCGGTTTTCTGTAAGTCATACGTTTTGCTCACATCCAGCTTGCCCATCGTGTTCAGGATAGTTTGGCACGAAGTGTAGTCAAGAAACACGATGTTTTTTGACGGATGCCAAGCCGAAACATCGGCGTGGGCAAGCTGTGCTGTGAAGAACTTATGACCTAATAACTCTTGCAAGGCTGCTTGCAGCTTGGTTAGTAGTGCATCAAAATCGCTCTCGGTTAGCTCATCAAAGTTGTTGCCGAATAACATCTTTGGTGCTGAAAACTCTACTGCCAACTGATAGACAGGTGCACCACCTTTTGATGCACGTTTGTACATCGTCAGGCGGGGCATATACTTACCCGTCTTTGCGTAAGTCGGCGAGGGATTGAGATACGTCTTGCTGTAACCTCTGCTGTTTACAAGTTGCTCAAGTGTGATTGGCGAAAATCTGCTGCCGACAAAGCGGAGCGGGTTATGTACGGTTATGAGTAGTTTTACAGTGTCTACCATACGTTTCATCACTTCTTTCAAATAGCTCAACGCACTTTGCGGTAATCGCTTGCTCAATAACTCTGCCAGTATCTTTATTCACTGGATAAAAGTAGTTGAGCTGGCGTGAGCCAACTGTTTTGGTCGGGTAGGTTATACGATAACTCGTACCATCTAATCTTTGGTGTACGCCGAGCGAGCCGATATACAGTTGCCCGTCAATGACACAGCTTGCAAATGCTACAAGTCCATCAGTCGGTTTTACTGGCGTGATGTTTACTTCACTAATGACCATATTTATTACGCTCCTCAGCGGCTTTTTGATGATTGTTTGCCCATAACCAAGCGGTCATCAGCCAGTCAATCAGTTTTCGTAGTGATACTTGTAGTATCTTGAAAATCGTTACCATTTTCATTATTCCTTTCATTACGTTGTTTTAACTTTTGTGCAAAGTCCATTTGAATAAGCACATCAAAGAAACCGACCAAGTTACGAATTGCTTGCTCGCTTAGTTCCGCTGACTGCGGTTTCGTAGCCTTTCTTTGCTGATGGTTATTTTGCTTGTCTTGCACAATACCTATTACAAAGAATGGCTAATTTAAACAGTTTAAATCTGTGGATAAATCAATTTTTACAGATTGAGATATTCTGGATTTACGAAATACTCAACACCGTCGTTAACAATGAACTTAGGCATTTTACCGCCAGAGGCAATCATTACCTGTTGATTAAAGTGACTTGTGTAACCTTTAATCTTGCTTTTCCATTGTTCTTCATCAGCACCGTTGGCAAAGTATGCGTCAAATACTTCTCGTACTAAATCTTCAATATCCCATTTTTTTGCAATGCTTTCAGGTGTGCTCAATAGAAAATGTGCGAGCCTAGTGTAATTTGAGCTGACAGTTACAGAAACCTTAAACGGACCTATTTGTATGGACGATGTTGAGCGTTTAAAACTGACAGCTGAGGGTGAGATAAGCATTTGACCTTGTTGGTTATTATTTGTCAGTAATTGCTGTCTCAGCTCGGCAATTTCACGCTTGTTATCATCTAGCTTGCTCAAGATAAGTTGTATACCAGCTGTGTTGGTAAAGGTAATACCTGCGACAGTGTTAGTCTGAGTGGCTGTTGCTGTGGCAGTTAGGTTATTATCATTAGTAGTAATATCATCAAGGGTAATGTCTACTGTTTCAAAGCGGCTGAACTTAACACTTGATGTCAGCGAGCCGACATCAAATTGTAAGCTACGCAATATACGCTCGTGCATATTATGAAAGTCGGCAAACATTGTGCGTGCAATGATTGGTGCTTGAAAAACGTCTTGGATACCTTTTATTGAGGCAAGTATATTTTCCATCGGCATCGTTAAGACTAATGACTTTTGTATGGCGGCAAGTGCTGTAAATTGATTTTGTGCAAAGACAGTGCTCTGACAAATTGCTTGTATGGCTGGCAATATCGTCTTTTGCACATCAAGCATTTGTGTGAATACTGGCTGCGTGACAAGAAGTGATAGCTTTTGCATATCAGCCGCTATTTTTAGCATTGGTGTTGTGTCTATTGCTAGAGCCTTAAAGATTGTCTGTTGAGCTATGGGCGGTATGGTGTATGCCTGTGCCAACTTTGCAAGAGCACTAAAGTCATATTGGCTGGTTAGGCTCTCGGTCATTTTACGAAATTGCTGCTGAGCCTCAGCAAGACTTTTTTGCTCGCTAGGTGTTAGGGTTAGGTGGTCTTTGGCACTTAGTTCTTTATACTCACTTAATGTGATACCGGCAAGTTTTTTATTCTTCAAATCAGCAGTGTTAATAACCGTAAGAGCTACGGTTTTTGGCTCGTCCTTTTTAGGTTTACTGCTGTTGGTCATCACATCCTCATCACAACACTGTTAAGTCGTGTATAGTTATAGTATGACACAATCTGAGAAAAAGCAGCCGAAGCTATTAACGCTAAAGCAAACGAGCGAGATGCTAAACTGCCATCCAAACACGCTCAGAAAATGGGACACAAAAGGCTATCTAGTAGCCGTGCGTTTTGGCACACGCCGAGATAGACGTTACAGACGAGAAGATGTTATTAAACTGTTAGGTAAAAGTAAAGGCTAGAATGTTTAGTATTACAATTTCAGCGAATACGGTAGCTTGGTATGGTGCTATTCTTGCAACATTGAGCACTATCAAAGTGCTATACGACATTTGGAGCGATAAAAGCAGGTTAGATATTAGTTTTCAAAAAGATATGGTCATTCTTGATGCAAATGCAAACAAAGAAATGCAAGTGTTGATACGGGTCGTTAATAAAAGTAAACGACCAACACAAATTACCCATTGGGGTGTGAGGTTTTATAAGTCTTTAGACACAGCGACAGTATTTCTCAATGCACCAACACAAAACCTCAATGAGCAAAGCCCATCAGCTCACTATTTGCATCCACAAAAGGACTTAGATTTAGATGACCTATGGTTTGTGTATGTGGTTGACGTAAGAGGTAATGAACATCATCTTTATGCTCGCAGGTTTGGTTTTCTGAAATGGTGGCAATATAAACTGCGTAACAAGCTAGGTAGGTGGAGTATTTCAAAAAAGCAGCCCAAAAAGACAACGACTAAAACACCGAAAAAATAACTTGGCTAAATGCCGTCAAAAAACTCGGACAGTTTTACCTGTAAACTCTTTGAAAGTATCAACAACGTACTAAGTTGTGGTGCTCGTCTACCTTGTTCAATGTAGCCGATTGAAACTCTATCAAGCCCAGAAACAGCCGCAAGACTTTCTTGAGTGTATCCTTTGCGTTTGCGTATATCTTGTACACGCCTGCCGAGTTTTAGCTGCAATAGGTGCAGCTCCCTTGTATTACGTTTCATTCTACTGTCCACGCTACGTGTATGTGAACAGTTAGACCACTAACACTGTGTTAGCAAAAACAGAGATAAAATGCTATATTTGATAACAGAACGTTTGCTAACACATAGTTAGCAATAGTGAGAAATATGTGATGACAAAAACACTTGAAGAATATACCAAAGATGAACTGATAGAAATTATACAAAACCTCAAACGCCGTAAAAAGTTCGGTCTAGTTTGGGAGGAAAAACCCGAAGAAGTTGTAAGACTTTGTGAAACTGAAATACCTGTACTTGAAGAGGTTACTAAGTGTGCAATCACAGAAAAGCTGGATGGACCAACAAACCTTATTATTGAGGGAGATAACTATCACTCTTTGTCTATTCTAAACTACACTCATTCGGGAAAAGTTGATGCTATATATGCAGACCCTCCTTACAATACCGGAGCGAAAAACTGGGTATATAACAACAACTTTGTAGATGGCAGCGATACATACCGTCACAGTAAATGGCTTAGTTTTATGGGCAAGCGATTAAAGTTAGCAAAGTCGCTACTGAAAGAAGACGGCATAATCGTTGTTACTATTGATGATTACGAAATTGCTACGTTGACGCTACTGATGAACGAAGTATTTGGCGAAGAGAACCATCTCGGAACTGTTGTTATAAAAAATAATCCTCAGGGCAGGTCGAGTGTATCTGGATTTCAGGTATCTCACGAGTATGCCCTCTTTTTTAGTAAAAGTCAGAAAGCAAAAATCGGTAGGCTACCAAGAACGCAGGAACAAATTGACCGTTACAAAGAGACTGATGACAAAGGTGTGTTTGAATGGCGTAATTTCAGAGCACAATACAGTACAGAGTCGCCAAAGATGAAATACCCTATTTTTGTGAAGAAAGACTGTTCTGATTTTAGACTTCCAAAGATGGAGTGGAATGCAGACAAACAGTCATATGATTTACTTGAAAGTCCAGATGTTTCTGAGATAATTTCAATTCCAACGGACTCAAACGGTCGAGAAAGAACCTGGAAGTGGTCAATTGAAACTGTTGAAGCTGTTAAGAAAACTGAAATGGGCGTTCGTTTAGATAAAGATAAAATCCCATCTGTATATTACAAGGGGAGAATTAAAGAACAGGGTATGTTGCCGTACACAATATGGGACAAATCCGACTACTCTTCTTCATCAATGGGTGCTAATCTCTTATCATCTATATTGGGGAAAAAGAAGTTCGACTATCCAAAATCGCTCTATGCAGTGATGGATAGTTTAAGGGTCTTATCAAGTAGTAAAGATGCGTTATTTCTTGATTTTTTTGCTGGCTCAGGTACGACAGGACACGCTGTTTTAGAAATGAACAGAGAAGACGGTGGTAACCGTAGATTTATATTATGTACAAACAACGAAAACGGTATCGCAGAAGAGGTCACCTACCAACGTATCAAGGGTGTTATCAAAGGTTACGGAACAACAAGAGGTATCCCTGCAAACGCACGATATTTCAAAACTAATCTCGTAAGTAAGAAACAAACTGACGACCAAACACGTATTGAGTTAGTTGTTTGTAGCACAGATATGATATGTGTTCGTGAAGATACGTTTAATAAGGTCCTAGACACCAAGTATTATAAGGTGTTTGGGAACTCGGACCACTACTCTGCGATTGTTTTTGAGCCTGATACTATACCGCTTCTAAAAGACGCACTCGCAAAACTAAACGACGATAAACCTATTCACATCTACGTCTTTAGTCTAAGTAATGACACTTATGAGAGTGATTTTGCGGACTTGCAGCGATTACACGAGTTACGTCCAATACCAGAAAGTATTCTTGAGGTGTATCGTCGTATTCTTAAAGACCAAAATGTGAGTATAGGAGTATAGCAATGATTGAGCTAAAGGAATATCAGCATAGTGCAGTAAACGAGCTTACAAAGCAGATGAGGGGCTTACTGAGTAGCTCAGGCAGCAAGATATGTGTCTTCAAAGCTCCGACTGGCTCAGGCAAGACAATTATGATGGCAGAGTTGCTACAAAGGCTCAGTGATGAGGATTTACCGAACGACTACGTTTTTGTTTGGACCAGCCTTTATGACTTACATTCTCAGAGTAAGGCTAAACTCGCAGATTACCTTCAAGACAGCCGCTATAAACTATTGACCCTTGATGAAATGACACAAGATGCTCTGGCTAAAAATAGCGTGTTGTTTGTTAACTGGCATAGTTTAACAACGACCAAGCAAAATGGTGATGATAGCAGGCGTGATTGGGCAAATGTATATGTAAAAGACCGAGAAGATGGTCGGAGTATTGTTGAGGTGCTAAATAAAACTCGTGAGACTGGCAAACAGATTATTTTGATTGTTGATGAGGCTCACAGAAATTATTTCACTGAAAACTCACAGCGGTTTATTGCAGAAGTTATCAAGCCAAAGCTGACCATTGAGGTATCAGCTACGCCGCTTTTGAGCGTTAGTGCAGAAGATATGGCAAGTAAAAAGGCGGGGTTTGTGAGCGTGCCGTTTGACGAAGTTGTTGCATCGGGTTTGATAAAACAAGAAACGGCTATAAACCAAGCAATCGGCAACTACGTTGATATTGCTATCTCTGCTGATGAGCTTGTAATTGAGGCAGCACTTGCCAAGCGTGTTGAACTTGCCGAACTATACAAACAGAATGAAATACCCGTAAATCCGCTTATCTTGATACAGCTGCCAAGCGATAGCGAGAAAACGTCAGCACTAGATAAGACCGTACGTGAAGAAGTTGAGCAGCAGCTTGCTAATCACGGTATTGCTTACGAAAACGGCAAGCTGGCAGTGTGGCTATCTGATGACAAGAAAAACCTTGAACTGATAGAAAAGAACGGCTCAGAAGTCGAAGTATTGATATTTAAAGAGGCTGTGGCTGTTGGATGGGATTGCCCACGAGCACAAGTACTTGTGATGTTGCGTGCCATACGCTCGCTGTCATTTGAGATACAGACTGTCGGGCGTATTTTGCGTATGCCTGAGGCACGACACTATGACACACCTGAACTGAACACAGCGTTTGTATACACGAACATTGCTGGCATAAATATCAATAACAAGCCCGAAGACTTGGATTTTTTCAAGACGCACTTTGCTCATAAAAAAGAGGGCGTGAATAATGATGTGCAACTGCCAAACGTGTACCTGCACCGTCAAGACTACGGCGACTTGACGGCTAGTTTTAGTAATCTGCTCGTTGAAACCCTGAATGAGCGGTTTGGTATTGAGCAAAGCGATATGGTAAATGTGGCGTATGACAAAGCCGATAAGGAGCTTGAGCTATATGCAGAGGAGCTAAAAACGCCGCTGCTTGCTGATGTTGTGGTGCATAACCTTGACACTGTACAAGATGAGATAGGTACTCTAAACCTTGAAAAAATCCAAGCTGATGTAAGCGATGCAAACATTCAAAAAGAGTTTGACTATCTGCTCAAGGCGTGGTGCTTGCCATATGCCCCTGTCCGCTCGTTTTCAAAGGTCAAGACGGCTACTTACAAGTGGTTTGGCTACATTGGCTACGACCAAAGCAAATGGCACGAGGTGCAGCGTATCATTGCTTGTTCACAGAAAAACCAGACTGTATTTGATGAGGTAATGAAGACCGCCAAGCTCAAGTACGAGAAAATCAAGCCAGCAGAGATTGCCAGCAAAAAGGACGCTACACATAGCACGTTCAGCTTGCCTGATATTGACCAGTTCGGCGAAAACTACGAGCTTGTGTCAACAAAGCGATACCCTTATGAGCAGACATATCTACGTAAAGACCGCTCTGAGCCTGAAAGGTATTTTGAGCAGTTGCTTGAAGATAGTGGCAGCGTTGATTGGTGGTATAAGAATGGCGAAAGCCAACAGCAATACTTTGCTGTGAGTTATCAGACCGTAGATGAAGAAACCAAGCTGACCAAGATGTTGAACTTTTATCCTGACTATATCGTACGATACGTAGATGGCAGCGTGGGCATTTACGACACAAAGGCAGGTCGCACGGTTACCGAGCAGTCAACACACGATAAGTCTGATGTGTTGCAAGCGTACATTGCCGAGCAAAACAAGGTAAGCACAAAACTCACGGGCGGCATACTCAATAAGCGAGCCGATGGTATTTACATCTTTACAGGTACAGAATACACGGCTGACCTTGATAAGTGGCAACGCTTTACAATATGAAACCGATAATGTCGGTCAAAGAAGCACGCAAGTTACTCGGCAAGGAGCACGAAGACCTGAGCGATGAGAAAATAGCCGAGCTTGTTGAGCAGCTGAACGAGCTTGCCAGAATGTCTTTACAAATGGCTCGTGAGCAGCGGCTCAAAGAAATACAAGCATAAAACACTACCAAAAAAACGCTTGGAAAAATCTGCCCCCATATTTTCGGTAATCATACGGCGGTATCTCATTTAGAGAAAACAAGGGGGCACTACCCCCCATACCCAACAATGTTTTGCTAACAATGCTGACCACTGTTTTTGTTGGTAAATTGTTGGGTAAAGCCAAAACGTAGCATTTTTGCTCATCTGCGATAATATAGCTAGTTTGTGCGTTTACATACTTTGCCGAAAATGAGCAGGTGCAGATAGGGGGGGTGGGTAAAGCGAGCTTGTGGCAAACTATCACAGTTAATAGACAATAGGTACTATAATAAATCTAGAATGAAAGTGATGATTATATGGAATTAGGTGAGTGGATTGCATTAGCAGGTGTGGCGTTTTCGGGTTTTATCGCCTATCACGTATTTTTTCTGAGTAGGCGTTTGAGCTTTCAAGATGAAATGGCACACGGTGCAAAAGCTAGAGAACAAGTAGCTGTTCTTATGTCAGATATTCGCAAGGGTTACAACAGCAAAATAGAGTTTATCAACGTAAAGCGATATAAAAAGGATTACCCGCATAATAACGAAGAAAATCGGCACGGCTATACGTACCAAGCAGCCGAGTTAAAGGGTTACAGCTATGACGGTGTTGAGTTTTTCAATTCAGTACACGATGCTTACTTGGACGCTGATGGCAAACTGACCTTTAAGAAAACAAAAAAGCCCGCAGGGTTTGGCGTGCTTGAAGTTGGTGTAGTTCCTTATGAGTGGATTGTTTATATTGACCCTGTTGGCGATGATACTGCATATAGACCGCAGTTCTTTACTAAGTTCAAAGGTAGGATTGGTAAACGGGGTAAATATAGAGTGCCTTATAAGAGTTTTCGCTTTTGTAAAGTGAGCGAGCATTATGACCCGAAGAATGACCCGCTTGAGATGAAGTATGTGTCAGTTGATATAGTTTGAAAGCTGATGTGCTCTTAAATTAAATTGCCCGATAACTGGAATTGTTCTACAAGATGTTTCAGTTTATAATCATTGGTAGCATTGATAGCAGATGTTTGAAATGCGTCAACTATCGTGCACCAAACGTTTGAATTATGAGCCGAGAGGCTCTTTTTCTTTGCCTCAACAATGGACTTAAAGGGGTCGTTTAGTATATAAGACAACTTCTTGTCCTTTAACTCAATGTTTGAAAGTACGTATTCCAACAATTTCTGTCGTAGGTCGTCATCGCTCTCTTTAAATAGCATTTCAGCACGTTGTGCCAAGTCTAACAGATAGGATGCAGTAACTTGAAAGTCTTTGTTATCACTTGTTAGCAACTTTAGACGGTCATTCAATTCTTGCTGCCGCTTTTCTAGGTCAGTTGCAATTTCATCGTGTAATGTCTGTGTAATACGTCCATCAAGAAAGTCATAGTAAACCTTACGCATCTTTTCTTTTATCTTGTCGTACTCATCACGGGTTTGCACAATGTTTTGCGTGTAGTACGTCTGCTGGTCATTATGCCTACGTCGCAACTCAGCTATAACCTTGTCTAGCCATTGTTCAGGCACGTCTATAAACCCTATATCAGCTGTTACGCCGTCAATAACTAGGCTCTCGGCTGTATTAGGATTATTGCACTTTGGGTTAGCACAACGTAGGTAAATTGTGTTGCGAGCTTTAAACGGCGATACGGCACGTCCGCACTTGCCGCATTTCACTATTTTTTTAAGCGTGTAGTCTTTGCTATCGTACTTGGTTTTGGTGTGCTTGCGTTCATCACGAACACGCTGTACTTGATTGAATAAAGCACGGCTGATAAGCGGCTTGTATTTATGCGGGTACTCTCTGCCAGAGTGCACCATAACGCCGTAGTAAAACGAGTTACTCAATATGCGTTCAAGAAACTGCTTGCTCGGTGCTTTACTGTTAGAGATATTGCTACGAAAGCCCATCTTGTGAAGCTCCTTTGCGATGACGGCGTATGATATACCACGTGCTCGCATCTCATACGCTTTTACAATGTAATGAGCCTTTGTTTCATCTACTTCAATGTCTTTGATTGGTTTTTGAGCCGTTCCGCCTTTTAGTACATTCAGATAGCCGATTGGTGCACGGTGTACCCATATACCATCAGCAAGCATCTGCTCAAAGCGGCGTTTGACGTTATCACGGATACTATCAGAGTAGTATTTTGCCAATGCCATACCAATGCCAAGCCGAAACCAATCGGCAGCAGATGAACCTTGGTCAATGTAAAGGCTATCGTGAGGGAAGTGTAACTCTATCTTGCCGAGCTTGACTAGATGCTGTAATGCTTTTACTTCCTCTTGGCTACTATCACGGGTAAAACGGTCTATCTTGTCAAAAACTACGTAGCATAGGGTTGTTTGTTTCTTAACGTGTTCAACAAGCTCAGCGAACTTATGCCGTTCCTCTTTGTGGGCACTTTCGTCAAACTCATAATACTCATATGGTAGCTGTTTTTGCTCGGCGTACCGTTCAAGTCGCATCTTCTGAGCTGGCAACGCTTTACGTTGCTCAATATCTGATACTCTTGCGATTAAGATTATTTTTATATCCATAGTACTTACTCCTTACTAACTTACCATTACTTAACACTATTTTCAATGTTTTCTCTAAAGTCAGGCATACGTGTAGGTGTAAAACGCTGCAATGCCTCATCAATATGTACGAACGCCTGAAAGCGGTATGCTTGTGGCGGTTTGAGCAACGGCTTTATGCGATACCACGCTTGTTTGCCATAACGAGCCTCAAGTGTGTTTCGTAAACCAACTGCTCCTGCCTGACTTGTAATAAGCAATCCTGCCACTGCCGCAAGTGCAGCCTGTGGTGTTGCGTCTTGATTTTCTTCAATGTAGTTTTGCAGCAACTCATACGGTTCTTTTACGTCTAGTGCTAACATATCTACATTACTTGTCAGCTTGTTCCAATGCTTGAGCAGGGTGTTTTGGCACAGTTTCTGTTTGAATAATTCCTCAAACGTACACTGCTTAAAGTCGGGGTAGGCTCGTTTGACAGAGGCTCTACCGACAAAACGAACTTCATACCTAAACACTTCCATTGGTCGGTATTCAGACAGACCCTCAAGCAAGTTCAGCTGTATCAAGCCATCTTTTTCAAAGGCTCGTTTGCTGCTTTTCTTTGTCTTACGTAGGTCAGCCATTTTGTCGTAAAAGGCTATGTCAAGTGAGTTAGCGTGTATATGCACCACGTGTCCATCACGAAAGTCGGTTTTCTGTAAGTCATACGTTTTGCTCACATCCAGCTTGCCCATCGTGTTCAGGATAGTTTGGCACGAAGTGTAGTCAAGAAACACGATGTTTTTTGACGGATGCCAAGCCGAAACATCGGCGTGGGCAAGCTGTGCTGTGAAGAACTTATGACCTAATAACTCTTGCAAGGCTGCTTGCAGCTTGGTTAGTAGTGCATCAAAATCGCTCTCGGTTAGCTCATCAAAGTTGTTGCCGAATAACATCTTTGGTGCTGAAAACTCTACTGCCAACTGATAGACAGGTGCACCACCTTTTGATGCACGTTTGTACATCGTCAGGCGGGGCATATACTTACCCGTCTTTGCGTAAGTCGGCGAGGGATTGAGATACGTCTTGCTGTAACCTCTGCTGTTTACAAGTTGCTCAAGTGTGATTGGCGAAAATCTGCTGCCGACAAAGCGGAGCGGGTTATGTACGGTTATGAGTAGTTTTACAGTGTCTACCATACGTTTCATCACTTCTTTCAAATAGCTCAACGCACTTTGCGGTAATCGCTTGCTCAATAACTCTGCCAGTATCTTTATTCACTGGATAAAAGTAGTTGAGCTGGCGTGAGCCAACTGTTTTGGTCGGGTAGGTTATACGATAACTCGTACCATCTAATCTTTGGTGTACGCCGAGCGAGCCGATATACAGTTGCCCGTCAATGACACAGCTTGCAAATGCTACAAGTCCATCAGTCGGTTTTACTGGCGTGATGTTTACTTCACTAATGACCATATTTATTACGCTCCTCAGCGGCTTTTTGATGATTGTTTGCCCATAACCAAGCGGTCATCAGCCAGTCAATCAGTTTTCGTAGTGATACTTGTAGTATCTTGAAAATCGTTACCATTTTCATTATTCCTTTCATTACGTTGTTTTAACTTTTGTGCAAAGTCCATTTGAATAAGCACATCAAAGAAACCGACCAAGTTACGAATTGCTTGCTCGCTTAGTTCCGCTGACTGCGGTTTCGTAGCCTTTCTTTGCTGATGGTTATTTTGCTTGTCTTGCACAATACCTATTACAAAGAATGGCTAATTTAAACAGTTTAAATCTGTGGATAAATCAATTTTTACAGATTGAGATATTCTGGATTTACGAAATACTCAACACCGTCGTTAACAATGAACTTAGGCATTTTACCGCCAGAGGCAATCATTACCTGTTGATTAAAGTGACTTGTGTAACCTTTAATCTTGCTTTTCCATTGTTCTTCATCAGCACCGTTGGCAAAGTATGCGTCAAATACTTCTCGTACTAAATCTTCAATATCCCATTTTTTTGCAATGCTTTCAGGTGTGCTCAATAGAAAATGTGCGAGCCTAGTGTAATTTGAGCTGACAGTTACAGAAACCTTAAACGGACCTATTTGTATGGACGATGTTGAGCGTTTAAAACTGACAGCTGAGGGTGAGATAAGCATTTGACCTTGTTGGTTATTATTTGTCAGTAATTGCTGTCTCAGCTCGGCAATTTCACGCTTGTTATCATCTAGCTTGCTCAAGATAAGTTGTATACCAGCTGTGTTGGTAAAGGTAATACCTGCGACAGTGTTAGTCTGAGTGGCTGTTGCTGTGGCAGTTAGGTTATTATCATTAGTAGTAATATCATCAAGGGTAATGTCTACTGTTTCAAAGCGGCTGAACTTAACACTTGATGTCAGCGAGCCGACATCAAATTGTAAGCTACGCAATATACGCTCGTGCATATTATGAAAGTCGGCAAACATTGTGCGTGCAATGATTGGTGCTTGAAAAACGTCTTGGATACCTTTTATTGAGGCAAGTATATTTTCCATCGGCATCGTTAAGACTAATGACTTTTGTATGGCGGCAAGTGCTGTAAATTGATTTTGTGCAAAGACAGTGCTCTGACAAATTGCTTGTATGGCTGGCAATATCGTCTTTTGCACATCAAGCATTTGTGTGAATACTGGCTGCGTGACAAGAAGTGATAGCTTTTGCATATCAGCCGCTATTTTTAGCATTGGTGTTGTGTCTATTGCTAGAGCCTTAAAGATTGTCTGTTGAGCTATGGGCGGTATGGTGTATGCCTGTGCCAACTTTGCAAGAGCACTAAAGTCATATTGGCTGGTTAGGCTCTCGGTCATTTTACGAAATTGCTGCTGAGCCTCAGCAAGACTTTTTTGCTCGCTAGGTGTTAGGGTTAGGTGGTCTTTGGCACTTAGTTCTTTATACTCACTTAATGTGATACCGGCAAGTTTTTTATTCTTCAAATCAGCAGTGTTAATAACCGTAAGAGCTACGGTTTTTGGCTCGTCCTTTTTAGGTTTACTGCTGTTGGTCATCACATCCTCATCACAACACTGTTAAGTCGTGTATAGTTATAGTATGACACAATCTGAGAAAAAGCAGCCGAAGCTATTAACGCTAAAGCAAACGAGCGAGATGCTAAACTGCCATCCAAACACGCTCAGAAAATGGGACACAAAAGGCTATCTAGTAGCCGTGCGTTTTGGCACACGCCGAGATAGACGTTACAGACGAGAAGATGTTATTAAACTGTTAGGTAAAAGTAAAGGCTAGAATGTTTAGTATTACAATTTCAGCGAATACGGTAGCTTGGTATGGTGCTATTCTTGCAACATTGAGCACTATCAAAGTGCTATACGACATTTGGAGCGATAAAAGCAGGTTAGATATTAGTTTTCAAAAAGATATGGTCATTCTTGATGCAAATGCAAACAAAGAAATGCAAGTGTTGATACGGGTCGTTAATAAAAGTAAACGACCAACACAAATTACCCATTGGGGTGTGAGGTTTTATAAGTCTTTAGACACAGCGACAGTATTTCTCAATGCACCAACACAAAACCTCAATGAGCAAAGCCCATCAGCTCACTATTTGCATCCACAAAAGGACTTAGATTTAGATGACCTATGGTTTGTGTATGTGGTTGACGTAAGAGGTAATGAACATCATCTTTATGCTCGCAGGTTTGGTTTTCTGAAATGGTGGCAATATAAACTGCGTAACAAGCTAGGTAGGTGGAGTATTTCAAAAAAGCAGCCCAAAAAGACAACGACTAAAACACCGAAAAAATAACTTGGCTAAATGCCGTCAAAAAACTCGGACAGTTTTACCTGTAAACTCTTTGAAAGTATCAACAACGTACTAAGTTGTGGTGCTCGTCTACCTTGTTCAATGTAGCCGATTGAAACTCTATCAAGCCCAGAAACAGCCGCAAGACTTTCTTGAGTGTATCCTTTGCGTTTGCGTATATCTTGTACACGCCTGCCGAGTTTTAGCTGCAATAGGTGCAGCTCCCTTGTATTACGTTTCATTCTACTGTCCACGCTACGTGTATGTGAACAGTTAGACCACTAACACTGTGTTAGCAAAAACAGAGATAAAATGCTATATTTGATAACAGAACGTTTGCTAACACATAGTTAGCAATAGTGAGAAATATGTGATGACAAAAACACTTGAAGAATATACCAAAGATGAACTGATAGAAATTATACAAAACCTCAAACGCCGTAAAAAGTTCGGTCTAGTTTGGGAGGAAAAACCCGAAGAAGTTGTAAGACTTTGTGAAACTGAAATACCTGTACTTGAAGAGGTTACTAAGTGTGCAATCACAGAAAAGCTGGATGGACCAACAAACCTTATTATTGAGGGAGATAACTATCACTCTTTGTCTATTCTAAACTACACTCATTCGGGAAAAGTTGATGCTATATATGCAGACCCTCCTTACAATACCGGAGCGAAAAACTGGGTATATAACAACAACTTTGTAGATGGCAGCGATACATACCGTCACAGTAAATGGCTTAGTTTTATGGGCAAGCGATTAAAGTTAGCAAAGTCGCTACTGAAAGAAGACGGCATAATCGTTGTTACTATTGATGATTACGAAATTGCTACGTTGACGCTACTGATGAACGAAGTATTTGGCGAAGAGAACCATCTCGGAACTGTTGTTATAAAAAATAATCCTCAGGGCAGGTCGAGTGTATCTGGATTTCAGGTATCTCACGAGTATGCCCTCTTTTTTAGTAAAAGTCAGAAAGCAAAAATCGGTAGGCTACCAAGAACGCAGGAACAAATTGACCGTTACAAAGAGACTGATGACAAAGGTGTGTTTGAATGGCGTAATTTCAGAGCACAATACAGTACAGAGTCGCCAAAGATGAAATACCCTATTTTTGTGAAGAAAGACTGTTCTGATTTTAGACTTCCAAAGATGGAGTGGAATGCAGACAAACAGTCATATGATTTACTTGAAAGTCCAGATGTTTCTGAGATAATTTCAATTCCAACGGACTCAAACGGTCGAGAAAGAACCTGGAAGTGGTCAATTGAAACTGTTGAAGCTGTTAAGAAAACTGAAATGGGCGTTCGTTTAGATAAAGATAAAATCCCATCTGTATATTACAAGGGGAGAATTAAAGAACAGGGTATGTTGCCGTACACAATATGGGACAAATCCGACTACTCTTCTTCATCAATGGGTGCTAATCTCTTATCATCTATATTGGGGAAAAAGAAGTTCGACTATCCAAAATCGCTCTATGCAGTGATGGATAGTTTAAGGGTCTTATCAAGTAGTAAAGATGCGTTATTTCTTGATTTTTTTGCTGGCTCAGGTACGACAGGACACGCTGTTTTAGAAATGAACAGAGAAGACGGTGGTAACCGTAGATTTATATTATGTACAAACAACGAAAACGGTATCGCAGAAGAGGTCACCTACCAACGTATCAAGGGTGTTATCAAAGGTTACGGAACAACAAGAGGTATCCCTGCAAACGCACGATATTTCAAAACTAATCTCGTAAGTAAGAAACAAACTGACGACCAAACACGTATTGAGTTAGTTGTTTGTAGCACAGATATGATATGTGTTCGTGAAGATACGTTTAATAAGGTCCTAGACACCAAGTATTATAAGGTGTTTGGGAACTCGGACCACTACTCTGCGATTGTTTTTGAGCCTGATACTATACCGCTTCTAAAAGACGCACTCGCAAAACTAAACGACGATAAACCTATTCACATCTACGTCTTTAGTCTAAGTAATGACACTTATGAGAGTGATTTTGCGGACTTGCAGCGATTACACGAGTTACGTCCAATACCAGAAAGTATTCTTGAGGTGTATCGTCGTATTCTTAAAGACCAAAATGTGAGTATAGGAGTATAGCAATGATTGAGCTAAAGGAATATCAGCATAGTGCAGTAAACGAGCTTACAAAGCAGATGAGGGGCTTACTGAGTAGCTCAGGCAGCAAGATATGTGTCTTCAAAGCTCCGACTGGCTCAGGCAAGACAATTATGATGGCAGAGTTGCTACAAAGGCTCAGTGATGAGGATTTACCGAACGACTACGTTTTTGTTTGGACCAGCCTTTATGACTTACATTCTCAGAGTAAGGCTAAACTCGCAGATTACCTTCAAGACAGCCGCTATAAACTATTGACCCTTGATGAAATGACACAAGATGCTCTGGCTAAAAATAGCGTGTTGTTTGTTAACTGGCATAGTTTAACAACGACCAAGCAAAATGGTGATGATAGCAGGCGTGATTGGGCAAATGTATATGTAAAAGACCGAGAAGATGGTCGGAGTATTGTTGAGGTGCTAAATAAAACTCGTGAGACTGGCAAACAGATTATTTTGATTGTTGATGAGGCTCACAGAAATTATTTCACTGAAAACTCACAGCGGTTTATTGCAGAAGTTATCAAGCCAAAGCTGACCATTGAGGTATCAGCTACGCCGCTTTTGAGCGTTAGTGCAGAAGATATGGCAAGTAAAAAGGCGGGGTTTGTGAGCGTGCCGTTTGACGAAGTTGTTGCATCGGGTTTGATAAAACAAGAAACGGCTATAAACCAAGCAATCGGCAACTACGTTGATATTGCTATCTCTGCTGATGAGCTTGTAATTGAGGCAGCACTTGCCAAGCGTGTTGAACTTGCCGAACTATACAAACAGAATGAAATACCCGTAAATCCGCTTATCTTGATACAGCTGCCAAGCGATAGCGAGAAAACGTCAGCACTAGATAAGACCGTACGTGAAGAAGTTGAGCAGCAGCTTGCTAATCACGGTATTGCTTACGAAAACGGCAAGCTGGCAGTGTGGCTATCTGATGACAAGAAAAACCTTGAACTGATAGAAAAGAACGGCTCAGAAGTCGAAGTATTGATATTTAAAGAGGCTGTGGCTGTTGGATGGGATTGCCCACGAGCACAAGTACTTGTGATGTTGCGTGCCATACGCTCGCTGTCATTTGAGATACAGACTGTCGGGCGTATTTTGCGTATGCCTGAGGCACGACACTATGACACACCTGAACTGAACACAGCGTTTGTATACACGAACATTGCTGGCATAAATATCAATAACAAGCCCGAAGACTTGGATTTTTTCAAGACGCACTTTGCTCATAAAAAAGAGGGCGTGAATAATGATGTGCAACTGCCAAACGTGTACCTGCACCGTCAAGACTACGGCGACTTGACGGCTAGTTTTAGTAATCTGCTCGTTGAAACCCTGAATGAGCGGTTTGGTATTGAGCAAAGCGATATGGTAAATGTGGCGTATGACAAAGCCGATAAGGAGCTTGAGCTATATGCAGAGGAGCTAAAAACGCCGCTGCTTGCTGATGTTGTGGTGCATAACCTTGACACTGTACAAGATGAGATAGGTACTCTAAACCTTGAAAAAATCCAAGCTGATGTAAGCGATGCAAACATTCAAAAAGAGTTTGACTATCTGCTCAAGGCGTGGTGCTTGCCATATGCCCCTGTCCGCTCGTTTTCAAAGGTCAAGACGGCTACTTACAAGTGGTTTGGCTACATTGGCTACGACCAAAGCAAATGGCACGAGGTGCAGCGTATCATTGCTTGTTCACAGAAAAACCAGACTGTATTTGATGAGGTAATGAAGACCGCCAAGCTCAAGTACGAGAAAATCAAGCCAGCAGAGATTGCCAGCAAAAAGGACGCTACACATAGCACGTTCAGCTTGCCTGATATTGACCAGTTCGGCGAAAACTACGAGCTTGTGTCAACAAAGCGATACCCTTATGAGCAGACATATCTACGTAAAGACCGCTCTGAGCCTGAAAGGTATTTTGAGCAGTTGCTTGAAGATAGTGGCAGCGTTGATTGGTGGTATAAGAATGGCGAAAGCCAACAGCAATACTTTGCTGTGAGTTATCAGACCGTAGATGAAGAAACCAAGCTGACCAAGATGTTGAACTTTTATCCTGACTATATCGTACGATACGTAGATGGCAGCGTGGGCATTTACGACACAAAGGCAGGTCGCACGGTTACCGAGCAGTCAACACACGATAAGTCTGATGTGTTGCAAGCGTACATTGCCGAGCAAAACAAGGTAAGCACAAAACTCACGGGCGGCATACTCAATAAGCGAGCCGATGGTATTTACATCTTTACAGGTACAGAATACACGGCTGACCTTGATAAGTGGCAACGCTTTACAATATGAAACCGATAATGTCGGTCAAAGAAGCACGCAAGTTACTCGGCAAGGAGCACGAAGACCTGAGCGATGAGAAAATAGCCGAGCTTGTTGAGCAGCTGAACGAGCTTGCCAGAATGTCTTTACAAATGGCTCGTGAGCAGCGGCTCAAAGAAATACAAGCATAAAACACTACCAAAAAAACGCTTGGAAAAATCTGCCCCCATATTTTCGGTAATCATACGGCGGTATCTCATTTAGAGAAAACAAGGGGGCACTACCCCCCATACCCAACAATGTTTTGCTAACAATGCTGACCACTGTTTTTGTTGGTAAATTGTTGGGTAAAGCCAAAACGTAGCATTTTTGCTCATCTGCGATAATATAGCTAGTTTGTGCGTTTACATACTTTGCCGAAAATGAGCAGGTGCAGATAGGGGGGGTGGGTAAAGCGAGCTTGTGGCAAACTATCACAGTTAATAGACAATAGGTACTATAATAAATCTAGAATGAAAGTGATGATTATATGGAATTAGGTGAGTGGATTGCATTAGCAGGTGTGGCGTTTTCGGGTTTTATCGCCTATCACGTATTTTTTCTGAGTAGGCGTTTGAGCTTTCAAGATGAAATGGCACACGGTGCAAAAGCTAGAGAACAAGTAGCTGTTCTTATGTCAGATATTCGCAAGGGTTACAACAGCAAAATAGAGTTTATCAACGTAAAGCGATATAAAAAGGATTACCCGCATAATAACGAAGAAAATCGGCACGGCTATACGTACCAAGCAGCCGAGTTAAAGGGTTACAGCTATGACGGTGTTGAGTTTTTCAATTCAGTACACGATGCTTACTTGGACGCTGATGGCAAACTGACCTTTAAGAAAACAAAAAAGCCCGCAGGGTTTGGCGTGCTTGAAGTTGGTGTAGTTCCTTATGAGTGGATTGTTTATATTGACCCTGTTGGCGATGATACTGCATATAGACCGCAGTTCTTTACTAAGTTCAAAGGTAGGATTGGTAAACGGGGTAAATATAGAGTGCCTTATAAGAGTTTTCGCTTTTGTAAAGTGAGCGAGCATTATGACCCGAAGAATGACCCGCTTGAGATGAAGTATGTGTCAGTTGATATAGTTTGAAAGCTGATGTGCTCTTAAATTAAATTGCCCGATAACTGGAATTGTTCTACAAGATGTTTCAGTTTATAATCATTGGTAGCATTGATAGCAGATGTTTGAAATGCGTCAACTATCGTGCACCAAATCAAAAATCGACCTGGTGTCGGTTTTTTATTTGGTATGTGTAAACTCTAACTCTCGATCTCTTCAAAGAAAACAATAGTCGAGAGATTGCTCCCGCGCCTTCAGGCGCCGGGAGTTCTAGAGTCTCTTCACCCGCACCAATAAAGAAAACCGACCGTTTAGTCGGTCTTTTAATTGGACTAGTGTATTATATAAATATGCTAGATTCGATATATCAAATTTATATGCAATATTTTTTGACACCTTATCTGTCATTGGTA
>Ga0209538_1000281_pt1 | contig 31281 bp, 23 predicted proteins | sample BarGraNGADG00211_2_FD_184492 | JGI IMG/M metagenome (GOLD analysis project Ga0209538, IMG submission 184492) | Arctic peat soil microbial communities from Barrow, Alaska - Barrow Graham LP Ref core NGADG0004-211 (SPAdes) (version 2) | ecosystem: Environmental > Terrestrial > Soil > Wetlands >... | reverse complement strand
TTCTGATATCACGAACCATAGGGGCTTCATTCAGAATGTTTCTGGTTGTCAATGTGCTTCAGATCTTTATTTTTGATGCCTGGGGTGTTCCATTTATTGCCACTGTCTCTATTTTTATCCTGTTGATCTTGCTTTACACTTTCAAAGGGGGGATTAAGACGATTATCTGGACAGATATGCTCCAGACTACTTTTATGCTGGCAGCCGTGATCATCTCTCTCAATTTGATTTGTAAAGAATTGGGATTGTCATTTAGTGGGTTGGTTACGCAGGTTTCCCACAGCAAGTATTCTACAATGTTTGAATTCGACTGGCATGCCAAAGACTTCTTCGTCAAACAGTTGTTGAGTGGTGCTTTTATTTCCATAGTAATGACTGGCCTTGATCAGGAGATGATGCAAAAGAACCTGAGTTGCAGGAATTTGCATGATGCACAAAAGAATATGTTCTCTTTTAGTTTTATTCTTGTATTTGTAAACCTGCTCTTCCTGTTTCTGGGTGCTGCATTGTACATGTATGCCACACAAAAAGGAATCACGTTGCCGGTCAGGTCCGACGATGTCTTTCCGGTGCTTTCTATCAATCATCTGGGACCACTGGCAGGGCTTGTGTTCATGATCGGACTTATTTCTGCTGCATATCCGAGTGCTGACGGGGCTTTAACTTCGTTGACTACTTCAGTGTCTATTGACTTCTTTGGTCTCGATAAAAGGGATGATCTTACCGAATTACAGAAACGAAGATTCCGGTATGTCATCCATGTTTCGTTTGCTTTGATATTGCTTACCGTGATTGTCATCTTCAGGGCTATCAACGACAGGGCGGTAATCGATAAATTATATACAGTGGCGGGATATACATATGGGCCATTACTCGGACTGTTTTCGTTTGGGTTGTTTACAAAACGCAAGGTCATAGACAGATGGGTTCCTTACATCGCATTGCTTTCACCTGTTTTTTGCTTTTTCCTGAGTGAATATTCAAAGATTCTCTTCTCAGGTTATACTTTTGGCTTCGAATTATTGATCGTCAATGGCTTCCTGACATTTCTGGGATTGTGGATGCTGAGTTACAAGGAGAGTAAAATTTAAAAAAAGTATTCCTTATTATTTGGATTTTTTATCATGTCACCCCTACGGGGCTTGATGTGTGTGGGTTCTTTTGTTACAATCATGACGTGCCTCCGGCACTTTTCTTCGATGTCTAATTGTAGATTCTTCAGTCCCGGAGGGACGTCATGATTGTAACAAACAGTAATCACTTTCTTCAGTCCCGGAGGGATGACATAATTAAATCAAAATCTGATATTTACTTCTGTCCAGAAGGGATGAAATGATTATTTTGAAAGCCCACAACAAGAGACAAAAATAAAAGAGCATGACAGATATCACGCTCTTTTGTTAACAAGTAATTCTAGAAATTTGTAGTACTGTAGCTTAGATAATAGTCCTTAAATATTTACCAAAAACGAAACCCAATTGAAATAACTATCCGGTGAAAATCGCTAACGATTTTTCGATCGACATTATATGCTCTACTGTTTAAATCAACCGGAATGGGCGAATTATAATTGTATTGTGTCTGTGTCCCTGTTTGTTCTAAATGCTGATATCTGTAACCAAGACTGAACGTGAACTTTGTGTTGTTGGTAAGACTTTTGATGTAACCGAATTCGACTCCACCCATCATTCCACCATGGCTTTTCAGTTTAACATTCCGGTTGACATCTTTTGAATTCTCTAACGAGAATGCATATCCTCCCTTCAGATTGATAAAAGGGGTAAACCTATCGTTCAGGAAATAATAACGAACATCTCCAAACAAAGGCATCATGCTGATGTGGAAAGCCTCAACCCCGGTTCCCAATCCAACTGAAAAATGTTTATTGTACTGATATCCCGCAACCCCAAGAAGTGAAGGAATTGTCCCTTCAGCGCTTTGTCTTTTCGAAGGCATCAGTTCCAGTTGAAGTTGCGTAAAGACTCCTTTTTTGAATGAATAATCAATTTCAGAAGGAACTTTTTCAGGTTTAGGCGTTTCTATTTTATCAACATCAGCGCTTTTAAAGACCCAAACAGATTTATCAGCAGTTTCAATTTTAATAGATTCTCCAACCTGATATTGCGTAATCGTTCCTTTAATCACAGAACCATTTTTGAAATAGATAGTGTTCAGCGGTTTTCGTTGTGCAGTTGCTACTATAGTCAACAGCACCAATAGTATTGTGGTGAGTGTTTTCATTAGATGAGACCTTGCATTGTTACATGGATTATGCTTAAAAACTTGATATTGGTGATGTCTGTATAATCGTACTGCATTAATCCGTCCTTACCGATCACGATCAGTATATTGTTGTAAGGAATGACATCATATGCCTTGATGTTATTGAAACTGGCCAACTGGTTTGTGATAATTGTTGCCGGATTGGTTGCATTGTAAACCACCAGACCATTGTCACCATTACAAACAAAGAGCCGCTTATTGTCAATACCGAGTCCATTTGGACTGGCCAATGCGAAAAAGCTGACCTCAACAGGTTTTGTGGGATCCGAAATATCTACGACTCCCAGTCCGCTGGTTGCTTGTCCACAGGCATTTCCCGATCGCATAGTGTAATATGCATAGTTGCCTTCAACCACAACGGGATCACAGCTATAAAGGTGAGAATATGTCGATATTTGTTTTGGCAACGATGGAGTAGCCAGACTGAAAATAATCAACCCTTGTCTGGTTCCGGCATACATAAGCTGTCCGCTGATAAAAAGTGTTTCAGCCTGCCAGTTTGTCCATGTACTATTGATCAGTACCGGTTGTGTGTTGGCGACGGAGAATATTTTCATCTGCGAGTTGGTCAGGGCATACAACATATCATTGTAAAGGGCAAATCGCGCCATGGAACCTGCTACCGCAGACTGTCCTGAAATCCCTGAAGCCAGACCCGACCATGAATTATTGTCTTTTGAATAAAAAGTTGAACTACTTAAACTCATAGGACCTACCCAATAAATTGGAGTACTCAGCTCCTCTGAAATTTTTTCCTGTTTCCAGCTAACAACGATTCCTTTTGTTGCATCCAGTTTTGTTACAGGAAAATTATTATTGGTAGGGGGCATTACATTTGGAAATGCATCTGCTACACGGCTAACCTCAGCTGCTTTTGTAGGATCGGTAATGTCGAGTGCCACCAGGTCTGTAAAGCTGTCAGCATAGAGCGTATTGCCTCTTACGGCGATATCCACATTGCCCGGAATAGTGATGAAAGCAACATTCTTTGGATTGGCCGGAGTGGTGTTATCAATGACATGGATCCCTCTGTACAATTCATTGATAAAGATGTAGTTCCCCCTAAGAAAGATTTTCCCCGGATTTGTCAACTCTTGGAATGCGCCTGTCTTTACTGTCTTGACAAATTCATCACGTGTCTGGTAAACAGGGATATTTGCTGTGTAAGTGATAGTGTCTTTGACTTTATCTGAACAACTGCCGGTAAATAGCAAAAGGGCAATTGCAATGAGATGAAAGCCGGTCTTAATAGGTTTCATAACTTGAGTGTTTTGGTTTGTATAATAAGATGATGAATGCAATGGGAAAAAGGTTGCACTGGAGATAAAAAAGATTGGTTTCTATATAATTCTTGTGGTTCTTTTATTTGTCCTACGGACAAAAAAACAGTTTTGAATTTATCTTAATTATTTAATTGTATATCTGATCCCGGTACGCAAGTTAAAGATCAAAGGATGCACAGAATAAACGGTTGTATTTTTTCCGCCTGATATAAAATAGTAGGTCAAAGATGGTTGTCCAAATAGCTCGAAATGTTTGATGAATTTATAACTGATTCCTATACCACTGTGCATAGAATACTGCAATCCCATGATGGCATTGTGACTATAGATGGGTTCCATGCCCGGGAAATTATCATTTGGTGTTGCTTTGTATTTTGCAATAAGACCTTTTTCAATTGAAAATCCTGCACTGATATAATAAGAAGTCTTTCGTTTTTGAGCAAAATTATAGTTAATGATAAAAGGTACTCCAAGATAATAGAGATTTTCATCTACTTTATAACCAAAGCTGGTTGTGAATTGAATTGTATTTGAAGAACTGATCGAGATAGATCCTGAAGATTGAAGCCTGGTATATTGAATTCCAGTCTCAATGCTCAGGTTGTTCTCCAGAGATAAATTGACATTTAAACCAAAGGTTACAGGTGGAAGATAATCACGGCTATTGTTTTGAAACAGATTCCCAATGTTTAATGAGGACAGTAATGAGTTATCAAAAACCTTGACTGAATTGGCAAACATATTTGATGCAAGCGTTGAAGCAAAAGATCCGCTATAACTCATGAATTCTTTACCTGAGGATTGCACTATTAATCCGCTGTTATTGCTCAAAGAGAATCCTTTAAATTTTACTGAAGTTGTATTATTGGCTAATGCTTCTTTTAAGTTTCCGTCTAATTGACCTGAGAATGGATATTTAAGGCCTTCAAAGTCATATTTATATGGCTTTCTCTGATTCAGTATTAATTCGATTGATCTGGGTGTAATAGCATGAACCGTTAAATTATTATTTTCAGATCTGCTTAGTAATGTTTGATCAGTTGAAACAGTAATGGTTTTATCTTTTGAAACATCCTTCAATATTTCTTTTGTTTGATTAGATGCCAGAAGGGTGTTTTTGGGCTCAACTGTTTTTGTTACCTGAATCGATCTATCAACCGATTTTACTTTTGCCGCATTTACAATCTTGTTTTCCTTAACAGTAGCAACAACAACTCCTTTAACCTTACTTTGATTGATTTTTTCTAATGGTTGATTTGTAGCCAAAGGCTTATTATCAGAACCGGTCTTTACAGATTCTTTTTTAGATAATTTTGTATTAATTGAAGAAGGAGTTTTAACTGTTTTATGCTCATTGACTGCAGTTAAATCATGGATGCTTTCAGAGTGGTTTAAAATGCCTCCCGTATATAACGCAAAAAGTAAAAGCAATGATGCAGCAGATGCCCAGATAATCCATGGCAAAATCCGCCTGCCTTTTCCTTTAGACAAGGTCTTCCCGATCCGGTTCCAATCTTCTGGTTCGGGAGCAACTTCATAATCCTGAAAGACTCCTTGCATGAAGTCACGGAGTTTATCTTTTTCCTCTTTCACGGCTCCGAATATTTAGAAGTTATTTTTGTTTGAAGCCAAATTTTTGCTCTGGCGTATTGCGATTTGGAAGTACCCTCGCTGATGTGAAGCATTGTTGCAATCTCCTGATGAGCATAACCCTCGATGGCAAAGAGATTAAAGACAGTGCGATATCCCGGAGGCATACTGTTGATAATCTGCATCAGTTCATCACGGTTTAGATCACTTTCGATATCCACATTGGCATCAAGGTTTTCGGTAATTCCTTCATAATCCACGGTGTCACGCAATACATCATTTTTACGCAATTGTTCGAGTGCCGTATTTACAAATATTTTCCGCATCCAGGCTTCCAGTGTACCACTACCCGAAAAGGTATTCAGTTTTGTGAAAACCTTGATAAACCCATCGTGTAGTATGTCTTTAGCCTCCTCACGATTTGCAGAATAACGCATACATACGCCAAGCATTTTACTTGCAAAGCAATCATAAAGCTCGCGCTGAGCCTTCAAGTTCCCTTTGAGGCAGCCTTCAAGGATTTTATTATAATCCATTGCTTTCTGAATGCTTTAAATTTTTAGTTTCAAGTAAATGATGCATGTTCGTTTGCAAAGGTTGCACACGAATTCAAAGAATTATTTTTTAGTTGAATGTCCCCTTCAGATATTGTTTCGTGCGTTCTTCTTTCGGATTGTTAAAAACCTCTTCTGCTGTTCCTTGTTCGATTACCTCCCCCATATACATAAAAATCACATTATCTGCGATCCGGCGGGCCTGTCTCAGAATATGTGTGACCAACACCACGGTATAATTTTCTTTCAGGTCAACAAACTTTTTTTCGATTACATCACTCGAGATTGGATCCAACGCTGAAGTAGGTTCGTCAGCAAGAATGATTTCAGGATCGACAGAAAGACCACGTGCCAGACACAACCGTTGTTGTTGTCCGATACTCAATGCTGAAGCAGGATCTTTCAAACGATACTGGACCTCGTCCCAAAGATTCGCTTGTCGCAAATAATGCTCAACCCGCATATCAAGGATCTTCTTTTTGGTACGTCCGCTGATGCGCAATCCAAAGGCAATGTTATTAAAAATGCTCATCGGAAGAGGGTAGGGGCGCTGACTCAGCAGACCCATCCGCTTACGGATTGCAGTAATTTCTGAAGTTGTATTCAGGATATCTTCTTCGCCGATAAAAATACTCCCCGACACTTTAACTTCCGGATAGAGATCGGTCAGCCGGTTCATGCTTTTAAGCAGTGTGGTCTTTCCGCATCCTGAAGGTCCAAGAATAACAGTGATTTTATTCTCAGGAATGTCAACGTTGATATTCTTTAAAATATGTTGCTTGCTGATATACAAGTTAAGGTCGCGTACACGTATTTTAGCTTTTTCTTCCATACCCGGATTTAAATTTTATTCTTCTGATAACGTTTGGAAGTATATCTGGAGAGAATACTGATAAACAAAATAAATAAAGTGAGCACCACTGCTGAGGCATATGCTCGTGTCCTGACCTCCTCGATGGGTGATGAGAGCTGGAAAAAGATCGCCAGTGGCAATGTCGCCGTGGGTTGCATCAAAGAAGTTGGAATGCTGTCGGTATAACCCGTTGTGAAAAGCACTGAGGCTGCATCACCAATTGCACGACCGAAGGCAAGCAGAAAAGCCGTCACCAGACCTGCAAAACCCTGTTTGAAAAACACCCTGTAAGCAGTTTCGCTTTTCGTCGAACCCAATGATAATGACGCTTCAAGCAATCCCCTGGGGACCGTTTTAAGCACTTCATCCATTCCCCTGACCATAATGGGTATAATGAAAATCGTAACAGTGATAATACCTGCCAGCAGAGATGTCTTGAACCCGAAAAAAATCATCACACCAAAACCAAAGGCTCCATAAACAATTGAAGGAACCCCCCAAAGCAGGTCGAGAAAGAAGCGAATGGTGTTGAGCATCTTCTTGCGTTTCACCATGTGAACATTCATATAAAGCGCAACCGGCAGTCCAACACAGAATGCCAGCACCGAGGCACCAATTGAGAGATAGGCAGAGCCGATAATGGCATTCAAAATACCACCTTCCTTGCCAAAATAGAACCCACCCTTCGGAGTCTGTGAGAGCATTTCCCAACTCATGGCCGGAATCCCCTTGAACAATATACTGGCAACAATCAGCATCAGCGCCAACGCTATAACAGATGTCGACAGGAACATTAAAACCCTGAAGATTTTCTCTTCGATAAATCTGAATTCTCTCATTTATTTATACATTCTTTTCAACCTGCATGATCGCAATACGCGACATGCCATTGAACAACAATACAATCACAAACAAAACCAGTGCAGCCAGCATCAAAGCCGAATCATACATTGGAATACTGAGCATTTCGCCATAATTATTGGCAATCAGTGCCGGTAGAGGATACCCTGACTGAAAAGCTCCTGTTGGCATTTTCGTGACATTACCGGTCACCATCAGTACCGCAATCGTTTCACCAAATGCCCTTGATATTCCAAGTCCAAAGGCTGAGATGATACCCGGAAATGCTTTTTTAACCAGAACCAGTTTAATGGTCTGCCATTTTGTAGCCCCTAAAGACAAAGAAGCTTCACTCAATTCGTCAGGAATCGTTCTAAATACTTCGATCAGGATGTTCAGTATAAACGGAATAATCATGATCGCCAACACGATTGCACCCGACAACAGGCAATACCCAGAAGACTGTTTTCCAAAGAATGGAGCCAGATGTTGTGAAACAAATGGAACAATCAGCAGTATTCCCCAAACCCCGTAAATGACCGAAGGAATCCCTGCAAGAATATCAATCACCGGATGCATGAATCTCAGAACATAACTTTTGGCATATTGGGTGAGATGGATAGACGCCAAAAGACAGATAGGACCGGCAATCAACAAAGCAAGCAATGTGACCCAAACCGAACTTACAATAAACGTAAGCATTCCAAAGTGTCCCGACAAAGGTCTCCAGTCAGAAGAAAACAAAAGACTCCCGAAACTCTGTTCTTTAAGCAGTGGTTCACTTTTGTAAATCAAACCAATGCCAATCACTATGGGCATGATAATGACAAAGCTCAGACTGAACAGCATCCAGCTATTGGCAATCTTGTCACGTAAAAGTCGTTTAACGGTAAAGAATTTGCGATTGAGCTTCACCATTTATTTGATTTTATCGAGTTCGTTTTTAATTTTTTCTTCAGTTAACTGGACATATCCTGATTCATTCACATATTTCTGTCCATCCTTCAGGATCCATTTCAGAAATTCTTTTACTACAGGGTCAGTCGGTTTGCCTTTGCTCACGAAATAGAGATCACGGGCCGGGGGAGAGGGAAAACGCCCATCGCGGATGGCTTCCATCAGCAAATCCAGCGATCCGTAAAAGTCTTCCTCTTTATCAATTTTACCATTCCCGTTTACGTCAATTGGAATGACACTGATACCGGGATAGAATTTCCTTGATTGAATATCATACACATAGATAACATTGTTGTACCCAATACCCAAAGGATCTTTTTTAACAGCTTCTGCGACTCCGGGATCACCAAATACACCGATACCATTCAGGCTTTCCTGATTCTTTCCGAGATATTTACCCCACATTTCCCCTGCGCCACAAGCATCGCTACGGACATACACATTGAGTTTACCCTGTGCTTTATGATCAACCTTTTGAAGATTGGTTCCCCATGATGTAATATTTCCTGATATAAAGATCTGTTCGAAGTTCTCTTTGGTCATTCCTTTTGTTTTCAATTCAGCCAACACAGGATTCTTGTCACTGATTGTTGGAAGGACCGCATCTTTTGCTACAGATGTCAGCCAGGCTCCTTTGCTGGTCTCGGCCTTGTTGATTTCTCTCGACAACATACCCAGATCAACCATACCTGAAAGCGCATCCGTCATTCCTTTTCCTGCACCTCCTGCTGAAATATCAATTTTAACATCAGGATGGATCTTTTTAAATTCCTCGGCCCATCTGACGGCGAGGGGGTATAAAGCAAAAGCGCCCGAGATACTGATAGTGCCTTCAAGTTTACCATTTGTGTTCTGATTGGCCTTTTTCCCTTTACAACCAGATAGCATTAGAATGGCAGTTAAAACTATTAAAGTGGTGATTTGCTTTATGATTCTGATATACTTTTGCATAAGGGTGACCAATTTCAAATGAGTTGCTAAGGTAGAATTTTCTTTCCAAATTTTTACCGATCCAATTTAAAGTTATCATTTATTACATTATTTTCGGGACTCTTCAATAATTGTTTCCTATTTTTGAAGAATCAAATCCCGGGAGTATGAGAATATTCAGAACAATCAAACGTTTAGTCCGGATTCTGTTCGTGCCAAAACACGAATGGGTCTCCATAGCCAATGAATCTGAACCTATCGGTCTCATTATCAAATATTACGCATGGCCGTTTATTGTTTTGGGAGCATTGATAAAAGCAGGTAGTGTTTTCATGAAGTTCACCAATGAAGCAGATCTGATCCAGTTTAAGATCCCATTCTCATTGACGATTCTTCTTTTTTATATGATTGTCCCGCTCTTTGTTCTCCTTATCGGAGGGAGTCTGATCAATCGTTACAGTCAGTCAATTGGAGCTACAAGTCATAAACACGGAGCTTTGCGGTTACTGATCTACAGTTATACACCTGTTTTTATAGCAACAATTCTCATCAATACCGAAAGCCACATTCAATATTTTCAATATGTTGGGGTGATATCCGTTTATGCAGTTGTCCTCTTTTGGCTGGGCATGAAGCCAATGCTTAACCTGCCCTCAGACCACAGGTTCAGACTACTTATTTTCTCTACAATGACATTGGTATTCCTGTTTTTTATCATCCTGTTAGTCATCAGGATCTCAATAAATATACTTTATCCCGAAGGAGTCATCCTTTTTTTATAGTTTATGCTTATTTTTGTTTAAAATTGAATACCATGTTAAAGATGATTCCAAAATTAAAATTCACCGAAAGCGGCAACTTCTTTTTGATTGCCGGGCCTTGTGTTGTGGAAAATGAAGAAATGCCTTTAGAGATAGCCACAACGATTAAAAAAATCACCGACCGCCTTGAGATTCCTTATATATTCAAAGCTTCATACCGTAAAGCTAACCGTTCAAAGTTGTCCTCTTTTATGGGAATTGGAGATGTTAAAGCCTTGTTAGCCATCAAGCATGTTGGTGATACACTGAATATTCCAACTGTAACCGATATTCACACAGCTGAAGAGGCAGCAATAGCTGCCCAATATGTCGATATACTCCAGATTCCTGCATTCCTTTGCCGTCAGACAGATCTGTTGATCGCTGCTGCCCGGACTGGTAAAGTTGTCAATATCAAGAAAGGACAATTTCTTTCACCTGAATCTATGGAATTTGCTGTAGAAAAGATTATGAATGCCGGAAATGACCGCGTCATACTTACTGAACGGGGCACAACTTTTGGTTATGGTGATTTGATTGTTGACTTCAGAGGAATCCCCGTGATGCAGCAAATTGGCGTACCTGTTGTCCTCGATGTAACCCATTCGTTGCAACAACCCAATACAAAAGAAGGCGTCACAGGAGGTCGCCCAGAATTGATCGAAACCATGGCACGGGCCGGAATAGCTGTTGGTGCTGATGGTTTATTTATCGAGACCCATCCCGATCCTTCTGTTGCCAAGAGCGATGGAGCCAATATGCTTCGTCTCGACTTACTCGAAGCCTTGCTGGAACGACTTGTAAAAATCCGTAAAGCAATCCGTTAAAAATACATTTTACAAGGACTCTTTGACCTGTGCAAAGATGGTAAATGAAAAATTAGGGAAACCTCATGCGAAAGGTTTCCTTTTCTCTTGCTGTTCATCATTGTCACATCTACACTATAATTAATTCTTACCGATGAAAGCATGTCGCTGTTGAGGCTGACATCGACTCCGGCCAGAAAAATAAGCTCACTGAAAGTCAACAAACTGTTTTGTTCCCTCCTGAAAAATCCTCCTACATTGAATCCCGGTCTTGCATAGTTTACTCCTAAAACAAAATCCTGCATCGTTCCCTGTTTTTCATACATGAACACCGGTTGAATCTTGCTGTCAACCATTCTGTAGTCACTGATTGCATGACTGTATCTTGCCATAATAACATATTTTGAAGGCAATTTTGATTTTTCCATAAAGAACGATTGATTAGGTTCAGGTATATGCTGAATCGACACACCAATATCGAATACATCGTTAAACACATTAGCCTGAAAACTGGGATCGCTCTCCCATCTGGCCCATAATCCGACATCAAAATCAAAGAAACTGATGCTGGGTGCTGCATTTTGCAACGTAACTTCAGACCGTGGCAATACAATCCCATAATAAGGATTGAGCTGATCCCCGAAAATCAGATGATCCCAATTTATCGTTTTCTGATAAATAACCGGCGCTATACCAGCCTGCAAGGTCCAGTGATCAGTAAGATCGACCCTGCCTGAAATCGGAACTCCCAATGCCAGCGTGTTGAGGCTTCCTTCGCCCTCCTGATTGTTGACTACAAATAGTCCGACACCTCCGATCCCTTTGATATCGGTATCGTGAATAGATTGGTCAATCCCCACTGCATACGTTTCAAACCTGGAAGGTAAATACATCAACGCCCTCCGGTAATTGATAGTGCCTATCAATCCAACATCTATTCCGGTCGCGGCAGGATTGTAATACGATGGGGAATAAAGAAACTGCGAAAACGTTACATCCTGAGCAATAACAAGCTGTCTGCTTAAAAAAAGCAGCAACGTCAATAGTGTTATTTTCAGGTTATATTTTTTCATCATTTATTTAATCAGTGTGACAGTCCCCTCGGTTCTCAAAATCCCATCTCTTCCCTTCATCCCTTTCCATTCGGTGCCATCAATAAACACAGCCTTTACTCTCCAGATATAGACATCCATCGGTAAATTCTTACCCCTGACTGTACTTCCGTCCCATCCGACTGAAGGTTTACCTTCAAAAAGTTGTGTTGTTTCCCAGATCATATTTCCCCATGTATCAAAGATTCCCATATAGTAGGATTTTAAACCTATCCCAACAGGTTTAAATGTGTTGACCTCACTGTTTGCGTCTGAAGGTTTAAATGCATTGGGGACAAAAAGACCCTTGATAATCGTTTCGTGCATGATAGAAGTAGTATCCGCACAACCATATTGATTTGAGCTGCGTAACTGGATCTTATAAAAACCGTTGTTGTAGAACTTTACCAAAACCGAATCACATCCCAGGGCAGAAGATCCATCCGGGAACAGCCATTCGCAAGCCGTTGTATTTGTTGATAGGCTGGTCAGGAATACATTCTCAGGAGATCCTCCTGCTGAATATGCCCTGATTTTTGCTTTTGGAACCGGATAGATGGTCACCCAGAAAAATGTATACGAACGGCATCCCATCGTGTTTTCGGTTACCGTACTCACCTTCCTTCGGATTGGTTTGTTATCGATAAAGTCATTATTATAAGTGTGTTTGCCCGAAGAGGTCCATACACTGTCCTCGCCAAAGTTCCAGAGTTGGGGTTCCTTGCCGGCCGGCAAAAGGTTTAACACAATGGGTGAGCATCCTTCAATATCATTGACAGGGGCAACAGGGGGCAACGCCTTCACATAAATACGTTTTACAATCTTTCCGGTACAGTGCGACAGGTTGGAGGCAGTTGCAGCGGTGAATGTAACATTGTTCCAGCCCGGATTCATGAAAGTATGATTGGTAATTGCACCCGTGCCGAAATAACTATCTCCGAAATCCCATTTTGTATTGATCAATGGACCCAGCGTTGATTTGCCCTCCATGAACAGGTTTTCACCAACGCAGACCGAATCGCGTGAAGTGATCGATAAAGTCAACGGAGGATAAATCAGAATCGTGTCGGTCTTCTCGGCATAGCTGCAACCATTGTCAACAAAAAGCTTGATGGTGTATCTTCCCTGGGCCGCATAAGCATGTGTGGCATTCCATGTATTTGAAATAAAGCCGTCTCCAAAATCCCAATAATAATTCATGATCTGCAATACCGTATCCGACGAAAAGTTAGTGAAGGTCACAATCTCTCCAGGACAAGCAGTACGTTTATCCATCTGAATGAAAGCTTCTATACTGTTTGGCTTGATAATCAATGGCCGGGTGATGCTGTCTTTTCCGCAGTTATTTTGAGCCACCAGTTTAATCATAAACGTAGTAGCAGTTTTTCCGGTAGAGAATGCATGTGTAGGCTCATATTCTGTGCTGGTAGACCCGTCACCAAAATACCAATGGAATGAAGCCTGCCTGTCCTGACTAAGATTTTTGATCGAAACGATTTTGGGAGAACATTCCCATGAATGAGGCAAAGCAAAATTGGCGTGCGGTAAGGCATTGACCATTACCGGGTAAACTACCGTCTTGGTGAAACAATTGTTTGATAAGATCAGCGTAATATTATAAGTCGTATCGTTAATGCCCTGATTATATGTTAAATCTTTCCGTGTAAAAGGCACACTCACCACCTGTCCGTTGCCGAAGTTCCAGTTGTAGCGTTGTCCGTTTCCGGTTGTTCCTGTTGTGTCGACTGTTATCGTAACGTTCAATGGCCCGCAACCCCTGTTTGGACTTACGGTTACGACCGGGAATGTAATGTCATCCAGAATAACGATTTTCTTTGTCGTTGTAATCGAACAATTATTTGGATCGGCGCTGATCATTTTAACCGTAAACGTTCCCCCGGTTCTATAAGTATGATTGATAGAGGCGGACGAAATGGCTGTTTGACCATCTCCGAAATCCCAGTTAAAAATAGTTCCAGCCGATCCGTTGGGGGTGAACAGTACCGGCAAGTCTTTGCAACTTTCAGCTAATATGGTGAAACTTGTAACCGCCACCGGCAATATTTTGGCAACCAGTTGATCTGTATTCGCACAGGTTGTGGCAGGATCGGTCCATGTATATTTCAGGATATAACTCCCTGAGGTAAGTCCGGTTGTAGAGAAAGTGTTTCCGGTTACACCGCTGCCACTCCAGGCTCCACCTGCAGGAGTTCCGATCAGTTGATAAGGGTTCTTGTCGCTTTCGCAAAGCGTGAAGTCTTTACCGGCATCCACAACAGGCAATGGCTGAATCAGGAAATGACGGCTATCCTGGCTCGAACAATAACTATTTCCTCTTTTGTAAGTCAGTGTATAATTCCCCGGTACATTCAGATCGAGATAATATGAACTGCCAATCAGTTTAAGGACTGATGAAGCAGAGACCGGTGCAATGCTCCAGCTGCCTCCTGCAGGGGTCCCTTTCAAAGCAAAAAGCGTATTAATTGTACAAAGTGTTGTGTCTGCACCGGCTTCGACCTGTACAAACTGATCAATTGTAAAAGACCGGCTGATAGAAGTAGTTCCACAACTATTGGTCGCGTTCATCGTCACCGTATATGTGTTTGCTACGGTGAATGCGATATGGGGTAGGGGAGAGGTTGCCGTTGTCCCGTCCACGTAACTAAATCCGGTAGCGGGAGTCACAGTCCAGTTGTTATTACTGATTGCATTTCCATTGTCCTGTACAACGATATACCGCTCCGCCCTGAAAGTGAAGTTGTCGCAGGTATCGGCGACTTTGCTGAAGGTGATCGTCGGTTTATCGAAGATCGTATAATTCCATGTCTTAATGTCGTTGCTACAGGCATTCGAAGCATTTAATGAAACCGAATAATTCCCCGGACGGTTAAACCTGATCTGGGGTAATGGACTGGTAGCGGTAGTGCCATTTGCGAAAATAGCACCCGCAGAAGGAGTTACAGTCCAGTTATAGACTAAATTCTGACCCCATACAATGCCTGAAAATGTAAGATTATTTGGAAGACACTGGCTTGAAAGCGAGTCTTTAAGCCTGATTTCAGGACCTTTGGTGATATTGATGATCTGATGCGTTTCTGTAAAACCACATTCACCGAGGGTTCTGAGTTTGACGTAGAAAACGCCCGTATCTGCAAACTGAATGATCGGGTAATGCGAAGTATCGCTGGTACCGCTGAGATAAGAGATTGCCCTGAATGGTGTAATTGTCCATTGATATTTGATAGTATCATTCAGATTGGAAATCAGCTTCACGTTGATGTTATTCGCAACGAAAGTATAATTGTTACACGAATTGGGTTTCAGACCCAACGTAACCATCGGCACGTCTTTTACCTTGACCGTATAATTTTTAGCATCAGTTCCACATTGATTTGTAACGCTGTGTGTCACAGTATATACACCAACAGTATTGAAGTCGATCTGCGGAGATGGCGATGTCGAAGATGGAGTCATGGTCCAACCCGTAGTTGGAGACACCGTCCATTTATGCGTTATCAGGTCACCGGTAGATTGATCTGTAAAGTTGACTTTATATGGCAGACATCCCGTGAGAGCAGTATGGGTGGTATTTTCAGCAGCATGGGCAAGTACCCAGAAAGGCCTTGAGGCTGTTGATTTTCCACAATCGTTTTGTGTCTCCACCCAAACCGTGTACTGTCCTGTTTTGCTGAACTGGAAATGAGGATATTTACTGTTTCTTGTAGTGCCATCAATATAGGATACGCCCGTTGAATCGGTGACCCACCAATGGATATTCGAAAGCGCTTTACCATTCTGGTTGATACTGAATTTCGTGGAATCGATGATCAGATTATAGGGCAACACGCATTGATTTGCAATCGGGTTAAGCGTCAGAGAAGGAATTGTTGAAATCTCGACGTTAAAAGTTTTACTCTGTACGCTGCACAAACCGGTCAGAGTATGCGTGACGGTATAGGTTCGGGCCAGTGTGAATTGCATGGAAGGGGCAGCCGATGTAGCGGTTCCGGCAGTAAATGTGACCCCGGTCGAAGGAGTAATCGTCCATCTGTGCGTCAGATTGTCCCCGGTCGATGCGTCTGTAGAGCTGATGATTTTAGGCGCGCAACCCGTTGAATCGCTGATTGTTGTGATCAACTGACCATTGGGCCTGACATCGAAGGTCTGTGTTTTGGTCACCGATCCGCAATCATTCGTAACCGTGACACCAATCGTATAGGTTCCCGAAACATTAAACTGCCAGGAGGGGTTGGCCGAAGCCGAAGTTGTGGCGTTCTGATAAGTAAAGCCTGTCGAAGGAGAAACTGTCCATGCGTAAGTGAGTGTTCCTCCGTTATTTGCATTGACACTCAATAAAGCATTCGAGATCGTCAGATTACCTCTTTCACAAATATTGGAAATGGGCTGTAAAGTAACAGAAGCTTTATCTTTTGCCCTGATGTTATAGCTGGCTGTATTGGTTCCGCATGAATTAATAACACTAAGTTTCACCACATAATTTCCCGGCTGGCTAAATCGGATATCTGGGTTTATAGATGCAGATGTAGCGCCATTTACAAAAGTTGCTCCTGCAGAAGGTGTCACTGTCCATGTTGAAACAGCCTGATAACCTGTTGATTGATTAGTGAAATGAACAGTGTCGGGAATACATGCATCCGTTAATGAAGGAGTTGCTTTAGCTACCGGTGAGAATGCAAACTTAACCGTTTTTGAATAATTTACAATATTACAACCATTGTTCAGTGTAACCGCGATGGTATAATCTCCTTCTACACTAAAACTGATCTGCGGTCGGAGTGATTGAAGAGATGTGCCATTGAGAAAGCCCCATCCGGTTGCGGGTGTTATCGTCCAGTTTGCCTGAACTACTTCATTTGTAATATCTGTAACCCAGAACATAGAAGCTTGAGCGCCATCAAATGTATAGACATTACATTTGTTTGGAATATTCGGGAAACCGGAAACGATAGGTCCATTGGCAAATACATTAAATGTCTTTTCATTAAGTGTACACTGGTTTCGCACCTGAAGTTTGACAACATAATTCCCTTTGGTAGTGAATATAAATTGTGGATTCACTGAATTTGCATTAAACCCCGTTGCAAAACTCCAACCTGAAGAGGGAGAAACACTCCATGTTCTGCCATTGATGTCCCCTGTAGATGCATCTGTTGCAGTGACCGTCAGTGGTATACAACCGGTCAATGGTGTCAGAGTCGCAATTGCAGCAGGTCGTTTTGTAATAATGATTGATTGTGAGTAATAGGCAGAGTCTTTACAATCGTTGACTGCAGTGAGTTTAACGGTATAATTGCTTGCAGATGTCGGAAAAGTATGTGGATAGACACCGCCGTTTGTTGTCGTTATAATCGGTGAACCATCGCCAAAATCCCACCTGTAGAGCACTCCCAATGAACAGTCGAAGTTTGAGCCTGTAATTGTGGTATTTGTAAAGTTAACAGCTTCACCTTCACACACATTGTCAACTGTAAAACTGGGGGTTGGTTTAGCGCCCACCCTGACCCCGCCAACACTTGCTTCCGTACTTTGACATCCGTTGGTAGCCGTGATTTTCACTACATAATAGCCATTTAACTTGTTACAAGAGCTGAGTGTGTATGTGTGAAAAACCGTGCTGTCGTTACTGTTGATTGAATCTTGTGTCCAGCTTCTGGTGGTTCCGTCACCAAAGTCCCAGACGTAAGTGGTTCCGGCATCGTTTTTAGAAACCCGGTTTACCCTGAAACCAAAAGTGATGGGCGCACATCCGGTAGTGTTACCACCAGAGCTAATACCAATAGCAGGATTGCCTTGATTTTTAACATCATAAGTTACAGATTTTATGCATCCGTTGACTCCGGTTGCGGTAAACTTTAATTTAAATAGTCCTAACTTGCTATATAGATGCGAGACCGGTAGAATGAAATCTGAATTTACATAAGTAGAAACAGCTGTTCCATCCCCCCAATCGATAGTATATCCGGTAATCAGATTTATATCTTGAGACTGATTACTGACTACAGCAGTATAAAATGGGTTTTGAATTGTAGGATTACTTGCACAATTGTCAAAAGGTTTTAAAGGACTGACGGCATCCATTAATGCGGGGATAGGAGCCGGTTTTACAAAAACATCATGTGCCTGGGTAGCAACAATAGTATTCGTTGAAATTCTTGTAACAGTAAGTACAACATGGAATGGAGTTTCGATACCACCAACAAGATGTATTGCACCCGGAGCCACAGGAAAACCATTACTGACAGTCCGCCCGGTTTTGGTAGGTTTACCATCTCCAAAGTCCCATGTAAAAATCAGATCAGAAAGAGCGTAAGACCCGGTGACTGTAGCCGCGAAATTTACAACAGCAGTACCACATGGAACAGCATCAGAAGTAAAGTCTGCGGTAATAGATTGTGCATTAACAGTATTGTAACAAAATAAAACAGATAAAGTAACGATTAAAAATCGCCACAATTTGTTTTTAAAGAAACCAAATACTGCCATCATCTGCATTAGCGTATAATCTAAGATATGATGGTTGGGTGGTTAATATAGTAAAATTCGTAATTAATTAATAATACCCAACCTGTTTAGTAATTTTTGTGAAAATTAATATACAATTCAGTTTAGTCAGGTAAAACTTTGCATATGTATTAGATTATAAGATAAATAGCTCAGTTTAATTTTAACTCATTCACTAAGCTTATCATAAATAGCAGTTTTTACCACATATATAAACAATCCAAAAGCCATAATTGTTAATCCGGTTTAACAAAAAAGGTAAATGTTTTTGAATATAAATTTTTCTTGATAATTCATAAAACGTGAAGAGACGCAATATATTGCGTCTCTTCACATTCAATATGATGATAAATATGTATATACAAAAAGTCTGATAACTCTGTCTCTAATAAAAGGTTTTTTGAAATTACCCTGAATTTTATACCTCTCCCAGATACACAATGCTCCCCCTGTCGCGGTCAATTTCATCCACCCTGTAGGTCATTTTTCCAAAATAAATTCCAAATACCCTTATAATTGTATGGTTTTCTTTAATAACAAGATTTTCAGGCAATGATACCGTTAGTGAAAGATCTTCCATCAGTGGCCCATTTATTGGAATCCATTCCGATTCCAGATCCTCATAAAAGCGTACATCCTCTCCATAGGGTTTTTTGTAGAATTTGGAACCCTTCGTCACCTCAGTATCAGCAATGCGTCCAATCGTGACACACAGTTTAAAATGGGATGCTACAGCCGGCGCTTTGATGTGCCTTTTAGGATTAAGTCCTTTCAATGTTACCGTTAGAGTCTTTTTATCTTCGCTTGTTGTGACACTATAAGGACACATCATGATTTCATTCAGTGGTTTGTAGTAATACCACATGACCTGGTTGAGAACTTCTTTATATTTTGAAAGCCAGATTGCCCTCTTGCCTTTTGCCGATACTTCATCAATGTTCATAACCTGCTGAAGTACACCCGCAATATTTGCCTGCAAATGACGATTGACGATGCTGTCTGCCCAACGGCCGAGTATATACCTGATGTCTTTAGCAAACGCTGCCCTCCCTTTTAGTTCGTTCTGAGCCAGTCTGAGCCGTTTAAATACCCTGCTTGTCCTGATGATTTCCCTGTTTGCTCCACCTTTACCTCCAACAAAGGTCTTGGTAGAACCTTCTCTTTTATAAAACCTCAATCCTTTAATTCCGCCTCTGATGTTCAGGGGACTGTCCGTTGTAGCCATTAAACCTGATTTTTAAAATGAATAAAATAATTTTCATAAAAGTACATCAATAAAATTGAAATGCGACATAAATCAAAAATAAATGTTATATTAATAAATCTAATATTTAATGTACACAAAACAGGAAAATGTATTCGTATAAAATTATAAATGACCACAAAAAATATAAATATTGTGGCAATACAAAACAGGTAGAAAGCAATAAATTCAACAATCTAAGCTATAAACCAGATGTTAGATATAGTACCCTTATTTTATACTGAATATGCAATCAATTTACAACTCCCTGATGAAGACGATAAGCAACCGATAATTCACCCGGAAGTAGTCTCTTCAGAACAAATATAAAACCAATACAAAACCAATTCAATACCAACCTAAAACCAACTCTATAGATTGGTATTGAAGTGGTATTGAATTGGTTTCAATGAAGTTTTACATTGATTTTATGGAGGAATCGTCTATGCATCATATCGGTGTGGTATTTTCTCCATCCGGGAAGGTTACGGGGCTTATATTTCGGATTTAAAAGAGAGTTAGATTTAGATTGTAATTTCTGTCTGGTTATTCATTTTTGAATATTTTAGTACAGCAGAAATTATGCTATAAGTAGATATAGTTTTATATGATTTCTTAACAATAAAAAAATATTATTGACGCAGAAAAGTAGTATTAATTTATAATTTAATTTAATGAGTATCCGATGTTATACCTAATAAATTTAACGAGTAACGGGTGTTTTCCCAAAAGAATGTGTTGACGAAATGCTTCCATAGGTACATCTAGTCATCAGTAGTGTTAAACGTTTACTGCTTGATATTCATCATGATGTGAGATATAAGTATTTACAAGGCTACGTCAATGAATTTTGTTATAAGTATAATGGAGGATACTTTGGAGAAAAATATTTGATAGACTACTGATTGCCTGTGTAAGTAACAAAAACGAGTTTTAGGTTTAACATCAGATACTCATTTTATCTTTTTAATGTGTGAATCATGTAACAATTAACTATTGTTATGTAACACAATCGGAAAATGAAAGTATCACCTTTGCACTGTGAATATTCACAAACAATTCTAATTAAAAAACAAATAATGAAACTAACAAATTTCTTACCAATTACTGCTTTAGTAATCGTAACATTACTGGGAAGTTGTACAAAAGAAGATGCTACAACTAGAAATGCTTTATCAAAAACATCAAGTCAATTAGACAGTAAAGCCGGAGTTATTTCAATGGCAAAAGATGCAACCGGAAAACCGGTCAAACCACCTAAAACTGGTAGTCAGGCAGCTGTAGATCTTGGTGTTGCTGGTACTTTTGTTATCCTGTCAAAATCAGGAATTACTGATGTTTATAAATCTGCTATTACCGGAAATATTGGAACAAGTCCAATCACTGGAGCCGCTATAGTTGTTGCATGTGATGAAGTTGTCGGATCAATCTTTTCAGTTGATGCTGCTGGTCCAGCATGTATACTCACAAATCCCTCTATGCTGTCAACAGCAGTACTAAATATGGAAACAGCCTATACTGATGCTGCAGGTCGTTCTAATCCTGATTTCATAAATTTAGGTGCTGGAACTATTGGAGGCTTAACGCTGACACCTGGTCTGTATAAATGGACAACTGATGTTGTAATTCCAACCAATATCACTATCAAAGGTGGTGCAAATGATGTCTTTATTTTCCAGGTTGCCGGAACACTTACAATGAGTTCAAATGTTAAGGTAATTCTTAGCGGTGGTGTACAGGCTAAGAATATCTTTTGGCAGGTTGCAGGTGATGTAACATTTGGAACAACCAGTCATTTCGAAGGAAACGTGTTGGGCAAAACAGGGATTAATTTGCAGACAGGCGCTTCTATCAATGGTAGATTGTTAGCTCAAACAGCAGTAACGCTGCAAATGAATACGGTTACAAAGCCAAAATAAATTATTCAAATCATCTTATACGAATAAAGGCTGCCTCAATAGGGCAGCTTTTATTTTATGAGAATCCGATTGCATACCTAATCTTATATGGTTACATTTGTTGTAGATAAATCTACATTGGCAATGAATTTACTCAATTTTATAGAGCAGTTTTCCGATGAGGATAGTTGTAAGCTAAAAATACAAGGAAGTGCGCGATGAAATAGACGTTATGGTATATAACCAGAGTACCTACAAAACTACTTGAACGTGTTTTGTTGTAAATATAACAGACGGTATTTTGGAGATAAACTCTTTGATAGGCTGCTTATAGCCTGCGTTAGTTATAAAAATGAATCATAGGTATCCAAACGGATACTCATATTATTTTATTATTGTTTATTAGATAATAATTATTGTAAAACAATAAATAATTATTGCATTATGATAATTATTGTTGTAGTTTTGCTTTTCAAATCATTTAACAATAAGAAACATGAAACCTAAATTTATTATATCTTTTTTATTTTACTTTTTCTCAGCTGGTTTTATATTTATATCATTGGCCGGAACAGTTTTTCTGGTGATGTCGATTATTAACTTGAATGATAAAAGCAAATCAGGTTTTGAGCATCAATACTTGCATTTTGATAATATTTCCATTTATGAAAGTGGAATCACTAATGTCAATTATTCTTATTCAGGAGATAGTACTATTCGTTATATACCGGTAATGAAAGAATTTAATGTTGAGTTAAAGCCCCATACCCCGTTAGCTTATTATGATGTTTTTTTCAAATTAATTTCATTATGCTTTGGTATTACATTTACATGGTTCTCTCTGAAATTTTTTCATGAGATAAAACTGGATAAGCCTTTTAATTTCAGATTCATTAAATATCTGAAGATTATAGCTTTATTAGTTATTTCATTGGATATATTAAAATTTGTAAATAATCTGATATTTAACCAATTCATACACCGATCTGATCTTCATCCCCATTTTCAATTTCCACCAATAAATATTGGGATTAGCAATGGTATTCTTTTAGGCCTTGTTATCTGGATTATTGCCGTAATATTTCAGCGGGGTGTGGAGTTACAAAATGAAAACGATTTAACTGTGTAAGCTATGCCAATTATTATAAACCTTGATGTAATGCTTGCCAAACGAAAAATGTCTTTAACGGAATTAAGTGAACGTGTGGGAATTACAATGTCCAACTTGTCAATTCTGAAAACGGGAAAGGCCAAAGCAGTTCGTTTCGAGACTCTTGATGCTATCTGTCGCATACTTAATTGTCAACCGGGTGACATTATCGAGTATAGGGAATAAGAAAAGTATTTTGCAATACAAAGTAATTATTTATTCCTTCCCAATTTTATTTAAACTTTTAAAAAGTGGTGACTGTTCTTTTTCTTTGAAAAGCTTTAAACAACTCAACATCGTTTCTATACAATTTGGATTGCTTTTTGGTCATTTCATCTTATATCTAAAAGGATCAGGAATTTAATTATCTTATTTTTGACTCATCAATTTTAATGTTAATGCCCTCTACGGGCAAAAGGCGAGGGGAAATTGTTTTTCTATTGATATTAATGTCCTAAAGGCAAAAAGCATAAAATGATGACTTTCACCATTTTTTTAGGATTTAACAATTATTACGAATATTTCGTAATGTGGGCTTGACATTGTCTACGAGAATGTCGTAATATTGCGAGATAATTGTATGCAATGAAAATAAAATGTAAATCTTCTGAAAGGAAAGTACTGACTAATTTGCAATCATACCAAATTATGGCCTAAAATTTGTACCATTTTGAAATCAACAAAAATCTAAATTACCACAACCAATCTGTTTAAAAATGAGAAAAACGCTCTGTCTTCTTGGACTACTTTTAATGTGTTCAAACTTTCTTTTTGCCCAGGCGCCTGCCCGTGCTACTATCAAAGGAGCTATTTGTGATTCTTCAGGGGTGAGCATTCCCTCTGCAATGGTCATGTTGCTCAACTCCAAAGATTCTACGCTTGTCAACTTTACGCAGGCTGACGAAAAAGGGGCTTTCGAATTCCGAAGTCTCAAAAACAGTGGTTATCTGCTGAAGATTTCGCACATGAGTTATCTTCCGTATCAGAAAAACCTTGGTGTTTCAGCAAGTGATGTCAATGATCTTGGCACTGTCAGGCTTAAACTGATTTCAAAACAGCTGATGGAGGTGGTCATTAAGGCTGCCAGAGCTCCTTTGAAGTTCAGAGGCGACACGATTGAATATGATGCATCCTCTTTCAAGGTTCCACCCGGATCGACTGTTGAAGATTTGCTCAGAAGACTTCCGGGTATGGAAGTTGACGTAGACGGGAATATAAAATCGCAGGGGAAAAATGTTAGGCGTGTTTATGTAGAGGGTAAAACATTTTTTGGCGACGATCCAAAAAGCGTTACAAAAAACCTTGGAGCTGAGACCATCTCAAAAGTTCAGGTCTTTGACGAAAAGTCGGAACAGTCAAAACTTACCGGTATTGACGATGGTGTGAAAAAGGATAAAGCCATGAACCTGAGTCTGAAAGAAGAATATAAAAAAGGGGCTTTTGGCAAACTGACTGCTGCTGCAGGTGACCAGGAACGTTGGGCTGCACGTGGAAGTTATAACCGTTTTAATAAAAAAGAACAGCTTTCTTTCATTGGTTACGGCAACAATATCAACCAAACCGGTGTAAACTGGGAGGATTTGGGTGAGTTCAAAGGGCAAAATACTTTCAGTAACTATGACAATGGAGACTTCGGATTTGGAAACGGGGGTTCAGGAATGATGATTGTTGTTGATAATGGACGAAATGGTTTTGATGGCAGGGGGCTTACCGAGAATTATGGGGCAGGGGCGAACTATAATTTCGATAACAAGAAAACGAAATTCAACTCAAGTTACTTGTATAATGAAACGACCCGCACACTGATTCAATCTTCAGCCAAAGAGACTTTCCTTCAGAACTCCAGTTTTAAAAATGCCGATTCAACACTGGGTAAAAACTTTAGAGGTAATCACAGTGCAGGACTTCGGTTAGAACAACAAATCGACTCAAGCGATGTATTGATTGCAAAAGCAAATATTACCTACAGCAAGTCAAATGATAAAAATACGCTCAATTCAGTCTATACTGATGCCAGTGATGTTCTTACCCGTACGCTAAAAACAGTGAGCAACAATAATCTTGATTCATGGAATATCACTAGTGCAGCAATCTTTCGTCATTTGTTTAAGAAGAAAGGCGCCAGTTTTGCATGGAGTGGTGGTTTTAACTCAAGTAAGACAAATGGATTGGACAATCCTTATTCTTTGAACAGGTTTTTCCAGGCCAACACGGTTAATGAACAGACGAGGTTGTTGAGTAGCGATAACAATGTCACTACCACTCAGTTCAAATCGAGCTTGTTGTTGACCGAGCCCTTATCTAAAAAAATGTTTTGGGAGACGTTTTATAATTTCAGCGCTACCTCGAATATTCAGGATAGATTGACCCAGAATGCTTTGCTTCAGAATGTGCGGGTCGATAGTTCATCTGCTTATTATACCAATAATGTGATGTATAACCGTCTTGGAACCACTTTCCGCCTTTCGCTCAAGGGTTTGAATATTTCGGCAGGTATTGCCGGACAACAGTTGCAGCTCAAGGGTAATTATTCGATTCAAAAGAATTTACCTGATCTGCAGGATCCGATCAACAAGACCTATTTTAACTGGGTCCCTAATTTGAACGTGAATTGGCAAATGACCAAAACTTCTTATCTGAGTTTGGGGTATATCTTCAATGTAACCGAACCTTCTGTCAGTCAGTTAATGCCTATTTCTGATGTTAATAACCTGGCATACAAAATTGAAGGCAATACAGAGCTGCAACCACAAAGAAGTCATAGTTTTAATCTGACCGCGATGCGTTTTAATATTGCCAATATGTCAAGCATCTACGCGATGGCGACTTATCAGAACTATGTCAGCCAGATTACCTATAATCAGACCATTACATTGGTAAATAATATTGGTATGCAGACAATTTCAAGACCAGAAAATGTCAGCGGGGGCAATAGCTTTTCGCTCTACGGGGGATCCGGTTTTCCGATCATCAAGACCAAATTGACGATGAACATATTTGCCAGTGTCAATTCGAGCAGCTCTCCTACCTTTATCAATGAAATTAAGAATACAACCAATAATATGGGTTACCAGATCGGAACAAATTTTAACCTCTCGGCCTCTCCAAAACTGGTATTGGGAGTCACTGGACGCATTAACTTCAATGACATCACCTACTCATTCAGAAAGGAACAAAACCAGAATATCAGAAATTACACCGCCAGTTATTCAGCCAAATGGCAATTCCTGACTAAATCATTTTTCGAAACCAACTTTGATTACTCGGTTTACAAGAATGAGAAATTAGGTTTCAACCAGACTATTCCAATGATGAATGCTTCTGTCCGTCAGCTGATAGGAAAAAATAACAGGGTTGAGATGAGGGTTGCTGCATTTGATATCTTTAACCGCAACCAGGCTATTTCACAAACAGGCGCTCAGAATTATATTCTTCGTTCAACAGCCAATACGCTTGCCCGTTATTTTATGCTGACTTTGAGTTACAATATCAAAGGGTTTGAAACAAAACTCCAGAAACAGAATGGCATAATGATCATGAAGTAATATCACTTATTATTCATTTATTATCAAACAACTATTTAAAATGCAAAAATATAATCATATCATTTCAGGTCTTAAATTAGTGACTCTGGCAGCATTTCTTTTGATAACTTCGCATGCTTCGGCACAAAAGATTGAAGGCTCTGTGCGCTATCTGATGACTAATGACTGGGCAAAAAAGATGGCCGCTATAGATTACCTAAGTAAACAGGCTGTTGACAAGATGACTTACATGATCGGAGACAGAGGTGTTTATAAAACTTATTCAAGACTCTTCATTACGCCGATGCAGACGAAATATGAAGATTCGGAAGAAAGCGTTGGAAAAGAAGATGCCGGATATTCATGGCTAAAAGATGAATACACCATTACGCGTAATTATGACAAGAAAACGATGCGTGATATTATTGATATGGCCGGCAAGACTTATATCATCGAAGATTCCATTCATATGCCCAAATGGAAGATCCTCAATGAGATGAAAGAGATTGAAGGTCACATCTGTATGAATGCATCATGGAACGATACGATCAAAAAGCAAAAAGTTGTAGGTTGGTTTGCCTTGGACATTTTGAACAGTGGTGGTCCCGAGCGTTTCTTTGGATTACCGGGTCTGATTCTTGAAGTCAATATCAACGATGGCGCTTTGGTGATCACAGCCGATCAGATTGCACTCAGGAAACTCACAACTGAACTTGATTTGCCCAAGAAAATCAAGGGTAAGAAAATCAAGGAGGCTGAGTATTACGCGATATTGCTAAAATATATGGCTGAAAAGCGAAAAGCTGAACAACCTTATTTTTGGAGTATGAGGTATTAAATAAAAAAGCCCCTTATTTGGGGCTTTTTATTGTTATTTCCAAGGGATAATTTTTGGAGTTGGGGGTGTACTCATACCGGGTCCTAAATAGAAACTTACATCAGGAGGTTGGTTATAAGCAACATTCTGCCATGCTATAGAGAGTCTGTATTCGGGATCATGCATCAGCGTGTAAAGACGTCGTGTTGTTGGAGCCGTGGTTGTAAATATAATCAGTTTAGAATTGTCACTTGAATGAAGAACAACCTCTTCGCGCCAGTCACCCAGGATATCAGCCTGCACGTTAGGAGTGTTTTTTGAACCATTACAAGCAATTGCATTCTCATAATTACCCATAGAAACAAATCTGCCTTTGCCTAATTTATCAATTCTGTTGCCATCAAGCAGTTCGCGATTGTCGTCACCATCCCACCAGATAGAAAAATTATCTGATGTTGGTTTAGGTGTGTTAAGGATCTCTCCTTTGCAGGAATACATGGGGCCTGAGGACCAGCACTGTGCACCTACCATGCCGGGGATCATTGCTGCAACGTTTCCTCTTCCTACATCACCGGTAGCCATATATTTGAAGATGACTTCTCCTGTTTTGGCATCGCGGAAAGTACCTGCTATGCCTCCATTTTTTCTAGTGTTTTCGTGAACCTGCCATACTTCAAGACCAGGTCGGGTTGGATCGAAATCGCTTAGATGCAGGGCATCTCCATGTCCCAGACCGGTAGTATAGAGTCCTTTTCCATTGTGATCTATGGTGCAGGCTCCATAAACAATCTCGTCTTTTCCATCGCCATCCACATCACCAACAGTCAGACTGTGACAGCCCTGTCCCATATAACCTTCGTTTCCTTTGTCATTGCTGTCAAAAGCCCATTGTTTGGTTAGTGATTTTCCATTCCAATTGTAAGCTGCCAGATAAGCCCTGGTGTAATAACCACGACACATTACCAGACTGGGTGTCTTTCCATCCAGATAGGCAACGCAAGCCAGATAACGATCAAGACGGTTTCCATAGTTGTCGCCCCAATCTGCAACATTGCCGCGTGGGGGATCGTAATTTACGGTCTGTAGTTCTTTGCCATCAGTGCCTCTGAAGATTGTAAGATATTCAGGGCCAGATAAAATATAACCTTTTGATTTACCGGTAGAAATACGATAGTCGGCATTATTATCTATTCCTTTGGCAACTCCTGTCAGATAGTTACCAAGTCCATCTTTTGTGCCCGGTGCCGTTTTGCATACCACTTCAGCTTTACCATCTCCATCGAAATCATAAACCAGGAATTGAGTATAATGGGCGCCGGCACGGATATTCTTGCCAAGGTCAATTCTCCAGAGACGGGTTCCTGAAATGGTATATGCATCGAGATATACATTGCCGGTATATCCGGCTTGTGAGTTGTCTTTTGAATTTGTAGGATCCCATTTCAGGATTATCTCATATTTACCATCTCCATTCACATCACCAACACTGCAATCGTTGGCCCGATAAGTGCATTTTGTGCTATCGGGCATTGTCAGACCAGCAGGGATCTGAAGTGGAATGGTTTTGTAGAAATCAGCCCAGGGTTTTACTGTTTCAGAGGCTTTAAGTTCTTTGCCATTTACTACGGCTTTGACATAATATTCTGAACTTAAGGTTCCGGAGGCATCAATATAGTTTGAAGCTCCTGTATTTGGAACAGTTGTGATCTTCTTTCCATCGCGGTACAGATTATAGCCGGTAGATGTCCATTCTGTTCCAAGGACTCTCCAACTTACAAATACACCGCTGCTGTCTTTAACGGCAACTAATCCGCGATCTAATTTTTCCATTTGCCGCTGTCCGAGTATATTGACAGACAATAACAATAAACAACCAAGTACTAAAAGGGTAATTTTTTGGATCATTTTTTTTTGATTTACTTTATTAGGTTTGTGGAGATAAATATGTTGTAATATTGGACAGGTAAAAATAGCTTATGTCAAATCATGATTTCCAATATTAATATAACTTTAACAAATGATATTGTGTGACTAATTTTTATATTTTTGATTAAGAAAATCGTAATGACTCTATTGCTTTAAATAATGATCAAAAACAGCAAAGGCTATTCAATTGAAATATAACTTTAGGCACTTTTAAAAAACAAACAATGAAAAACATACTATTTGCTTTAATATTAACACTTTTGGTCGTTAACGTTGATGGGCAGGTTGAGAAAATCAGCAATAAAATCATCGCTGAAAAGTTTAAAATCGCATATAATCAGGGTAAATATGACAGTATTTTTATGATGTTTGCTGATGTGATGAAGAATGCATTGCCCCTTGAGAAAACAAAAGAATTACTTAATGGAGTTAAAGACCAGTCGGGAAATATTCTGCAAATGGATTTCTTGAAATATGAAAATCAGGTCTATGCTTCCTATAAAACAAAGTTTGAAAGGAATTTATTTACTTTAAATATAGCTGTCGACAATGATTCTAAAATAAACGGACTGTTTTTGAAGCCATACAAAGAAGATAACCTCCCGATTATCAAGAGAAACCAAACTAAACTGATTCTTCCGTTTAAAGATACATGGTTTGTGTTTTGGGGTGGGGACACAAAAGAATTGAATTATCATGTTGTTAGTGAAGCACAAAAGAATGCTTTTGATTTTCTGATCAAAGATCAGTCCGGGAAATCATTTAAAACAGATGGTAAGACGAATGAAGATTATTATGCTTTCGGGAAAGAACTTATTGCTCCATGTGACGGTGAGATCGTTCTGGTTGTGGATGGTGTAAAAGACAATATCCCCGGAGAAATGAATCCATTTAACGCAGGAGGGAATTCCATCATATTAAAAACAAGTAACAATGAATATCTTTTCTTTGGGCATTTCAAACATCAATCCATTAAAGTCAAAGAAGGGCAGAAAGTTTTAAAGGGTCAATTATTGGGGCTTTGTGGCAATTCAGGAAATTCATCAGAAGCACATTTACATTTCCATATCCAGAATGTGGAAGATATAAATAAGGCAACGGGGGTTAAATGTTTCTTTGATAATATGGTTGTGGATGGAACTGCTAAATTGGATTACTCACCTATAAAGAATGATAAAGTATCGAATCCTAAAAAATAATCGCTAATAATAATTGTTTTTTGCCATATTTATTCTAACCTTTACTTGACTTTCAATGCTTGTCTGAATATTCTAATATATCACTTTGCCTTAATGTTTAGTAAAACAAAGACTTATGACCAAAAGTGAACTTGAGGGAAAAGAAATAGTCGATATCCTCATAGCTGAAGATAGCCTTATACAGGCAATCCAACTAAAATACTTACTGGAGAAACATCATTACAAAGCTATCGTAGCTGAAAATGGACAACAGGCTTTAGATCTTCTGGAGCAATATGAACCCAAAATAATCATCAGCGATATATGTATGCCTGTAATGGATGGCTATGAATTGTGTCGTAAAGTAAAGTCACAGAAGTGCAATGAAAATATTCCTGTTATCCTCCTGACATCTTTAGCGAATCCTGAAGATGTGATTGAAGGATTAGATTGTGGAGCTGATAATTTCATCACCAAACCATATTCAGAAGCTTATCTGGTATCTCATATTGAACAGATTATTGAGAACCGAAAGGTCCATCTTACCGATCGGGTTAGCTTTGGAATTGAAATTATGTTTGGCGGAAAACAACGGTTAATCAATGCAGATCAGTTGCAAATGTTGACTTTGTTGATGTCAACTTATGAAGCTGCCATAGCCAAAAACCAGGAACTATTAATAATTCAGAAACAACTTCAAAATATGAACAATCAACTCGAAGAGTTGGTTGCAATACGTACAAAGGAACTTTTATTCGCCAAAGAAAAAGCTGAGGAAAGTGACAAGCTAAAAACAGCATTTCTTGCCAATATGTCTCATGAAATCAGGACACCCATGAACGGCATACTTGGCTTTTCTCAATTGCTTAAGGAGCCGGATCTTTCTGCACAAGATAAAGGAAGATTTATCGATACTATTGATAATTCAACACATCAATTGTTGAATATCATCACCGATATTTTGAATATTTCCAAAATTGAAGCGGGTGAGGAGACAACTCAATCATTGTTTTTTAATCTGAGTGAACTTCTGGAA
>Ga0209538_1000274_pt1 | contig 31453 bp, 29 predicted proteins | sample BarGraNGADG00211_2_FD_184492 | JGI IMG/M metagenome (GOLD analysis project Ga0209538, IMG submission 184492) | Arctic peat soil microbial communities from Barrow, Alaska - Barrow Graham LP Ref core NGADG0004-211 (SPAdes) (version 2) | ecosystem: Environmental > Terrestrial > Soil > Wetlands >... | reverse complement strand
TAGTACGGGTGATTTTAACGATTTATCTGTTATTGGAGTGTCACGGCACGCTGTTAATGAAGACGATTTGTTTATAAAGTGTAAAGATAAGTCTTTTTTAGATGGCAAGCTGTCGATATTTTCGATGGACCTTGGTGAACCTAGTGATTATGTAAAACTTAAAGAGTATATATCGCTAGGCGATGACGAACAATTGCTTGTCTATTTGGCGGTTCCACCTACGGCAACGGCAAAAATTGTTGATTATATGGGTGAAGCTGGTATTAATACGCCTAATGTTAAAATTTTATTTGAAAAGCCTTTTGGTATTGATTTAACCTCGGCCGAAAAGTTAATTGAACAGACAGCACGTTTTTATAAAGAAGAGCAAATTTATCGTATTGATCATTATTTGGCCAAAGAGATGTCACAAAATATTGTGGCTTTTCGCGGTCGAAATGCTTTATTTAGCTCAACTTGGAGTAATGAATTTATTGAATCCATCGAGATTGTTGCAGCCGAGACTATAGGCATTGAAGGACGGGCTCAGTTTTACGAGCAAACTGGGGCTTTGCGTGATTTAGTTCAGGGACATTTGATGCAACTTTTGGCACTTACTCTTATGGATATTCCTACGGATTTTGAGTGGAATAAGTTGCCGGACCTTCGCTTGGAAGCATTGAATCAATTACAACCGGCCGATCCCAAAAAGGCTACTCGGGCTCAATATGCAAGTTATCGTGACGAAGTTGCAAATCAAACAAGCAATGTCGAGACATTTGCATCGCTGAATTTAAGTTCTAATCAAAACAGATGGTTGGGCGTGCCAATTAGACTTACGACTGGAAAATCATTATCTGAAAGTACAACTGAAATACGAATTCATTTTAAAAAAATCGCCGAAGCTCAAGGCAATTGTCTGATTTTTCGTATCCAGCCAAACGAAGGTATTGATATTGAATTGTTTGTGAAAAAACCGGATTATAGCCATGCATTTGAGTCGCATCACCTGAATTTTAATTATCCAGAGGATGTAAAACTACCAGATGCTTACGAACAGGTAATTGTTGATGCCCTTTCTAGTCAAAAAAGTTTATTTACTTGCAGCGGAGAAGTGTTGCGTAGTTGGCAAATTTTGCAGCCAGTTCAGGACAGCTGGAATGCCACACGCGAAGGTGTTAAACTCTACCAAAATGGTGCTGATATACCGTCAATTTTAGCGTAGAATAAACAACACACCACCATAGATATAGTGGTAAATGTTTTATGGTGCTACAATGAAATTCCATGGAGGGGCAGGGTTTTCATGGATAAAAAACAAAAATATATATTTGTAACTGGGGGTGTACTTTCTGGCGTTGGTAAGGGTATTACCGCTGCTAGTGTTGGTGCCGTCTTAAAAGCAAAAGGTGCAACCGTTTCTATTCAAAAATGTGACCCGTATCTGAATGTAGATGCGGGACTTTTAAATCCAAGGGAGCATGGCGAATGCTTTGTGACCAAAGATGGTGCCGAAACTGATCTTGATTTAGGTCATTATGAGCGCTTTTTAGATATCGAACTTACTCAAAAAAATGCGACTTTATCTGGTAGATTATTGTCAGAATTAATTGCAGACGAACGTGCCGGCAAATTTTGCGGAAAAACTGTTCAATTGGTACCGCATTTAACTCAAGCAATTCAACGAGCGATTTTGCAGGCGCATAATGGTAGCGATATTCACATCGTCGAAATTGGCGGTACGGTGGGCGATTATGAAGGACTAAGTTATATTGAGGCAATTCGTGAATTTGCTCAAAAAATTGGGCGAAGTAATTGTTTATTTATTCATGTTGTTTATGTGCCATTTATTGGTACCAGTAAAGAATTTAAGACTAAACCGGCACAAAATGCCTTAAATGATTTACGTGGCTTTGGTATTGTGCCAGATGCCGTTGTGGTGCGTACTGACAGCCCAGCGCCTATTAGTGTTGCTGAAAAAATTAGCTTATTTAGCGGTGTAGCTCAGGAAAATGTCCTACTTATGCCAAATGCTGACACTGTCTATCGCGTACCTCTAATTTTGGCTGAGAGTGGCATGAACAAATTATTATCTGACTTTTCTGGATTACAGAATGAACCAGATTTAACTGCATGGCGCGCTGTCGTTCGTCATCAAACTGGAAAACCAAAAAAGTCAGTCACAGTTGGTCTCGTAGCTAAATATATCGATAATGAAGATACTTATATCTCGGTAATTGAAGCCCTAAAGGCTGCGGCTTGGCATGAAAATGTTGGTCTACATATTAATTGGATTAATGCCGAAAAAGCTTGTGAAAAAGATTTTAAACAAGTTGATGCCATAGTCGTACCTGGCGGTTTTGGTTTACGTGGTGTTGAGGGTAAGATTTCGGCTGCTAAATATGCGCTAGACAATGATGTACCATACCTGGGGCTCTGTTTGGGTTTGCAGGCAGCAGTTATTGCTAGTGCCAGAAAAGCAGGGCTTAAGGACGCTAATAGTACCGAATTTGATCCTGATACTAAACACGATGTGGTTTATATCATGGATGGTCAGGCTGGCAAAGAGTCAACGGGTGGAACGCTACGTTTGGGCGATTACCCAGCTAAACTTGTCAAAGATTCAATAGTGGCAAAAACCTATGGTACAAAAGACGTTATTGAACGCCACCGTCATCGTTATGAAGTTAATCAAAAATATCTTGCCGAGATAGAAAAGGGTGGATTAGTGATTAGTGGTTATTCACCAGATGGTAAATTGGTTGAATTCATCGAAGCGCCAAAAAACCGTTATTTTGTGGCAACTCAGGCTCACCCTGAATTTAAATCTCGTCCAACCAAACCACATCCATTATTTATTGGTTTGATAAAAGCTTGTTTGGATAAGTAATTAGTTCTATCGCATCTCGCGGGTCCTGTCCTTCGGTCCACCCCTAGTTTATAAAAATGGATTACCATTTTGTAGTAAACTGGGGTCGCCCCGCCGAACGCCACCCGTAATTATTTTTGGCCGTTTATATCATGGCCACCAAATTTATTGCGCATCGCTGCAAGTAGTTTGGTTGCGATATTAATTTCACCTTTTTGAGAAGCCAAGCGCACGTCAAAAGCAGCTTGGATTGAAGGTAATTTTATGTCAAGCTCTTTGGCGGTTTCTAGTGTCCACCTGGCTTCACCAGATTCGGCTACAACACCGCTAATTCCATCGAGATTTGGATTTTCACTAACAGCTTGCCATGTTAAATCATTTAGCCAAGATGTAACGACGCTACTTTGTTGCCAAATATAGCCAGCGTCTGACATTTTGATATTTTTGTATGGACCATCTTGCAACATACGATAACCTTCAGCGAGTGACTCCATCATGCCGTATTCGATGGCATTATGGACCATTTTTACATAATGTCCGCTGCCTGGGTCGCCAAAATATTGGTGTCCACCCTTTGGTGAGGCTAGTGTGTCTAATACTGACTTGATTGTTTGATAGGCAGTTTCGTCACCGCCAATCATCATAGAAAAGCCATTTACTATACCCCAAACGCCACCACTAGTGCCAATATCTAGCATAGTGCTGCCAGCTTCAAAAACCTTAAGTGATCGTTTTTTGTCGTCACGATAATCGCTGTTTCCGCCGTCAATTATAATACTACCTTTTGGCAAAATTTCGAGCCAATTATCAAGTTCGCCGCCAACTACTTCAGCTGGGATCATGATCCACAAAACCACTTGCTGGCCATTGAATGAATCAATAACCGTTTGCTTGTCGTAGGCGGGGATTGCACCGTATTTGGTAGCCTCATCAATGGGTTCATTACTGCGATCGTGGGCGATAACCTCATGATTGTCCTCGGCGAGTTTGCGGGCGATTTGACTGCCCATGCGTCCTAATCCTGTTATTGCAATTTTCATTGTTAGCTCTCCTTATTATTAGTATAAATCGTCGCAGTTGGAACTTGCTTTAAAATCTGAGATGGCTGGTCATCAAGCGGAATATTTTTATTTAGAAGACTATCAATAATCGGTTTTTTATCAGGACCTGAGGCTTGAATAACCACTTCATCAAGCTGTTTTATGGTGTTAAATGTTATTGTAATACGCTCAAAATCATCACCAATAAATGATGACGCCAGGTTGGGCGAAATAACTGCAAGGCTGTGTGGTTTTATACCCGCAGTGTGACCATCGGTGCCAATACCAAAAATACCTATTTTAAAGTCGGCTTTTTTTAGTTGTTCTGATAACCAATCGTTAAAATCTGCTGTCGTTTTTTCTATATTTTGTACCGTCAGCGGACGATATAGATTCGCGCCTGGCAGTTGTAGCCCTGCATCAAGCAATTGTTGCCAATTTTCGTCTTTATGACCGACTTCGCCATATCTTTCATCTGTCATACTGACAAATAATTTAGATAAATCCAGGTCCTTCAATTCTTTACTGGCATTAAGTGCCACGGCTGCGCCCGATCCGCCGGAAAGTAGCCATAAAACGCGCTCTCCATTAAAAATATGCTTTCGAATAACATCAGCAACTGCCATGGAGGACATTTCAACGGGCTTATCAGAATAAATATATTTCATCACAAACTCATTATACGAGATATTTTGTTATACTAAGAACAAATGAATAAAGTAGCCCAAATTATAAAAGATACTGTCATGCAATTATTTGGCATTGATAAGGATATTCAACTCAATTGCCCAGACCAACAATTTGGTGATTTTGCGACCAATATTGCTATGCAAATTACAAAAGAAGTTGGCAAAAATCCCCGCGAAATTGCCGAACAACTAGCCGAAACTTTGCAAACAACAGATTATTTCTCAGAAGTTAGCGTTGCCGGCCCAGGTTTTTTAAATCTGCGTGTATCGGCTAAAAAGTTAGCTGAAATTATCGATGAATCTTGGAGCCCAGCTTATGGTGAAAATAATGATGGCGCTGGCAAGACCGTTGTAGTTGAATATCCAAGCCAAAACATGGCTAAACCATATAGCATTGGTCATTTGCGACCAGGTAACCAAGGTTGGGCCGCTAAACGCCTAATGGAAGTTACTGGCTGGAATGTTATTACCGATAATCACTTGGGCGACTATGGTGCGCCGTTTGGTATTTGGGTAGTTGGTTTTTTGAAATTTAGTAGTGATGAGCAGCTTTCTACTGGTGGCGTTTATGAACTTGGGCGTGTCTACATTGAGATTAAAAAAGCTTTAAAAGATGAAGAGGCGAGGGGCGAAAGAATTTTAGCCAATCAAGTTCAAGATTGGTTGCTTAAACTTGAAGCTGGCGATGAAGAAGCCTGTAATTTTAGTAAAAGATTTAACGAGATAAGTTTGGCGCATATTCACGAGATTATGGGTCGACTTAAAATTTCGACAGACCATGAACTTGGCGAGGCTTTTTTTGCACCAAAAGGTAAGGCGATTGTTCAAGATTTACTGGCCCGTGGTCTTGCGATACAAAATGATGACGGCTCAATTATCGTAAATCTTGATGAATATGGTATCAAAACACCGATATTAGTCCAAAAATCTAACGGTGCCGCCCTATATGCGACAACCGATTTGGCGACGATTATATATCGCGAAGAAACTTGGCATCCTGACCGTGTTATTTATGCAGTTGGGGCTGAACAACAATTTTACTTCATGCAATTAATTGCGCTGGCGAAAAAGCTTGGTATAAAAACCGAACTTATTCATCTGTGGTTTGGCATGATTGATCAAATTAATGAAGATGGTATGCGCGAAAAGATGAGTAGCCGCAAAGGTGTTGTTTTGATGGAAGAACTTCTGAACCAGGCCGAGATCAAGGCCCGCGAAGTTACCGGTGGCCGCGATATTTCAGATATTGATATCAAAAAAATTGCGCTAGGTGCTATTAAATTTAGTGATTTTACAGCCGATCGTCGAACAGATATTTTGTTTGACTGGGACTCAATTTTTGCTTTAACTGGGTTTAGTGGTCCATACATTCAATACGCTGCCGTTCGAGTGAATAAAATTTTGCGAGACAACGAAATTGTTCAAACTGATATTAGGGATTACGACTATGAGCCCGAAAAATCTGTCATTTTGAAATTATTGGAATACCCAGATGTAGTGCGCCTATCAGCTCGTGACCTAGAACCTCATAAAATTGCCACCTATTTGTATGAACTAGCCCGTGAATTAAATCGTTATTACGAGTTGACGCCAGTTGCAACAGGGGATGTATCCGACATTCAAAAACAAGCCCGCCTTGGCTTACTTCAAAAAGTTTCCCAAATCTTCGCTCATGGTTTAAGTCTGATTGGTATCGAAGTTCCGGAAAAGATGTAGTTTTTACTTTTTATAGTTTTTATGCTAATAATAAGGATATAAATATCTAACAAAAAAACAAAAAAACAAAAAATGGTTGAAAAATATAATACTATTGAGCGATATGATGATGAGGAACCTGGCCGGGACGCCTATTATTCCGAAATTATTGATGACATAGAAAAAGTTGTTTCTTTTGACGAGCTTACAACGAATCAAAAACATACCATTTTAGATAAAGTTTGTAGTTCTTTGATAAAAAGAGATGATATATTTTTATCTGATGAAGACGAAGAAAAGGAAAATTATCTTGACCAGGTTTATCTATTAGATCATGAAAATGCCGTGCATTTTTATATAGATTGTGTTGAACCTTGGATGAAAAATAATTTTTCGGGTGGTATGGAAAATGATAAATTATTGTCCGAAGCAAACCGATTTTATTCGGCAAGTCTTATTGGTATAGTTAATAAAACGCAAGAAGAATCCGGAGATGAAACCGCGGAAGATCTTGCTTGTCTAATTAGAGATAGATATTTTAACGTATCCGATACCATTGATGACTATATCGGTGGATTGTCTGAAACAATAAAGTTGATCTCACTTTCAAAACATTGCTCAGTATCAAGGGCTACGTTTGCTGGAGAGCTTTCTTCTAGCGCTATATATAATAGTTCATTCTGTATAGACAAAGAACTATTTGTCGAACCATTAAAGAACAAAGATCCGATTGAGTTGATTAATATTCTAGATGCTGAATTTCTTTTATCAATTTCGGCTGCCCATGAGGGCTATGAACAAAAATTTTCTTCCAACGTAAGATTAGCCTTCCAAGATGTAATAGATAATCCAGAAACGCCGCCGCTTGTGAGGATAGTTGCACAACAAAAGTTAAAAAACGTAGGCAATATAAATTATGATGATAGCCAATTTAAGTCATTTTGCCGTGTAGCTCCAGGCGTTTATATTGATAGAATTGGTAGCCAAATAAAAGGTATCAGAGATGAAGCTGGAAATAAAGAAGATGTAAATAAACTGTCTTCAGACAATAAATTTGGTGTTAATAAAAAGGATATCTTACTTATTCAAGTTGCGCATGATCCAAATACTAAAAAACAGCTTGAATCCGAATTGGGCATAAAAATTGAAGCAATGTCACTCGATACTCAAAAATATTTTCTTCGTTTTGCGATTGAATCGAATAACGCTAGATATAAAAAATTAATTGATTGTTTGTCTGTTTTTGACAGAGATAGTGAAAAAATTGAATTAATTAATGCCTTTGTGTCTACTCAATTTGGCGAGGATTTCGGGGATAGTCTTTTGTCGATTGTCGAGCATACAGATTCAAATAAATCACTTGAGATTCTTAAAATTATTAATGAATATCGTGAAGTTAGCAAAAAGTTCGGTGAACTATATTATGATTTTGACCCAGAACTAGCTAGCTCTACTGAGTTAGCTATGAATGAGAGATTGACCGATTTGTTGGTTGCTGCCGAAACTGTTGCAAAGGACGGTTTTTTAAAAGAAGATGTTTCGCCACGTAGGAATAGTAAAGGTTACCAAAATGATGGAAGGTATAATATTGAGGTTCATTCAATATATGAAATTATCGATATAATGCAACAATTTTTGAAATCTCAGCAAATAATGCAGGATATATTATCAGACAGTAGTACTCAAATTACAAAAACAAATGCCGATAGTGGCGATAAACTTTCACTTGGAAGTCAGACATATAGGTTTGCTAATAAAGAAAAAGGATTTATGCAATTGCACGTTCGCAGGCGTGGTGCTAGCCGTTATGACAGGTACAATGAATATGGTAATGCTGGTGGTACCGAGGCGACCATTAGTTGGTTAGTAGACCCGATAAATCCATACAAATTGTCTGCTTTAAAAGACCCCGATTGTATTAGTGTTCGCTTTGACAGGGAAGGTCGGTTGCCAGATGAAAAACCAGATAGTGAAGACAGATCACCAATAAGAGAAGATGGTCTGATTTCAATAGATATTAGTTCGGTTTTAGGTGGTCCCGAAGTTGCAGCTAACTTACCGGTTAGACTTGGCCGAATTATAGCTGCTGGTAATGGCATTAGGTCAAGGCTACGTGGGTCTGAATCATCTTTAAACCACAATAAAAATTATTTTGATCAGAAATACGGCCAGGCTGATAACTTTGAAAAAATTGTTAATTATATTACTGAAAAGATGGAGCGTACTTTTAAGAAACCAACACAGGCTCAGTTGGCTGAATTAGCTTTTAATCTATTTCAAAAAAGCAAAAAAATAAATGAAAATACTAACAGAAACGAGCAGTACGCTAGTTAGGCCTTGTTAGCTGATTCAATACATAGTTGTATTATTTGGCGCATAGCTTCGGCTATGGTTGGGCTATTAATAATTGTAGCCATTTGCGTTTCTCCAAATGATATAAATGCAACTTTGTCTCCGTATATGTCAATTTCAACTGGTGCTGTGTAACTTTGGTTTGGATAAAATGTTCTGATAAATAACATTTTTTCATCTTCACCATTAGTTGCGTATTGGTGGGCAAGTTCTGTATGGGGAGTTAAGGCATGTGTATGTATCCCAGCGGCGGCTCTTTTTTCTCTGTAGTCATTTAAAAATTCTAAACCCAAATCTGGTACATCGGCAGTCGTCCGTACTAGATATATATCATTTTTGGTTCGTAATGTATCTTTGTAAACTTCTTTTATGCCATCAATTCCTTGTAGGGTACGCGTTCCTGGTAGCTCATTGTGTGCATAAAATAAATCAATAAGAGGAGATAGTCCCTGTTTAACTTCTTGCTCTTTTCGAACGATGGCTTTGCGACGACGTTCAGCCAGGGTTTCGATTGCCGATGGGTGATTGGCGGTATAGATAGCTTTTGAGCTATCTTTTTTTGTAGCAAGGCCAAATGAAACCAATTTATCGACTATGGCATATGCGTTAGTCCTGGTCTCACCAGTAATTTGAGCAAGCTCGTTTGGGGTTAGGTCACCATTCTCAATAAGTGCTAAATAACCCTTGGCTTGGCTTTCGGTTAGTCCGGCTTTCTTTAATATATCGAGTTCCATGCCCTTAATGTAGCACACTCTTTATGTTTTGTCAAACCTATATTGACGATTTGGATAGTAAATCTGTATCTGTTAGCTTGACATAGTGCCAACATAATATTGACATTTAGGTCAAAGTCTGGCATAATGTACTCAGTCGAACGGAATTGAGAGGTTTCGCAAGTGCACATTTCAAAATTAGTACATCATTCAAAATGGACAAATAGTCAGTATGAATGTGGTTGAGCTTTTGCTCCCTGCGTACGAATGAGTATTAATTAGCAATTGCAATTCAGAGCAGTAGATTAAAACTTTGAGAGGTTTTAGCACATCTACTAGCTCATCGGGATACGGTGGATATTTGACCTAAACACAGTGTTCCAATGAGCTGAAAAATCAGCTGAATAATATGAATAATAAATTCAAGAAGGAATATATGGAACAAATTAGTAAAAGCAGTACGGAAAGTATTGAACAAAAAGCCGAAGAACGTTGGAATCATTATAACTATGCGTTACTTGATCCACGTAATTTACCAGTTGCAGTTGAAAATAATGCAAATATTTTTGCAGCAGGTGAGGTATATGGTGTTGAGGTAACAGTGCCAGCACTTGCCGAACAGTGTGAGGGTAATATTGACCCACAACATACAGGTGGCAATGCAAATTTATGTGCCATAGAATTAGCTGTAACGACAAAACTTCCAGAAGCAGGAAGTATACTCGCAACCGTTCGAGCCGATTTAGACTCAATTGGTGCAATGGCCGTTATGAGTGATCGATTAGAATTTAATTTCAATTCTGAATATAGTATTCAGTCTGCCATTCAGGAAGGTTATTATAAGGGACTTGAAGATTTTCTATACAGAATTGATAAAGTAGCTGAGGCTGACAAATTTGCCCGAGGTGGATATCCTGGTCCAAAACCTTTGCCAACAGTTGAAAATCCATGGGTAGATGGTGTTTCAGAACTTAGTGCAATAGCTGCAGCGGTTGCTGACTTTAAACTTCCGCTAGCTGATCGTGTTTCAATTATGGGCAAGTGGTTAGCAGGCGGCGAAGAACCTGCTAAATATCGTGAACAAGTTGAAAAAGAACGTTTAGATTTAGTAAATGCGTTAGAACTTGGAAAAATTTGTTACGACGTTATTTCAGATAAAGACGGTGGATCAGATATTGCAATTGTAGAAACTTCACATCGTGCAGCAACTACAGTTGGCTATTCATTAGCACCAGTTGTGATTGCCTTTAACCCTGAATTTAAACAAGGACCAGGCGAACCATATAAAAAATATACGATTTGTCAGTTTGAAGATAAGTTTGTAGATATTAAAGCTGTACGTGAGGAACTTAATGCGCTTGAACCAGGTTGGGGTGGATCACCAACAATAATTGGCTCACCACAAGGTGTAAGTTCACAGTTATCAATCGAAGATGTCGCAACGATTGTTGAAAAACATCTAGTTAGACAATAAATAAAATTCGTGCCGTGTTGTTAAGTTGAAAAGGCTTAACAACCGCGCAGGGCTTTTATATAGAAAAATATTGAAGTTCGTAAATTAATAATTTGGTGTTAGGAAAAATCATATTTTCTCCAACAAGATATATTTCAGTTCTTTCGGCTGGATCTTGATGATAATTATTTGTCATTAAAATCCAGTCGGAAGGCTGGCATTAAAGGGGGCGCCCTAAGAAACGCGGCCTTCCAGCGAAAAAGGAAGGAGGAGCAAGTATGAAAGATTTGTTAACCGGACTGAAAAAGTCCGGTCGTGTAGAAGTCCTAATGATAGCCTACGGCTATCAGTGGGAGACGAACCTACCCTGGGCAAAGTCCGAGCTGTTAAAGCTCGGTTTTGTCCAGAAGATTATTCCGTCGGGTGTCAGGTACTCGACGGATCCGAATGAACTTTTCTGCCGCGAGTGCGACAGAAAAGATGGTTTAGACTTACAGAGTCTAAACCACGTACTTTGCTCGTTGGAATACGAGCAGGCTACGGTTCGGTTATTCAGCAGGTGGCAAAAACGCCTCCAGCTGAACAGCCCAAGGACTGCAGCCAAAAGGCTGCGATCCTGGATTTACCGGAGAGTCATCTCACCGGTAAAAAACTCAATATTTTTCGCCCCCTTTGATTAAGAGGGGGCACTCGAGTTCGCGAGTTAAAATTGAACCGTCTTAGTAGCGCGTGCTAAATATCTCAGGGGGCCCTTAAAAAGGCCCCCAATATCAAAACCGTCGATTGAATTTTGCTGGTAAAACATTACCATCAGAATCCAGTTGAAAGCTGGAAAATTAATTAAGGAGAATAAAATGGAACCAATAAATAACAAACAAGATGGGCAATTTCAAGAGATTTTGACTAATCACTATAATAGAAAGAATAAATATTTCGGTGGTGATGAAGATAAATATATGGATGAATTGATTGGAAGAGTTGAAAAAATCAAAGCTTCCAATGAATTGAGGGGAGAATTATTTGACGACTTTTATAAAAACCTTGTCACAACAGATGAGGGATTGTTTTGCGTCGAAGGTAGTGTTGATGTATCTTTAATAGTTCCCAATGATCCTTGCGGAGAGTTACCATGGACTATTGCCGATCAACTTGAAGAATTAGGTATGAAAAGTAAAAATGGGCCACAGGCGCTTGACGGACAAAGTATTTTAGTTGAAATGACTAAAACTTGTACCAAAGAAGCCCCATTATTTGTACAAGCTAGTGAGTTTTTTCATCATTGTGGCGTTATTGAATATGCTTTGATTTTGAAAAACGGAAACTATGGTGTTGATGTAAAGTACACGCCTAAAGAGATAATCGAAAATAATAATTAGATATTTCTAGCGGAGATGTCGCATAGTGTGATATCTCCGCAATTATTTCGATTGAATTTTGCTGATAAATTATTACCATCAAAATCCAGTTGAAAGCTGGAAAATTAATTAAGGAGAATAAAATGGAATCAATGAACAGTAAACAAAATAATATTAATAATAACGGAACTGAGGAATATAATAAACATTTGTTTCGTATGGTTGAAATGATTAGGGTTGCCAATGAACCAGAGCCAGAGCATGACATATTTGATGATATTTATGATTATCTTGTTGAAAAAGAAGATGGATTGCATTGCATTGAAGGTAATGTTGATGTATCTTTAATAATTCCCAACAATCCTTGTGGGGAATTGCCATGGACTATTGTTGCACAGCTTGAAGCGTTAGGCATGGAAAGAAAAAATGGTTCAGATGGTCAAGCGCTTGACGGCGAAAACATTTTGCTTGAAATGACTAAATCTTGTACCCAAGAAGATTCATTGCTTGTACAGGCATATGATTTTCCTTTCCAATTGCTTGTGCAAGAAGATGATTTTTCTTCCCATTGTGGTGTTATTGAATATGCTATGGTATTGAAAAACGGAAACTATGGTGTTGACGTAAAGTACACACCAAAAGAGAATATTGAAAATATTAACTAGATTTATCTAGCGGAGATGTCATATAATGTGACATCTCCGTAACTTTATCAATTGAATTTTGCTGATAAAATATTGTCGCCAAAATCCAGTTGAAAAACTGGGACAGAATAAAGATTTGAAGTGAATAGTTTTGATGGCACGTTATCTATTATTGTAACGGTGGGGTTACCCAAAAGTCGAAACCTCTCATTTCGCGTGTAGTTAAGAGTATTTTTATGAATCTTCGCTAGGTGCGCTTACTTTACAGTAAGCGCATGCGTGAAAATTTATTTAATTAGGCGATATCAAAATGGTACTATAAGTACAGGAGATATTATGTCAAAGATTAAAAAACCGATTATTGATAAACAAAAAGTTAATATAACAGCGCAGCAGGTGATTATTACGCCAAGTTCTATTGCAAAGGCCGGCGGATCACAGGTGAAAGCCTTCTTTGATTTTATTCGCACACAAGGTGTAGTTGGGTTAGCGGTTGGACTTGTACTTGGTGGCGCCGTGAGCGTACTTGTGAAGTCACTTGTGGATAATGTCGTTATGCCACCGCTTGGGTTGCTACTTGGCTCTGCTGAGGGTATTAAAGGCCTTCAGTGGGTTATGGGGATCACCGCTGGTAAGCCAGCCATTTTGCATTATGGAGTATTTTTAAACGATTTTATTAACTTCATTGTGATTGCACTTGTTGTTTACCTGTTAATTAGTTTACTTAGAATTGAAAAGTTGGATAAAAAGAAATAATTTATGGATAAAAAATTAATTAATTTACGACCAGAACGAATATTATGGCTTGATTTAGAAATGACAGGGTTATCGGCTGATGACGATTTAATTTTAGAAGTCGCGGCGATTGTAACTGATTGGGATTTTAAAGAAATTGCAACTTACCAAGGCATTGTTAAAAATAAGCAACGTATTTTAAATAAACGGCTGGCGGCGAATGCTTCGTTTTGGGATTTAAACCCAGGTTCCAGAGATGGTTTGTTAAAGCAAAATGATGACGGCAAGTTGTCACTGGCGATTGAAAGTGACCTGCTGGCATTTATAGATGCAAACTTTAAACCAAATGTGCCAGTTTTGTTGGCTGGAAACTCAATTCATATCGATAGGCGATTTATAGTGTCTAATTGGTCAAGGTTTGATGCACGGTTGCATTATCGTATGTTGGATGTAAGTGCTTGGAAAGTCGTGTTTGATGGCAAATATAACAAAAAGTTTGCCAAACCTGATGCACACCGCGCCCTTGATGACATTCGCGGCAGTATTATTGAATTACAGTATTATTTGAATAGTTTAAAAGTAAATAGAAGTTAAAAATAATCTCATCTTTACCGTGCGGGTCCTGACGCTCGGTCCACCCCTAGTTTTAAAAAACGGATTACCGTTTTGTTGAAAACTGGGGTTGCCCCGCCTCACGCCACCCGTGATTACTGTATGAATCTATTTTGTTGTAAACCGTGAGCGCAGTCGGACGGCCATAAGCCATAAATCTCTCAATCCTACCTAAGTACGTTAACTATCATTACTTTATATCGGAGCAGACCTGTGCGAAGCAGCCGAACGCCACGTGCTGACAAAGTCACACGTAGAGTGTGCTGTTGGTATAAATGTAATGAGAGTGGACGGCAAGAAAGTGATGCTCCATAAAATGAAGAGAGATTAAAAGATGTTAATTTCCACAGGACGTTCCCGTGAAGAGGAGTGGTAGTTGCGCGCTAGGGGAATTAAAGTTGAAGTTAGGTAGTATAATAATTATTATGAAAAAAATTACGATAGCTAGACATGCCGAAACTAATTACAATATGCTCGGACTAGTAAACTACGACCCAAATGTTAATGTTTATCTGACAGAAAATGGAATTAAACAAGCAGAAGAATTAGCAAGTGAGCTAAAAGATAAAGCTATCGATATAATTATAGTGTCAGATCTAAACCGAACACGACAAACCGCTGATATTATAAATAAATATCACAATGTGGCTATTATCTCAGATTCTCGCATAAACGATATAAAAAATGGATTTGAGGGCGAACCAGTCGATAAATATCATAAGGAAAGAGACTCCTCGTCTGACCGCCTTAACGTTAGTTTTAATGGCGGGGAATCTATCATGGATTGCAACAAAAGAACAAATGACTTTTTGAATGATTTAAAAATACGTCCTGAAAACAACATCTTAATCGTAAGTAGCAACAACAATATGAAGCAAATTCAAATTATAATTAATAATCTACCGCTTGAAGAGATATTAAATATGCATATAAAGAACGCTTCTTTTTTTGAGTTTAATCTATAGAATATCTAGCGGCGACAATGAAAAAGAAAAAGGACGGACCTTGGGGAGTTCTCTATAAGTTGTGCGGGTCCTGCCGCTTTGGTCTCCCCTAAAATTGTTTTATTGATTACAATAAAACAATTTTAGGGTTGTCACGTTTCGCGACCCCGAAACTTCGCGATTGGTAACTAGTTGCCATCGGAAGGTTTCCTTGCGATCTACCGCTGGTAGTTCTCACCCACCAAACGTCACCCGTGATGACTACTTAAATCAGCTTTTGCCATATTCCAATAGCCACATTCCATTTGCTAACCCGTCGTAAGTCATAAATCTCTCAATATTGCCCAGGCACGTCCAATATCATTACTTTATAACCAACGACCTGTGCGAAGCAGCCGAACGCCACGTGCTGACCTGAAAAGGTCACACGTAGAGTGTGCCGTTGGTATAAATGTAATGATGGTGGACGGTAAGAAAGTGAATATCCTACAAAACAAAATAATGCTACAATTAAAATATTATGTTGGTAGTAGGTAAACGTCTTAATCGTCGGCGAGCCTGTCTTATAATTTTGGCCTTTGTATTAGTTGCCACTCTAGTGGGCGTTTTTTGGGCAACCAGAGCCAGCACCCCATCTAAAACTACTCAAATTGTGGCAGTAAAAAAAGTTCCACAGCCAAAAAGTATATCTTCAAACGTGCTTTTTTTGGGGAATACATTCTTTGGACGATATATCGATGACTGGTCTATGGCTAGTCCACTCAAATATAGTTATCCGTTTTCACGACTTAACGAATTTGACCGTAATTCATATGACGCTTGGATTTCGGGGTTAGAATGTCCAACGGTGGCAAGTGTTCACATGACATCAGCCGAACAAGAACAGGCTCTACAATTTAATTGTTCACCAGATTATTTGCCCGAAGCCGCTAAATGGTTTACGGCGTTTACCTTGGCAAACAATCATACCGATAATCAGGGAGCTGAGGGATTCACCGAAACAAAACAACAACTTGATAAAAATGGTATTCAATATTTTGGACATTACGATTATCAAAATGTCGATGATGTTTGTGAGGTTATTAGTTTGCCGGTTACTACCACAAACGATGATGGCTCAATTGCTAAAGACAAACTACCAGTTGCAATGTGTGGCTATCACGGTGTTTTTGGCATTCCAACTGATGAAGCGGTAGCAGAAATGCAGAAATACAGTAAATATATGCCGGTAATCGCTATGCCACATATGGGAGCAGAATATAAGTCCGCGCCAGACCAAATAAAGACTGATTTTTATCGTAGCCTAATTGATAATGGTGCCGACATGGTTATTGGGGACCACGCTCACTGGGTTCAAACAACTGAAAGCTATAAAGGCCATTTGATTGTTTATTCAATGGGTAATTTTATGTTTGATCAGCAAGGTTCTAGTGAATTTACTAGGTCAGCGGGAATTAGGGTTCTGATGAATGTTAGCAATCAAGACTCTAGTTTGCTAAAAAAGTGGCTAGCACTAGGGGAAGCCTGCGCAGTGTTTAAAGATGATTGTTTAAATCAGGCGATTAAGCAAAATCTTACAAAATTAAGTATTGATTATCGATTTGGTGTTATTGGTACAAATGATGACGATAAAATGGTGAAACCAGCGACTGTCGAACAGCAAAATAGCATTTTAAATCGTTTAAATTGGCAATCTACGATGAATCAGTTGCAAGTTCCGTATAGTAGTCTGTAGAATAGGGTAATGACACGCAAAGAACTTGAAGATTATTTACTTAGCTTTCCAAATACTTGGTTAGATTTTCCGTTTGGCGAAGAAACATCCGTTTACAAAATTGGCCATACCGAAACTGGTGGTGGCAAAATGTTTGCATTAGTTGCCGATAATACTAAACCCCTACGCCTTAGTTTAAAATGCGACCCATTACTGGCCGAAAAATTGCGTGAAGTTTATGAAACAGTTTTGCCAGGTTACCATTTGAACAAAAAACACTGGAATACAATTATTTGTACAGGCCAGGTTCCAGACGATGAGTTAAAAAGTATGATAATACTAAGTTATAACCTAGTAAACGATGCGCCGGCCGAAATTTAGCTATTTGCTGCGTTAAAATCTGCAAATTGCGTCTGTATTGGCTTCAGATTTTTGATTGCATCTTGCAAAAATGTTTTCATGGCTTTGTCGCTGCTACTATTTTGAATTTGATCCATCAAAGTTATTATAGTGTCTAACTTATATGACATCTCTCGAGCGTAAACTCGGTCGTAGGTAGCATTTAGCCTAGCATCTTCTAAGGTAGTTAAAACCGAAGTGTTTGATTCGGCTGTTTTTACTTTTTTATCAAGATTATTAATATTGATAGCTTCTTTTTTAAGAATTGGGGTAATGTCGCGAATGGTGTTTGTCAGATAGAGTTTTAGATTTCCGTTTGAAGTTCGAATCTGTGTACTTTTTGTCTTTGAAGTTGCATCATTTAAAATACTCTCAGTTGATAAAAGGCGAGCTGCTAGCCTTTCGCTTGGGCTAACAATGCCAGATACTATATTTGCAATTAATATGGCAATCAAAACAACAACAATACTAATTCCACCAATAATTACCAATTTGTTGTGTAAAATATCAGTTTTTTTGGTAATTTTTGGAGCAATTTGATTAAGATAATCTTCGGGTGTCGGTGTTGGCTGATTTTCATTAGGATACATACTGCTGCTATTTAAGCATAATCGTCTATGAATATCAAAAGTCGGATAAGCATAATTACATCTGGCCGTTTACTATGAATTATGTTCTAACAGAGGTATAATATCAACATGCAAGACGCCAAAGAGGAAGTGCGAGCGCGATTAAATATCGAGGACGTTATTGGTGAATACGTTCAACTTAAGCGTGCCGGGCGTAACTTTAAGGGATTAAGTCCTTTTAGCGGTGAAAAAACACCTAGTTTTTACGTTAGCCCAGATAAGCAAATTTGGCACGATTTTTCTTCGAATAAAGGTGGCGATGTCTTTACTTTTGTTATGGAAGTTGAAGGTCTGGACTTTCGTGCCAGCTTAGAGCATTTAGCTCGAAAAGCCGGCGTTGATTTATCAGTTTATGAAAACAAAGGGGATCGCGAAATTGCTCAGCGCAAGAAACGTTTGCTTTCCGCGCATGATTTAGCCGCTAATTATTATCAACAAAGCTTAATAAAAAACCAACATGCCATGGAATATGTTTTTGGTAAACGTGGGTTAAGCAAACAAATTGTTCAGGATTTTAAAATTGGCTATGCACCAACTAGTGGCGATGCCTTGGTTCAATTTTTGACCAAAAAAGGCTTTAGCCCACAGGAATTATCACAAGCCGGCTTAGTAAACCGTTTTGGTGGTGATTTATTTAGAGGACGTATGATGGTTCCACTAATGGATGGTTCTGGTCAAATCATTGGCTTTACGGGTCGCATAATTGTTGATGACGTAAATGCACCAAAATATTTAAATACTCCACAAACTCAACTTTATGATAAAGGCCGCCACGTATTTGGCTTATCCCAAGCAAAAGAATCAATCAGGACAGGTGATTGTGCGGTCGTCGTCGAGGGCAATATGGATGTTATTAGCAGCCACCAAGTGGGTATTTCTCAAGTTGTGGCTACGGCTGGTACCGCAATGACCGAATTCCATTTGAAGGCTTTAGTACGTCTTAGTAATCATATTTGTTTATCTTTCGACGGTGATAAGGCTGGACTAGCTGCTACCGAGCGAGCTATTCCTATTGCCCAAAAAGTTGGCGTTGATTTAACTATTGTAACTTTGCCTGATTCCGCCAAAGACCCAGACGAATTAATCAAACAAGACCCTAATTTGTGGCAGCAGGCTATTAATAGCGCCGAACCAGCGATTGATTGGTTAATTAAAAAATATTCTTTACGTGAAGATTTAACTTCGGCAGCTGGTAAGCGTAGATTTACGACGGCAGCTTTAGCTGTAGTACGAATGTTACATGATTCGGTTGAACAAGAATATTATGTATCAAAAATTGCCAAACTTAGTGATTCATCGACCGATGCGCTAAAAGATAAGCTTGCAACCGTGAACGAAGCACCTCAAGAACTTCATAAAAAAACCATTTCAAGCCATGAAACGGTCATAGACCCATCTTCTTACCAAGATAATTTATTAGCTGTTGCTTTAATCGATGGAGCTACCCATGATTTATTTCGTCAATTTAATATCGAAACCTTTAATGGGGAAGAAAGACAGGCTGTTGCTAAATATTTAGCCGAAGATGGCGGCAAATCTGTTAAAGATACTCCAGAAAAGTTGCAAAAATATGATATCTATGTAAAAATATTACTATTAAAGGCCGACGCTCGATATGCCGATTGGAACGATCAAGATCGTTACTTTGAAACGGCACGATTGCTCCGCCAAGTAGCCAACGAACACAGAAAAAAGCAAAAAGATATGTTAACCGAACAACTGCGTGAAGCAGAGACTTTAGGCGATGATATTAAAGCTAACGAAATTCGTAATAAACTAAATAATCTCATAAAGGAGATACAAAATGGCCAACGATAGTACTGAAGAAAAAGATGAAATTGACGATAGTATATTAGACTTAGATTTAATTGATGCACCAGCAAGTTTACTCAGTAACATCGAAGAGCCTGCATTAGAAGATTTGAAAGATGTTGATGAGGAAGAGGATGACGAAGATACCCTAAACCGTGGTCAATATTTTGATGATGCTAGCGATGACAGTGTCCGTCTTTATTTGCGCGAAATTGGTAAAATTCCACTTCTTAATTCTGAAGATGAGTTAGCACTTGCCAAACGCGTTGTTGCTGGTGATAAAAAAGCCAAGGACAAAATGGCTGAAGCTAATATGCGCCTTGTAGTTTCAATTGCTAAACGCTATAGCGGTCGTGGTCTTGATTTTCTTGACCTAATACAAGAAGGTAATACTGGTTTGTTACGTGCTGTCGAGAAGTTTGATCCAGATAAAGGGTTTAAGTTTTCAACTTATGCCACTTGGTGGATTCGCCAAGCAATTACACGTGCTATTGCTGACCAAGCTCGTACAATTCGTATTCCAGTCCACATGGTTGAAACAATCAACAAATTACTTCGCACACAGCGTCGTATGACTCAAGAATTAAACCGTGAACCAACTATTGAAGAACTTGGTATTGAGCTTGAGATGGAGCCTTCAAAAGTTGAATATGTTATTAAGATTAAGCAAGATATCACATCACTTGATGCTGGTGTTGGCCGTGATGGCGATGACGAAGATTCAGTACTCGGTGATTTTATTGAAGATGGTGATAGCACGACTCCAGAAGAGTCAGCTACGTCACAATTATTAAAAGAACAAGTTCAAGCCGTACTTTCGACACTATCTGATCGCGAACAAAAAATTGTTAAAATGCGATTCGGTCTAGAAGGTGGCAAAAGCCACACCCTCGAAGAAGTTGGCCGCGAATTTGCTGTTACGCGTGAACGTATTCGCCAAATTGAAGCTAAAGCACTTGCTAAGCTTCGTAAGCACAAAGATGCCAAGAAATTACACGAATATCTAGGATAAAAATATGGTTGAAAAAGATATAAATCAAAGCAAAGAAAAAAGCTTTGATGAGCATGCCATAGAATCTGGCAGACAATCGTTTATGTTTGATGAAAATGAAAGTCATCCATTGTTTCTTATGTCGTTTGAAAGTGCTGGGCCTCCAAGAAATACCGTTGATTCTCCAGCTATTAAATTAAGCCAACTTGAATTGGAATCTACCGACCCGGAGGTTATTAAATCAGTCAAAGCTAAGACAATCGGCCATCGTGTGTTAATGGCTGGTAATATGAGAGTGACTAGTGGTGTTCCAATCCCTGAAAACTTAACTGAAGAAGAAAAAAAGGATTGGCGTAAGGAGTGGCGTAAGGCATCAGAGACTAATGTTGCTGAATTCTTAAAAACAATGAATATACCATCGGAAAAAGTAAAAGTTTTATTTCCGCAGGATGACTATCGAGATTCACATTATCCGATGCATATGGCAAATGCTGATGAGACAGCAGTTAACCCAGATTCAAAAATCGGTGTTTATGTTAAAGAAAAAGCTGATTTTATTTATTCTAATGATATGACGACAGTGTTTGCAGTTAAGCCGGGTGATTGTCCAATTATTTATGCACGTGGCGAGACTAGCAAAGGACCAATTCAGTGTATGATTCACATTCCATGGCCTGGTGCTGATTCGAAGGGCAGCGAGCACGGTGGATATATTGATCAGATGTTCAATCATTTTAATGAACTTGGAATTAAAATTAATTCCTTACGCTTGAATATAAGTGGCGGTGCAAGAGCAAAGAGCTATCATTATGAATTTCCTGAAGACCCACTTGAAAATAACCCTGGTAAGGAATTGTTGTTTAATAATGTAACAAAGAATGTAAAAGATGGTAGCTTTAGTTGTAATATTAATACACCAGTATTTGTACGAGAGCAACTTCTTAAAAATGGTCTCAGCGAATATCAAATTTGCCAAGATGCAACTGATACGGCCAGTCAAGAATGTGGTCACGGTTCTCATAGTCGAGGTCGTAAAAACGAAGACATTGGTGAAATTAATGCACGAGATATTGTCGTGGCAAGTCCAATAGATTATCCAAATTTAGTAGCAGCCTGACAAAATATGGTAAAAATTAATCCAAACAGCCCTTGTTCGCCAGAAATTTTGTCGCATATATTGCCCATAGAAGTTAAATATTTTGATTTTGATGGTAATGAAAAAACTAGTCAAATTGAGGTTAACGAAACTGTATTAACGGACGTTAAGGACTTTTTTGCACTTGCTTATAGATTAAAGTTTCCAATTAATCGAGTTACAAAAAGTAGTGACCCCGAATTTAATTGGGATGACAATAAAATCATGACAGCAAATGCCTCGACGGCATTTAACTATCGTAAAATAGCTGGTTCAAATAGGTTATCTTTGCACTCCATTGGGCTTGCTTTTGATATTAATCCAGTTCAAAATCCGTATTTAAAATATAAAGACGGACAGATTACTGCATTTGAACCTGATGGTTCAAAATATAACTCTCTCGCACCAGGTACGCTAACTAGCGATCATTCACTTGTCCAATTTATGATAAGTAGGGGCTGGGAGTGGGGTGGCAATTGGTTGCCTGAATCCGGCCGAATAGATTATCAGCATTTTCAAAAAATCTAAATAATAAATTCGATTTCTTCAAGAATTCTATCAATTTGTCCGTGTAAATTTTCTAAATCACTGTCGTTCATGATGTAATGGTCGGCAATAGCAATTGGGCCACCTTTTTCAAGATTTTCAATTTCGGACCAGTCACGTTTATCGGCTTCTTCTTGGGTGAATGGTCTTTCGGGACGAGTTACAAGGCGTCGATGACGTAGTTTTTTTGGTGCTACAACCGCAACTACAATCATTTCTCCAGGGAATTCACGCTTTAAAATCCGATATTCAGTCCAAGTATAAAGACCGTCTAGAATAATATGGTTTTGACCAGAATTAATAAGGTCATGTGTTTGAGCAATTGCTCGTTTTACGACAAAATCATTACCTTCTTTTTCACGAATCTCTTCGCGAAATTTTTGTTGGCTCTCTGGGGTGATTTCAATTCCAGCTTCTTCCATAGCTTTATATATAATTCCACCAAAGTACACCTTGGGATACCCTTTTTCTGATATATAATCAGTTGCTTCACTTTTACCAGCGCCAGATAGCCCGACAAAGGCAATAATTTTAGTTTTTTGGTTTGTAATCATATTAATTATTGTAGCAGATATAGGTTACTCAGTGCGGTATACTTAAGGTATGACAAAAAGATTAGTCGTTATCGATGGAAAATCTGTATTTTACCGTGGTTATTATGCCATGCCAAACCTCGCCTTGGCGGACGGTACGCCAACTGGTGGAGTATTTGGGTTTGCATCGCTTTCGATTGAACTTATTAAGAAGCTTAAACCAGATTACGTAGCTGTTGCCTGGGATAAAAAAGATACAAATATTCGCAAGCGTCGGTTAATTTATCCTGAGTATAAAGCTGGTCGTAAAAAAGCCCCTGATGATTTTTATGAGCAAATCCCAATCCTATATGAACTACTAGATGCCTTTGGCTGGCCGCTATATGAACTTGATGATTATGAAGCAGATGATATTTTGGGAGCATTTGCCAAAGAAGCAACTGAAAAGGGAATTGAGACCTGTTTACTTACGAGCGATCTTGATGCCTTACAACTTGTTGGTCCACTTGTTAAGGTTTATGCGCTTAAAAATGGACTTTCTAATCTTGAAGAATTTGATGTCGCATATTTTGAAAAGAAATATGGAATTGGTGTTGAACAGTTTTTGGATTTGAAATCTTTGAAAGGTGACTCATCGGATAATTTACCAGGTGTACCAGGTATTGGTGAAAAAACTGGCATCCAATTGCTTCAAAAATATGGCACACTCGATAGTATTTACGAACATATTGATGATATTCAACCAACTGTTGCAAAAAAGTTAGTTGCTGGCAAAAAGATGGCCTATATGAGCAAAGAAGTTGGTCGTATTTGGGTTGAAGCTCCAGTTAAACTTAATTGGGATATCGCTGACATTAATGATATTGATTTAGATAAAGTAGCGGCGATTTTGAAACGGCTTGAATTCTCATCACTCGTAAGGCGATTGCCAAAGCATATGCAGGCAATTGATACAACTAATGAAGATCCCCAGATTCAAACTGGAATTGCCCCATTAGTAGAAACGCCATGGTCAGAAGTTTTAAATATAGACGGTCCGGTAGTATTGCATATTATTGATGATGTAATTTGGCTATCAACTGACAAAAAGACCGTGTCAAAAGCTACTATTAGCGAACTAGATAGAAGTGTTTGGCGCGTATTTGAGCTGGCAACTGTTATAAGCTATGACAGTAAGCTTTTATATCATCAATTAGCAGCACATGGTGTATTTGTTAGATTTGGTGAACTGCACGACATCCATCAAGCTGCTTTTTTGATTAATTCATTACCGCGCGATCGTTCAATTAGCGGGCTTATTGGACTTGAAATAGGTGACGATCCGCAGACAATTGTGGCCGCGCTTTGGCAAATATATGACCAGCAACTAAAGGCTTTTAGTAATGAACCAAAGTTTGCGCGAATTGCCCATGAATTCGATTTCCCGTTAACTTACATTCTGTTTTTGATGGAGCATAAAGGTATAAAAATTGACTCTCAGATACTTGGTTTAATGAGCAGGGAACTTGGTGATGAACATGCAAAACTTGAACAAGAAATGTATTCAATGGTTGGTTATGAGTTTAATATCGGTAGCCCGCTTCAACTTTCAGAGGTGTTATTTACGAAATTACAACTTCCTACCGCTGGCATAAAAAAAGGCAAAACAGGATATAGCACTGGCCAAAAAGAGCTTGATAAATTGCGTGGCCAACATCCGATTATTGAGCTTATTGAAAAGACTAGAGAGCTTGCCAAGTTAAAAAATACCTATGTTGATGCATTGCCAAAACTTGTTGATGATCAGGGGCGTGTTCATACGACGTTTAATCAAGACATTGCCAGTACCGGTAGACTGAGTAGTACTAACCCAAATTTACAAAATATTCCAGTTCGAACCGAGCTGGGCCGCCGAATTCGAAGGGCCTTCATTCCAGATGAGGGTAAGGTTTTTGTTAGTGCTGATTACTCACAATTTGAGCTTCGTCTAGCAGCCATTTTTGCTGGTGATAAAGAGATGATTGACGACTTTAATAGTGGTGTTGATATTCATACAAAAACTGCTAGCGAAGTCTATAATATCCCAATTGATGACGTAACGAAAACCCAGCGTCGTAATGCAAAAGTAATTAACTTTGGTGTTCTTTACGGAATGAGTCCCCATGGTTTAAGTGCTGCAACGGGCATGAGTCTGACTGAATCAAAAAAGTTTATTGATCAATATTTTGAACTACGAAAACCAATTAGAAAATACATTGATAATATTTTGGAACATGCACGTACTGATGGCTATGTCGAAACTTATTTTGGGCGTCGTCGCCCAACGCCAGACGTACTCAGCAGTAACTTTATGGTGCGCTCCGGCGCTGAACGGGCTGCTGCCAATATGCCAATTCAGGGTGCTGAAGCTGACCTTATGAAACTATCTATGATGGAAGTCGACAGGCAACTCGATGGTTTAGGTGAACAGCTTTTACAGATACACGATAGTATTTTGGTTGAATGTCCAGCGGATAATGCTGATAAGGTTGCCGAGATTTTAAGGTCAACTATGGAAAATATCGCGCCACAACTGGGGATTAAGTTAAAAGTTGATGTTAGCATTGGCAATGATTGGGGTGATTTGTAGTGAGCGATTTAAATAATAACCTTGTAGTTAAGATTTTAAAGATAAACGACAAGGCAATTTTACCAGCTTATCAAACTGAGCATGCCGCTGGAATGGATATACATGCCTGTTTAGATGCACCTCAGACGCTAAACCCGCTAGAGAGAGCGACTATACCAACCGGGCTAGCAATTGAATTGCCAACTGGTTACGAAGCTCAAATTAGGGCTCGTAGTGGTCTTGGACGCAAATATGGCATTACGATGGTGAATGGTGTAGGTACGATTGACAGTGATTATCGTGGTGAGTTTAGTATTCTACTTATAAATCTTAGCAATGAACCCTTTGTGATTGAACCTGGCATGCGTATAGCACAGATGATTGTGGCTCGTCATGAACATGTAAATTGGGAAGAAGTTACCGAACTTAACGACACTGAACGTGGTAGTGGTGGTTTTGGTAGTACTGGCCTCAAGTTATAGATTGACGTAGTGCCGAAATAATACTATAATACAAGTATGGCTAACCAAAGAATTTCTAGAATTATACCAATAGCTTTGACTCTTATTGTCGTGGCCGTTTCTATTGCGGCTTTAATCTCTTTGGCTCGTAATATTTTCTTCCCTGGAGATGTAAAAACATCATCGCAGTCCGACATTAGTAAAGAATCTTTGTTAAGCACGGCTGTTGATAGATCCGTATCAATGACCGTACGTGGAAAAATTATTGCTGATGAATCATTTCGCTCATACAAGATTTTAGTTACACCAACCAGCCGTAGCATGACTATTTATAAAGGATATCTATCCGAACCAATCCAGAGTATTCCACTTGAAAATAATACCCCGGCTTATGAACAATTTGTCTATGCACTTTATAAGGCTAACTTTATGAAGGGCAATGAATTAACTGGCGACAATAACGATATTCGTGGTACATGCGCGGCTGGTTATCTTTATGAATTTCAAATAAGTAAGGCTGATAAACCAGTTAAACGACTTTGGACTTCAACTTGTTCGGGATCAAAGGGATCCTTTAATGCGAGCGTTGGGCAAACAACAAACTTATTTATTGCGCAAGTTCCTGATGCAAAAAAGCTCATCAATAAACTATGGCAATAAAAGCCGTTATTTTTGATTGTTTTGGCGTACTCGTTATGGCGGGAAATGGTTTGCTGTATCATGATTACCCACAATTTGCTTCAGATATTGAAAAGTTGAAGCTGTTATCAGATAGTGGTGAAGTTTCTCGATTGGAATTTAACCAAACAATTTCAAAGTTGATTAGTTTAACACCCGAACAAGCTGATGAACGGTATTGGGGTAATAATAAATATGTTCAGCCAATGATTAATTTTGTAAAAGAATTAAAGACTAGTGGTAAATACAAAATTGGCTTACTAAGTAATATTAATCGTGATTGGATGGATAAAATATTGCCGGTGTTTAATGAAGAAAGCCTGTTCGATGCAATGGTACTTTCCGGTGATGTTCGTTTAGTAAAGCCCGATCCGGATATCTTTAGATTAATGGCTGCGAAGCTTGGTTTTGAACCAAAAGAATGCATAATGATTGATGATTCAAAGATGAATATTTTTGGTGCAGAGCGAGCCGGTATGAAGGGAATTGTTTATATTTCACTAGAGCAAACTCGATTTGAAATTGATCAATTATTAGAACAAAATAATGCCTGAACTCCCAGAAGTTGAAACTGTTAAGAGGGGACTACTCAGATTAATTGTTGGTCGCAAAATAGTCGCTGTCAGAAGTGACAATCCAAAGAGCTTTCCAAATGCTCCTGGTGACATTAAAGCATTTTTGGTAGGTTCAGAGGTTATTGACGTCCGCCGAAGAGCAAAAGTCTTGATGATTGATTTATCAACAAACTATACATTAGTCATTCATCTTAAAATGACTGGCCAATTAGTTTTTGTTGATAGTACTTTGCGTTTTGGTGCCGGTCATCCAAATGATAGTTTAGTTGGGTTACTACCAGACAAGTCAACTCGAGTTACCTTTGATTTTGCTGATGGCTCAAATTTATTTTTCAATGATCAGCGTAAATTTGGTTGGGTCAGGTTAATTCCAACTCCTGAAATACCAGACCTCGCTTTTATGAAAAAAGTAGGCCCAGAACCGCTTGAACCAGATTTTACCGCCAAGGAGTTTGCTGATAGATTCAAAAGAAGGCCCAGGACAAGCATAAAGGCTGCTATACTCGACCAAACTGTTATTGCAGGTGTTGGTAACATTTATGCTGACGAGTCGCTGTGGGGCGCTAGGATACATCCAAGTCGTCTAGTTCAAGATATAACTGATGCCGAATTTGAGAATTTATATACAGAAGTTAGATTAGTTATGAACTTATCGATTGAAAAAGGTGGCAGTACGAATCGAAACTACGTTAATGCCGAAGGAAAGCGGGGGAGCTATATGGATTTTGCCCGTGTCTTTAGGCGTGAAGGTTTGTCTTGTCCTCGTTGTGGTGACGAAATAATCAAAATTCGCGTAGCCGGCCGTGGCACACACATCTGTCCCACCTGTCAATGCCAGAAGTAGTTACGGTTGACTTTTCTGATAAAAAATGCTATTGTTTAAGTAATCAATTTAAATAAACAAAAACAATAAACAAAAAAAGGAAACAACATGGAACGAGATGAAAAAACTTTAAATTCTTCAGCCGAAAGCAGTGAAAATTCTGAACAGTTTAAAGATAAAGAGCCTCAATGTAGTGAAGAATATCTGTTAAACTCGGTTAATGAAATTGAAATAGAAGTCGCTCAACATGGTGTTGTTAGAGAATTAATTTATGATTATTTATCAATAGAAGGCTACGCTTTACCTGTTTTTATATCTGAGTACGGCGTGGATCGGTTATCTGACGCAATGGGCGTTATTGGTTATAACGTAGAAAATCTTATTGATAAAATTGAACCAGATGGTTCAAAAAGGCCAGCATTAATCGACAAGATTGACCGATATAATCAGGTGGCATTGGCAAAGAGTCAATCTTTTGGAGAAAAGGAAAATAGCCAATCTGAAATTATGCAAACTCATCGGAATAATCTTGACAGAAAAGGAGGTGCTTCAGAATCAAATCAAGGTGAACTCATATTTGATTTCCTTTCGATGATGAGAAAGGTCGAGGCTTTTAACCCTTCAATCAATGAGACCATTAAATCAGGCGATCCAGAAACAATAGAAGATCTATTTAATAATTTAGATAAAGATTTCAGTGACACAAATGAATTGAAGGAAAGAATAAAGTCTCTGTCTGCTGAGATTGACTCAATGATTTCTAAGACCGAGGCAGACGAAAACGTTGAATTTGACTCTAAATATGATGCAGTTATCTCTCAAATAAAATCAATAGAATTACTAACTTCCGGATTGCCTGAGGGGAATGATTCTCGTACGGTTCTTGAAGGTGCGCTATCTAATATAAATGATAGTATGGCCGAGCCAAATAAGGCTAAAAATGAAAAAATAGATTTATTGACCAAGGATTTACGCGAAGCAAGAACAAAGCTTGAAAATCTAGCCGTTAAACTAGTTATCAAATAATAATTCCATCAAAATTCGTGTAGCCGGCCGTGGCACTCATATTTGTCCAGTTTGCCAAATTAAATAAATCTATTTGACCAAGTTAAACTTTTGTGCTAAAGTATTGCGATAAAGCCAGAATATTGTCTGGCTAGCACTTTCCAAAAATAGGTTACAAACGAATGTGATTTTTCATATTTACCCTTACGTTTTGGGGCAGATTATTCTGCCTTTAGGTGTAGGGGTAAAATCCCTAACATTATATTGAGGGGTGAAAAAATTATGAAGAAGAATGTCAATCTTGCTGAACAGGCGCAACCTCCATCTCCACGTCCAGCTAAAATTAGGCCGAAGGCCTCAACCCTAATGATCGGCGATTTGCCGATGTTATTACCGGAAGAGGAGACTTTAGTAGTTACTAGAGTATTTGATGCCATTCGGCTCGATACTACATCTGCAAATGGGCACTATTCATTTATGAGCAGAAGAAGGGCCTTTGCCTATTCCAACGGCAAAGAGTGGAAAGGGCTGGAAGTGATAGTAAATGATAAAATATCTGATTTTGTGCATAGCTATGCGCCTGGGATGAGACTAAAGATAGAGGTGCACTTTAGCAGAAAAAGCACTGAATCGTTTCTTCTTCCGTCCCGACAAAGGCTTCTTTATTCATTGCAGAATCTATTGCACACAATTAACCTCCAATCAAACTTATATGACATGATTAAGTTTGAACTTATCGACGACGACTTAGACAAGCTACCTGTGCGATATATTAGGGGTTAAGATTTTGTCCAACCTATTTTTGAATGAGACTTCCGTGCTATTTATAGCCGGAGGTCTCTTTTCTTTTGCTATAATAAATATCAGATGATTGAGCTTTTTTATGGAGATAATAGTTTTGAGATTGAAAGGGCGGTTAATGAAGTTGTTACTAAATCTCAATTGCAACCAGAAAAGCTAGATGGCGACCAAATTTTGCCTGCTAACTTGCCAGATATTTTATGTGGTGCGACTTTGTTTTCCGATAAGCGTTTAATTATTATTAAAAATTTATCAGACAATAAAGCTTCCTGGTCGGCGCTAAGCGACATTTTGCCAAGAATATCTGATGATGTTCGCGTAATTTTGATTGAAAAAACAATTGATAAACGAACTTTGGTATATAAAAATATCAGTAAAGTCGCAAAGGTTCAAGAATTCAAATCGTGGGATATTAGAGATAGTGGTGCACAGGTCAAATGGCTAATAGCTGAGGCTAAAACACAAAATGTTTCTTTGGATCAAAAAACGGCAGTCTTTTTATTGGAACGAGTCGGCATAGACCAATGGGCTCTATTTCACGCCATCGAAAAACTTTCTTTGGTTGATACGGTATCAATTGAAACAATTAAAAACATTATCGAAGCTAACCCGGTTGAAAATGTGTTCAACCTTTTTGAAACAGCTCTTCGCGGCGATAGGGTAGAGTTAAAAAATATACTTATAACTCTGGAACAATCTGAAGATATTTATAGATTATCGGCGCTGCTTTTTACTCAAGCTTTCCAATTAGCTGCTGTTGTATCGGCTGCAAAAACCGATAACGTCGGCAAAGACTTTGGAGTTCATCCTTATGTTGTGTCAAAACTTGAACCAATTGCCAAGCGAATAGGTAAGTCGGGCGTCTCAAAAATAATTGCGGTATTTGCTGAAGCTGATGAAGCAATGAAACTTTCGCGCGCCGAACCATGGTTGTTGATTGAGCGAGCTTTAATGAAAATCGCGACCAATTAAAACGACCCTACAAGAGGGCCGTTAAAATAATTTACTGGTAATTATTTAGTTACTTTTTTAGCAACTGGTTTTTTAACAGCAGTTTTAGTTGGGGCTTTTTTGACTGCAGCTGGTTTAGTAGCAGGCTTTTTAGCGACAGTTTTTTTAGCAACTGCAGGTGCTGCAGTAACTTTTGGCTCAGCTTTAGCGACAACTTTTTTAGAAGTACCGGCAAGTACAACCTTGGATTCTTTTGCAAATTTAGATAGATTTACTTTGCGTCGTGCAGCAGTATTTTTCTTGATTAGGCCTTTTTTAACAGCTGTATCAATTTCGCTTTGAGCAGCGCTCAAAGTTTTAGCAGATGGTTTTGCCATGAATGCTTTTGTTGCTTCTTTGATGTCGTGTTTAATACCGACGTTACGTGCGCGGCGTTTGATAGTTTGTTTTGCGCGTTTGATAGCGGACTTGATGATTGGCATTTTGGCTCCTTAAACTCTTTAAAATAATATATACAATCAAAGCGTGATTATAAAGGAAAAGCCATCAGATGTAAAGAGGGAGTAGGGGTCTTAGTTTTAGTTTCATCTTGTTTTGTATAATGTTTGCTTTCTTACCGTCCACTCTCATTACATTTATACCAACGGCACACTCTACGTGTGACGCAATAGCGTCAGCACGTGGCGTTCGGCTGCTTCGCACAGGTCGTTGGTTATAAAGTAATGATATTGGA
>Ga0209538_1000270_pt1 | contig 31654 bp, 27 predicted proteins | sample BarGraNGADG00211_2_FD_184492 | JGI IMG/M metagenome (GOLD analysis project Ga0209538, IMG submission 184492) | Arctic peat soil microbial communities from Barrow, Alaska - Barrow Graham LP Ref core NGADG0004-211 (SPAdes) (version 2) | ecosystem: Environmental > Terrestrial > Soil > Wetlands >... | reverse complement strand
GTGTGTAAGGAGTTTCATTCCCAATGGCTGAAAATTTGCTACCTTTGCACAGTACAAATAAATTATGAGTGAAAATCATTTTCATAAGATAGCCCTTGTAGGTGCAGGTAATGTTGCAATTCATTTGGGATTGGCATTAAAACATGCAGGTTTCATGGTCGAATCTGTCATTAACCGGAGTCCCGAAAGAGGAAAGGTTTTGGCAAAAAAACTTGGGGCTCAATATTTAGCTGATTTTTCCGCCTTAAACAATCCTGATCTGATTATTTTGGCTGTCTCTGATGATGCAATTCCACTGATAGCTGCACAACTTGCCGGCTGTTCATTCCCTGTAGTTCATACAAGTGGGACTGTTTCTAAAGATGCATTACACTTGACAGGAGTCGATTATGGAGTCTTTTATCCTTTTCAGACTTTTTCAGTTAATAATGCAGTGGATTTTTCTAAAGTTCCTATTTGTATTGATTCATCAAATCCGGCATTTACAGGCAGAATTGAACGTCTGGCTCACACCTTGTCGCATACTGTCTGTCGGATTGATGATCAGAAACGCAGGATGCTTCATTTGGCAGGTGTATTTGCATCAAATTTCAGTAACTACCTGTATGCTATTGCTGAAGATATTCTTGCTAAAAATGATATCCCTTTTGAACTGCTCCTTCCGTTGATTCAGGAAACAGCTGTAAAGATTCAAACCATTGCACCCCTTGAAGCTCAAACCGGACCTGCAAAAAGAGGTGATATCTCTACTATTAAAAAGCATCTTCAGCTCCTTGAAAATGAACACGATTTACTGGCGCTATATAAGTCATTTACTGATAATATTCTAAAAACCTATTCTCATCAAATATCGACATCAGATCTACACCTGAATGAAGATTGATAACAAGAAACATTTAAATCCTCAGTTTTTATTTAAGTACGACTGAAATTAAATTTATGGCCAATTATAAAGAACGATTACACCTCATCAATACATTCATATTTGATTATGATGGTGTTTTAACAAATGGACAGATAATAACACTTCCTGATGGTGAATCGCTCAGGGCAGCAAATGTTAAAGATGGATATGCACTTCAGCTTGCAATAAAGAAGAATTATAAAATTGCAATAATTTCAGGTGGAAGTGCAGTTTCAACCTTCAAAAGATTCGAGTCATTGAAGATTGAAGATGTTTTTCTGAGTGTCGAAAATAAAATTGAAACTTTCAATCAATATCTGAAAGACAATTCATTGTTGCCTGAAAACGTGCTTTACATGGGTGATGATATTCCTGATTACGATGTAATGAAATTAGCCGGTGTAGCTGCTTGTCCTGCTGATGCGGTTGAAGAAATAAAGCAGATTTCTCATTATATTTCACATCAAAAGGGAGGCGAAGGATGCGCGCGCGATGTGATAGAACAGGTGCTCAAGATACAGGGCAAATGGATGAACGCTGACGCATATCATTGGTAAAAAAATGTTTTTAAACAGATAATGCAAGTAACCGATAAATTATTTAACCGGAAAGAATTGTTTTTTGCCTGGATGAAACTGATCAGGTTGCCGAATATTATTATTCTGGCAGCTATCATTATTTTACTTCATGTAGGTGTTTACATTCCTTTTTATGCCTCATTGAATGTTGCATCACCGTTGAGTGTTTGGGTGTTTGTTGTTTTTGTCCTTTCAGTCAGCATGATTGCATCGGGTGGAAATATTATCAACGATTATTTTGATTATCAGATTGATCTGATCAACAAACCTGATAAACTTGTAATCGAAAAAATGATTTCAAAGAAATCAGCAATGTCTGCGTATCAGTATTTAACAATAGCGGGGATTATAGGGGGATTTATTACAGGCTGGCTGATTGGCGTTTTTAAAATAGGGTTCTTCTTTGGTTTCGGAGCACTTATACTATATAGTTATTCTGAGACTTTCAAACGAAAACTTTTGATAGGCAATCTGATAATAGCACTATTGGGGTTTCTGTTTATTTTGCTGTTATGGATAATCGAGTTTTTTGCTTTGCGCAATAGTGCAGGATCTTTTGTCGTTGTTTATCCTTCGTTTTCGAAAATCAATATTCTCATGGGAGGATATGCACTTTTTGCATTTCTGACAACGCTGATCCGCGAAATCATAAAAGATATGGAGGATGTTGATGGGGATAAAAAAAATGGTTGTCAGACATTACCGATAAGCAAAGGTCTACATACAACCAGTTTGATTGTAAGCAGCCTGATCATAGTCACAATCCTGCTTTTATTTTATAGCCAGTATCTCTGTTGGACCAATAACCTTATGGTATTATCCGGCTTTTTAATGATCGCTATTAATTTTCCATTGTTTATATTGCTCATTCGTTTTTATAAATCTGACAGTAAATCTGATTATCATGCAGCTTCAATATTAATGAAGTGGATCATGGTCGCCGGTATTTTAGGAATTCAACTTATAAACCTACACTTTTAATGGATCTTCTGCACCAACATCTTAGCGAATATCATCTGATACTTGCATCTGCTTCACCCCGTCGGATAAGTTTGTTAAAAGAACTCAATCTGACATTTGATACTATTCCGCTTGATGTTGAAGAAGTTTATCCTGCTGATCTTAAAGAACACGAAGTGGCAAGATTTCTGGCCCAACTGAAAGCCGAATCATTTCCAGTGGAGAAGCTTACTGCAAAATCTATACTAATTACAGCTGACACAATTGTTTGTCTGAACGATGAGATTTTAGGAAAGCCCAACGATCGTGAACATGCAATAGAGATGTTGCGCAATCTTTCGGGTCAGATGCATAAAGTTATAACCGGAGTATGTCTAAGAAGTCATGACAAAGAATTCATCTTCAGCAACGAAACCGATGTTTACTTCAGTAAACTGAGTGACGATGAAATCACATATTATGTTGATGATTTTCAGCCTTTTGATAAAGCCGGAGCATACGGTATTCAGGAATGGATTGGATACATTGGGATCGAAAAGATCGAAGGATCCTATTTTAATGTAATGGGTCTCCCTGTTCAACAGTTGTATAAGGAACTGGAGAAATTTATATCAAACGAATAAAAAAAATAATAACCGCCTTTCTCATAACAGGGGCATTAAAACTTAGTAATATGAAAGTTGGCAAATATGGACAATGGGTAATCAATTATTTCTTTCAGGGATTAATATTAATAGCTCCCTTAAGTATTACCATTTACGTTTTGGTTAAGACCTTTTTTTATGTCGACGATTTATTGAAGGATTTTCTCACACAATGGTTGGGCTTTTATACATTAGGTCTCGGAATTCTTGTTATGTTGGGTGGTTTGACAGTCATCGGCTTTCTTGGATCAACCATTATTTTTAAACCACTTCTGGTTGTATTTGATCGTTTAATCAGCAGAGCACCATTGGTTAAAATAATCTATACTTCCGTAAAAGATCTGCTCTCGGCCTTTGTCGGGCAGAAAAAGAAGTTCTCAGAACCGGTTTTAATCAGGGAAAGCAGTAATTCGGATATGGAAAAGATTGGTTTTATTACTGCACACGACCTTTCGAAGCTTGGGATTCCCGAAGGGAAGGTAGCTGTTTATCTTCCTTATTCATATAATGTTTCGGGGATGTTGGTCATCGTTCCTGTTGAAAACGTAAAACGACTTGAAGCCAACTCCACAGATGTAATGAAATTCATAGTGTCTGCTGGTGTAACACAAATTTAATGCACCTTTACTGTTTTAATCTTAATTTTGTACATGGATAATCCTGTAATACTGATAACCAATGATGATGGCATAACTGCCACCGGTCTCAGACATTTAATCCATTTGATGCGTAAACTGGGCGATGTTGTTGTTTTGGCTCCCGATAAACCACAGAGTGGAATGGGACATGCTGTTACCTTTTCCAGCCCTTTGCGATTAAATCTGATTGCTTCCGAGCCCCGATATCTCGAATACAGTTGCAATGGAACTCCGGCCGATTGTGTGAAGTTGGGTCAAAAAGTAATACTGAAACGGAAACCTGATTTAATTGTCTCGGGGATCAATCATGGATCAAATACATCGATCAACATCCTGTATTCAGGCACAATGGCCGCTGTTCTCGAGGGAGCAATGGAAGATATTCCTTCAATTGGTTTTTCACTCAATGATCATTCTCCGGATGCTGATTTTACCCATCTTGACAAATATATCCTTTCTATAGCAGGCAATGTGCTTAAAAATGGGATACATCCATATACCTGTTTAAATGTGAATTTTCCTGCCCGACAGGATGAAGATATAAAAGGGGTTAAGGTTGTTCGTCAGGGGAAAGCATATTGGGATGAAGAGTTTGAAGAACGTAAAGACCCAAGGCATCGTAAATATTACTGGCTCTCGGGACAGTTTCGAAATATAGATTCAGGTTTGGATAACGATGAATGGGCACTTGCAAACAATTGGGTTGCAATCGTGCCTGTGCAACATGATATGACTGATTACGGGGCTATCGAAAAGATTAGTAACTGGAATTTTAAAGATTAAATACTGATGAAAAAAATACAGGAATTTTTATATCGCGACAATTATCTTTTGGGCATTTTATTAGCCATTTTAGTTCCTTTTCTTTCGATAATTATTATTTTCCCGGTGGTCAATTTGATGAAGTCATTTGGTTGGATCGATGTGCACTTCCCAATCAGTAAATATCTCCTGCTTTGTTGTATTCCGAATTTTATTGTTTTCCGTCAATATCTCAAAGTATTGAAAATGGAAAAGACAGGGAAAGCAATGTTTATACTTACTTTGGTTGAGGTAGTTGTATTATTGATTTTAAGTAACAGATCAATTTTTTAACCGAATGAAATATTATTTCATAGCCGGTGAAGCTTCCGGAGATCTGCATGCTGCAAATCTGATCAAAGAATTGCGTTTGAACGACACTAGCGCCAATATCAGGGCCTGGGGAGGAGATCGAATGGGACGAGAAGGAGCTGTTCTGGTAAAGCACTATAAGGATCTTGCATTTATGGGTTTTGTCGAAGTTCTGAAGAATCTGCGAACAATATTTCATAATCTTGATTTCTGTAAAAAGGATATTTTAACTTTCAAACCCGATGTAATTATCCTGGTGGATTATCCCGGATTTAATCTTCGGATTGCTGAATGGGCTCACGAACAGGGAATCCGGGTCTTTTATTATATCTCTCCACAGATATGGGCATGGAAACAATCCCGTGTCAAACAAATCCGTCGTACAGTGGATAAAATGTTTGTAATATTGCCCTTTGAAAAGGAGTTTTATAAGCATTTTGGTGTTGAAGTCGATTTTGTTGGTCATCCATTGCTCGATGCGATTGCTGCAGAAATAGATGAACACCCTTTTATTGCTGAGGAATTTATTACAAGAAATAAATTGACCGATAAACCACTGATAGCACTATTACCCGGAAGTCGAAAACAGGAAATCACAGTCATGTTACATCAAATGATGTCTGTTGTTGATTTTTTTCCCGGATATCAGTTTGTTATTGCAGGTGTTGATGCTATACCGGTAGCTTTTTATCAATCTGTTATTGGGTCACAACCTGTAAAGTTGATTTTCGGACAAACCCATGAGCTTTTGAGGAGTTCAGTTGCTGCGCTGGTAACTTCAGGGACTGCTACCCTCGAGACTGCACTGTTGAATGTACCTGAAGTTGTTTGTTATCAGGGTGGTAATGTTTCATATCTTATTGCCCGTCAGTTGATAAAGGTTAAATATATTTCGCTGGTTAACCTTATCATGGACCGGGTGGTTGTTAAGGAATTAATTCAGGATCAGTTAAATACGAACAACCTGAAACGTGAACTTGATATCATCGTGAATAATCCGGAAGAAAGACAAAAGATCTTTTCTGATTATTCTGAATTGAGGCACTTGTTGGGAGATAAAGGGGCATCTAAGAAAACAGCTTACTTGATGTATGAATATCTTCACCCAAATTAAGGGTATATTAACAATTCATAAATTATTTCCTGATGTTTTAAAATGAAACAACATTTTGTTGCCAGGAAGCGTTTATTAAAATTGAAAAGCTAAAGTAATGTTTGAAGTTGTATTTGCCGCACATGAAGGAATATTGAGAATGTTGGGTGTATTTGTAGTAAGTGGCTTGAAATTCATTGTTGCACCATTCATGTCTATAAATCTAGGTTTCACTTACTCGCAGACCTTGGTATATACTGCTGTTGGTGGTATTGCCGGTGTATGGTTTTTTTACCATTTGAGTCATATTATTTTGGCCATTTATCACCGTTATTATACTCAGAAAGTTTTTCCTTATTTATCACAAACTACCATATTTCGAAACCGTTTTGCTACTTACAAACCCAAAAAAATATTTACCCGTAAATCACGGATGTTAGGTGTAATTCGTGCCAAGTATGGATTACCCGGAATTATAATTCTCACACCTATATTATTGTCCATTCCTTTCGGGACTTTTTTGGCCATAACTTATTACTCTCATCAGCGACACATCCTTGCATACATGGCTGCTTCTGTCGTATGTTGGACAATTATTCTGACTACAATAGGTCATCTTCTTCATCCATAAGGAATTTGATAAAATAGGTGATTATTTGCTACTTTCAGGCTTTTTTTTTGCTACATTTGTACCAAATCAAGTGCCATGAACCAGCTAATCATTGAAAACATTCGTATTTCTATCTCTGCAGTCAGAAGTCACATGCTGCGATCTATGCTTACTATTCTCATCATCTCTTTTGGAATAATGGCTTTAGTAGGAATTCTCACTTCTATCGATGCTATAAAATATTTTTTCAATGAGAATTTTGCCGCTATGGGCGCAAATACATTGACTATTCGTAATCGTGCAGTACATATTGATATGGGTGGAGATCATAAAAGACCCCGTCATTATCCTGAAATAACATTTCAACAAGCTTCTGCCTTTAAAAACGATTATGATTTTCAGGCCAATGTTGCCCTTTATTATTATGCTACCGGAAATGCTACTGCAAAATTTGGCAGTATAAAGACAAACCCAAATATACGTATACTTGCCGGTGATGAGAGTTATATGATTACATCGGGTGACGAAGTTGAAAAAGGACGTGCTTTTTCTGGAACTGAAAACTTTTATGGTTCTGCTGTTGCCGTTATTGGTAGTGGCATTCAAACCAATTTATTTAAGAATAAAGAAAATCCGATAGGTCAGATCATCACACTAGGAACAGCCAAATTCAGAGTCATAGGGGTATTGAAGAGCAAGGGTTCCAGTATCGGTATGAATTCTGATAATTCATGTATCATCCCTTTAACTACTGCACGTCAGTTTTTCCCACGACCTAGAGTTTCCTATTCTATCAATATTATGCCATTCAGTTCTGCACAACTTCAGGCAGCTGAAGGGGAGGCCATGAGCCGATTCCGGATTATACGTAAAAACCTGCCTTATCAGGAGCCTGATTTCGAGATTTCCAAGAGTGATGTTGTGGCAAAATTGCTCTTTGACCAGCTTAGATATCTTAGCCTGGCTGCTAAAATTATTGGGGGTATAACACTTTTTGGTGCAGCTATTGGATTGATGAATATCATGTTGGTTTCTGTAACAGAGCGAACTCAGGAAATAGGCATCAGGAAAGCAATGGGCGCAAACAAACTTACAATTCGCAATCAGTTTATGATTGAAGCAATCATGATTGCTGTTTTAGGTGGAACTTTAGGAATTGTTCTTGGAATCGGAATTGGGAATCTGGTGTCAAAAGTAGTGGGTAGTTCATTCATAATACCATGGCAGTGGATCATTTTAGGATATGCACTTTGTTTTGGTGTTGCAATGGTCTCAGGTATTATTCCTGCAACCAAAGCTGCCAAACTCGATCCTATTGAATCACTCAGATACGAGTAAAATAAACAAAATGGATTCAGCTAAAATTGTTGATTTAAAAGATGTTTCGGTCTTCCAGAAAAATGCGTTGGTGCTTACAAAAGTATCTATCAATTTTAACAGTGGAGAGTTTATATATTTAATTGGTAAAACCGGAACAGGTAAAAGTAGTTTGCTCAAGACACTTTATGCCGAAATTCCGGTTATTGATGGACAGGCTTCAGTTGCCGGTTACAATCTTTTAAATATCAATCCAAAGGAGATTCCATTTCTCCGTCGTAAAATAGGTATAGTTTTTCAGGATTTTCAATTGCTTACTGATCGTAGCATTAATGAAAACCTGTTGTTTGTAATGAAAGCGACAGGGTGGGCAGAGAAGTCTAAAATGGAATCCCGATTACATGAGGTGCTTAAAATGGTAGGTTTATCTACTAAAGGACATAAGATGCCTCATCAACTCTCAGGAGGTGAACAACAACGCATATGTATTGCCCGTTCTTTAATCAATAGTCCAAAATTAATACTTGCCGATGAACCCACAGGGAATCTCGATCCTGAGACTTCAGCAGGAATTATGGAGTTGCTTCTGGAAATAAGCAAAACCGGTAGTGCTGTTCTGATGGCCACCCATAACTATAATCTGATTAAACAATACCCGGGCAGGATTTTAAAGTGTATAAATGGCCGCGTTATCGAAGTCCTATCATATGAAACCGATAACAGTTCTTCTTCATTCACTCCCGGATTTCATTCTGATGACATTGACGATACTGATGAGGATCCTAAAGCTTCCGGGGATCAGGATGTTTAATGCAGATCAGCTTTTTCTGACATTTCCTCTTTAATCAATTCAACCAGTTTTGCCCCATTTTTGGTGTTGTCATATTTTTCATTCAAAAAAATGATATTCCTTTTTTCTGCAGCTGAATGATATTCAGATTTGATCAGAATCTGTACTTTTTTCTTTAATTCTTTTGCACTGTCTGCAACATAACATAGCTCATCCAGCCCGGTTCCATGCAACATTTTATTGTTAACTAAAACAAAACTTCCATTGTACAAGGAATTCAGGAGTTTTAGTTTTAGTCCTGTTGCCTGAAAAGTAATCAATAGATTTATATGGGCCTTGCTGATGAGTTCAGCCATAGTCTTTTCATCAGGCGATGACTTAATGATCACATTTGGATAATTACCAGCGATACGTAATAAGCGTTTGGATGGAGAATTACCGGCAATGATAAAAGGATAGTCGATATTGTTCATGACTTTCCGCATCAGGAATACAGCAGCTCTTTCATTTTCTGCCACTTCCAGATTACCGTGAAACAATACATAATTGCCACTTCTTTCATTCGTAGTCTGATTGTTTGCATGAAAGCAAGGCAGAATATGAACCTTTTGTAAAGGAAAATTATTTTGAAAATAAGCTAAATCTGTAGTTGAAACAGGCAATATAATGTCAGCCAATCTGAGTACCTCCTGATAATACAAAAGTTTTAAAGAGGCGATAGTAAAATAAACTTTTTTGAAGATGTTTCTTTCAGCTAATGCCAGATTTGCATAATACCTGTGTTCAATATTAGTGGTTCTGACAAATTTTACTCTCTCTTTCAGTCGTTTATCGTTAATGTGAAAACAAGTATGCAACCCTTCAAACAAAATTGGGTAATTGTCTTTAATCAATTCCTTCATCAACATTTCTGATCTTCTACTGGTTGTGATATAAGGTTTCAGACCAAATGAAGAAATTAATCCTGTTGACCGTGGATAGTAATAAACCTGGAAACACAGCTTTTCAAATTCCTCTGAGCGTCGTCCCTTTCCATATTCAAAAGCATGAAGATGAATCATGACTCCTGCTTCATTGAGCTCTTTTATCTGATAAAATACATCTATTACTCCACCGTAAGTAGGAGGATACGGGATATCAAAAGCAATAATATGTAAATGTAAATCGCTCATTTTGATTAATAATTTCACTAACCTTTGAGTTGCATAAACAAAGATAGTAGAGGTTTTTGTTCGGTTTCCCCATTTAATATTATTGATGCTTTTAAAGCATTTGTCCTGCAATCACTCAAAAACTGATCATCATTCAGGAAATGTGTAAAACAAGCAGCAATGTGATGTGGATTGTGGTTTTCAATAAAAGTACCGCAACCATATTCTTCAATGATTTTTTTTACTTCAGGCAAGGGAGATGCAAGCACCGGAAGTCCTGCCTGTATATAATCAAACAACTTATTGGGCAGACTGTACCTGTAATTGATATTTGTGTCTTTATCAAAAGTTATCCCAATATCTGCCATTGCTGTATATGTAGCTAACCTTTCCAACGGTTGTCGGGGCAAAAATCTGACCTTGTCATGAAGATTCAGATCAAGTGTCATTGATTTTAAGGCAGGTATTACATCGCCATCACCTATTATCAATAACATAGCACCCTCGGTAAATTGCATTGCTGAAACGGCTTCTTCTGCACCTCTGTTGATGTTGATGCCCGCTCCCTGTAACAATATGATTTTTTTGTCATCCGAAAGCTCCAGATCAAATCGGCTTGGGTTGTAGCCCGATTCTGTTTTTTTTGTGAGGGGGATATTTCTGATCACCAATGGAACAATGTTAAATTCTTTGTGATACAGAGCAGCTATTGAATCATTAACTGTTACCATATATCTTATTGAAGGCAATATTTTTCGTTCTATTCTTTTCCAGATCCTTTGAACAAATGGGCGTCTAGCCAGTTCAGGAACACCAGTGAAGTATTCATGGGCATCATAAACAAGCTCTGTTTTTCTGAGCTTTTGAATGAGAAAATTAGGCAGTAATGTGTCCAGGTCATTGCTGATCAGGAGAGAGGCTTTGTGGGTCAACAGAAAGAAAAACAGCCGCAGATTGAATTCTGCATAAAAGAAGGGACCTTTTTCAAATAAAAGCACCATCCTGTAAGTCTGATATTCCCTTAATAGCATTGTTGGGCTTTTTCTTCTTTTCCTCCCAACAAGCAAAACGCTGTAACCCGATTGTTTCAACGTTAGAGCAGTTCGGTGAACACGTTGGTCACTGACCAGATCATTAATTACCGAGATAATGGCTAATGGTTGAAGCATGAAACAAAGATAGCAAAACCCTTCAGAAATAATTCTCTACCTTTGCAAATTAAGCAGATCGTTATGACTTTACAAGAGAATTGTTCTATAAAACCATATTCTACATTTGGCATTGAAGCAAAAGCCCGATATTTTGTAAAGGTCTCTACTGTTGAGGAATTATCTGAAGCAATGCATCATCCTTGCATTGCAGATCTACCCGTTCTGATACTTGGTGGGGGAAGTAATTTGCTTTTCACCAAAGACTTTGAAGGATTAGTCATTAAGATAGAATTCAAAGGGATTGAGATTGTTTATCAAAATGAAGATATAGTTTTGGTTACAGCCGGTGCCGGAGAAGAGTGGGATAATTTTGTTTCCATTTGTGTAGAAAAGGGATATGCCGGGCTTGAAAATCTTTCACTCATTCCGGGAGTTGTAGGAACATGTCCTGTTCAGAATATCGGGGCATATGGAGTTGAAGTTAAAGATACCATTGATCATGTTACTGTGTATGATCGAAATACAGGACAGATCTGCATTCTTACAAACGCAGATTGTCACTTTGGTTATCGTGAAAGTATTTTCAAGTATTCAGCCAAAGGGAGATACATCATTACTTCTGTCTCTTTCAGACTTTCACTAAATCCGGTTTTTCATACCCAATATGGCGCTATCAAAACAGAACTTGCTGCCATGGGTGTAAATAGTTTGTCGCTAATTGCAATTCGGAATGCAGTTATCTCAATCCGTTCCCGTAAATTACCTGATCCGCTTGTTATCGGAAATGCTGGTAGCTTTTTTAAAAATCCTGCCGTTGATGCTATTCATTATATGCGTTTGCACGAAGCATTTCCCGGAATTGTGGGTTACGAACTGGCTGATGGAAGTTTTAAAGTGGCTGCCGGGTGGCTGATCGAGCAATGCGGATGGAAAGGATTTCGCAAAGGCGATGCCGGTGTTCACGCACATCAGGCACTTGTACTTGTTAATTATGGCCAGGCCACAGGATCTGAGATGTTATCGCTGGCAACTGAAATACAATCTTCAGTAAAAGCTAAATTTGATATTGACCTTGAGATGGAAGTCAATGTGATATAGCTTTTTCAATACATCCCCATAATGCATCAGCTGTTTTCTGCCATGAGAACTGCTTTCGTAGTAAACGTCCTTTTTCAATGAGTTCATCCCGCAAGTCTTTTTCTAAATATATTCTTTTCATTGCATCTGCAATTGATTCAGGCGAAAATGGATCAACTAATATTGCTGCATCCCCGGCCACCTCGGGCATTGAGGTTATGTCAGAAGTAATAACAGGTGTGTCACAACAAAATGCCTCCAGAATTGGAATTCCAAAACCTTCATGATAGGAAACATAAGTGAGTGCTAAAGCAGAACCCATCAGCAGATGTAAATCTTCTGTTTCAACTCTCCCCGTAAATATTACATCTGAAGTGTAAACCATTTGATTGAGTGTCAGTTGCATCTCTTTAGTCCACCATCTTTTCTGACCCACTACAAGTAATTTGACATCAGAACTTTGCTCAGATTTGAAAAGCTCAAATGCTTTCAACAGATTCTCAATGTTCTTGCGTTTGTGAACCGAACCCACACATATAAAATATTCACAACCCATTGCGTATTTTGTCCGGGTTAGTTGCTTAACCGATTCAGAAACAGGTTGAAAGATCTGGTTCACACCATTATATACTACATCAATCTTTTCAGGATCAATGTGATAATATTTAATAATGTCTGATTTAGAAAACTCACTCACTGTTGCAATACGACTGGCTTTACGGGCATATTTGGGAAAGAATTTCCTATAATACCAACTCTCATGGAATGGAAGATCTTTTGGGTAATGTTCAAAGTTAAGATCGTGCATTACAACTACCTGTTTTATATTGCTACTCAGAGAGAGATAGCCATCGGGCGAAAGAAATAAATCTGCCCCTATCTTTTTTAGAATCTTTGGTATAACCAGTTCAAACCAGATGAAATACAAAACAGGATGCCTTGCCTGGGGTGGCGCAACGATTGCCTTTACATTAGGGCCAAAGACAAAAGAAGAATCATAAGGACGGTCGAAAATGAAAAAAAATTCATGTTCCGGATGCTGTTTTACAATATGACTCAACGTTTCAAAGCTGAACCATCCAATGCCTTCAAGCTTGTTTTTAATGAGTAATCGTGTATTAACAGCTATTTTCAAGAGTATAGGTGAATTAAGGAAAATATTAATTTTAAGCTATAAACAGTTTCTTTTAACTTTGTCCTGGTAATTGTAAGCTTTTAACCTACACAAATGTATAGGTTTTTTAAGCCTTCGAAGAATTTAAATAGTAAAAATCAAATCAGGACTAAGAGAAACCATATTATGCTGAAGAAATTTCTTTCCGGACTGGGATTAATGCTTGCAATGAACATGTTGATCAAGCCGGTTTGGATTTTTGGTATCGATCGTACCGTTCAGAATATTACCGGTAGTGAATATGGCTTCTATTATGCTATTCTTAATTTCAGCTTCCTTTTTTCCATAGTGCTCGATTTCGGTATTACCAGCTTTAATAACCGCCAAATATCACAGGATAACAATCTGCTTAAAGATAATTTTTCAGGAATGCTTGCATTGAAACTCCTGCTTGCTGTAATTTATATGATTGTAATTGTTTTGGTAGGAAGTCTGATAGGATACAGTAGCAGACAAATGCATTTATTACTGCTTCTTGGAGTTGTACAGTTTTTGTCGTCACTCATTCTGTACCTGCGATCAAATATATCGGCTTTGATGCTTTTCAAGACAGAAAGTTTCTTCTCGGTGATGGACAAGCTGTTGATGATCTGTATTTGTTCTGTCCTGATCTGGGGCAACATTGCACAAGGACCTTTTCAGATCGAGTGGTTTGTTTATGCTCAGATTGCTGCTTACTGTGTTACTGCCACTCTTGCATTTCTTGTAGTATTGAATCATTCTCAGAGTTTCAGATTTATTCTATTCCCACGATTTAGTATAAGCATCATCAAAAAAGGAATGCCGTATGCATTACTTGGATTACTGATGATGTTTTTCTCCAAAATCGATACTGTAATGTTGGAACGGATGTTACCTGATGGGGTAAATCAGGTTGCAATCTATGCAAATGGCTACCGGTTACTGGATGCGGCCAACAACATTCCTTATCTTTTTTCAATCCTGCTTTTGCCACTGTTCGCCAGGATGCTTGCAGATAAGAGTGATATCAGTCAGATTGTTCGCGTTTCTCTGGTATTACTTTTCCCGCTTTCTATTATGGTTGCTGCAGTTTCGCTATTCTATAGCAGTCAGTTGATGAATTTGTTATATGTTCATCACATCCAAAAATCTGCAGAAGTATTCAGTATCCTGATGTTTTCGTTTGTAGCCAATACTTTTTTATTTGTGTTTGGCACACTGCTAACAGCAAATGGATCCGTTAAAATTCAAAATAAATTAATGTTTCTGACTCTGATCCTGAATGTTGGATTGAACCTTTTTCTCATTCCACGGTATCAAGTTATCGGTGCAGCATGGGCAGGAGTGATCACTCAAAGTTTTGTTGCTTTGGCCGAAATGTTTCTTGCTTTTAAGATGATCTCTATCCGGCCCGGAGCCCGTTTTATTCCTGCGCTGTTACTCTTTGGAATTGTCATTTTTATATTCTCTTCTTTAATGAGGTTTGTGCCTGTACATTGGATGGTTCAAATTTCTTTAATCGGACTGATAGGATTAACCCTTACCTTTTTGTTCAGGTTTGTTGATTTAAAAACCTTGCGTCTTTTCTTTTCCGAATAAGTAACAGAGAATATCACTCTTTTCGAATAAGCGAATTGATGTTGATAATTCATTTTTGAATTGATATATTTACAGAAATTTTGAGGGCTGGAATTTCTTTCCTTCTTTTGGGATTCAAATAATTTATCTTTTAAATATCAACTTATATGACGGGTTACTTTAACAATATCAATTTGATTGCAATATTCTGGAAATGGAGAAAGCAAATTCTGATTGCTACTATTGCAGCCGGTCTTGCAGCAATAGTGTTTTCCTCACCTTTTTTTATTAAACCGCTATACACATCTACTGCAATTATTTATCCAAATAATATTAAGGCCTATTCAGATGAAAGCAATACTGAGCAGATGCTTCAGTTTCTGGAATCAGCAGATATTCGGGATAGTCTCATCAGGAAATTCGACCTTTACAAGCATTATGACATTGATCCTAAGGGCAAAAGAGCCTATTATTATATAACACTTTACTATGCTGATGCAGTAACCATCCGGAAGACCCTCTATGAATCTGTAGAAATAAAAGTGCGTGATACCGATCCTGTTACAGCATGCAACATGGTTAACGCAATTATGGTTATATTTAATCAAAAAGTTAAAAAGGTTCAACGTGAAAAATATGCTGAAGCCTATGCATTGAGTCAACAGATGGTGTATCATAAAATCCACGAAATAGATTCATTAAACATTCTTTTGAAAGGAATGCACACACGTAATCAGTTGATAGATTTTGATAAGCAGACTACTGAAATGATCCGAGGCTATCTGCGTACCATTGATGGTGCAAGCAGAACCAGTATCAATACACCCGAAGTACTTCGGCTTAAAAAAGAACTCGAAGCCAATGGAACTGATTTTCTGATTATCGATAATCAATTCAGGCAGGCTATTGAGGAATTAGGGAAACTGAAAGAAGCCGAAGATCTGGCTTTCAGGGATTACAAACGTGATTTCTCTTACATCAACCTGATCACTGCACCATATCCTGCCCAGAAGAACTCTTACCCCATTCGTTGGCTCATTGTTCTCACTGTAATGTTGGTAACAAAGATCACTTCAATGTTAGTTATAATTGCAATTGAGAACCGTAAGAAACTTTCTGCCGCTATCACTTCATTAAAAGAATAATGGATCGAATTCTTCGACAGATCAGGCAACCTCTCGGTTTGTTCTATCTGTCCTCGGCGATTATAATTGCTGTCAATGTTTTACTTATCATTAATCAATTGTATTGGTTGGCATGGATGCTTCCAGTGTTGCTTTTAGTTGCCTTCTTTTTCATCTTTTCACTGGATAATGTACTTTTTTTTATTGTGTTTGCAACTCCATTGGCGCTCAATCTGGAAGATCTGTTTCCGGGTCTAAGTGTCTCTTTTCCAACGGAGCCATTATTAGCAGCCCTTTTACTGGTTTTTATTTTTAAAATTATCATTGGTCAGGTTCCCGATCGAAAGATCTTTTCACATCCTGTTGTAATCGTCGCATTGATTTATCTCCTATGGATGTTGATTACTTCGATCACAAGTCAGTTTCCGATCGTTTCATTCAAATATTTTATAGCCCGTTTGTGGTTTGTTGTGCCATTGTTGTTCATGGGAACTGCTCTTTTTAAAGATTTACGTAAAATTCACCTGTTTTACTTGCTCTATATTGTTGCTTTTTGTATTGTCATCATCAATACCACTTACAATCATGCAGGATATAACTTTTCTGAAAAGGGTGCCAACTGGGCCATGAGTCCATTTTATAATGATCACACTGCCTATGCTGTTATGCTTGCTTTTTTCATCCCTGTACTTGCCGGATTTAGCCTGAGTAAAATTTATTCTCTTAAGCTACGTGTCGTTTCATTCGCAGTTCTGGGACTCTTTGCGATGGCACTTATTTTGTCATATTGCAGGGCAGCGTGGTTCAGTCTAGGTGTTTCGTTTTTAGTGATGTTGCCGATCATATTGAAGATCAGGTTACGTTGGATACTACTGGGTTTAGTCATGGTTATTGGATTCTATTATATTTATCAGCAACAAATCATCGACCGCCTTGAGAAGAACAAGCAGGACTCATCAGCCAACTATACCGAACACATCGAGTCGATGTTGAATGTCTCTTCTGATGCATCCAATCTCGAACGCATCAACCGTTGGAAATGTGCATTAAGATTGTTTAATGAACATCCAAATCTGGGGTGGGGGCCGGGGACCTATCAGTTTGCCTATGGACCCTACCAGTTGAGTCGCGAGAAAACGATTATCAGTACTAACGAAGGAAACAAAGGGAATGCCCATAGCGAATATCTGGGCCCTTTATCTGAGAGTGGGTGGCCGGGGCTTTTGAGTGTTCTGATGCTCTTTTCAGCCATTATATTTACAGGAAACCGTGTTTACCAGAAAGCCGTTAAACCTGAAGTCAGAATACTCAGTCTCAGTACGTTATTGGGTTTCATATCATATTTTGCACACGGGATGATGAATAATTTTCTCGATACCGACAAAGCGTCTGTTCCCTTCTGGGGCTTTGCAGCCATCATCGTAGCCCTTGATCTTTATCACAAGAAGTAACATATTATGTTACTTCTATGTATCTTTGCAGGATGAAAGAAAAGCTGTTCGGTAAAACACTCCCTCAACTAAAAGAGGTTGTAAAGCATCTTGGATTGCAGGGGTTTGTAGCAACACAGATTGCTGACTGGCTCTATAAGAAACAGATCGATTCTATAGAACAAATGACCAATCTGTCTCTAAAGATCCGTTTCCTCCTTACCGAACATTATGAACTTGGATTAGACGAACCCATAAAGGTACAGGCTTCGGTTGACGGGACTAAGAAATACCTTTTCCCCGCCAAAGAAGGTAAATTTATAGAAACTGCCTATATCCCTGATGAAAATCGCGCAACTCTGTGCGTGTCATCACAAATAGGTTGCAAAATGGGTTGTCTCTTTTGTTGGACAGGCAAACAGGGCTTTCAGGGACAGCTCTCTGCCGGCGAAATACTGAACCAGTTTCACAGTCTCCCCGAACGTGAAAACATCACCAACATCGTTTATATGGGTATGGGAGAACCTTTTGACAATCTTCAAAACGTTCTCGACAGCCTTGAAATACTGACATCCGAATGGGGCTATGCTATGAGTTCTAAACGCATCACCGTTTCTTCAATTGGCATTATTCCCGGCATGAAATCTTTTCTGGAGCAGAGCGGTTGCCATCTGGCAATTTCTCTTCACAACCCCTTTGATGAAGAACGCCGTAAAATGATGCCTGTCCAGAATGTATATCCTATCAGCGATGTATTGAATGAGATTCGTTCATTTCCTATCGGTCCTCAGCGGCGCGTTTCATTTGAATACATCATGTTTAAGGGTGTTAATGATACACCGCGCCATATCAAAGAGCTCGCCCGAATCCTAAATGGTATTGAATGCAGGATCAATCTAATCCGGTTCCATCCAATTCCCGGAACCCCTCTTGAAGGTTCCGATTCCGACACCATTGCTTCATTTAATCAGTCCCTCAATCGCAAAGGAATTCTGACTACCACCCGTGCATCCAGAGGTTTGGATATTTATGCCGCATGTGGGATGTTATCCACCAAAGAATTGATTCAACCCAAAGAAGGAAAATAATTCCAGAGACCTAAATATTTACATCCGGGATGGTAAAGTAAAAAGTAGTACCCTCATTTAATTTAGAATCAGCCCAGATGATACCAGTGTGTCGGTGTATAATCCGCTGAACTGTAGCAAGACCAACGCCAGTTCCCGGAAATTCATTCTGATTATGCATGCGTTGAAACACACCAAACAGGTTCTTAGAGTTTTCCATATCAAAACCAACGCCATTATCCTTCACCCAATAAGTAGGCTTATCTTCAATCATCGACATTCCGAATTCAATGCGTGCATAAGGCTGTTTTCCGGTAAACTTATATGAATTATATAGAAGGTTTGTGAGTGCTATATCAAGCATCCGTGCATCCCCAATTGTCACCAATCCTCGTTGAATGATAAATTCAAGCTTGTAGTCTATCGGTTTATCCTGTAATCGGTGAACTATAGTCTCTACAATTGCCGTGAGATCTACCCTTTCTCTTTTCCTTCCAGCCATTGTAACTCTTGAAAGTTTCAAAAGGTCCTCTATCAGATTATTCATACGCAAGGTCTCTGATAAAACCCTTTTCATATATTTAATGCCATCTTCTCCCAGTTTTTCATGAAACTCTTCAACCAAAACCTGACCCCAACCATTGATATTGCGGAGAGGTGCGCGGAGGTCATGCGATACCGAGTAAGTAAATGCTTCCAGTTCTTTGTTGGCGTATTCAAGCTGTTGTGTGCGAAGAGCAACACGTTGCTCCAATTCTGTATTCATTTTGTTGATTGCTTTCTCAGCAGCAACACGTTTTTTCTCAGTTTCAGTAACTTCAAGTGCAAAAGATATATCTGAAGTAACTTGTATCAGAAGATCAATTTCTGTTTGATTAAAGAAATTTGGCTCCGAAACATAAATAGTAAAAGCCCCGATTACTTTGTTGAAAACTGTGATGGGTAATGCTATAGATGAACGGTAATCTCTTTCAAGAGCCATTTCTCGCCAAATAGCCATATTAGAATCATTGGCAATATCATTGCAATAATATATTTCACCTTTCCGGACTGCAGCACCTGTCGGACCATTTCCTTCAGGTCCGTTTTTTGCACTTATTTTCTTAATAGAGTTTAAATAGCCCAATTCAGCACCTGCCCATGTAACCGGTATGACTGAGTCCCCATTTTCATCCAGTAATCCAATCCATGCCATCCTGAATTTACCATGTTCAATTACAATATTGCAGGCTTCAGTGAATATCGTTTCCCGAACCTGATTGCGGACGATCATTTTATTGATCAAGGTGATAACCGTGTACAGGCGATTAACTTTAATTATTTCTTCTTCTGCTTTTTTACGTTCATCAATTTTTCTTAACATCGCTTCCTCTGTTTTCCTGTGTTCCGAAATGTCGAAGGAGATACCTATTACCCCTTTCAACTCCCTTTTTTCATTAAATAGAGGCGTGTGAGTGATATGAATTGGAATATAAGTTCCATCACGTCTTTTTTCATCATATTCTCTTGACCAACTTTGACCATTTTTGCTAGATTTCACGATATCTTTCGAATGGGTCTCTGAAGCATGGTGCAACAATATCTCATGTAATTTGCGACCCAAAACTTCTTCAGCAGACCAACCGTAAAGCACTTCTGCTGCTTTATTCCAATATGTGATAACATCGGCATTATCAACCAGGATAACTGATTGTCCGATTAAATCCAACAAATGTGCCTGAATACTGATCTTCTCTTCTGCAACTTTGTGTTCCCGTCTGATTCCGGCTTCAGCAAGTTCACGATGAAAGACAGGGACTATACGTGCTAAATTGTCTTTCATGATATAATCATGAGCCCCTGATTTCATGATTTCAACGGCTGTTTCTTCACCAATAGTTCCTGAAACAACGATAAATGGGATATCTATCTTTTTTTTATGGAAAAGTTTCAGCGCTTGAAATGCATCAAACTGAGGCAGTGCAAAATCACAAATTACAAAATCCCATTGATGCTGACCAAGTGCTGATTCCATCTGAAGAATAGTTTCAATCACTTCACAGGTGATATTTGTTTCTGCTTTTTTTAGCTGTCTGATAATAAGAGCAGCATCACTCTCATTATCTTCAATTATCAATATGTGTAAGGGGTATTCCATAAATGAATCTTTATTGCAATACTAAAACGATGTCCTTCGATCCTGAAATGATGTAATGATTATATAAATCACCACTATTAACCATTAATACCGAAAAGGGGTCATGGTTTTTAGAAAAACCTTCATGATTGCTTAGCTTCAATATTACCCAAAGGCGGTGGTTCGTTAATTACAAGCCAGTATAATCCAAGATATTTAATGGCTTCAGCAAACTGCAGGAAGTCGACAGGTTTACGGATATATCCGTTTACACCAAGATCGTATCCATTTAAAATATCCTGTTCTTCTTTTGATGAAGTCAGGATGACAACAATCTGACGGCGTGTTAATGGATTGGCCCTAATACGTCTCAAAACCTCCAGTCCGTCAATGATAGGCAATTTAAGATCAAGCAGAATTAATGTCGGCATTATTGTAAGGTCCCTTCCTGCATAAATCCCGGTTCCAAACAAATAATCCAGTGCCTCCTGTCCATCTTCAACGACCTTAATTTCGTTCAAAATGTGTTCTCTATTCAAAGCCCTCTTGGTCAGTTCGATGTCGCTTTGATTATCTTCAACCAGAAGAATTGTTCTTGAAGTCATAATGATAATTATGTAAGTGTAAAATAAAAAGTTGCTCCCTCATTAATTTTTGATTCAGCCCAAATCAGGCCATCATGCCGGTGAATAATCCGTTGTACAGTAGCCAGACCGACACCTGTTCCCGGGAAATCTGATTGTCTGTGCATCCTTTGGAAAGCACCAAAGAGGTTTTTAGAATTCGATATGTCAAAGCCGACTCCGTTATCCCGAACCCAGTATGTTTGTTTGTTGTCAATCATTGACTGACCGAATTCAATCCGTGCAACTGGTTGTCTACCTGTAAATTTAAAGGCATTATCAAACAGGTTTGTGAGTGCAATATCCAACATACGTGGATCCCCAAAAGTAAACATTTCCGGTTGAATAATAAATTCAATGCGTCTTTCTGAAGCAGATTTTAACAATCTTTTTTTGATATCCTGAGCAAGGGACGACAAATCAACATCTGCTTTTTTAATTTCAACTCTGCTTACCCGCGAGAGTTTCAGTAGATCATCTATAAGATGTCCCATACGCTGTGTTTCTTCTCTTACTCGGTCGAGATATTCCAGCCCTTGTTTGTCAAGTTGATCGGCACAGTCTTCCACCAATGCCATGCTCCAGCCGTCAATGCTGCGCAACGGTGCACGTAAGTCGTGCGAAACTGAGTAGGAGAATGCTTCCAGTTCCTTATTTGCAATCTGAAGTTGTGATGTTCTTTCATTAACCCTGTTTTCCAATTCCTCATTCAGTTTTATGATCTCTTTTTCTGCCAGTATACGAACAGTGATATCATCTGACATTATGAAGACGCCTTCTGAAACTGGTTCAACCTGATAATCAAACCATTTTACATTCCCGTCAGCAAATTTCAACTCTTCAACAAAGTGATTTTGCTTGCGTTGCAAAATTGAATCCTGAAATTTATTCAATAACGGCATCAATGATCTGTCGGGATAGACCTGTATCATGGTATTCCCGACGAGTTCTTCCTTTTTCTTGTTTAATTGTTTGGCTGCTGCATCGTTGACATAAAGGAAAGTCCAGTCATGCCCAATAAACATACAGCCTTCCATCAGGTTATCGAGCGTAGTTCTAAATCGTTCTTCTGACTTAGCGAGTTCTGTAGTACGTTCCAGTACACGTATTTCTAAATCTTCTTTGGCTTTTATAAGTTCCGCCTCATCCTTTTTACTTTGGGTGATGTCTTCTTTACTAGCCAGAAAATGGGTTATTATTCCGCTAGAATCCGTAATGGGAGATATCGATGTAGCTTCCCAATACAGCTCACCGTTTTTCTTTCTATTGAGCAACTCACCTTGCCACTCTCTGCCTGCTAAAATGGTTGTCCAGAGTTCTTTATAAACATCATCAGGTGTTTCGCCTGATTTAAATATATCAGGTTTTTTGCCAATCAACTCTTCCGGAGTATAGCCGCTTATATTGCTTACTTTTGGATTTCCATATTCGATAACACCATTAATATCAGTAATTACAATGGAGATGGGGTTTTGTTCTACGGCAAGTGAAAGTTTTCTTAATTTATTTTCTGCTTTCTTGCGTTCAGTTATATCCTCAACCAACGACATTACAGATGCCATTTTACCGGTTTCATCGTTCAGTACGGTATTGTACCAGATGCATTCAATGATATCTCCCGATTTAGTATGATTTCTGTTCGATGAAATTATAACGTTCTCTATACCAGCCGTAAGTCTTTCCATTGTTTGATTCACAATGGGGATATCATCTTCGTAAATGATGTTTAAAGAACCGATAGGATTCCCTAATGTTTCAGTTGCTTTCCATCCAAAGATATGCTCAGCCTCTTTCGACCATTGTGTGACGATAAAATCATTGTTCCATTCGACAACAGCCAGTGGTGAATTTTCAAAATGGAAACTCAGTCGTTGTTCACTTTCCCTTAACTTTTCTTCTACCAGTTTCCTTTCAGCAATATCTACCTCTAATTGTTGATTCAGATCCTTTAAATAGATTGTTTGTTCATCCACCAATTCCTTCAGATGGTGTTGGTTTATGATGAATTCTTCATTGGCTTGTTTTTTCCAAATAAAGTAAATGATCATTGCCGCAATTAAAATAAGCAAAAAAGTAATAATGAAAAGCCAGGCGGCCAATGTGACAATTGGATTAAAAACTTCATCCTCGTCTATTTTTGTAACTACATACCATGGTGAATCGGGTACAGTTTGTACATCTCCTATTACCTTAACTCCCCTGTAGTCAGACCCCACTAAAATTCCTTTCTTTCCATTCAGTGCCTGTACAATGAGCAAATATTTATTTGACATCGGCTTGCGAACACGCAGAGCAGAGTTTTTTTGATGTTGTAAATCACTCAAAAAGCTAACGCTATCACCTTCTAGTCTAATCAAAATGACTTCACTGCTGTGCCCTTGGGTTGGCCATTTCAAAATTTTAGAATAAAGATATTTATTGGGATCTATGCGTAAAAAGGCCACACCTGAAAATCCTTCCTTTTTTGCGGGATTTAAATAAAGAGGGACTACCAGATCCATGTAAATATTCTTTTCATTATATCTGAACAGATCTGAAAAAACTATATTCTTATTCAATCCGGCTTGTTCAATGTATTGTTTACCGGCATTTGTCAGCGGTTCTGAAGGATTGGTATTGATAATGTATTTTCCGGAAGGATCTACTAGCGATACCATTGTAAATTCATAATCTTTGAATAATGAATTTATCCAGATGTTGATTGTCTTAAAATTTGCAGTACGATTAACGCCATGATTATATTCGCTGATATGATTGATAATTGCCTCATTATTAAAGATAATACGGGCATTATCCATTTGTTCTCTGCGCCAGTTCACAATCTGTTCTACTTTGAGTTTGCTGATAGCAGCAAGCTCATCGTGTTTTTCTATTGTAATATTTTTTTTCTGATAACGATATAATAAATTACCCCCTATGCTGAGAACCAAAGTAAGCATTATGAAAATTAGTATAAGGTAATTGGCCGACTTTTTTGTATTTGAGTGCGTCATTAATTTTTACTCCTGTAATTTTAAACCACATTAAATCTGAAGACATCACTTTATTGATAATACAATGCTTACAAAAATGATCAATTTATCTGTATTCCACTATGAACTGATTTTAGTTTATAAAAATAGTATAGATTAGAGTAAAAACTATAATTTTAATTGATTATTTATGTTAAAAATGATCTTTAATAAAATGGAGCAATCATGAAATTTGTCTCAATATTAATATACCTGCTTTTTGAAAAGATATTTATAATTGTTTGATTAAAAATTCCTTACCAATAGTGGACAATAACTCCTGACGCGAAAAGGGCTTAGGCAGGTAATCGGTAAAGCCTGAATTATTTATCAATTGAATTTCATCATAAAGCGTATAACCTGTTGTTGCAATAATAGGGACATCTTTATTGTTAATCATCCCGCGAATTATCTTTGTTGCTTCAAATCCATCCATTCCAATACCCAAGTTGATATCCATCAGGATTGCAGAATAACTGTTCTGTTTTGCCAGTTCAATTGCTGTTTCACCATCATAAGCAATATCAACCGAGGCTATTCCTTCCAGATAAAAGCTGGTCAGTTCAGCATTGATCTTATCGTCTTCAACCAGTAACAGCTTTAAATCCTCAGGTGAAATTTCTTCCAACTTCATATTTTTTTCTACAGAAACAATAGGAAAATCAGTAACTTTCAGCTTTGGAGATAGTGATGTGGCCGGAAATATCAAAGTGAAAGTACTGCCAACACCCGGTTCACTTTCCAGAATGATTTCACCATCCATCAGATCCATTATCTTTTGAACAAGGGAAAGCCCTAAACCTGCACCCTGAAAACTGCGATCTCTTCCCTCGCTTTCCTGTCGAAAATCATTGAAGATAATTTTTTGTTTTTCCTTAGAGATGCCTATACCGGTGTCTTTTATGATTATAGCGGGTTTCAATATTTTGTCTACCTTGATATAAGTTGTGCTGACTTCCACCCATCCCTTCAAAGTGAATTTTATTGCGTTATTGACGAGGTGGTTAATAATGTTTTGTAATCCGGCTGTATCTACTTTTGCAATGACGGCATTATCTACGTTGCTTAAAAGTGTAATTCTTTTATCGGCAGCCATTTTAGTGTGTGTAGGCAGAAAATCTCCTACGACGAGCGAAAGATCAACCAGGCGTAAATGGATTGGGTATTTCCCGCTCGAAAGCTGCGCCAAATCCATTATAGATTTTACAGTATTCAACAACCTGCGACCAGAATGGACAATGTTTTCTGCCATAATCCTTGTTTCCGGTTTTTCGATATTATCAAGCAATAAATCAGCAAATCCAAGAATACCATTCATTGGTGTTCTCAGTTCATGATTGATATTATCGAGCAGTGATGATTTCAACTTCTCGCTCTCCTCGATCAGTTGTTTAGAAATCAATAAATCATCCTGTGCCCTGTGCAGTTGTGAAATATCATTCATTGAGCCGATTGCACGATATGCTTTTCCAGAAGAATCGCGCAAAACACAACAACTGCCGGCAATCCAGGTATATCCTCCATCGCCATTGGCAAAACGGAATTCACTTTTCCATATATCTTCCTTCGATTTCAGGAATGCATTAAATTCGGCTAATATTTTCTTTTTCTCATCGGGATGGAGTCTTTGCGACCACCAGTCAAATGTATTATCTATCTGATGTGGTAAATAACCGAATTGGATTTGCCCACCTGTATTCCAATGAACAATTCCGGTTATGGTGTCCATGTCCCAAACCATTTCGCCGGATGCCTTTACCACATAACGCAACCGTTTTTCGCTTTCGAAAATCGCATTATTGAGTTCGATGAGTTGTTTTTTTGCATCGGTTTCGTTCAAAACCCTGCGCAAGGCGTAACCCAGTTTTTCAATGTGGTTTTTATTTACAAAATCGGAGGCACCATACCGCATGGCAAGAATAGCTTTTTCCTCACCAAGCGTTCCGGAGACAAAAATAAAGGGAAGATCAGGGAAAATAGTTTTTGAATACTGAAGGGCATCTATGCCATTATAGTCCGGTAAGTTGTGATCGGCCAGGATAACATCAAAACTGTAAGAATTCAACATTTCTTCAAATTCTTTCCTATTTGTAGCCACCATGATCTCGACTGAAAAATATTCTTTTTTCAACTCAACAGCAAGAAGGGTTGCGTCATATGCATCGTCTTCCAGATTCAAAATTTTTATAGGTTTGTCCATGTAGTTATCCCTTTAAAAAGCCAAGTTAGTAATAAAGTAAACAATAATGGTAAAAGTTTAAATTATTCAACGGAACATTAAACACACAGCCCCCTAAAGGGTTCAAACCCGACTAAAATATATTTATGCTAATTTTGAAGTAGTGCAGATTACAAATCTGCACCAGCAAATCTAAAGTCATTCAGGAAAAATAGAAAAAAATAGTGATGTAATCCTGATTATTTCAATTTCGAAAGCAATTCCGGTAACTGGCGCAATGCAGCAAGTTCTCTCCATGCACGTCGTGCTTCAACAGCCGGGGCGCCATAATATGTCTTGCCACCACCTTCAATGCTTTTGTCAACACCAGAGTGAGCTAATACAATAGCCCCTTTACCAATCACAATATCTTTATTGATAGAAACCCGGCCCCACAAAATTACGTCATCTTCGATGCGCGTAACACCTGCTATAGCGCAATGTGCTCCAATCAGACAATGACGGCCGATATATGTATCGTGCCCAACCTGAATATGGTTATCTGTTTTTGTTCCAAAACTGATTACTGTATCACCTGAAACTCCCTTATCGATCGTGCACAATGCACCGATCTCTACGTTGTCTTCGATCACCACCTTGCCACACGATTCCATCTTGCGGTATCCCTCTGGCTTCCGCTGAAAATAATAAGCGTCGGCGCCGATTACCGTACCCGATTGAATGATAACATTGTTACCAATTACAGTATGATCATAAATACTGACATTTGCATGAATGATGCAATTTGTGCCGATTTTCACACGGTTACCAATGAAGGCACCCGGTTGAATCACAGTTCCCTCACCGATTTCAGCTGTTGGGCTGATCATGCTGTGAGCAGGTTCGAAAGGACGAAACCTTTTGACCAATGACACATACGCAGCAAAAGGGTCATCATGGAAAAGCAAAGCCTTGCCTTCTGGACAATCTACTTTCTTGTTGATAATTATCGTTGTAGCTTTCGAAGTAAGCGCCTTGGTGTAATATTTTGGATGATCCACAAATGTAAGATCACCCGCTTCGACCATGTGTATTTCATTCAAACCGGTAATCAGGAAATCCGGATCACCTTCAAATTCTGCATGAATAAATCCTGCGATCTGTTTAAGACTGAATGCTGGGTTGAGTTCCATGGTGTAGTGGTGTTAGAGGTTATTTTACGCGTTCTGAATATTCTCCGGTACGGGTATCGATTTTGATCTTTTCTCCTGTTCCAACAAAAAGAGGGACATAAACAGTGGCTCCCGATTCAACAGTTGCAGGTTTCAATGTGCGTGTCGCAGTGTCACCTTTCATCCCTGTTTCGGAATAAGTGATTTCCATCACTACAAATGGAGGAAGCTCGCATGAAAGTGGAGTTTCGGTATCTGCATGAAACATGATCTCACAAACCTGACCCTCTTTCAAAAACTGGGGCGCATTGATAATGGCTGCCTCGATAAACACCTGTTCGAATGTTTCTGCATTCATGAAATTATACCCACCGTTTTCGGCATAGAGATATTGATATTGACGACGTTCAACACGTGCGATTTCAATCTTTGCGCCGGCAGGGAAAGTGTTTTCCAGCGTACGTCCACTCTTTAAACTTTTCATTTTAGTACGGACAAAGGCATTGCCCTTACCGGGTTTCACGTGTTGGAATTCGACAATGATGAATAAATCGTTATTAAATTCAATGCATAATCCGTTTCTAATTTCAGATGTTGTTGCCATAAAATATTGATGATTAATACTTAAGTTTCGGGTTGTTTGATCGTGCAAAAGTAGGAAAAAAAGAGACACGGCTCAGGCGAGAATCGAAGAAGTTATGTTAAAACAGTAGAACGCAAAATATTTCACTTCCTTATTCGATACAGTTTTGATGATAAAAAAGCCATTTTTCGACACTGATGCAAACGACCAGGGGTTATTGGTCTTAATCTTGTAGAGGATTGGTATCAAATTGGTATTTGTTTCGATTGCTATAGACCAATTAAACACCAATTAAATACGGCTTAGCTACCAATCCTCTACCAATTACCCCTGGTCGTTTTCATCAGTGTCTCATTATTGTCAATTCAGAGTCAAAAAATCATCGAAACATATCCCTTTAAAACTGTGGACACGATTATATTTTAGCTCTTGAAAAAATTGCTGAATTACTGACAGATCTTTTGATTAAGTAAAGAAATCAGAGCTTGTAATCACCGACATTGAGGATTTGCTTACAGAAATCATGTTCGGCATTCTGGTGATTGGAACAAACTATTATGATGCGTTGATCGGTATAATCTGCCAGCAGATTCCGGTACCAGTCTACACCCTGAACATCAAGATTTACGGTAGGTTCATCTAAAAAGGTAAGCGGTACACTGGTCATGATCGCCAGCAATAACTTAACCCGCTGTTTCATCCCTGAAGAAAACTGAGCAATGATCTTATTGGCCTGTTTTTCCATTCCAAGTCTGCTGATGAGAACAGGAGTGGAATGGTTATTAACTATGGGTTTGAACTTGCGGTGAAAGTTGAGCATCTCTGTCAGTGTAAATTCCTCAAGCAGATCGAGATAAGGGGCCGCATAGCTCAGATGTTTGTAATAGTTGTTGTCATCGACGATGACACCTTCGATTTCCAGTTTAACTTTACCTTCGGATGGAATCATGAACCCACTCATGACACGGGCTATTGTTGACTTGCCCGAGCCATTGGCTCCAAGAATGGCAAGGCTGTCTCCATGATTCAACCCGAGATCGAGGGATCTGAAAATCCATTCCCTGTTAAATCGTTTGCCTGTATTTTGAAGGGTTAATTTTATCATTTCAATTCCACGTTTTTCATTGAGAGTTGAATTCGTTTACGGATTTTATCGACTTCAAGAACCCTGACCGTTACTTTTTGATTCAACTGAACTACTTCGTTAGGGTCTTTGATAAAGCGGTCGGTCATCTGACTGATGTGGATCAGTCCATCCTGATGAACTCCGATATCTACAAAGGCTCCGAAGGCAGTGATGTTTGTTACGATTCCGGGTAAAATCATTCCGGGAATCACATCATCAATCTTCATTACATTCTTGTCGAACTCAAAGATATCGAATTTCTTGCGAGGATCACGACCCGGCTTTGCCAGTTCTTGCATGATGTCGGTCAGTGTCGGTAGTCCGATAGTGTCTGTAACAAATTCTTCAAGCTTTAGTTTCTTGCGCAGTTCTTCATTATTCATCAGGTCATTGATAGTGCATTTCAGATTCTTTGCCATCTTCTCGACTACATGATAGCTCTCGGGGTGGACTGAGCTACAATCGAGTGGATTAGCAGCATCACGGATCCGAAGGAATCCGGCAGCCTGTTCAAACGCCTTGTCTCCAAAACGGGCAACTTTCATTAACTCTTTCCTGGTTTTGAATTTGCCATTCTTTACCCGGTAATCGATGATGTTTTTGGCAAGGGTTGGTCCCAATCCCGAAACATGTGTCAGCAATTCTTTGCTGGCCATATTGACTTCGACACCTACTGCATTGACACAACTGATGACCGTATCTTCGAGGCTCTTTTTCAAGAGTCCCTGATTGACATCGTGCTGGTATTGTCCGACACCTATTGATTTGGGATCGATCTTAACCAGTTCGGCAAGAGGGTCCATCAGACGGCGACCAATAGATACTGCTCCACGAACAGTGATATCGTAATCCGGAAACTCTTCGCGTGCAACTGCAGATGCTGAATAGACAGATGCACCACTTTCGTTGACCATCACGGCCAGGATGTCACGGTCGAATGGGATCTTACGGATGAAATATTCTGTCTCGCGGCCTGCTGTGCCGTTACCGATGGCGATGGCATCGATCTTATAGGCTTTGACCAGATTGATGATCTTGGCTATGGATTGTTTGATTTCGTTTTGAGGAGGGTGAGGATAGATGGTTTCGTTGTGCAAAAGGTTTCCCTGTCTGTCGAGACATACTACTTTACATCCTGTTCTGAATCCGGGATCGAGAGCCAGTACATTCTTTTCGCCCATGGGAGGTGAAAGTAATAACTGCCTCATGTTTTCTGCAAAGACACGGATAGCTTCGATATCAGCACGTTCCTTGGCTGTCTGTAGCGTCTCAGTCTCCATTGAGGGTTGCAATAGTCGCTTGTAGCTGTCTTCGAGTGCCATCTGTACCTGTGCAGATGCTGCTGAATTTCCTTTAATAAAGATGCGTTCAAGCTGAGCCTGTGCGCGTTCTGCTTCGGGTTCTACTTTGATTTTGAGGAATCCTTCCTCGTGACCCCTTAGCATGGCAAGGACACGATGTGAAGGGGCTTTGGCCAGAGGTTCGCTGAAATCGAACCATGTTTCATATTTCTGTCCATCTTCAGTCTTTCCTTTGGCAACTTTAGATGAAATGATGGCTTCGCGTTCAAATAGTTGACGGATACATGAACGGGCAATATCGTTTTCGCTGATCCATTCTGCAATGATATCTCTGGCTCCACTAAGCGCTTCTTCAATATTGGCAACCTCTTTTTCCTGAGAAACAAAGGATTTGGCTTTAAAGGTAATGTCTCCTGGTTGTTGGTTTAAAATAAATCTGGCAAGTGGCTCAAGTCCTTTAGCCTTGGCTACTGTGGCTTTGGTCTTTCGTTTTGGTTTGAAGGGAAGATAGAGGTCTTCGAGTAAACTCATCACAGCTGCATTGAGGATCTTCTGCTCCAACTCCGGAGTCATGAGTCCCTGTTCATTGATAGAATCGAGAATAGCCTGACGGCGTTTGTCGAGTTCACGCAATTGTACAACGCGGTCACGGATGGCAGCAATGACTACTTCGTCGAGACTGCCGGTCATCTCTTTGCGGTAACGGGCTAAAAAAGGGATAGTAGCACCTTCATCGATAAGCGAAATAACGTTATCGACCTGCCAGGTCTGAATAACTAATTCAGCCGATATCTTTTGATTATGAGTCATAGTATAGCGTTGGATTATTCCCAGCCTGAAGCAAGAACATCGATCAGATGGATGGTCTGGATGGCCAGGTTTTGTTTTTTTATGTATCCATCCTGGTGCATAAGGCAGGAAGCATCGGTCGAAACAATATATTGTGCACCTGTTGCCAGTGCATTTTGTACTTTCTGATCTGCCATTGAAGTAGAAATATTCTCGTGTTTCATAGAGAATGAAGTCTCGGCACCACAACAGCTTTTGTTTTCTTTCATCTCGACCAGTGTAAGCCCGCGTACGAAGCTTAATAATGTCCTGGGCTCAGTAGTGAGGCCGTACTCGCGAAGTGCAGCACATGAATCGTGATAAGTGATGGTATGAGGAAATGTAGCTCCGAGGTCCTTAATCTTTAAAACATTGA
>Ga0209538_1000267_pt1 | contig 31833 bp, 42 predicted proteins | sample BarGraNGADG00211_2_FD_184492 | JGI IMG/M metagenome (GOLD analysis project Ga0209538, IMG submission 184492) | Arctic peat soil microbial communities from Barrow, Alaska - Barrow Graham LP Ref core NGADG0004-211 (SPAdes) (version 2) | ecosystem: Environmental > Terrestrial > Soil > Wetlands >... | reverse complement strand
GAGGTTTGGAACTTCCATACATTGGGTTTACGAAGAATATCAAAATTCCTATTCTTAAAAATGATATTAGACTTCATATAGAAGAAACTCACCCTGCAATGAAGGGTCAACCTTATTATAGAATTGTATCATTAGTGTGTCAATTAAGAGAACTTAATATTATGAGAGAAGTTTGGAGAAGATTGAAAAGATGTGACATTATATTCATTCCATTGCAGTCATCAGTAGTAGTTTCAAGACCTCATATAGAAGTTGTTTCGTATATATTTGCAGATGTTTTGAGACATCACATTGATAAAAGATTAAAAACAGTTGTCAGTAAAAAGTTTGTAGATGATAAAAATAGTACTACATTTGGAATGTATTAATAATTAAAACTTAAAATTATGAACAATCCCGATGCGAAAAAGTATCTTCTTGAACTCATCGACAAATGGTTTGATGCAGGGAATGAAAAGTTAGGTAATCTGGCTGAATGGGGTAAAAGATGGAATAAAGATGATAGTGAAAAAAAAGAAACTGAGAAAAAACAGGTTAAGATTAACAAACTCACTTCTGCTATCGAAATGTTAGAAGCAGATGGTGATGATGTATCTGTTCTGGTTAAAAAGAAAAATAGTTTACAGACAGAAGTGACTAAGTTTGAAAAACTCTATGGAAAGGTCACAAAGGTGAAAGGTGTTAAAGGTGGAAATCCTGACTATAAGATGAGACTTCTATTCAATAAAGTAAAGAAAGATACTAAGTTTATGGAGGGACTTTTGAAAGATAATCCAGGTGCAAATGTAACTGCTATTGAATTAGTGATAAGTAATAACAGTGCAAAGTTGAAAGAGTTAGAATTGATAAATGGGAAATATACACCTAAAACACCTAAAAAGAAGTAGTATGATAGATATTGATGTTGATTACAAAAAACTACTTTCTGAATGTAATGATTCAGAAAAGTTGGTTGAAATTTATTATCTCTATCTTATCACTACAGGTATAACTGTTCACGAAAGTTTGGCGCTTGATGAGACTATCTTCAACTTTAAGAAACTATATGAAGAAAATTGTAAGACAAAAATTAAACTTCCCACTATTGAACTGTATGACATTTATAGACAAGTATTTGTTATGTTATATAAACATAGAGATCAACTTGATGATACTGATTGGGAAGATGATTATAGTGAAGAATACCTTAAAATTGATATTGGATTGAAAGAATAATAAATCTTTTCATATCTTAGAAAAAGGAAATTAGGAATAGTTTCCTTTTTTATTGATTGGTAATGAAACAGTTAAGCATTATTTTAATATGTCACCTTCTTTAACGGATGACAAATTGAATTAATTGTATTATATTTGTAATCAAATAAATAACCATTTTTATGAAACCAATCGTAATTTATTCCAGGGTATCGACAACAAACCAAAACTTTGAGTCACAAATAGAAGACTTAAAACGTTGGTGTAAAGGTAATGACTTTATTGTAAAAATGTCATTTGGTGAAAAAGTATCAGGATTCAATCCAGATGTTGAAAGAATCGAATATGATAAGATGAAAGACTTCGTCCTTTCAAACAACATTAAGAACATTGTAATTTGGGAAATCTCAAGGTTGTCAAGAAGTATAGACAGAACACTTACTGAAGTCAAATTCTTTACTTCTAAGGGTGTTAACATTCATTTTAAGAAAGAAGGATTTAATACTATATCAGACAATGCTACTGATAAAATTTTACTCGCACTTTTAAGTAGTATGGCCGATTTTGAAAGAGACACAATTATAGGAAGATTAGGCAGAGGTAGACTTTCGGCAATACTTAAAGGAAAGATGATGCACAGTGTACCTCCTTACGGTTACATCAAAGATGAGCAGGGAATGTGGTCAATAAATAAAGTTGAGGCGAAAGTCATTATGACAATGTTTGAAATGGCTGCAAAAGGGGATACGTTATACAAGATATGTCAACACTTAAATTCCCTTAACATTCCTACAAGACAAACAATTCAGGGTAAGAAATCTACACTTTATGATGGAACTGAAGTTGAAGGTAAATGGAATCCCACAACAATAAGAAGAGACCTTATGAAGACTATTTACAAAGGAATTAAAACCTTTCAGGAACATACAATTTCAATTCCAATTATTATATCACCTGATTTATGGGATAAAGTTCAAAAACGATTTACTGACAATATAGGACACATTAACAAAAACAAACATCCTTATTTATTCAAAGGTATGATTAGATGTGGAAGATGTAATAGAGTCCTTTCAACACAAACAAGAGTAAATGACATAGGTTATTATCTCTGTAGTAAAATAAATGATGTAACTCATAAATGTGAAAATCAAGGTTACATAAACACGCATATGATTGATGACAATTTATATTCAAATTTATTCAATCATCAATATATTAAGGAGATTCTATCTCGTGATTCGTTAGATGCTCTTTCGTTAAAAGAAAAATCCGGCCAAATAGAATACTTTAACAGTGAAATTAATTCATTAGAAGGAACGACAAATAGATACAAGAACCTATACGCTACAGGATATTTGGTCTTTGAAGAAATGGTTAAAGAGGTTGGAAAGGTCACAAATCAAATTACGGACTATAAAAACAGGATTGAGATACTTAACAATGATATTCAAGTAATTTCTAAAACTGATATTGATGATATAATACTCACATATAAAAACGCTACAGATTACAATGTTAAACGAGAATTTCTAACTAAGTATATCAATAACATTACACTTTGGAATGTTGACCTCGCAAACGTCAATTGGAGAGTCCCATTGCAAAAGAATGAAAAGATGATTTACATAGAAATGAAAGCTTTTAATTACAACATTCCAATTAAGATTCTGTTAACTCCATATAGTAAAAATGTAATTGTCACTAAGACTTTAGAATTTCTTAAGGACTACAATATGGTAGTCGATACATCTAAGAAACTTAGTGTTTAGTTACATATAATCCTATTAAACAATGAAAGGAGAGTCCGAATGGCTCTCCTTTTCTATAAAAACTCTTTGAACTATGAAAACAAAGAGAAAAAAAGTATTACTAATGTTCTTAGTATATATTCACGCAAATACCTTACACTAACTAGCATTTGACACAATTTCGTTCATTTATATATAAAACAAAAATATATCAATGAAACGAAAAGTAATAATCCCTTTAGAAAATGATGGCAGTTTTTCAGATACCCTTCAGGCATTTGATAACGCAATGGTCGTAATAGAAGACTTTCTTATAGACTCATCTGTAAACAAAAATAAGCCCTATAGTATAGAAGACTTAATGTTTCCTAATATCGAATATAGGGATGAACTAAACTCAATATTTATGAGTGATTACACAAAACCTAATCAATTACGAGAAGAATGAAAGATATTTAGCAGATAAGCTATTTCAACACATTCCGACAATAGAGAACGTCGAATACACATCAGGACATATTTGTTACGATGCGATAATAACTCTAAAAAACCAAACTAAAATAATAAGTGAATTCAAAGTAAGAAGCTTTGAAGCAAACAAATATCCAGACTATATTTTACAGGTAGATAAATTAGTTAACCTAACAAAAAGAAAGAAACAGAACAATTATGATATGATTTATTATATCAACTTTTTTCAAGGTAAAGACAAAACAAACATAGAATTTATCATTTTCAATCTATCTGGAAGAAAAGAACAATGGCAACAAAATAAACCAATCATTAAAAAGATGTGGATGAATGCAGAAACTCATAAATCAACAACTTTCAAAGTAGAAAAGCAGGTCATACTTCTTCAATACGATGAAAAAATAGATATGAGAGGAAACTTTATCCTAAACTAAAAATATAATACTAAACCTATGAGAAAACTATTAGTAACAATCACAATCATTTTATGTATCAGTTTATCTGGATGTCATAATAAAAAGTCTACAAACGACACTATGAAGACAACCAATGAATTGAGCATAGGATTAAAAGCACAATTAGAAGAAGTAAATAAAATAACTCAAAACAATATGAAAACCAGAGAACAATTGCTTGCAGAATTTGCAAAATTAAATGCAGATGTAAAGGTAGCAATGGAAGCAGAACTAGCTCAAGCAAAAAAAGATAGACAGATAATGAATGAAGACAGCAATGTAAATTAAATAAAATAAGAACTTAAAACTATGGGAGCAATAAGAAAAATAAGAAATTTCGGTGATTTACTATATCATATGACCTGTCAACTTCCTAAATACAATGAAAGTATTCAAGTAGTTAAAGTATCTGATACTGAAACTGTCATTATATGGGAAGATCAAATACACGAAAGTATAATAAATCCTAACAGTTTATTTAAACAATACAGAAAGTTAGCGATAGAAAACGGAACTTTTGGTTATGATTTGGCTGTATTTAAGAAAAAAACACTTGATGATGGGATACGTAAAAAATGTGGTAGAAAGTTGGGAAGTAAAGACACCAAACCTCGTATACAACGTGAAATGACACCTGAACATAAAGAATTACTTCATAAAAGGTCATTAAAATATTATGCTTCACTTATAGAATTAGCTAAACCTGATAAGGAATTACTTAGATGAGAACTAACTACATTGATTTGAAGACCCGCATTGGACGTAACAAGTTCTATCAAAGTCCAACTTGGAGAGCATTGAGGAGTCTTATTTTAGTAAGAGATGTTTATTGTATTGAGTGTCTTAAATCGGGAATACACGTAATAGCGACAGAAGTTGACCACATTAAAGATATAGAGGATAGTCCAGAATTGTTTATGAGTATGGGAAACTTACAGGGATTGTGTAAACCACATCATAGTTCAAAGACTTTTCATACAAGGCCGAGCTTTCAAAAACAAGTGTTTACAACAAAGAACTTGAAATGGCGGGATGTCAGCATACACTAACTAATCAAATGTCGATTTTTGAAATTAGATATATAATCTATAGTCGACAAACTACAAAAAAGATATTAACATCAATAGAATCCCTTGTGAACCTTAGTTTGTCGACTAATCACAAGGGATTCTTGTTTAAAATAAATGAAGTGTAATGAATCACCAAAAAGTATATGACGACATCATAGAAAAAGCAAAATCTGAGAATAGGGTTAAAAATAAAAAATCATATTACGAGAATCATCATATATTACCTAAATGCTTAAAAGGAGGGAACGAATCAGAGAATTTAGTTTTGTTAACTTCTCGAGAACATTATGTTTGTCATAAATTACTAACTTACATATACAAAGGAAATAGAAGCATTATATATGCCTTTCATTTAATGACGTATAATAGAAATCGAAAAGTATCATCTCGTGATTATGAATATGCTAAAAAATTACGAAATGAGACTCCAATGTCTAAAGAACAAATATTAAAAATAAGTGAATCGTGTAAGGGATTAACATCGGGGAATAAAGGAAAAATTGGACAGATATCTTGGAATAAAGGCGTTCCGTGTTCGGAAGAACGTAAACAACATTTAAGACATCCGTATAAGAAACGTTCTAAAATATGTGCATAGACGGAGCTTTTGAAGGAAAATATCAATGAATATATAAAACAAACAACAACTAAAAAAATATAATACTATGAAAACAACATTAACTATAACTGAGTATTCCCTTACTAAAGAAGTTTGGGGCTTAAAGAAATATCAACGAATTCCACAAAACGTATATGAATGGTTAATACGTCAAAGAAAATAATTGTTTCATTCTTCATTGATTCCTGAGTGCTTGGTTGTTCGAACACTCAGGATTTTTTTACACTAAGCCACTACAACTCAATATTTGAACTTTAATATATAATAAAAGAACTACTACTCAAAATCAAAAGATATTTAAGAACGTTTAATTGTTTCGTAAAGACCTTAGAACCATAAGAGAGTAGTAGCTCGGTTCTAAGGTCTTTTTTATTAAAATAACTACTACAATGGAAATAGAATTCAAAAACAAAACAACTTATATCAGATGTCCTAAAGATGCTGAATTTACGTTTGTTCGTACATCAACTAATGCTATGAAAAACTTAACTCCTAATGGATTGAATATATGGATTTGGTTAGCATCTCACGATGACAGTTGGATTATAAATAGAAGTGTAACACAAAAAGAATGTAAGCTTTCTGTAAGAGATTTTAAGAAAGGTTGGGAAGAATTACAAACTAAATTCTATCTACTTAAAGAGAACTTACGAAGAGGTGTAAATTGGATATTCGTGGAAGACCCTTCATATAATGTAAACAGAGTAACAAGCGCAAGCATTTCCACACGTGTAATTGACAACGGTGTAATTGACAACGGTGTACCTCTACCTACTACAGAAGAAAATACTATAGAAGAACCCACTTTAGTGCTAGAGTCTAGACTACTAGAGGTGCAAGAAAATACTATACTTTCTCATAGTGATATCGTGTCTTCTGACACGATATCCAATGCAGACCGAAGTCCTGATAATGTTTCATATAATGTATTAAGTCAGGATATAGACTTTGATATAGAAACTAATGTAGACTTTGGTGATGACTTTGGACCTGAACTTAAATAAAAATTGATATGGATAAAAAATATTGGAATATCGTTAAACTAAAAGTTTTAGAAAGGGATAAACATATATGTCAAGTTTGTTGTATGTATGGTAACATTACACATCATAAAACATATTTAAATCAAGGAAACGAATTAGAGCATTTAGAAGATTTAATATGTGTTTGTGCTAAATGTCATTTCAAAATACATTATATTCATTCGACATTATCACTTAATGAGATAGAAACATTATATCATAAATCAGATATATTAACATTAAAACAAAAATGTTATCAATTAACACCTAAAGAAATAGAAGATATTAAGATAATGAAGAGAGAAAAGAAACGATATAGAACTTTAACCCAACTTTAACAACACAACTTTTCACGATTCAATGATATTGATTATATTAAACTAAAAATAAATTAAAACTATGAAAAAATTAATCAGAATTCTAATTGCCTTAATCTTTGTATTAAGCTTAAGTTACTGTACTAACCCAATAGACGAAACCCCTTATTGTTGGACGTGCATCTGTAATTTACAAGTAAATGGTGAAAATAGTGTTGACACAAGAGAACTATGTGATAAAACAAAAAAACAAATTAAAGAAATTGAAGATGAATGGACAGGTAAAACAACAAATTCTTGGGGTTATATTGTAAGCAGCGCTAAATGTAATATCAAACAATGACACCCCGCATAAACTATCATTACTCCATTCTTTTCAAGGAAGTTCAGGCATTCTCTTTCTTACGTTATGGTGTAGACGAAACCTGTTACAAAGATAGAATTCTACCACAAATACCAAGAATAATAGACACTCTAAAAAAGTTCGGTGAGTCCAGGCAGGCAGCAATATCAGTTAACAACAACATAAACAACTCCTGTATGATGGGACTAGGTTTTCAGATTGTAAAGAATAAGTTGATTGTTTGTGTTACAATGCGAAGCCAATGCTCTGTAAATGGTAGACCTTCGGATACTGTAATGATTCAATATGTATCAACTCTTGTAATGAAAGCATTAGGATTGGAACGATATAAAGTATACGTTACTGTATGGAATTACCATAACAATATTGAACTTACAAAAGAGAATGATAGTAATGAAGAAGTACAACGGAATATAAAGTTATTGAAAGACTAACCAATATTATTATTCTTTATAAACTCTTTAAGATTGAAAGGCGCCCATACGTGGCGCTTTTTGTGTTGTGTTATATGTTGTGTTATAGATGAGTGACAAGATTTGCAAAGTGATAGAAGTCCGTCATAGTTGAGTGCGTTCTCAAACGTAGATAAGTTTGCAATATCTGTGATGTGATGCACCTCAGTTGCAGGCACTAACTTATCTTTCTTAAAACATTCTTCACATAAAGGTTGTGATTGAATCTTATAGTTGCGTAACGTTCTCCATTCATTGGAATTATAGAATGCTTGTCTGCCATCTCTCGTCTTCAGATTGAGGTCTCTCATATACAAAGAATATTTTCTTTATATATCCTATATCCGTTAAAACTTAGATGATCGTGAATATATAATCTATAGACACCAATCTAAAAGAAGATATTTATTAATGCAACATCCCTTAAGTCAATAGATTGGTGTCTAACTTAAGGGATGTTTTGTTTGAAATAATGATTAATAATGAACTATCAAACCCAATATGATAAGATTGTTAGTAATGCTAAACAATGTAATAGAGTTAAACATAAAGGATTATACTATGAACTACACCATATAATACCTAAGTGTGTAGGAGGAAGTGAAGAGATAGAGAACAAAGTATTGCTTACCGCAAAAGAACATTTTGTTTGTCACAAATTACTATGCAAAATATATCCAAATGAAAGAGGAATATACTATGCATACTGGATGATGTGTACCAGTAGTAATAAGAATAAGAATCATAAAAGAGATTATAAAGTAAGCGCAAGAGATTACGCTTGGTTAAGAGAGAATAGACCTGCTCATTGGACTACAGGTAAGAAGGGCGAATGCCCACAACTTGGACACAATGGAAAGGACAATGGAATGTTTGGTGTTAAGAGAAGTAGAGAATTAATAGAGAAGATGGTAAGATGTAGGATAGAAGCGAATAAGAAGAGAGTATTCAATAAACAGATTGATAACATAATACATCCAAACGTAAAGATTAAGAAGATGAAGAGTGATGAAGATAGAGACGACATAAGACTACAACGTATAGAAGATAGAAGATTAGTGAAAGAATGTAAGAAGGTAAAAAGAGATGAGGAGAATAGAAAGAAGAAAGAGAGTATGCCTAAATATACGATGAATGAGAAAGATTATAATGAATATGTAAGAATGAGAACGATAGAAGGGATGAATAAACCCGAAGTACGACAAAAGATTAGTGAAAGAACGAAAGAATCATTACAAATACGTAAAAATAGGTTGGCTTATATCTCGATATAAACGAAATCACTTTCCTTGAATCACCATTATATTTTCGTTCACCATACAGCATTTTGGGTCATTTATCCCTGAACTTCATAGAGTGTAACCCTGTATACACTTGAGACTATCCCTTAATCCTTTCATTTTTTTGATGAATATATACTCCAAATACCATTAAAATAACCATCAAAATGACATTAAGAGATAAACTGATAGAAGCATTAGGCACTGACTACACGACTTCAGATGATTTAGCAATCGAACGAATAGAAACTTATTACGAGATATTTAAACAAACTCAGAAGGATGTTAAGGCCGAGGGTTATAGACGAAGAACTACTCCACCCCCTCTTCCAGGAATTAGACCTGAAGGCAATGAAAGATATTTCCTTAATCTAGCATTTACTGTTATGAATGATTGTTCAAAACAAATACGTGCCGACCTTGAGTTGTTAGGACTTTCTAAAAAGGGCAAACGCCTAGAGATTACTTCTAAAATAGATACTGGTTTGTCACTACTTGAACAAATGAATCAAATTAAAGATGAATAACGAAGCACAAGAGATTTCTAAATATGTTAATGATTGTTGGGACACAGTTTATGAGTATAGAGACGGTATAGAGAACGGTTCAATCATAGTTAATGATGAAATGAAATCCGTTATACGGTGGTTCATTGATACTCCTGAATTTGAGATTAAGACTAAAAAAGTAGACCGTATATTTAGATTCCTTTCATTAGTCAACATTGCCTATGATGATAAAGGATATCAACAACTTGAGTTACTTCCTTGGCAAGCATATCTGGTTGCAATGATATTCGGTATGTATATTAGAGGGACAAACAAACGAAGATTTTCTGAATCATTCACATATATGGCTAGAGGTAATGGCAAAACTACTTTAGGCGTTGCGCTTTCTTTATATTTTCTTTTAGGATATAAACAAATTAGTCCTCAATCAATAATCATAAGCACAGTTGAAAATAGAGCAAAAGTAATTCAGGATTTACATAAAACTGTTATGCACAGTCCTGAACTTCATCAATTCTTACACTTTAATAATGGTGCAGTAATGCTTAACTCATACGACTCAAATATTAAACGAGGTGAAAGACCAATAAAGTTTGTTAATGATGTTGGAGGAATTAAAGTAGTTCCTAATGATGATAAGAAAATAGATGGACTTGAACTTGTGCTTGCTTTTATTGACGAAATCCATTTATTGAAAGATGAAATGGTTTTCCGTAATGCTCAGAAAAGCGCTGCCAAAAGAAAAGACTCATTAGTAATGCTGATTAGTACGGCAGGATTTAAGACAGATGGATTTTGTGTTGATTTAGTTGATAGAGCGAAGAAAGTTGCAATGGGTGAGATTAAAGATGATAAATTTTTACCATTCCTGTTTTGTCTCGATAAACGAGATGACCCCGAAGACATAGGTAATAGGATATTATGGCATAAATGTAATCCATCTCTAGGACACACGAAGCCATTAAAACGTATGGAAGACTTCTATAATGATGCTCAGTTCTCACCAAAAGCAAAAGCAGACTTCAAAACAAAAGACTTGAACATATTTATTGACTATAATGAAGAAGAAGTATTAAGTGTTGAACATCGTATTAGAGCCGGACAAAAAGTTGATTTAGAAAAATGGTTAGGACAAGATTGTTATTTAGGATTAGACTTAAGTAAAACAAACGACTTAAGTTCACTAGTATGCCTGTTTCATACAGAAGAAAATGATAAATGGGAAGCATATCCTTACTATTGGATTGGAAATGAATCAAAGTTCTTAACACGTAAAGGTGGAGAGAACTTAACTAAATGGATTAACAAAGGATATATCACACGTTGTAATGATGCTTACATAGATTACAAACTTATTGCTGAAAAAATTGCGGAATTGACATCCAAATTTAATGTAGTTGGAATTGGTTATGACCCTTACGGATGGAATGAGTTCAGAAGATACATTGATTGGATGGACTCGGATAAATTTTATCCAGTAAAGCAATGGACTAAATATATGGCAGAACCATTAAGTAAGATTTTAGTTGCTATAATTTCAGACAAACTTATCTATTCAGATAATCCAGTTATGACTTGGAACTGGAAAAATGCAAGAATACGAATTGCTGACTCAAATGGCAACCTTAAGATATTTAGAAATGAAAGTAGAGATAGTCAGGACGGAGCGATTGCTTTGAATAATGCGATGGCCTTGTACTTTCATAGAAATTATGACCCTACGATTCAAGGTTTTTAAAAACCTTGAATATATATGATATATAAATAAAATAAACTCTAGAAATGAATTTATTACAAAGAATGTTTAGCCCATCGGTTAATCCAATTTATTATGTTGGTTATACTCAAATGACCAATGATATTAAAAATATATTTCCAACTACATATATATGTAATACTGCAATAGAAACGTGTTCAACAATTATAGCAAATACCGTTGCAAGCATTCCAATCGGTTTATTTAATGATGTTAATGATGGGTTTGATGATGTAGTTAGGAATGACTCACGTTATCATATGTTACATCACAATCCAAATAGTTATACTAACAGATACTCTTTTTGGCATACAATGGAAAAAGTTAAACAAAGTGAAGGAGAATCTTTTGCTTTTATACATAAATTTCCAGAAACCAACTCTATTGAGTTGGAGTTTGTACATCCACGATTTTTACAAGGGTTGCCTTGGTTCGAAAAGGGGATATTGTATTATAGATTCTTAACTAATAATACTAAAAGTGTTTATGCTGCAAGTGAGTTAATTCATTTCAAAAGAGAATCAATTGATGGTATTACTCCTGTTAAGCCTTATATTGTATTAGGCGAAGAAATTAAAAGAATGTATTTAGCCAATAAGACTATTACAAACTATTATGAGAATGATGGTAAGGGTACAAAGTTCTTAAAAACAACTGTTACATCAGGAGACCTTGCCAAATTAGAAAAGGCCGCAAACAAATTCAGAGAAGAAACAGGAGGAACAAGTTATGATGAAAGCAATAAGATAGTTAAAGGCAATTTCGATAAAGTTGTTGCATTTCCAAGATTACCCGGAAATAGTGAAATACAAGAAATTACAAATGTTCAAAATGATCAACTTTATTTAGCAACTATAGAAAAGGCAGTTTTAAGTATAGCTGCATACTATCAAATTCCACCCCATTATTTGAATATAATGCAGGCTCAAAAGAATAATAATATCCAGATGCTTCAACTCGACTTTAAGGCAAGTACTATATCACATACATTGAATTCAAATAGACAAGAGTTAGAAATGAAGTTGTTAACAAGTGAAGAAATAGATAATGGAATGAGCATTAGATATAATACCAATGCAGTTTTGGAATTATCTACTGATGAAAGAATGAAAATGTATGAGAGTCTACAAAAAACTGCTGGGATGACATTAAATGAAGTTAGAAAACCTGAAGGAATGTCAAGAATTGAAGGCGGAGATGAACATTATATCTTTAACCAAATGACAACTTTAGAAGGTTTGAATTCCGGTCCATCAACTAATGTTCCAACTACATTGAAATAATCAATTTGAGCTTTAATATATACTAAAATAACAGCAATCAATGAAAAATCGAATGATAAACTTTAACAATGTCTTAATTGATAAGAAAGAACTTGAAGAAGTTAAGAAGAAAATAAAATCTAAAGAAATAGAAAAAAAGACCTTCTATTTGCTCGATGAATTATATACTCAGGATGCAAGTTCTGGTGAATTAACACTAAAGAAAAAATAATTTATTATTATGAATAAAATGGAACGCAGATATTCATTTTCACCAATAGATAACGCAAAATATAGAGCACAAATTTCTAGTGATTCAAACTCTAGACATATCAAAGGATATGGTATTGTCTTTAACCAACAAAGTAAAATTATTACTGAGTGGGTTCAAGATAAACAGGAAGTACGAAGTTTCTATGAAATTATTGCTCCAACTGCCTTAGATGGGATATTGAATAATGGTTTTGATGTTGTTATGGATGTTAACCACGAATTTGATGAACTTCTTGCAAGAATTGCTTCTAAAACTCTAACTCTTTCTAAAGATAATATAGGTGTTATGTATGAATTTGATGCCCCCAATACTTCAAGAGGTGAAGATGCTCTTCAAATGGTTATAAGAGGAGATTATTTTGAATCGTCTTTTGCGTTTGTAGTTGCTGTTGATGGCGATATATGGGAACTTGATAAAAACACAGGATTGTATACAAGAACTATTACAAAAATAGAAACACTTTATGATATGGCTATTTGTACATATAGAGGTGCATATTGTAATACAAATATTGAAGTTTCAGCAAATCCTACAATGGATTCAAGTTATGGTATGATGGAAGAAAAAGCATTTGAATATGCTAAAGAAGATATTGAAGTTGCTTCAAGAAAACTTAATGAATTACTTACATCAAAATCTATAGTAGTTGAACCTGTTAAACCAAGCACTAAATATAATGAAGATTTTATCACCCGAATATATTTAAAGAGAAATTGGGAACGCAAACAGTAAAATTCCAGATTTTCAATGATATATATAATATAAAATAAACTTAAAATAATTTAAATAAAAATGAAAATACAAGAATTAACAGAAAAACGTTCAGGTATTACATCTCAGATCACCGCACTTTTAGCAGTTGATATGACTGATGAATCTAGAACTCAAGTTTCAACTCTTGAAAAGGAATATGAGAAACTCGGTGCTGATATTGAAACAGCAAAAAGACAAGCAGAAAGATCAAAATCTATTACTGCTAATGTAATTGAAACAAGAAATGAAGTAAAATCTTTAGGAGTTTCTTTCAGAGAATTCTTAAGAGATGCAGTTGAAGGTAAAGGTAAACTTGAATTTAGAGTTGAACCTATGCTTACAACTTCTAACACAGACGTTATCAATAAAACAGTTGCTAACAGTGTAGACATTATCTTAGCTCCAGGTGAAGCATTCCTTCATACTTTAGGATGTACTTTTTACCCAGGACTTGTTGGAAACTTTGTAGTTCCTTCAATGGCTGAAGACCTTGCAACCTTCCCAGGTGAAGGTGTAGCAGGAGCAGATGCTTCAATGAACATCGAAGACCTTGTACTTGCAGGACGTAGAGTTACTCACTCACAAAGTATCACAAAAGAAACTTTGACTCAAACCAATCCAGCAATTTATAACAGCATCGTTCAAAACCTTGTTAATGGGCTTTGGAATGCAACGGTAAAAGATGTTTTCACTAACATCCTTTCAGATGCAGCATCTCAAGTTGTTGTTACAGGTGCTCCTTTAACATTCACAGACCTTGTAAATGCTGAAGCTTCACTTGGTGGACTTTCAATTGGTCCAGCTTCTTACGTAACAACTCCTTCAATTAAAGGTTACCTTAAGAAAACTATCGCTTTAGGAACAACAGTTGGACCAGCAATATGGGTTGGAAATGAACTTAATGGTTATCCATCATATTCAGCACCTCAATTAGCTGCTAACAAAGTTATTTTTGGAGATTTCTCCAGAGTAGCAGTTGGAACTTGGGGTGGATTAGAAATAATCGTAGACCCTTATACAAAAGCTAAAGAAGGTAAACTCGTTCTTACAGCACTTATGATTGTAGACGACGGTGTTACTAACAAAAGAGCTTTTGCAATCAGAGACGGTAGCATTGCTTAATTATTAGTTAATTAAAATATTCGAAAGGGAGAGTTTATGCTCTCCCTTTTTTTATGAATATATACTAAAATAACTGATTCAAATGTATATCGCAAAAACAAAAATATCATACCCAATAACACTAGATGGTGATGTGTTATTCATAAAAAGAACATTGTCTTTAGAACTTAATGATACTGAAGACGATGATTTCATCAATACACTAATACAACCCGCAACAGAACTTACAGAAGGACAAATCAATCAAGACATTGCGTTAACAAATAACATTGTTAAACTTAAGGACTTTTCAGGTACTGAATTAGTCATTCCACAAGGCAATTTTAATGCAATTACAAGTATTATGAATAACGATTCAAGTACTTTGATTACAACTTATTCTACTGAAAAGAGTTATAGTGAATTCAAAATAGTATTTGATCCAACAACAACTTGTAAATCAATGACTATAAACTTTACAACAGGATGGACTACACTTAGTCAATTACCACGAGCATTGTATTTAGCGATTCTTGTTAAAACATCTGACTTGCTTTGGAAACAAAGAGGTTCGTATTCAGCAATCTATGAAAGACTTGACTCTACTTGGGAAACTATGTGTCAACAATATAAATTACTTTAACGAAATGATAGTAAGCGAGCTTAATAAGAGAATAACTGTTAGAGTACTAACTGATGGATATAACGCTGATACTTCACCTAATGACACACCTTCAGATTATATGTCAACTCTTGCAAAAGTATATGTAAGATCAGGTATGGTTAAAATCGGTGATAATGAAGAGTTTATATATTCAACAGAATTTACGCTAAGATATAACTCGTTATCTAAGATGATTGATAATAAGTATGAAATAGTATATAATGACAAAAGATATAAGATCATAGAAGTGATCGAGGTTGATCCTCCGATGACTACTGCAATAAAATTTATTACTTCTCGATATGAATAAAGAATATGAATTAGTAGGTGCAAAGGAAGTTATGGATGCTTTATCAACACTTCCGGCTGATTTGCAAAGGGACATATTCAAAAAATTACTTGCTAAAGAAGAACGAGAGTTTGTTGTAAATCCTTTAAAGGCTGCATTAAACTATTCTGACAAGACAATGAAAACAATTAAGGTTACTTATGAACCTAGAAATCCATTAAAAGTAAGTGGTGGGGTTTCAAGAAAAGGTTTTCATTTAAGATGGGCAGACTTAGGAACTAAAGAAAGACATACAAAGACAGGCAGAAACACAGGACAAATTGAAGGCAAGCATCAAATACAACCAATTATTGAAGAAGCACCTGATAAAATTGTGCAGGATGTTAATGAGGAACTTGGGGCTTCAATACAAACAATAATGGAACGTAAACTAAGGAAAATACAGAAAAAAATAAGTAATTTATGATAAAAAGTGATTTGATAACTTGTATGAATGCAGACCCATCTACAAATGCATTAGTAAATGGCAAAATTGTTTATGAAGAACTTCCTGTAAGTTTTGATAAAACAAAAAATTGGATTAACTGGAGTTATTCGAGAGGTAGTGGAGAAGACGCAACTAGTGAAAAGGATTATGTTATTACATATAATTTAACAGTTCAGTGTGTTTCTCCGGTTCTTGATACTGTTGATATTATTTCAAATACTCTATATAACTATTTGATTAAATATATTGGTAGTAGAATAAAAAATATTGAAATGATTTCTGAAAGTGAAAACACTAAGGAATTTAAGGACACTCCTCAATCAGTTTGGTATAAGACACTTACTTATCAAGTTGACTATTACAAATAAGCGTGAATATATAAATATATAAAATAAAATAAATTAAACAATATGCCAAATAAATTAACCGGCCTCAACCTTGTTCTTACATTAAATAATGGAGTTTTATTAGGTGGCCAAAAATCATTTGATTATACCTTTGGTGAAAACATCGAAGACGTAACATCAACAGCAAGTGGAGAATGGATTGAAACTCAACCTATGGGTGGAAAACAATTCAAAGGAACTGCTGATACTTTTTATACTAATCCTGCTGATAGTTCAATGAGTGCAGACGCAATATTTGCTGCTTGGAACACTAATGCAAGTTTAGGATGTAAATTTGCAGTTGACCCTAGTACAACTAAGAATTGGAGTGGAGCAGTTTGGATTTCTCAACCAAAATCAGCAAACGGTGGAGTAGAAAAACCTTTAATGCTTAGTTTCAGTATGGTTGGAGTAGGTAAGTTCAACTACGCATAATAAAATTTTATAAAACTATGTTAAAAGAAATAACAATTAAGGGCAAGATATATCCTATAAAGTTGGGTTTTAATGCTGAGAAGCATTTACAAATGGAGTATGGAATTACTATTTATGGACTTGCAGATAACGTTGCCGGATTTGAACCTATGCTTTATTATGGGATTGAGTCTGGTTGCAGAGAAACAGGACAAGAATTTGATTTGAAACGTGAAGATATTCCATATATACTTGATGATGTTGAAAAGGAGTTTGCAGGTATATTCAAAGCTTTTTACTTTAAATCTATAGATGCAAGTTCAGGCGAAGAAGCAGACCCTAAAAAAAACCTTTAACTCTTGATGAACAGTTTGGTATTGGTTGTGCTAAACTGGGTCTTAATTTAGATGAGTTCTATTCTTTAGATAGACAAGAATTTGATTCAGCGATAACTATAAAAGAAAGAGAAGATAACAATAAATTTATGTTTGAGAATGATCTCAGACGATTGCAAACCTTTTATTTGTTAAATGTTCAGTTAGATGAAAAAAACAGAATAGAAAAACCAGAAGATCTAATAAGATTCAATTGGGATAAAAAGGAAGAAAAGAAAATAGATATGGGTGTTCCTGACTTTGAGGAATTGACGAAAAGATACAAACTAAAGGGTTAGCAAACACTAATCCTTTTTTTTATGAATATATAAACTATAAAATAATAATTTGATAATGGGAAAAGCTACACTATATGAATTATCATTAGACCTTATTCTTAATGATGCTAAGCTTCAAGAAGGAATAACCTCCGCTAACTCAAAGCTTAACGATTTGGGTAAAAATTCTCAAACTGTAGGCTCTCAGGTTATTGGAGCATTCAGTAAAATGGGTGCTATTGTAGGTGGTGTTGTTGGCGCTTTTGAATCAGTTAAGAAAGTATTTGAAGCTACTGAAGGTAGTTCAGATAGTCTTAATCAAAATATAGGTTTATTAACAGGAGGAATGCAAGGTTTATTTCAAACAATAGACACAGGTGATTGGGGTGCTTTAATTGAAAATATAAAAAATGCAGCACTTGCGACTAAAGGCTTAAAGATTGAAACTGAAGAATTAAGTCATATTACTGCAGGTAATACAATTCGTAGAGGAACTCTTGAAGAAGGTTTATATGCCAGTAGAAATTCAGCAATGACTGAAAAGGACCCTGCAACAAAGGCAGGATATGTTTCGGATGCTATTTCATATCAAAAACAGATTACAGACTTAAATGTAAGCGAAGCAAATAAACGCGTAGATATTGATGAAAATTACTTTAGAAAAATAACCGGACATAGCAAAGAATATTTTGATTATTTCTTAACACAAGTTCCCTCTATTGCTCAGAATTGGGAACACTGGTTTGGAAAAGATAGTGAGCAACTAAATCTATTAAAAACTAGATTGAGTGATCTTACTTATTTATCAAAAGTACAAATGGGTGGTTTAACCACTGCTCAAAAAGAGGAACAACATCAACTACAATTATCACTATATGCTCTTCAGGATTACAAAACCTTACAGGATAGTATGAAACCTGAACAATGGGATGGTTATGTTATGAAAATAGGTGAAGTTAGATCTGCAATTGCTGAAGGTGAAAAGGCATTAATACGTCTTAATAAACAACTAGCTACTGCTATCGGCAAAATTTCTGAAATGTCATTAGCACAAATGGCTAAAAGTAAAGCTAATCCAATTACTGCTATTGGCGAAAAAACATTTGACCCTAACGGAGTTAACGGATATGGCAGAGAATTCTCTAATTTAACTATGCCTTCATTTGACCAAAAACAAACAACACCTGGACTTAGAGGTGTGGGAATGGAAATTGCTGGTCAATGGATAACAGGTGCTGCGGCAATTGCAACATATATTAAAAAACTTAAAGAGGAAAGAGCAGCAAATATAGAAAATACGGCGTCAGAAAAAAGTCACGGATTGATGTTAAATACATTATCATCTACAGTGCAGGGTCTTGGTTCGGCATTTGGTGAACTTGCAGCCGGCACAAAAGGTTCTATGAAGAGTATGGTAACAATTGTTCTACAAGGACTTCAACAAGTTATAGATGCATATTTAGCAGTAGCTATTGCTGCAACAGTTAAAAATGATGTAGAATACGGAGGACCAACCCCTATTGCATTAATTTTAGCTGCAACAGGAGTAGCTGCTTTAGTCGCATTTTGGTCTGCAAAGGTTCCTGCATTTGCTTCTGGAACAAACTCTGCACCCGGTGGATGGTCAATGGTTGGAGAAAAAGGACCCGAATTGGTTAATCTTTCAAGAGGTGCGCAAGTATTTTCAAATAGTCAAACAAGTAGTATGCTAACCTCTCCTAAATCAGTACTTATTAAGTTCCAAGACGGTTCTCTTCAAGGTTATATGGACTATCAAAACAGAAAAATAAATGCAACTCGATAATGGCAGTAAAATATAGAACAAGTTATAATCGTCTTTCAGGTGGGATTACAACAATTGACATTTTAGATAATACCTATTCTGGTAGTGTTGTTACTTTAACTGCTACTGGAGACCCGTTAAATATTACCATTAATGGCGATGTACAAAATATTTACACTCCAACGGTCGGAAGTGGTGCTACTGTTAAGGTGTTTTCACTCCCACGTTCTTTAACGAGTTTATTTAGTACTGACCCACAAAAGCATACAGTCAAAATATATAATGGAGCCAGTGGAACTAACTTAGTTTGGCAAGGTTTCGTTAATACGGGAATATACAGTGAAAGTTATAGTGTTGGTTACAATGTGCCTTCTTCAATTACTATAGAATGTAATGATGGAATGGCATTACTTGATGAGTATTATTATAAGCCAATTGATTCAAGTATTTACACAGGAATTGTAACAATTGAAGCAGTTTTATGGAATATTCTTTGGAAATTAGGTATTCCATTCTATAACATTTATACCAGTAATGATTTGAATACAACGTCTGCAAGTAATTTATTTTCAATATTGACAGTAAACAATGAAAATTATGTTGATGAAAATTTAATTCCAATGTCTTGCAGAGAAGTATTAGATTCAATATTTGGTGCACTTGGATTGACAATGAGATTTAAGGGTTCAGATATTTATATTATCGACCCTATAAATCTACATAATACGGCAAAGGGTAAAGTATATGATTTAGAAACCTTTACAGAAAATAATTTTGCTTTGGGTGGTTATCTCGATATTTCAAATAAAGATATAAAATGGTTTGAGACAGGTTCGAATATGGACATTGTTCAATCATTTAATCAAATAAAAGTTAACTATGATCCTTATACTTTTATTAGTGATTCCTACGGATTTGATAAAGGAAATGCAATTTATGATGTAAGTACTTATGATGGTCCTATTACTGATAACGGAACAACATTTAGGATATATAATGAAGATGCACCAAATGGTGTTGCTATGAAAGGTTGGACCTTAGGTTTTCCGGCAAGTTTTGAAGGAATACAAAATATTGATTCATCTGTAAAATTAGATGATCCTATGTTTTATATTAAACAGATTACCGGTGCATCTGGTAGTTTCTCCTATAAATTTCCTTTATCTAATATAAAGCAAGATAATAATTTGCAATTAGTATTAAATATGGATGTATATGTTAATCAAAAGAATGCGCAAAATATAATTCTTCCAGGCGAAAATCCGGCAGCAATAAACACTTTATTTATTAGTAATATTGAAATAAAAATAGGTGATAAATGGTGGAATGGAACAACGTGGCAAGATAATGCGGCATATCCTGATATTTATATAAGGCAGACTGACGCTAAAACTGAAGATATTATTTCTACACATTCAATTTGGTTTCTTAGGAAAACTAAATATACGACTGTCGATAAAAGCAGGATTGATGATCAATGGACAACAGTTATGTATTATATGCCTATTGGTGATGCATTTGTTTCAGGAACTGGTTTATTAAATGGTTCTATATCTATTAAAATATTAAAAAATGCATTAATTAAAACTGTTATTCCTTTTTTTACAGGTGCAGGGTATACTATAGATCTAATAAAAAATATTCTTATTAAAAATATCAGTGTGCAGATTGTAGATTCAAATAAAATGCCAATAACAAATGAAGGCATATTAAGAACTGCTGATATAGATAATAATGTTTCTATGAAGAAAAAACCTACAGATATAAAATTAACAAACGGGACTGGTCTATACGGTACTTCAAGAGGTGCATTTGGCGGTCTTAATGAAAATCCGTCTGGTACTAATATAGCAGGATTATATCGTACAGGTGATGCATCAATACATAATACAATTGATCTTTTATCTCAGTCTTTGTTAGCTCAATATAGTGTTCCAAGAAGCGTATTAACAGGCACACTAGATGTTAAAGATTACTTACTTGATGTAACTACAAAACTGATTAAAGATAGCACTTATTCAAAAGACGCAAACGGAAATCCAAAAGCATTTTATATCGCTGGTGGAACATATAATGATAGATTCGAAAATATGAATGTTCAAATGGTTGAATGCGCATCTACTAGGGATTCAATAGCTTAAAATAAATAATAATATGGCAATCAATATAACTCAATTACCCCTTCTTCCTCGTCGTCGTGACGGTCAGGTAGGTTCAAGCATCTCAGGTGGCTCAGGTGGTTCAAGCATTTCTGGTGGTGGTGGAAGCTCAACTCCTTTTGACTCAACTTCTTTATATGTTTATGTTGATGGTTCGTTTGGTCTAAGAGATGCTTCGATTATGTGGTTAAACACAAATAAAGCGCCAAAAGAAAGTCCTGTATTTACTACGAAAATAACAACTCCTATAGTTTATGGTAGTAGTGTAGCTAATGGTGATCTTACACTTCGTGGAACATCACACGCAACAAAAACATCTTCTTACCTTATTTTGCAAGATACTGGTGGTAATGTTGGTATTAACACTACTGCACCTCAAGCAAAATTACATATTCACGGAGATGGAGATCAAAACCTTATGTTGCAAAATGCTGCTATTGGATTTGCAGATGATGCTCTAACTTATGGAGATTTAACTTTAGGAAGATGGGAACCTTATTTTCTTGACCTTGCTAACTGGGGTGATGCTCCAGAAAATGCAGCAGCAACCGTTTTTAGAATTTCTGCTCATTCAACATTAGGTAAAGAATCAACACTGGCATTAGTAAGAGGTGACTATCCTAATATTGAATTTTTGGACTTATATAATAATGGATATGCAGATAGTTCAAATTATGGAATTAGAATACAAAAAAGAGGAACAGGAGTATATAGAGATTTTAGAATAGAACATAGTGATGGTGTTGCAGCAGTTCAGCAATTAATGAATTTTGATGCCATCGGTAATATTTATTTAACCCCAACATCTAACACAACGTTTACTGGTAATGTTAATGTGCTTGGCAAAGTTCATACCGATACAATTGATAGTTCACTTTCTTATGTTTCAGGTTATACTGGCACAGGATTTAAGTTATGTAATGTCGGTGGAAAAATAGGTCTTGAAATAGATGATTTACTTATAAGAGGAACATTATCTGCCTCTGTTTTAGAAATAAAAGAAATTACTTCAGTTGGTGGTAGTTTAGCAATATCAAGAGCTAATGGTATTCCTTATTCTGTTGTAGGAACAAGATTCTATTTTGATACAAATAATAATGCTAATCCTATTCAATTTGTTGTTAATGACTATATAAAAGCACAAATCTGGACTGGTATTGCTATTGGTATTTATGAGGGACAGGTTACAAATGTAGTGCAATCAACTACTTTAGGTTCAGCATATATTGATGCTACAACTATAACAGGAACACCTTGGAATAATATGAAATTGTTTCAAAAAGGGAATTCAACTGATACTTCAAGACAAAGCCTAATTTATATTACAGCAGCTGACTCGAATAACCCTTATATTGATATTCTTTCAGGAGTCAACACAAATAGTTTTGCAAATAAGCAAATATTTAGAGCAGGCAATTTAACAGGAATAACAGATGCGAATTTTGGTGGTGCATTAAATGGTGATGGAGTATACTTAAAAAATATTTATGCAACAGGAAATATTATCATTGGCAATCCTGAAGATATTGATCAAACTGCTTTATCAAATGCAGCAGCAGCAGGTGCTCAAGTCAATACAATAAATGCAGGAGATGGTTTAGCCACTTTAGATTCTGGCGCAAGTTCAAAATTAGGTGGAATTGCATATAACGCTCAAGTCAATACAATTAATGCAGGAGATGGTCTTAATGCTTTAGATTCTGCTGCAAATACAAAATTGGCAGGCATTGCCCCTTTAGCAACAGTTGGTGCAACTTGGGGCACAAATCTTAATTCAATACCTACTGTTTTTGCTACTGTTGCAGATAACAAATTAGCAATTAATGATGATTTTATTGGTTTTCACGCAACAGGAACAAACTGGCCAGTTAAAATCTCGAATGATGCTGGAACAGGCAAATTCTATGTCGGTAATGGAACTAATTATATGGATTGGAATGGTTCTGTATTATCTGTTGTCGGTGCTATTACAGCAACAACAGGTTTAATAGGGGGATTTAACATTAGTACTGCTGAAGGACTTTATTCCGGTAGTGTTTCAACAAGAGTTCAAATGAAGCCTGGTGTTGGATTTTGGGCTGGTGCTACTGCAGAATATGATGCACCTTTTAAAGTATCAGAAGCTGGAGTTTTAAGAGCTTCTGGTGCGCAATTTAGAGGTTCTACTACTTCAGAATATCTATATAATCACAGAGGATTTTATATGGACGGTTCTGTTGTATCTGGTTCAGCTCCTGTATTAAATCTTGGGCTATCATCAGTAGGAATTATGTCATCAACAGATGGTATAAATCAATCTGGACCTATTACAATTATACAAAGACAAAAATCTGGAAGTGCTTTCTTAGGAACAGTTAACCTAATGAATATTAATAATGCTACAATAAGTGGAACATTTAGAGCACCTACAATTTCAGGAGGAGTCTCAATGGATAGTACATTAGTTGTTACGAGTACTGCATACGTAGGTAGTCTTTATTCGTATTCGAGTCTCTCTGCAGATACTAATATTACTGCAGGAATTGATATTTATGCAGGAGGTAATTGCTCAGCACTTTCATTTACTGACCGTACTCCTTTTTATGAAGGTGATGCTATTAAAGAAATTATGGCTATAAAAGGTAAAAAAGGCAAAATAGACCACTCAACATTACCTGCATTTGCATCGAAAACTATCACAAAAAATAGTTCAGATAATAAAAATATAGAAACAGAAACAGGAAGAGATTTAGGAGCAATGATTTCAATGCTTACTGTTGCGGTTCAACAATTAACTGCTAGAATTGAGAACTTAGAAAAAGACCCTTCAACTTTAAAAAATAATAGTAACAAACGAACATATTTATATAAAAAAAATAAAACATAATGATAACATCGGAACTAATATTATGGGTTGCAGAACAAATGGCGAATGGTTTAACTATTGTTGAAATGGAACTAATCTTAGATGATGAATATATAATAAAATAAATTCTTTATAATGAGCGATACAATAACAGGTTACATATTATCTTCAGAAGTAACAGGAGAAGTACACCCAATCTCAGTTTGTGGTGGTGTTGCAGATTTTACAGTAACAGGCCCTATTGTAGCTGGTGTTTCTTGGGATACGGTTGAATTTTATGTTGACGGTTCACTTGCAAAACGAGATAGTTCAATATCAGATTTATATGTTAAGCTAGGTTCTGCTGGAGTATCTCAGATTTATGTTGATAGTTCATTGAGTCAACGAGATGCATCAATAAATAACTTATATAATACTACCTTAAAGACAGGAGATTTAGCACCTTATGCAACTAATTCAAGTGTAGGAACTGCTTTAAATCCTTTCGCTACAAATGCAAGTGTAGGAACTGCAATTCAAAACTTTTCTACAAATGCTTCAGTAAATACTGCTTTAGGTGTTTTTGCAACCAATGCTTCAATTAATACTGCTGCATTTGCTAAGAATGCTTCATTTAATTTATATACAACCAATGCTTCAGTAGGATTAGCTATTGCTCCTTTCGCAACTAATGCTTCTGTAGGACTTTCTTTATCAAAATTCATACTTAGTGCATCTACAGGAACTGGCTTATACTGGAATGCTGGATATTTGAATGCTTCAACAGGTGGTGGTGGTGGAATTGGAGATGTAACTAAAGTTTATGTAGATGGTAGTTTAGCATCCAGAGATACTTCAATTGCTTGGTTAAATACAAATAAATTAGAATCAATTGCATTAAATCCTTATGCAACTAATGCTTCAATCAATACTGCTGCTTTTGCTAAGAATGCTTCACTAAGTTCATATTCATTAACTACTCATAATCATCAGGGATTATATCTTAAAGAAGCTTCACTCGGTAGTTCATTTTTATGGAATGGAGGTAAGGTTGATGTTAGTTTAGCAGGTGGTGGAGTTACACAAAGTTATGTTGATAATGCTGATAATTTAATCAAAGCAACCTATATTCCTAATGCTTCTCTTAATAAATCATATTTTAGATGGGTTAATAATTTACTTGAACCTTCAATAGCAACTGGAAGTAGTGGAGTTACTCAATCTTATGTAGATGGTTCCTTAGGTTTACGAGACACTTCAATTGCTTGGTTAAATACAAATAAGCTTGGAAGTGCAGATTTAAATCCTTATGCTACAAATGCAAGTATTGGAACTGCTGCCTTTGCTAAAAATGCTTCATTTAATTTATATGCTACTAATGCTTCAATAGGAACTGCAGCATTTGTTCAGGGAACACCTTGGACAGGAATGGGATATGTAACTGGAACACCTTGGACTGGTTTAGGATATGCAACTGTAACTAATGTCAATGCTTCATTAAACTTATTTGCAACTAATTCAAGTATTGGAACTGCAATTGCTCCTTTTGCAACTAATGCAAGTGTCGGTTTAGCAATTGCTCCTTTCGCTACAAACTCTTCAGTAGGACTTGCAATTCAAAACTTTGCAACTAATGCTTCAATAGGAACTGCTGCTTTTGCAAAAAATGCATCCTTAGGATTGTATGCAACTAACGCTTCAATTGGTTTAGCAGGATTTGAAAACAAAGTAGATGTTGACACTTCATTAAATTCAATTTGGACAAACTTTGATTTGTATGCAACTAATGCATCTATAAATACTGCTGGATTTGAAAATAAGATTGATGTAGATACTTCATTTGGACTATACGCTACAAATGCTTCAATAGGAACTGCTGCTTTTGCTAAGAATGCTTCACTTGCTCTTTATGAACTTGCAACAAATGTAGATACAAGTTTTGGTCTATATTCTACTACTACACAAATAAATACTCAATTCGGTTATAGAGATACTTCAATTACTGGAATTTGGACAAAACTTGGCAATGTTGATACATCACTAAATAACATAGGAACTGGTGGTGGAGGTGGAGGAGCTTCAAGTATTGCAACTCTTACAGATGTTTCTTTAGGAACTATTGCAAATAATACAGTACTTCAATATGATACTTCAATAAGTAAATGGGAAAATGTTTCTCCAATAGAGATTTCAACATATTGCTATTCACAATCTCAAAGTGATGCTTTGTATAATCCTAAAAGATTAGTTGCAACATTAGCCGCTTCGGACGTAACATCCGGTACAACTGAAAATATAATGCTTCAATTAGCAATTCCGGCAGCAAGGGCTATATCTGGTTCAACATTCAGAGCTTGGGTGGTTGGTAACTCATCTTCAACTGGTACTTTGATATTTAAGGTACGATGTGGAGCTGGTGGAACTATAACAGATACTATTGATTGGACGGCTGTAACATCTGCTGCACAAGTAGCTAATGCAACCGCAGGATTTGAAGTAATAATAACAATTCGTTCAGCAACTACTATCGCAGTCAGAGGTGTTGGTTATGCAGGTACAGTTCAATTACCAACCGTTGTTGCAGCTCCTACAACTCCAGCAATAGATATTTCAGGAGATTGGCATATAAATTTAACAGTAATTTGTTCATCCGGAACGTTTACTGCACAAGTAGGACTTATAGAGGAAATAATATAAAATAGAAAATGAGTAAACAAATAATAACTTGGAATAATATTCCTATAACTTATAACGGCATACCGCTGATGTATAATGTTCCTCCTCATCAAGATTTAAAATATGTTGATATATGGTTATATAAAAATGGTGCTTCTACTGATAATGTTTTTTTAGAAATAAGGTCAGGTTCTTATACTGGTACTGTTTTAGGTACAAGCGATAGTTTAAATGGTGCAACACTTACTACAACAGCAACCCAAACAAGATTTACATTTTCAACACCTATTATATTAAATTCAGGCACTCAATATTATTTAAGAGCAAATAGGGATGGAGTAGTTAGTACTATTAATTATTATGTATTATCGGTTAATAACACTAATCCCTATAGTAGTGGTGTTATGGGTTATGCCGGAGGTCAACAAGTAACTATGGATATACCTCTTATTTTATCAAACCCTGATAATACTACTATATTAGATATTCCAGACATTGGAGGTGCTGGGACTGTCTTTGGATATAATACTGCTGCTGCTTTATATATTTGGCAGTCATTTATATTATAAGTGGCTTCCAGTTAGAAGAAACGGATAACTCAATAAAAATAAGATATATAATAATATGGCAACACAATCAAATAGAATAGAAGTATACACACACAACACCAAATCAATTGCTTGTGTAGTAATCGGTGTAGCAGATGTTTCAGGTTTCACACCTTACTTAACAGTGAAAAAGAATGATGATGATGAAATTCCAGTTTTAATGAATACTGGTTTTGTAACTGATGCCTCTGGTTCATTGGCATTTAACTTAACTACATCTGATACATCAATCGTTGCAGGTGATTATGTTTATGATATTACTATAGAAAAGACACCTATTGTTTATACGGTGGTGAGAGATAAATTTAAAGTGCTGGACTCAGTACGCTATTAAAATAAAATTACAAAAATGATACTACTTCAGACAGCAGTTCAAACAATATCTACATTAGAAACTCTCTTAACTCCAACAAATATAATGTTTGTGTTAGGACTCTTAGGAATTCTTTTTACTGTTTGGAATAAGATTAGAAAACCTCAGGAAGATACGGCTATTGATAAGATTGTTACAGAAAAGGATTTAGGAACAAAAGCTACAATTCTTGCATCAAAAGAAGCAGAAGGAAAAGCATTACTATTACAACAACAAGTAATTACTGAAAAGGAATACAACACTAAAACATTTCTTGGAATAACAGAGAGATTTAACAATACAGATCATAAAATTGAAACACTGATCGAGACTGTTAATGGAATGAATTTAACTCTTTCAAAAGAGTTAATGAGAATAGGTACCTTGGTGGGGGCACATCTGATTACAAGTGATAACTTATTTAATAAAAAAGATGTGGCGTAGTAAAAGATTTATCGCATTTGGAGTTGGAGTAGCATTATTCATATTAATGGTTTATACAACAAAACACCCACCCTTAGAAATAGCAGGTGCTATTGCTATTATATGTGCCATCTATACAGCAGCAGAAACACTCAGGGGTTCTACACCTGAAAGTGAATAAAAATCAATGATTGCGATGATATATAATCTATAGGCTCGCAACCAGAAAGATATTAACAATAAGATAAAACCCTTATGACAATGGTTGCGAGCCTGTCATAAGGGTTTTGTTATGAAAATAAGTTAAGAGATATGATTTATGAAGGAATTGAATTCACCAAACCAGATTTTATAAATGAAGATTATGGTTGGGGGCAGACACAAAAAGCATTAAAACAAGGAATATTACAAAGACAGCCTTGTGAAGTATGCTTAAAACAAGGTAAAATTATTGAAGGAAAGGGGAAGGTAGTTCCTCATCACGAAATATATTCAGATTATTTAGGTGTAAGGTGGTTATGTATATCTCATCACTTAAAAATACACGCTCAGTTTAGAAAGTTATATCCAAGAACCAAGATTTCTTAATGATAATCAAGATAAATAGTGACTTGACTGTAAAATACTTACATTCAGATGATTACACTGTCAAAGGGTTGATTTAGATTTACATAACATTAATTTTAATTATTCATTTAAATCTTAAAACAATGAAAACAAAAAACACAACATCAACAGTAAAGACAGTAACATCAACTGCCAAACAATTTACAACAATCAACGAATGGATGCAAACTTCACCTAAAGAAGAAGAAATTAAGAAAGTTCTCGAACTCATTAACAAATCTTCGAAACGTGAAATGAAACAACTTCTCTGGAACAAGAAGAAAGAACTCAACAAATTAACAAAGTTTGTAGATCAACTGAAGGAATGGGGTTTTAAACTCCCAGATGATAAAGTCTTAAATGATATGACTGAGAAAACTCAGATAGTCATAAATGAGATACACGAACTTCAAACAGAAATCGGTCCGATAATCAAACGGACGAAGAAAGAAGAGGTTAAAGAAGAACCTAAAGCGGAAACAGAAGAGTAATCATTCACACATCAAAACCCGGTCTAACACACCGGGTTTTTTAATTTAACAACTATGTATATGAATATAAATGACATTAATAAAGTAGCAGAAGTAAAACTTATTTACAAGACAAAAGTCAAACCATCTGATCGTCTTCAGATAAAACAGTCAATTGACGCATATAATATATTTATCGACAGATGGGACAAAGACGCTCTCGAATATCTTGAAGAGTTTAAAATCTTATTACTTAATCGTTCAAATAGAGTGTTAGGGATTACAACTGTATCAATCGGAGGAACTGCTGGAACTGTTACTGACGTAAGAATGATATTACAATATGCACTCAAAACAAACGCATTTGGTATTATATTATGTCATAATCATCCATCTGGTAACTTAACCCCAAGTGAATCTGATACCAGAGTAACACGTAAGATTAAGGAATCTGCAATGGTTATGGACATACAATTATTAGACCACATAATCATCATCCCAAATGATACTTTATATTATAGTTTTGGAGATGAAGGTTTAATGTAAAAATTAAAATTGTAATTTTTGAGACCCTAAAATTTTAGGGTCTTTTTTATGTAAAACTCTTATCAGTCTTGAATATATAATCTATAGTCGACAAACTACAAAAAGATATTAACATCAATAGAATCCCTTACGAACCTTAGTTTGTCGACTAATCGTAAGGGATTCTTGTTTTAAAATAAATTAAGATATATGAATCATCAGAAAGTTTATGAATCCATTATTCAAAAAGCGAAAACAGAATATAGACAAAAAGGGAAAGGTATTTATTATGAATGTCATCATATTAAACCACTTTGTGTAGGTGGAAGTAATGAAGATAACAATAAAGTATTGTTAACAGCAAAAGAACATTATATGTGTCATAAGTTATTAGTTAAAATATACCCTAACTCAAGAGGATTAAAAACTGCGTTGTATTATTTTATTAACAAACATACCACATCATTAAAAGAATATTCCTCATTAAAAGAATCATTAAATTTAGTTCCAATGTCTAAAAAAACTTGTGAAAAGATGAGTAAAACAAAACAAAGACTTAAAATAGAAAGACATAAACTAATGTTAAGACTTTTGGAATCGTCAAATTATGACCCCTGGCAGGGAGGTTTTCGACGTAACAGATGACCTCTGTGAGGCTATTTCCATTTTCCATATAATCCTATAACTTTTTTGTTTCAATCTCTCCTGGGTCACCGGAGTGTGTCTGGTTGGGTTTTTTATCCCCAACTTTAACCCACTGAAAATCAACCTGGAAAATCCGTATATTATATTATTAGAGATATTTTGTAACTATTTGAAATATAGTCCTATATTTGTTAAATGTCTCATATTCAACATAAAAATTATATCATACTGGAATTCAGCGACTTACAAGATTCCTACACTAATTTTTGTTTGGGTGTGTTAGGATATTTGTTCTTTAAAAAACGAGGTAAATATGGGACTTCTTATATTCCATCAGGGTTCATCAGGTCATTAGAGAGTCACTGCAAATTTGAGTTAATAGAATACCTTATCTTTAACAATTACTTAATTAAGATACCATCGAGTAAAACAAATACTGAATACTATAACATAACAGGTTTGGTTAAAGTACTTAAGAAAGACGCAAATCTTTATAGTGTTCAAAAGAAGTTATTGGACTTAAGAGAAATATACTTGTTTGATGATAGATTAACTGAGTTCTTAGATAAACATATACACTTACTCAATAATCAAAATTTCAATCATTATGAACACTCATATAAATGGATTAAAGTTAACTTATCGTATCAGGAAAGACAAATCTATGATTTCAATACTCTTAATGTCATTGATAGAATGGGATATAATGATGTTAAAGATTATGATATAAGTGACTTTGGTTTTGATAACAATAAGTGGGTTGGTGAACATTACAATGTGTTTACGAGAAATAAAGAATTGTTAAAGTATACAAATTTGGTCAATCTAATTGAGATTGGTTTTTTATACTCAATACCTGTGATACTTGCAGACCAGTTATTGAAAACTATGGGTGACAATGACTATTCAAACTTCTATAAAAAGTCAAGATTTAAGAAAGGTTTGTTTCATTTTATGAGTGATTACAACATCTTTACATACATTTTTGAACAGCAATTTTACACTGCAATCTTTGGATGTACGAATGTTAATGAGTTCAAAACAAAGTTTCCAAAAGCTCATTCATTACTTTGGAAAATCAAAAATGGGGGTCGAGGTTTGGAACTTCCATACATTGGGTTTACGAAGAATATCAAAATTCCTATTCTTAAAAATGATATTAGACTTCATATAGAAGAAACTCACCCTGCAATGAAGGGTCAACCTTATTATAGAATTGT
>Ga0209538_1000265_pt1 | contig 31951 bp, 24 predicted proteins | sample BarGraNGADG00211_2_FD_184492 | JGI IMG/M metagenome (GOLD analysis project Ga0209538, IMG submission 184492) | Arctic peat soil microbial communities from Barrow, Alaska - Barrow Graham LP Ref core NGADG0004-211 (SPAdes) (version 2) | ecosystem: Environmental > Terrestrial > Soil > Wetlands >... | reverse complement strand
ATAGACGTACATCAAAAAGTAGAGGTCTTTTATTCCTAAGAATTATTGAACAGGGAGTGAATGCAGAACCTATCTCATACGAAAATATCGTTAAAGAAAAACACGGGTAATGATCGGATACCCCATTATTTTTAATTTACTTGTTATTATATTTGTTCTTCCGAGTTGTGATCCACCTTCTCAGAGAATAACGAATAATCATTATATAACAAATGAGACAAACAAACAAATAGTCCATAAACTTTTTATTGATGATTCATTAATTAAAGAAGATTCATTGGTGTTTTCTGTAAATGGATTAAGTGATAGTTTATTTGAATGGGAAGTAACATGTGTCAAGGGAAATGTCATTAATGGAGGATCGGTTATAAATTACAGTTCATTTGTTATTTATAATATTACTGACACAACTTCATTACTTTGGAAGGACTTCTACCGTGGCTATGAATTAAATATGCAAAAATTGCCTCAATATTTTAGGAGCGACAATGGTACGTCTGTATATGATAAGAATAAACATGAAGACAATTGGATAGTTAATTATTATTTAACAATAAATGATTCTATATTGCTTTTGATGAAAAAAGACTATACTATGTTGGTTATGTTTAAAGAGTATTACAAGAAATAGCATTTGGAAACTGAATGTACGTTTGGTAACATCTGCTACAAAAAATGACTACCAGACGTGCATTTCTTTTATTACATACGATGCATGGCATGAGCTTACCCATGCAAGCCAAGTGCAATGGTTATTATACTTCAGGGATATTCAATACCAAAGCAGGTGCTGTAGAACGCGAATATTATGATTCAAATGCGACATCAAATGATAATTTTAACTGGGCATTTCATATAATCACATATAATCATCCTAATTAATTAAACTATGAGAAAAATATTTTTTTTGTTAATTATCCAAATGTTATTGCTCCAAAGTTGTGATGTAGTAACCCCGCTGGCGCGGTTTTGTAAACCCCTCGCTAGTGCTGGTCTGAGATCAGTACTATAATAGAGCAGCAAAGTAAACTGAAAGATAACATAAAGTCTGATGTAATTTTCACAGTTCACAAATCTGCGAATCATAATAGAAAATAATTCTTCAATTTAAATTTATAAATTAGTTATTATGGCAACATTCAGAATTTCCGGAGTCTGGAAAGACTCTAATAATGTTATAACACATTATGCTTTTCATACAGTAAGTGAAAATGGCATATCAAGATCTATCAAAAAAACTAAGGCGCAAGCTATTGCTTTATTGGAGACATTCGGGAATAGTGCAACGACTTGGGTTTGGAGTTACAGTTCTTGCAAATGGTTAATTGGGGAAACTATTGAAGTAGTAAATGATCAAGCTGGAAAATATCTTAGATCAAACCGTGACAATAAATTAACCAACAACTTGGAACATTTGATTAATTATGATTGGATCGCTCCATAATTTAAAAGATATTAGCTAGCGTGGTTTTGTAAACTATGCCGATGGCATGATAAGATAGAAGGATGACTCGCGTTGGCCCCACGCTCTCGCGCAATTGAATAGCGAGGAGAATATGCACAATGGGCCGGGATTATACCGAAGGGAAAAGGTAGCTAGGGTATTGTAATTGTTATTAAATTAGTGTGGTAGCGAGATGGACATTAATACGAGTTAATATCTAAATTGAGATTCTAAGTTAATTATATAGAGTATTCAATATTTTATTCTAAAATATATAGAAGACCTATACCAAAAAAGGGAATAATTTATTTATAAAAAAAATATGAAAGATTATTATGAAACCAAGTGAAGAAAAAGTATTAGCAGACATTAAATTGAAATTAAGAGTTTGGATAAATGAAGCACATTTATTGCAATTTACCTTAACTTTTTTAGGTGTTATTTGGATAACTAGTTCTGTTGTTGTTGCAGTTTTTGCAGGTTCTGATTTTATTGAAGCTAAATATGTGAAGATGTCAGCACTTATTGCAACACTTTGTTTTATTATAATTTCTTCTTTCAATCTAAAAACTAAAACAAGCAACTATCTCACAGCATGGAGACGTTTAAGTTATGCTGTTTATAGTTTTGAAACTGAGATTATCGATATAAAGGAATTAATAAAGTCTTATGAAGAAAGCGAAAAGATGTTAGGCTCAATAGATTTTCAATTCAATAAAACAGATTTATTAAAAGGTGAAAATGTATAAGATAAATATTCTCTTTTCCTGTCAGATTGCATCGCGAGGGATATAAGCAAAAAGGCTATGGATTATACTTTAAAATAGGTATAGCTCGGTGAATGTAAGTGTTATTAAATAATGCCACACGATATAATCGTGCGTTAGCGAGGGAATCGGGGAGGACAATTGAATCCGAATAGAAAAGGTAAATAAATTCAATTATTATGGCAACATTTAAAGAACTTGGGGATTAACTATAGCCCAAACTACTGGTAATTGGAAATTTTAAGATAGGCAAAACAGGGCAAACCCTTGATGATAGATATAATCAGGGTTATGATGAGGAATACTCTCATTGAGAAGTAATAGAAATGTATAAAGACAAAGAGACATTAGATAAATTTGAACAATATCTTATTGACAGGTTTTGGGATTTATTAAATTGTGATAAGGAGTAAGTAGGAGGTGGAGAAATGGCTAACTCAGATGAATATATTTTGTATTTAATGTACAATGAGTAGGATAATTAAAGAAAAGATAGGATGAATAATTACAATAATCAATCAATATTAGGATTAAAAAGCATTTTCTGCAATCAAGTATCATCAAATGATATATTTGAAACTAATGATTGTGAGATAATTGTATTTAAAAGTAATGAAACAAGAAATGGTATCTTGATTGATATAAAATCAAAGATTATTGGAAATTTTGAAGTATCTCTTTTATATAAACTGTTAGCATGGTTGAAAAAGGAACAAATTAGTGAAGTAGAAATCTTTATATTATTGCCAGAAGACCTTGAGAATTTTAGTTCTGCCTTTGTTTCTACCATATACCTCCTTAATAAAGGATTCAACAGTGAAATTTATATTTATGGTCAGGATAGTAATTCCAGAACATACGAATTTATTCATATGATGTATTCGGGGCAACTTGCCCCTGAATCAGATTATTTTTTCAAGATAAATACATACAGTCAACCTAATGATACTCCTAAAATTTGGGGATTAATAAATAGAGGAAATGCAAACAGGTATGTTGCCTCAGAAAAGAACCTTCCCTTAATTCCAATTACGCAAATAAATAATCAAGAGTTATTTGTCGCAACTTTATCAAATTACTTATCTGACAATATTTCCACTTTAATTAGTACAGATGATAATGATTATAAGGCTATTTTTAAGAAGTTTCAAAGTAACTATCCGGATGATAGTAAACTAGATGATTTCAAGAAACAGTTTTATGCCTTACACTTTTTAAGACTATTGGATAATCTTCATTGCTTGGAATACTTTTGTATGGAGAAATCGAGAGCTAAAATTGATGATAATTATTATCAGAAAATACTATCCACAATAATTAATCCCCTTCTTGATGCACCTGTTTTCCTGTCATTAATATTATATCTTTTACTTGATGAGAAATCAGTAAAATCGCATTACATTCAGATTTACAACAAAGAAACTAACGAATCAAGAAAAAATTTCAATAAAATATTAATCTCATTTGAATCAAATAATACAACTCACACTAAAATTTTATTAGCTTATTCCGAATTTGTTTTAAGTCAACTACAGCTTGCATCAGAAATATACAAAGGTGTTTATGAATTAGTAAAAAATACAATTGAACATTCTGCAAATAAACGAGGTGTACTAACGGTAAGAAAAATTAAAAATAATGAATTCAACAATATTAAAAATGAGAATAGAAATGTTTGGACAGAGTATGTTAGCTCTGTAAGTGAAGTTGATTTTATTGATAAAGATAAAAAGTCTTTTATTGATATATCAATTGTAGATGATGGAGACAAAGGAATTATTGAGAATTCTCTTGAAGAGTTATACAGATTAGGTAATTCCGGTAAAAGAAATATTACAAAGGAAATTGCTGTTGAAGATATAAGTCGAATTAAATATCTGGTAGATAAAAAGGAAGCTGAATTACTCTTCAAAATGTACTTTAACCCGAATGAATTTTATTTAACTAGACAGGCTCAACGAGCCATGGGTAGTTATGGTCTGTTTATTTTCACAAAGTTTATTCACGCCAACAATGGTATTTTTAATGTTCAAACTAACAGCAACGGGAATAATTCTAAAACTATAAGTTTCTATAGTTCAACCCACTCAGAGAGTTACACTAAAGAATCTTCGTGTTGCCCATTTGGAACATCTTATAATATTACTATCCCCGTTGTTCGGAAAAAAGTTAGTATTAAAGGTGAATATGTACACATTAAAGAATATGGTGAAAGCGAAATAACACTTCCTGATTCATTATTTAGACGTATGCTTACATTTCATCCTGAAAGAAGACAATATCTAAATTTAAATAATGAATTGACAAATATTGATGGTAAAACAATTATTGATATTAAGACTGAGAAAGAAATTGTTCTTTTACTTTCAATTGACAATAAAACAGATAGAAGCGGATTATTACGCTTATTATTTAAGATTTTCGTAGATAATAAGATTAATGCTATTATAGTTAAAAATATAAATGAGAAGTTGTTAAATGACTATCTTGATTTATTTTTTGAATTCTCTGCAATTGATGAAAAGTTATTACCCCATTCTAAAGCTATTTTCTTCTATTTAGATGATAAACCACAAAGTTTATTTGTATTAGCAGGACAGAATATTACTGAATGTAACATGATTTACTCAACTATAGTCAATAATCAGTTACATGAGTCTGCTTATAAATACAATGGAATTGAATTGATTAATGATTGTAATGAATTTCCAAACCATTTGATTTCTAAAAGTAAGACAATAAAGAATCCATTATTTGTTGATAAAAATTTAATTGTTCGTTTAGATTTTCTAGATACAGATGAAAATGGTCTAACTAAATTTGAACAGAAAGCAAAAGAACATCTTGAAACAGATTTAAATAGTGATAATAATACGGGATATAAATGGAGTGGAACTCATTTAAAAATTGGATCAAAATTACATTTGGAAGATTTTATTTATGGAAAAAAATTATTTCAGAAAAACTATGAAGCATCACGTTTTGCATATTCGTTAGCATTACATTTCTTTCATAGAGAATACAAAGAATTTTTAGGGAATGCAACTCCAACCAACTACACTTTTATTGGCTACGGATTCTATTCCGAGCTGTTAGTAAGCAGAATACGTGAGTTTGTCAAATATTTGTTTGATTATACAGAATCAGATGATTTAACTCTCCCTATAATTAGTTATGCCATTGTTAAGGATGAAGAAGAAATAAGGTTCTCCAAATTCCTCATGGAGCTTAAAGCCAGGGATGAAAACGCAATAGAAAAAGTTGTTATTATTGTTCCCATATCATCAACTTTAACAACTTGTTTGAAAATTGAAAATGCTTTTCGGAAAGTTATTTACCAAAAGTATAAAACAACAGTTAGTGGGAATGACAAATTTAGAATATTTTCTCCATTTTATTCGGTGGTTGTTGTTGGGGACAGAGAAGAAAATAAAGTTGAACAAAATATTAATACTGAAGACAGTATCATATCAAACTATTGGAGTTCAATAGATATTCATAGTAAAATTATAAAAACAATCAATCGAGAAGAGAAAATTGCTAATAATATTTCCGAAAGAGAGAATTATTATAAACTTTATTTAGAATCTAAATGGAATCATGTAGAAAATTGTCCTGATTGTTTTCCTGTAAAATACCCACTCGATGAGAAGCCTCTTTTCATGACGGATAAAGTGGCTGTAACCCCAACTTTGGTCTTTAACTCCCATCAATGGCAGGAATCTAAACCCAATAATAAATCGCCGTATTTTCGATTGAATAAAGATGATAAATTTCTTTTTAATAGCAAGTATATAGATGACAGCATGCTTAATGTTGTTCACTATAAAGGGCAAGATAAAGATTTTCAATATTACTTGAGATATACCGATATTGTCAGTAAGAATAAAGATTTTATAGAAGAATGGTCGAAAAATACATTGAAGAATGAGAATGAGATATATGAAAAAACGCTTCTGATTGCTCCTGACAAAAGTGAAAATGGAGATTTCATACATTTAATCAACCGCTGTGTTTTTCAAGAAAGGGCAAATGTCATTAAGGTAGACCCTTATGGTGATTATTATTTGAATTTTGACCAATTTTTTGGTGCAGAAGTTAAGGATGCAAAAAAAATATATTTTATAGACAACTTGATTGCAACAGGTAATACATTCTCATTGATTTATGATAATCTCAAAATTATTGATGAAGATATTGATAAAAAAATAAAAGGAGTAATTATTCTAATAAATAGAATGGATTATGAATCATTTAAAAGATTTGCGACAAAAACAAATAAGCTACAGATAAACGCATTTTTTGAAATAAATGTTCCGGTTATTGTAAATCCCAATCGATATTGTCCAATGTGTGAGGAAGAGAAAGTCTACAAAGATCTTTGTGAGAATTCGTCATTAGATATAATAAGGCAATATTTTAATGCCAAAGAATTACCTTATTATACACCTATTTCAAAAGAAGATTTGATTGAAGGGACTAAATACGAAATTGAAAAACATCAAGAAAGTTCAATTTTGAAATTATTATTTACTCACTATATTAATAAGGCATTTAGTGAGTATAAATCAGGTAGTTTTATTGATGTATTAAAGAATGGTGTAATAAAAAAATATGATAATTATAATTTTGATTCATTTGCAGCTGACTTAAAAGAGTATATCCAGAAAGAGGACACATGTAATTTGTCGGAAGACTCTTTAAGCAATATACGATTCAAATCGAATATAGTTAAAGTGTTAGCACAATACCCATTTAAAAGATACAGAGGTATCAATATAGCTGTATTTTATTGGGTGTTAAATGATTTAGTATTGATTACAGATTATATTCTAAATGGAGGTAAAAAGGAGGATCGTAATGATTTAAATGTATTTAGTAGATTAACATATATTCAAAATAATGATATTGATCGTTTTATTGATTGTTTAAACTATCTAAGAGTGTTAATTAAATATGGAGGCATTCTGAAAATAGCTTATTTGTTGCATACAGATTTCATCAAAGCCATCAATAAACTGATTAATAGTGAACTTTTTATTGAATTATTAAAAGTAGATGCAGATAACAATCATGGAAGTATTAAACAATCACTTTTGATGGGAAAAGAAGAAAAACTAAAAGAAATGAAATATTCTCTGATTAATTTCAAAATATTTACGGTAGCACATATTAGTAAATCGTTGCAAGGTGTTGAGTCAAGGGCTTTAAAGTTAGAGGAAAATTTATTTCAAGTAAGAGAAGAAGCTCAAGACAAAAATTCGATTTTAGCTAGTGACTTTTCTTTTTTAGATATTCTTACACTTGAAAATACCAAAATAATCAATGAATTTTTTGATTGTTTTAACCTCTCAATATCAGATAAAAAAGAAGAAGTATATAATTCAATTGCAAAAAGCTATAAATACGATAGTAAAATTAAAAACTTTATTAGCTTTTACAAAATAGGTTCAAAGTTGCAAGCCAAAACAAACGAAGAAATAATTCATGATTTTGATTTTAAGTCTTTCGTCCTAAATCTTATCGAAATAAATAATTTAATAGGTTATAAAAATAATGATCAAAATGATGAAGAGGAAGATTTTGAAGAGAAAGCGAAACACTTAACTAAAAGTATTGCATCAATATTAGGATATGATTTAGAAAATGGAGGAGGTTTTCTATTATATAAATATCAAAAAATCAGTAAAACTATTGATGAATCAAAAAATACTATTGTATTAGGTAAAGTCGGAAACACATCTTTGGCTGATATTTTTGAAAATGCAATACCTGATACTAGCGTAACGTCAAAAATGTTAAATGGCTTTGAATATACTGAAGAAGAAAATGTATTGTATAAATGGACTAATTACTCTATTATAAAGAAAGATGACCAGTGGGTTGGACAGAACAACAATAAAACTCAAGATTATGAGTCAACAATAATCAATAATGATTATAGGAGAATTATTTTTTGTCGAATTTCGGATTTAAAATTGAAAGATAATAAGAAAAATGAAAATGATAAGGAATTAAATGGAAGAGCTGTATTTGTTTTTTATGATAATAAGTTTGATGCAGAAGATAAATGGTCAATAAATAGAGTCCGTTATGTTCATGTTTTTAGAAATAAAATTCTGAAGTATTTTGATAAAAATTACAATAGTGATTCTTTTAGAGCATGGATTGAACAAAAGGAAAAAGCTGCATATATGTATAGCTTAAACCATGGAATTGAGGTATATGAAGATACAGTTGAATTCTATAGAAATAAAATATCTTTAGAACTAACAAAAGCAGAGTTTGATAATTCAAAAAAAGAACTTCAACAAGCAATAAAATATCTTACTAATAAGATTAATTTAATGTCATTGTATTCTAAGCTTGAAGTAACTGGAGAATTCAAAAGTAAACAATATGTAATCCGTGATTTAATCTCTGAATTGAATAATAATTATAAGTTTATACTGACATTTAATAGAGAAGCTATTTATAGTCTTCAGAGCTTTGACTTTCTAAATTGGGATATTGATATAAATGGCTCAGAAAAAGAAGAAGTATTTGATTTTCCGGATGGTATTATTCCAGAAATGATATTTGAATTAATTTATAATATCCGAAAACATGTTGTGCATACAAGACAGTTACAAATTAAGTCGAACAAGCTAAATATAAAGGTTAGTTTGGTTAGAGAATCAAATGTTTTATACCTTTCAATTATGAATAACCACTTTGATAATAAAATAAGTAATATTGAAGTATTTAATAGTAGACTGAATATGAATACAAAGGATGGATTATGCCTTATTAACAATATTTTAAGAAAGACAATTGAAGAAAGAATTATTGTTCGTGCAAAAGACCATAGGTTCACAATTAACATTCCCTTAAAAAAATTAACGCAATGAAAAAGAAAGTTATTATTATTGAAGATAATAAAATGCATTTTGAGGTATTAAAAAGATATTTGTCAGATACTTATAATGTTTATCCGAAGTTTGATGAGGATTTATCATTTGAAGATTTTGGTGGTCTTTTAGATTCAAGTTTCAATGGTGGAGATTTTGAAGATGAAAGTAGAGAATTAATAAAAAAAAAGTTGCATAAAGATTTTGAAATCAGTGAATTTAATCGTGATTTTGTTGATTTGTTTATTATAGATTATCAATTAAAAGATGAATGTACTATTTTAAAAGTTACAGGTAAACATTTTTATAACCATTTTGTAAGAGATTTATGTTTTCCAACTCTTTTTATCACAAAAATGGATATTCCCAAAAAGTCAACGAGACGCATGGTTGTGAAAGAGACTTCAGGTTTAACTGATTTTATATCTGATGAAAATACACGTCTAAATTGTAAAATTATTGATTTACTGCCCAAAGAAGAAGACTGGAAAGAAAATCTTGAATTTGGGGACAAACTAAAAAAAAGAATTGAGATATTGATATCAAATAGAACCCATTTGGATAGTGATTTTCCAATTCTGCTTGATATATTAGAACCTTAATAATAATGCACTACAAATATTTAATCTATTTATGGAAGATATAATAAAACAGTTTATTACAGGTGAAAATAGCATTATTTTACGGTTCAATAACTTGAAAATTGATTTTGAACTAAAGAAAATTAATGAGTATTCATACATTAAATTAACAGAAGAGTTTAAGAAATTTAGAAGTATATATGAAGAGCTCTCGGTAATTAATTTTAAATTATTCAAATTGTTGATTGAACATACAAATCAAAATAAGAAAGATTATTTTGATTTGTCAAGTATCTATATTTCGAGAATTCAGAATATTTACCTTGAGTCTATTAATAATAGAATAAACCAATTGAGTACTGAAAAAAATCTTAGAAAAGCTAAATACTCTATTTGCTTAGGCTTTGGGTCAATAATTCTTGGTATTGCATCAATAGTATTGGGATTAGTAATATCATTTAATGCTGATAAAAAGTATAATACTTTTAGTAGAGAATTAAAAGAAAGTATTAGTATAATAAACAGCTCAAATAAAAATGACTTTACTAAGTTGTTAAATAATGATTCAATGATTGTAAAAACTCTGGATTCGAATAAAGTTCAGATCGTTAAATTGTTAAAGAAGAAATAGAATAAAGCTATAATAACTTTGAATTACAAAAACCCAAAACTTATAAATTAAGAAAAAATTCATTATTTGAGACAGAGGTCTCATGTAATATATAAAAAATTACTACTCTAATTGTAGTAATCTCCGAGCGGAGTTTTTAAAAAGAATATATGAAAAAATGGATTGGATTAATTCGTGAAGTACGATTGTTATTAGAAACCTTAATAGGGTTAATAATACTTTTAAGTATTCTATTTTAATTTTATTTTTTTATTGATTTAAGTCTTTTTCTCCCTCCCTTACTTAATGGGAGGGATTTTTAAATAGTATTGATAATTAATTTCTCAGTTCGCCGTAGTGTATAGTTTGGCTCGGCATGTTCGGCGAAATTTCAATCTACAACAACTATCTGGATTCGTTGGAATAGAAGGAAAGCTCCCGATAAACCGGCAGGTTCCATCTGCTTTCCATATTGAAATATTAGTTGGAGTTCAGGAGAATTCATTATAGCTTTAATAACTAACGAAACAAACTGAAGAATGCGTATGAAAACAAAAGTATTTATTTTGATTCTTGGACTCAGTATTTGGGGCAGTGTTTATGCTCAAATTACAGTAAATAAAGGTATTTACAAGGCAAATTTCAGTAATACCCTTCACGAGCCTAAGTATGTGAGTTATTATTTATACCGTGGTGGTGGTAGCTGTAACAACGATGGTTATAGTTTCAAAAACGAAGATGCACGGTTACAGTGTGCCGTGGATTCCGATTATGCAGGGCGGGGTTACGACAAGGGACATCTGGCCAATGCCGAAGATTTTGCTTCGGATTGCACCAAAGATGAACTCACCTTCCGATATTATAACTGCTTGCCTCAAACCCCGAATCTGAACCGGGGTATTTGGAAAACTAAGGAAACATTGATCCGGAAATGGTCGCAAACCGAAAAGCTGTATATCATCTGCGGTGGTTACTTTGGCAAAACAAAAATAGGGAATATCGTTGTGCCCTCGTATTGTTGGAAAGTTGTACAATCGGTAACCACAAAGAAAGTGCTTTTCTGTGGTTGGTTTGGTAATACCACTCCGGCTACCTTCAAAGATATAAAAGTTCCTGAACTTGAAATGAAACTCAAAGCGCATATTATTTTGTTGAAATAATAGAGTTAGTTAATTTATAATTCTTAAATAGTATCACATGAAAACACAATTTTGTAAAACCGGACTTATACTTATTCTTCTCAGTTTAGGAATAAGCAGTTGCGTGAATCTAAAACACGTCAATGAATTCTCTGCGTCATCGCTTGCCAGTCTGTCAAAGTTTGAAGAGATAGACTATAGTTTTAAACAAAACTGTTTGGAGAACTGTCAGGACAGTATGATCAATAACCTGATTGTTTCTCAAACCGACTGTAACTGTGCCAACGACGAAAAGGCCGATAGTGTTACCTTGGTAATCTATCAGGCTTTGAAAGGATATTTCGATGGACTGACCCACCTTTCGGACAATGAACTGACCAACTACAAAATGGATCCGCTGAACAACGCATTAATCAATAACAGTTTTGGTTCTGTTAAATTGGATAAAACCGAGGTTGAAGCCTATTCCAATATATCGAAGATCATTATACATGCCTTTACTGACGGATATCGTAAGCAAAAAATCAAAAAATATATTACTGACGCAAATGATCCGGTAAAGGTACTGATTCATTATTTAGATCTTAACCTGTCGTCCAATTTGGTTGGGAAAATAGATGTCCAGAAACAACGCATTGGTAGTTATTATTTCGACCTGACAAAAGATTCAACCATTTCTACCATCGATAAGCGCAAAGCTGTGCAAGAGTATTACTTGCAACTCGATAAAATTGAAGCACGCCAAAACGAATTGCACACTTACTCCAAAGCATTGGCTAAAATAGCACAGGGTCATCAGGTGTTAGTGGATAATATAGACAAGTTGAGTGCTGTGGAAATAAGAGAACAACTTACACAGTATTCGAGTGATATACAGAATATAGTTTCAGAATTCAACAAAATAAAGAAATAACCATGGCAACACTTACCGCACAACAAGTAAACCAACTCGCCACCCGTTTTCTGGAAGTGGCTCAGGAAGTTGGAAACTACCGTCGACAACAATATAATAAGTTGACAGCAGATGAAAGAACTGAAATGAAGGAATTGGAATCGAAAATTCTGGATTATTCCGATACCCTTTATACCCTGTCAGCCACACTGGTGATGAATGATGTGCAAACATCGCTCACTTCGATTAATAGTGTAACCACAAATATTAAAACCACCTATAAAACGCTACAAAACGTTCAAAAAGCGATAAATGTGGCTGCTTCGGTAGTGACATTGGGGGCAGCTATCATGAGTCAGAATCCACAAGCTATTGCCGAGTCGATTGGTGGTTTGGCACAAACGTGGGAAACCTGATTAAGTTTTAATCCGAAAATTTAGAAAATTGTAAGATACAGAATAAGGATTAAACTATCAATTGTCAACTGTCAATTGTATCGAAAACGCGGATAACTTCTATAGCAAAAATGACAGCATGAGCACCCAGCAGCGGGAATGTATTATTCATATTACGCGCTCGTTGCTCAGCCGGTTTAAACTCGTAGCAAGCGAAACCACGGTAGTTTATCACCATTGGTATGACTTGAATACAGGTAAGCGAATTGTCAAAGAAGGAACAGGTTCGACAAAGACCTGCCCGGGGACAAACTTCTTTGGAGGAAATACGGTGGAAGCATTTAAAACGGGGCTGCTGCCGTTGCTAAAATAAAAAAAATGAATAAAGTTCCAAGTATAAGGCTCGCCACCTATATACAGAAAGCAAAAGCCTTCTTGCAAGGCTAATGAAAAGTTTGCAGCTTTTTAAACCAAGTAACTTGATTATTCACTAACAGTACAAGAAGGCGCCGTAAAGGTATAAATTAAATTTAAAATCCAATAAGTCTGGCATGGTTTACAGACAGGATGGACGTGTCTCGTTTAGCATATTGCAAGCGTGTTGCGTAAAAAAAAAGAGCGGTAATCCGAAAAGCTTTATGAGTAGGTAAAAAAATAAAATCATAAGAATATGAAAAAAGTAAAATTCGAAGATTTGAATTCAGAAATCTTCAAACCGTTGGATATCGAAAAAATGAAGAGAATTAAAGGTGGTTACACTTTGAATACAATTACTGTGTATAGTTCAGGTGGAGCTTCAACCGATGGAACAGGTTCTCAAGATGGTGTTTATAATGATTAATTGATTGTAAATAAGGAGAGTGCATTTTTGCACTCTTCTTTAAAAATAAATTATGATACTTATATTATCATGTGATGGTGATTTATCAGCTGATTTGGTTATTGAATGGTTGGAATATTATAATCAAGAATATATCCGTTTAAATTCTTTTGATTTGTTATCAGATAATTTTGAAATTAGACTTGCAGAAAACAAATATGTTATCAAAATAAATAATTCCGTTTTTCCAATTGATGAAATTAAAGCGGTTTGGTTTAGAAAGTTTGGTTTTTTTGAAGATTCATATTACTTTCTTAAAGCGAGTGTGATTTTTAATAGAGAGATTTTAACTCATATTACAAGAGAATTTAATAGAGTACTATCAATACTAATTTCTGCATTAAGTGATAAAAGATGGATAACCAATCCGAAATTTATCAATTTAAATAAATTTGAAGTATTACGAATGGCAAGGGAATGTGATTTCTTTGTGCCAGACTCATACATTGTAAATAATTTAGTTCAAATAGGAAAAAAGGAAGAATTTATTGTGAAGTCAATTGTTGACCCTATAATTGCCGAATTTGGCATCAATAAGTGTATGATGTATACAAATTTGTTAACTGACATTGACAAAGAATATATGCCTCAGAGATTCTTGCCTTCTTTAGTTCAAAAGAAAATTGACAAAGCATACGAGATAAGGGTTTTTTATTTAATGGGAAAATGTTATTCCATGGTTATTTTTTCACAAACAGACAATCAAACTAAATTAGATTTTAGACAATATAATTGGGATAAACCTAACAGATTTTTGCCTTATAACTTACCTTTAGTGGAGGAGAAGAAAATTAAAAAATTAATGAAGAGATTAAATTTGAATTGTGGTTCAATTGATTTAATCAAAGCAAAAGATAACAATTATTATTTTTTAGAAGTAAATCCTACAGGTCAGTTTGGTATGGTCGATTTCCCATGCAATTATGGTTTACATAAAAAAGTAGCGCAAACACTGATTAAATTAAATTCTTAAATGGAAAAATTCTACACTTACTTAAGTGAAAATGAAAGACAGTATTTATCATTGAATTTTTTACTATCTGAAAAGATTTTTATTGATAATTTTGTTTCAAACTTGAATATTAAGGGTACAGAGCAAAAAGCTGAGAGTTCACAACATCATAACAAGGAATTTTTCTGTATGTTATGTAATAAACATATATCGAGATATGTAGATGATATTGAAGCTTATGATATTGAGAGAATGTAAAATATTAATTAAATAAATAAATGAACTACTTTATTTTATTTTCGTGTTGTATTCCGGTAAAAGGAGTTAAACGGGCAATTTTATGCGATTTACAAAGAGATAAGTTTGATTTTATCCCAATAGCTCTATACAATTTATTGATTCATTTTTCTCTAAAAGGAAAGTCTATTGAAAATATGAAAGATTATTTTGAGAACAAACAAGATGGAATAATTGAAGAGTATTTCAAGTTCTTAGTCGGGAAAGAGTATGGATATTTGACAGATAAAGAAAACAAACTCCCAAAAATAAATCTCTCTGAATTGAACGAATCAAAAAAAATAACAAATGCAATCGTAGATTTTTCTATTGATTCGGTAAATGATTTAAACGTAATTATTCCACAACTATCAGAATTGTACTGTGAAGCTATTGAATTAAGGTTCTTTTATATAATTTCAATCGAATCATTGTGCAAAAAATTAAACTCTACAAATGGTTCAACTTTAAGAGATGTAGAAGTTTTAATTGAATATTCTGATGTATATTCTATTGAAAACATACTTAAGATACGAAAAGAATATGCAAGATTACGAAAAATTACAATATTTAATTCGCCAAATGATAAAATCTACGAACACGAAGAAATTGTAATTATTTTTACTCAACAAAAAATTAACACGGAAAGTTGTGGTATAGTTAATCCATGGTATTTTATTTCAAAAACAGAAACATTTATAGAGTTCAAAAGATTTAATTCATGTTTAAATAAAAAAATCTCCATTGATATAGATGGTAATATAAAAAATTGTCCTTCTATGAAAAAAAGTTTTGGAAAAATCGTTGAAAAATCATTGAAAGAAGTCATAGAAAATTCCGACTTTACTAGTCTATGGACAATAAACAAAGATAAAATCAAAATATGCAAAGTTTGCGAGTTCAGATATGTTTGTCAGGACTGTAGAGCCTATATTGTTAATCAGAGTGATATTTGTTCCAAACCATTAAAATGCAAATATAATCCTTATGAATAAAATTAAATATCTATCAATGTTATTTTCAATTACATTGATGAGTTGTACAACAAGGTACTTAACAAGTAACCCACCCAAAGTTTATAAGAATAAAAGTAATTTCTTGTATTTTTATAATGATTCGCTTAAATCAACATATGAATTGATTTTTACAAACTTCTTTTTTGAGAAAGATTCAATAATACCCTTTTTGTTTGATAAAACAAATCGCTATATTTTAAATGCAATTAAATTAGATAGTAAGAAAGATATAATTCTTTTTTCAGATAGTCATCAGATGATAGTATTGCGATACAAAACTTTTAAGTTGAATGATTATGTTCCATATGATGTTTTTGATTCTACTGACTGCAATTGTCGCTATTATATTCCAAAACCAACAATATTTTTCCACAGAAAAACTCGAATAAATTATAAAAGGAGATTGTACTTCATTGAAGATGTATTTAAGGTTAAACAGGGATACGTTTCGTTCATTTATTTTGGTCAAAATGATAAGACAGGCGGTTCATGGACAATAAATCCAATTGATCCGGATGATATTTGTTTTTATAAAGGTTTTTATAAATACTCTATTGAAGTCACCAGAAGAAATCTAAAAAAAATCATACAAAACAACAACGAATTATAAAGATAATATTAAATGAAAATAGTACAAACATTGTGGACATTACCAGGGTTGCAACAAAAGAGTGATAAAAAAACACTTCAAAATAGGTTAAATGGAGGCTGGCTGAAGCCTAAATATTATTATTTTGCATTAGCATATAGTTGTCTGTCAATAAAAAAGTTTTATCCACATATAGAATTAATAACAGATAATTTTGGAGCAGATTTGCTGATAAACAAATTGAATTTGCCTTACACAAAAGTTTCATTGTTGCCAGACCCAATTAATGATTTACCTACCGGATTATGGGCATACCCTAAAATATATTCATATAGTATTCAAGAAGAGCCATTTATACATATAGATAACGATGTATTTCTTTGGAATAAATTTCCGGATAAAATTGAAAATTCAGAACTAATTGTACAGAATTATGAAAAATTGACAACCGACTATGATATTGCATTAGATTTTATGATGGATAATTTTACAGATTTACCCTCTTATATTAAACGTGGAAATGAATATAATAAATATAATTATCAATCAATTAATGCAGGAATATTTGGTGGAAATGACATTAAATTTATTAAATTTTATACGAACGAAGCTTTTAAATTTATCAATAATAATTTATTGAATATCAAAAAATCACCGCATAAAACAGGTGTTTTGAATGTAGTATTTGAACAACTCACCTTCTTTCAATTAGCCAAAATAAAAAACAAACAAATCGATACATTATTTAATAAAAGTTTCTATGAGAATATGGTCAATATGTTGCGATTTGAAATGGTTCCTATTGAATATTACTATATTCATTGTTTAGGAGAATTAAAGAAAAATGAAATATTTTGCAAACAAATAGAGTTTAGATTATGCAACGAATACCCGGAAACTTATGCTAAAATAGCTAATCTATTAAACCTAAAAGACATTCAATTTAATAATGACTTCAAACGCTTCGAAAAAATACAGAATGAGTTTAAAATTTGTAAAAACAGAAAAGATTTGTTGAAGTTAAGATTAACTTTAGATAAGCGAATTATTTTAAGAGAGAAAGATGGTTGTTTTTTTATAAAAGATAAGAAAGAATTTAAAGAACTCTCGGGGTGGAATAAGTATTTGATGTTTTTCATGGGTAAAAATATTTCAGGTCAACAATTAATTGATAAAATCATAGAATCAAAAGTTGGTGAGATCTTCTCCAAAAGAGATATTGAAGACAATATATTAGCATTAGTTACTCAAAATATTGTTTTAAATAATAGATTGTTAATAGTCTAACTAATTAAAAATGATATTTAACGACAATATTGTTTGAAAATTTATTATAAAATAATGCTTACTTTTCCTCATTACCTACAACACGATGCCATGGATTGCGGCCCTACCTGCTTAAGGATGGTAGCTGCACACTATGGGCGTGTGTTTTCGTTGGAAGGTTTACGGGAAAAATCATTGATAACCCGTGAGGGGGTATCCATGCTGGGTATTAGTGAGGCAGCAGAGCGCATTGGGTTTAGGAGTACAGGGGTAAAGATTTCGTTTGACGATCTGAAAGAAGCTCCGTTACCTTGTATAGTCCATTGGAATCAGGTACATTTTGTAGTAGTATATGATATTAAAGCACCTTCTAAATCTCCCCTCTCCTCAAGGAGAGGGGCCGGGGGTGAGGTGGTTTATGTCGCCGACCCTGCTGCGGGAAAGCTGAAATACACCCATGAAGAGTTTTGCCGTTGCTGGATAAGCACGAAAGATGATGGAAAAGATGTGGGAGTGGCATTACTGCTCGAACCTTCACCTGATTTTTACGAACAGGAAGATGAGAAAATAAACCGCAAAGGGTTTTCATTCCTGTTCTCTTACCTCAGGCCTTACAAAAAATTAGTTTTTCAGCTTTTTATGGGCTTGCTTTTCGGCAGTTTATTGCAGTTGATATTGCCGTTTCTTACCCAATCCATTGTCGATTTTGGTATTTCGGCACAGAATATTGGTTATATTTATTTGGTGCTGATTGCACAATTAGTTCTCACGTTTAGCAGTTCGGCCGTGGGGTTTATACGCGGCTGGATCTTATTACATCTGGGTACACGAATTAATATTGCTTTGATATCAGACTTCCTGATAAAAATGATGCGGCTACCCATGGGTTATTTCGATACCAAAATGGTGGGCGATATTCTCCAACGCATTAATGACCATACCCGTATTCAAAACTACCTGACCAATTCCAGTCTGAGTATTCTGTTTTCGGTGTTTAATATCTTTATTTTTAGTATTGTATTGTTGCTATACAATTTCTCCATATTTGCTATTTTTTTTATAGGTAGTGCGATGTATTTTGCCTGGGTATGGTTGTTTATGAAACGCCGGGCGGAACTGGATCATAAAAGTTTTGCTCAAAATTCGGCCAACCAAAGCAATGTAATACAGTTGGTCACCGGGATGCAGGAAATAAAACTCAACGGTTGCGAACAACAAAAACGCTGGGAGTGGGAGCGGATACAGGCCAAACTGTTCAGGCTTCGTATCAGGGGAATGGCACTTTCACAATATCAGGATTCAGGGGCAGTACTGATAAACCAAACCAAAAACATTATTATCACGGCATTGGTGGCTAAATTAGTTATTGATGGACAAATGACGCTAGGAATGATGATGGCGGTGCAATATATTATCGGGCAATTAAATGGTCCTGTGGATCAGTTGATATCCTTTTTGCGTGAAACACAGGATGCCAAACTGAGTCTGGAACGTCTGAGCGAAGTGCATGACAAAGAAGATGAAGAAAGTAAAGATGAACAATGCATACGCGAAATACCTACCCATAAAGATATTACTTTACAGAATGCCACCTTTGGTTATGATGCCACTACCATTGGAGAACCGGTTATCAAAGGAATTCATTTGAATATCCCCGTGGGTAAACAAACTGCTATTGTGGGCACCAGTGGAAGTGGAAAAACCACGCTGATAAAACTGTTATTGGGCTTTTATCCCCTGCAAAAAGGTGATATTCTGTTGGGCGAAAACAACCTGAAAAACTACAGTATCCGCGAATGGCGCAAGCAATGCGGTGTAGTGATGCAGGATGGATTTGTCTTTTCGGACAGCATAGCTAAAAACATTGCACCCGGAGTGGAAATCATAGATAAGGAACGTTTGCTGAATGCAGTCATAACTGCCAATATCCGTGAGTTTATTGAAACCCTGCCGTTATCGTATAATACCAAAATTGGTAATGAAGGTCACGGGTTAAGTCAGGGACAAAAGCAACGGATACTCATTGCCCGTGCAGTATATAAAGACCCTGCTTTTGTATTTCTGGATGAAGCCACTAATGCATTGGACACCAATAATGAACGGGTTATTATGGATAATTTGCAACGATTTTTCAAAGGACGAACCTCGGTGGTGATTGCCCATCGCCTGAGTACCGTCAAAAATGCCGACCAGATTGTAGTTCTCGAAAAAGGCGAAATTGTGGAAATAGGAACGCATCAGGAACTAACCAGGAAACAAGGGGCATATTATCGGTTGGTGAAGAATCAGTTGGAACTTTAAATAGTTGGCAGTTTATAGTTTATAGTTAATAGTACAGAAAGATGGAAGCAGAAGAAATAATAGATAAAACTAACTCGAAAAGCCTCCCCTTTGGGGAGGTTGGTGGGGCTGTCATTGAACTCCGCAGCGAGGAAGTCCAGGAAATTCTGTCACGTCCTCCACACGCCCTTGTCCGGTATGGAATAACCGTTATTTGTAGTGTGTTGTTGCTGATATTTATCGGTAGTTTCTTTTTCCGGTATCCCGATATAGTGCAGGGTGATGTAATTATTACCACTGAGAATCCGCCTGTATGGTTGGTTGCCAAATCCACCGGAAAGATAAAGGAACTATTTTGTTCCGATAAACAGGAGGTGAAACAGGGAGATATTCTGGCAGTAATTGAAAATTCTGCTTCAACTGATGATGTACAATCGGTACATAAATTGCTTTTGACGGTTCAGGTCAGTGATTCAAGTTTCTATATTCCCAACGAATTACTGGTCAAATCATTTGAATTGGGAATGTTGCAGTCCAACTTTTCAGCTTTCACCAAAGCTGCTATGAATTATGACAATTTCTTAACCCTAAACCTCACCATTCAGGAAAAGGCTTCATTGCAAAAACAAATCGGTCACCGAAAGATTTACTCATCAGATCTTCAAAAGCAATTAGAAATGAAGAAACAGGAATTGGTTATTTCCAAATCATCATATAATCGGGACAAACTTTTATTCAGCCAAAAAATAATATCAGCATCCGATATGGAAACAGCTGAACAAACTTACCTGAACAAACAACAGGAACTCCAACAATTGCAAACCTCTATTTCACTTCAAAACGTCGAGTTTTCTCAAATGAAAGAATCCGTCAACAAACTATCCATACAGTATTTACAGGAAAAACATCAACTTTTTTCAGAACTAAAATCATCTCAACGGGAATTAATGGCAGTTATCGAAAACTGGCAACAAAGTTTTTTGTTGATAGCATCACAGTCGGGAGTAGTTACGTTTAATACTTTTTGGAAACGGAATCAGAATATCAATACGGGTGACAAAGTTTTCGCTATTGTTTCCCATAATCCGGGACAGTTAATCGGTAAGATAAAAGTTCCGGCTTCGGGTTCCGGGAAAATTCAAATCGGACAAAAAGTAAATATTAAAGTAGCAGGTTATCCTTATCTGGAGTATGGGCTTCTGCAGGCAACAACCAAAAACATTTCACTTGTTTCCAACAACGATTATTATGCTGTGGAAGTAGATTTTCCAAAAGGCTTGCAATCAACAGTTAATAAAGAAATGAAGTTTACCGGAGAAATGAGCGGAACAGCCGAAATAATAACCGAAAACAGAAGTTTGATAGAACGTATCTCTACCCCAATGCAATTAATTGCAAAGAAGTTTTTTGAATAACTTCCCATCCTCATTCTTAATTATACTCAGAATATCTTGTTCTGAAATACAAAGTAAATTTTCAACCAAAAAATGTATCTTTGTGCCTCGAATATGTTTCACAATCTAATGCAACATTCAAATGAAAAAAACTTTATTAACTCTAACAATGGGAATTCTCCTTATGGGATGCGTAACTTATGAATAGTCTGCCGTATGGCAACAAAAACTGGATTATAAATAATTGTAAATCACTTATGAGTTAATGATAGTTTTTCGGAAATGAAGTCAATTGACGCTGTTGAAATTTTCCGAAATCTTCAAATAAGAACTTTCAAACTTTTTTCAATGTGCTTCCAACCAGTTACTTCCTACTCCACAATCGGCTATAAGTGGAACACGAAGTTGAATGGCATTTTCCATTTCTTCTACCACAACTTTTCTTACGATATCGAGCTCGTCTTTTGGAACAGTAAAGTTCAATTCATCATGCACTTGCATGGTCATTTTGGTTTGCAATTGTTCTTGCTCAAGCCGTTTTTGAATATGTACCATAGCAATTTTGATTATATCGGCAGCAGTTCCCTGAATAGGTGCATTAATTGCATTTCGCTCGGCAAATCCACGCACGATGCTGTTTTGCGAATTTATATCAGGCAAAAAGCGTTTACGACCCAATAAAGTTTCAACATAGCCCATTACCTTCGCTTTTTGAATAGCATTGTCCATGTATTTCTTCACTTCGGGATAGGTGGCAAAATATCCGTCGATTAATTCTTTGGCTTCGGCACGCGGAATGCCTAATCTGTCCGACAAACCAAAAACTGAAATACCATATATAATTCCAAAGTTGGCTGTTTTGGCTTTGCGACGCATATCTGAAGTAACTTCTTCCAATGGAATTTTATAGATTTTTGCTGCAGTTGCCGTGTGAATATCGTTTCCGCTATTGAATGCTTCGAGCATATTAGCATCGCCACTCAGATGCGCCATAATGCGAAGTTCAATTTGAGAATAGTCGACACTCAGAAACAAACAGTCATCGTCCGGAATAAAAGCTTTGCGAATTTCCTTGCCTTGAGCATCGCGAATGGGGATGTTTTGCAAATTGGGATTAGTTGAGCTAAGTCTACCAGTGGCTGCCACTGTTTGATTGTACGAAGTATGCACTTTCCCTGTAACAGGATTGATTAATTGAGGTAATGCATCAATATAGGTACTCAGCAGTTTCTTCAACCCACGATAGTCCAGAATTTTGCCGATAATAGGATGTTTCGAACGGATTTTTTCCAACACATCTTCCGCAGTGGAATATTGTCCGGTTTTGGTTTTCTTGGCTTTATCATCCAATTTTAACCGATCAAAAAGCACTTCGCCAACTTGCATAGGCGAACTAACGTTGAACTCAAATCCGGCGATTCCGTGAATTTCTTTCTCCAATAATCCCATTTCTTCAGTCAGGATTACAGAACTTTGGCTCAACGCTTCGCTGTCGATCCGAACACCGGTTCGTTCCATAATAGCCAAAACCTGCATGAGTGGCATTTCTATTTCGTAGAAAAGTGTTGAAAGATCGTTGGCTTTCAATTCTTTTTCCAGAATTTTTTTCAAACGGAAAGTTACGTCGGCATCCTCAGCGGCATAATCGCACAGTTTCTGAATATCAACCGTACGAATGTCAGTCTGATTTTTTCCTTTAGCTCCAACCAAATCTTCATAATGAATGGTGCGATATTTCAGGTAAATCTCTGCCAGATAATCCATTCCGTGCCTCAACTCGGGTTGAACAAGGTAATGAGCAATCATGGTATCGAACAATTTTCCTTTTAATTCAATTCCGTATTGTTGCAACATCAAAAGATCGAATTTAATATTCTGACCTATCTTCTCAATCTGATCGTTTTCGAAAATGGCTTTAAACTCTCGCAGGACTTCCTTTGCTTCGTTTTTATCAATGGGAAGTGAAACATAATACGCTTCGCCCACAGTAAAACTGAACGAAAGTCCCACTAAATCGGAAGTAAACATATCCAGTCCTGTTGTTTCGGTATCGAAACAAATGGAGTGTTGAAAAAAGAGTTTGGAGATTAAATCCGAACGTTTGATTTTTGTGTCAACGAGAATATATTTGTGCGGAGTTTCATTAATCGTTCTCAGTCCGGTGAAATTTTCATCCGGCACTTGAATCTTTTGTATAACAGTTGGTTCGGCAACTTCTTCTTCAACTTCATCAAATAAAGACATTTGTCCCGTTTGTTTTTTTGGTTTGGCAAATGCAATGCTTAGCAGCGGTTGGTCTGGCGGAAGCGAAGTAAATGGATTAGTACCCATTTTGGCTGACATAGTCCTGAATTCCAGCTCATCGAACAATGCACGCAGTTGGGGTTCGTTTCTTGGTTCAACTTCAAGACTTTTTTCGTCAAAATCAACAGGAACATCAATTTTAATGGTTGCCAGAAAACGTGAGAAAATGATTTGTTCCTTATTTTCTTCAATTTTTGTTTTCAAAGCACCTTTCAGTTCTTCGGTACGGGAAAGCAAAGAGTCAATGCTGCCGAATTCTTTCAACAGTTTTACGGCTGTTTTTTCACCAACACCGGGACAACCCGGAATATTATCGGATGCATCACCCATTAAACCCAACAAATCAATCACTTGATCATGGCTGTCGAGTTCGTATTTAGCTTTCACTTCATCCGGTCCCATAATTTCGAAACCACCGGTGTGTTTTGGTCGATACATAAAAATGTGATCAGAAACTAACTGCCCATAATCTTTATCGGGTGTAAGCATAAATACCTCGAAACCTGCTTGTTCTGCTTTTTTTGCCATAGTTCCAATCACATCATCGGCTTCGTAACCGGCAACTTCGAGCACCGGAATATTATACGCTTTTACCAGATTTTTGATAATGGGCACAGCCAGCCGAATATCTTCGGGAGTTGCTTCGCGTTGGGCTTTGTATTTTTCGAACGCTTCGTGACGGAAAGTTTTTCCTTTTGGGTCGAAAGCAACCGCAATGTGTGTAGGTTTTTCGCGTTTTAGCACATCTTCGAGCGTGTTAACAAAGCCAAAAATAGCGGAAGTATTTAATCCCTTTGAATTTACACGCGGATTCCGAATAAATGCATAATAAGCGCGGTATATGATGGCGTAAGCATCGATTAGAAAGAGTTTTTTCATAATGTAAAAGTTGAAAGTCAAAGGTCAAATGACTTAATTATAAAGACATTGGACATTATATTTTTGACCAAAGATCTATTTTGACAGTAAAAGTAATAAAAAAAAACACAGAAATAAATACAATGAGTTAAACAAACGACAAATTTGTTTACTTTTGCAGTACATAACTTCATGCGCATTCAAATGAGTTTTATCGAAACAATTAAAAGGACGATTCTTAGCGAGATGCAAATGTTTGAAAAAACATTTGTTGAATCGCTCAGTACAGATAATCCATTGCTGTTGAGTGTAAATGATTATGTTCTTCAAAAAAGCGGCAAGCAACTTCGACCTATGTTGGTAATTTTAGCAGCCAAAATGTGCGGTGAGGTCAACCAAACCACCCTTGATGGAGCCCTGTCGCTCGAACTTTTACATACTGCCAGTTTGATACACGACGATGTGGTGGATGATACCCTGGAACGTCGGGGGAAACCTTCGGTAAATGCACGTTGGACTAATAAAATAGCCATATTAGCCGGTGATTATATTTTATCAAAATCACTTGGTTGTGCCGCACGAACAAATAATCTTCCGATTTTAAAGGCTATGGCCAATATTGGCATGCACCTTTCAGACGGTGAATTACTTCAGTTGGTAAATGCGAAATTTTCAGAAACAGCTGAGGCAAATTATCTGACAATCATTCGCAAAAAAACCGCATTATTGTTCGCCACTTGTACCGAAGTAGGTGGTTTGTCGGTAGATGCCAACGAAGATGCACTCGAACATTTACGCAATTTTGGAGAATATCTTGGAATTTGTTTTCAGATAAAAGATGACATTTTTGATTATTCCGAGAACATACAAATTGGCAAACCAACCGGAAATGACATACGTGATGGGAAAGTGACTCTACCACTTATTTATGCAGTAATGAATTCAACCGGAACTGAAAAAGAACAAGTGCTTACCTGGCTCGCAACCAAAGATTTCACCACTGAAAATATTCATGCGATAACCCTTTTTACACATAAAAACGGAGGCGTTTCGTATGCCTTGGCACAAATGGAAGCTTTCAAAAATAAAGCCATCGAAGAACTCAATGGCTTTGCTGACAGCGATGTAAAAAAATCACTTATTTTGTGTGCAGAATATGCTGCAACGAGAGATTACTAGACCCCCAACCCCTAAAGGGGAGTTTAAAAAGCTTTTTTGGTATTCAAAATTAGAAATACTTCACTTCTTTTCCTTCGATTGAGTTAAGCAGATTATTTGCCAACCGGCTTTCCAAAAACCGATTAATTTCCAAATTCTGAAGAGTTCCTACATTTTCCATTGTTCTTAAATTACTAATTTAGAATCGTCTGCTTAACAGAAAACCTTTTTGTTTCACCCATTTTGAGTACAGATTGTTTTACATTGGAATTTATCCCAATTCAATCATCCCAATGCAATGGTTGAAAAATAAATTTGTATATTTGCAATTCAAATCATAAACAAATAATTATCGAATAAAACAATTTTCAACATACTAATATAGCATGCTAGCTATTGTTCGCCCCGCTACGATAATTACAAACAAGAATTTAGAAATCGTTGTACATTAGAATTTACGACCCATTGGATAAAAAATATTGAAACTTTACGATTATGGTTAATCAATCAATTATAGAAACAGCCGAACGATTTGCAAAAATGATACCGGCAGATTTGATGGTGAAGAAAGCCTATCTTTTTGGTTCGTATGCAAAAGGCAACGAACGAGAAGAAAGCGATATTGATATTGCCATTGTTTTGGGCAATATGACCGACTTTTTTGATACTCAAATGCAATTGATGCGTATCAGACGAAAAATTGATTTACGCATTGAACCACATCCAATCAGTGAAACGGATTTTATTGATTCAAATCCGTTTGCTTTTGAGATACAAAGAACAGGAATAGAAATTAAATAATAAAAATAATAATATCGAATAAAACAATTTTCAACATACTAAAATAGCATTCTGCTATTGTTCGCGCGCTAGAAACCTGAGAAATTTCATTAAGCGAACAAGTAAACTGATTCAATAAGCAAAATGCTCACGCTACGGCGTGGGCTTTTGACTTATCGTTTACTTGTGGGCTTCTCAGGGCCTCTAGCGCGGATAAGGATTTAGTCCACGCTTTTTTTGTGGATTAAACTTACCGGAATAATGGTGGAAGCATGAGCTGAAGCCATGAAAAATAATACCAAACAACATTCTACCAACCAATTTAATGAGGGTTTCACTTCCAGTGAAGCCCTCATTTTCATGTATAAACTCTCCCAAAAATGACAACTAAAAAAGGTTACATTAAGGTAAAAGCAGAATATGAACTTGTGTATGCTGACAAAGAGTCAAAGGCAAGTATATTAACAAATACGTTAGAAGCTCCTTTGCAGGAAATAAGGGTTTTTAATGAAGATAATGAATGGGAAGACGGATGGCGTAATATGCTCATATTCGGCGATAATTTACTCGCTTTAAAGACACTCAATGAAGACCTGAAAGAAGGAGGTCCTAATAAATATGGTCTTCGTAACAAAATTAAGCTTATTTATATCGATCCGCCTTTTGCAACTAAACAGGACTTTATGAAAGATAAGGAAAAGGCATATGCTGATAAAATAGCTGGTGCAAAATTCATAGAGTTTTTGCGAAAAAGAATTATTTTTCTTCGAGAAATTCTTGCTGATGATGGAAGTATTTTTGTCCATTTAGATTGGAAAAAAGGTCATTATATAAAGGCAATTATGGATGAAGTTTTTGGTGAAGAAAATTTTATGAATGAAATCGTTTTTCAAAATACTCCTGGACATCAATTGTCAAATTCATTAGACAATATGATTGCCAATATTTTTTATTACAAAAAGGATCAAAAGCCAATTTATAAACAACCATATCAAGGTCTTACTCAAACAGAACTTGAAGCAAAGTTTCCTTTAATCGAAGAAAGTACAGGTAGGAGATTTAATCATCAGAAGTTGGAAAAATCATCTAATGCATATAGTATTGGTGAAATTAGAACAATTTGTGGTAGAGAAACTAATACTCAAGTTGGATGGATATGGACACAAAAAACATTTGATGCTAGAATAGGAAATAATCCAAACTTAATTTATTGGACAGAAACAGGTAGACCTAGATATAAAGAGTACTTAGATGAATATAAAGGTAGAAAGATTGGAAATCTTTGGAATGATCTCCCATTAATCAGTTCAACGTCTAAAGAAAGCGTTAATTATCCAACTCAAAAGCCTGAGAGTCTTTTAGATAGAATAATAACAATGGCGTCCAATGAAAACGATATTGTACTGGATTGTTTCTCAGGTAGTGGCTCAACAGTCGCGGTCGCAGAAAAATTAAGAAGAAAATGGATTGGGATTGATTGTGGCAAGTTGTCTATTTACACAATACAAAATAGGCTTTTAAATCTAAAAACTGGAATAGGTGCAGATCAAAAAGACAACAGGAATCAACTTGAAAGAATTCAAAATGGAAAGGAAATAGAAGATACTCGTGGAATGTTTTTTATTTCAGAGAAAGCCAAAAAAGGTCAATTAGACCTAACTGATGATTTTCTTTTACGATTGCACGAGTTTTTGAAAGTGATTGAGGATATTGAAGAATTTTCATTGGTCTGTCCTGAGGCTAAATTTCACCTGAGTGAATATGAAGAAGATGAAAACGAAATTCGCATAATAAAAAAAGATCACATCACTTATAAAATCAGTTTAATAGAACCTAAAACAAAGAAAATTAAATCTGATCGATTGAAGTCAAAATCCTTTGTACTTTATAATGCCGGAGTTTATGATAAGGAAAGTATATTGAACTTACACTGGGAGCAATACAAGGAGTTTGTTTTCAAATTGTTTGAAGTACGCAAAGACGAACACAGCATCAATGGCTTTAATGTGGATGGATATATTGGGGTACATAGCGCCTATATTTGGAACTATCCTGAGAAGAAGAATATTGCTATCGATGAGGTTTATGTAAATGAATTACACGCTTATTTGAAAGGAAAAGCCGGAGATCGGTTCTATGTGATTGCGCCTTTACAAAGTTTAAACTTTTTGCAGGACGAAATCAAACTCGGTGATACAGTTTATACGTTTCTGAAAGTGCCTGCTTCTGTTCTTATTTGCCTGCTTCAGACAGGAGAGTTGAGTAGCTTCAAACAACCTAAATCGGAAGAAAATGTAAACGAAGTGATTGATGCTTTTGGCTTTGACTTTATTTCGCAGCCTCAAGTCAAATACTCTTTGCAAAAAGATAAAAAGCAGGACGGAATGTTTGAAACCGATCAATACACTATCAAACTAAGTGAATTTTATTCCGATGGTTTACGATATTCGCCTGAAGATTTTAAAAATTTCGAAACCCTGTCATTGGTATTAATTGATCTCGACTACGAAGGAGAACCTTTTACGATGGATATGCATCTATGGGGAAAAGACCTTGTAAAGGACGAAACGACACCTGTAGAGATAAGTATAGCTGCTGAAAACTGGAAAAAAGGAAAGCTTGCAATCATCTTGATTGATGAATATGGTAACGAAAAGAATTTAGTATTTGACCAAAAAGACTTTGAAAAATGAGCATAAACATCCGCAATACCGATTTGGTTCTAAAGTTCAATGATAGTGCAGTTAATGAAATCTTGAATAAGTATGAAACCTACCTCGAAGCATTATATAATGATGATTATTCTTTTCACCGTGATGCGGTAAAATCAGCAGTTGGTTTTCTTCTGTCGGAGAAATATAAAACAATTGAAGATTTAGCGAAGGAAAATTATTCGAGAAATCCCAAAATAAGAGACCGCTATCAAAGCGAAGACGATTACTTGTCAGATAAGGCTATACCATTGAGAAAGTTCAAATCATGTTCAATGGATTTGGCCACAGGTTCGGGTAAAAGCTATTTGATGTTTGGTATTGCACAGGTTATGTTGTGCGAAGAAGCTGTAGACAAGGTATTAGTGCTTTGCCCGTCATTAACCATTGAAGATGGACTTACTGAAAAATTCAAAACGCTCAACAGTCGTAAAGAACTGGTTGATATTCTTAGAGCGATAAACCCGAACTACGTGCAACCGGAAATTAAAAATGCTTCAGAAACCATTCTTTCAAACGATATATGTATTGAAAATATCCATGCTACCTATCAACGCACAGGTTCTTCAATTCAAGATAGTTTTAAAAATGAAGGGCAAAGCGTACTTGTTTTGAATGACGAAGCGCACCATATTTTCTCGGGTGAAGCTGATAGTAAAGATAAAAAGTGGATAGAATTTCTGAAAGATGAAGATTATAACTTCAAATACATAGTAAATGTAACGGGTACGCCTTACTTTGGCTCAGAGAAAAATGATTATTTCAATGATGTTATTTATCGTTTCGGTCTGAAACAAGCCGTTGATAAAGGTATTGTGAAAAAGGTAGATGCCAAAACCTTTGATGAATATAAAGAGGATAAAGGTTATCAACAAATTTGGGCTGTACATAAAGATAACATTAAAACCTATGGCAACTATGTAAAGCCTATAACTATTGTTGTTTGTGCCAGCATTGCTGAAGCTATAATTGAATGGAATGAATTAATCAAATTCATTTCAGGAAAAGAACAAATCTCATTAGATGAAGCGTCTAATAAGGTAATCTGGGTAACTTCGAGTGTGCCGGGAAAAGACACAAGTGATGGTAGGTCAATTGCACCAATTTTATCAATCGATAAAAATAGCAGAACGTGGGAAGCCATACGAAAAGACAACCTGAAATTATTGAAAACAGTAGATGACAGAGAAAATCCGATTGAATGGATAGTGTCGGTATCAATGCTGACCGAGGGTTGGGATGTGAAAAATGTGTTTCAGGTTGTGCCTCATAAACAACGCGCGTTTAACTCCAAACTTTTAATTGCTCAGGTTTTAGGACGTGGGTTGCGTATTCCGCAAAGCCTAAAAGATGCTATTGGAGCAGAAAATATATATTTGAAAGTAAATAATCACGAAAAATGGAATCATGAAATCAAAAACCTCTATAATGAGATTCTCGAATTAGAAAACCGTTTGTCATGGGGTTATGATGAAAGCAGAAGTCAATATGCCTTTACGTTGCATAACCTGAAATATGAACCAACTGAGACTTCAACTGAGACAAAAAAAGAACTAGCACAAGCTCCAAAAACTTTTGGATTCAAACCGCAAAGAAAAATTGCTGAGTATAAAGCACAATTTGATTACAATACAATTAGTTATGTTTTTGAGGATAAAGAGGTATTTGAGATAGAATATGCTGTTGCTAACTTATACACTTACCTGAAAGATAAAGATCCGAAAATATCCGAAGAGTTTACAAAAAGTAAGCTTAAAGCATTAATAAAGAAGGAGCTTAATGATAAAGGCTATGACGATGATTTCTTAAGCAAGGATAATTATTTGTCAGCTCAACAGGCTTTTGGCCCAATGTTCAGAGAAGTCGGTAAAGAAGTACCAAGAGTTTCGAACGTATCAGATGATCTTTTTGAAATTGACATAGATAACTTTCCAACGCTTTCATTTAGTGAGGATAGCCTAAAACGAAATGGATACTTATTTTATTCAGGCAAGACAATTAACTGGTATAAAGACGAGGAGAAAACCTTGTTTAATAGATTTACTGAGTTAGAAGAAGAGATTAAACAAATTCAGCTCAAATTATCTGAACCGGGAGCTGATTATTTAGCTCTTGGGACAAAACTATCTGAGTTAGGCTCGATGCAAAGTGAAATAAATAATCATTTACAGAAAATTAATGATAGTGATTTAAAAACTCCATTATGTTCAGTTTATGTGTCCTATACCCCTGAAATTGAATTTACGAAAGCCCTTTTCCTAAATATTGAATTAGTGGAATCTTTTATCAAATCAGCAGATAAAGGTTTTTATGGTTTTCCATACTCATACAAACCTGAAACAAAGGCTAAAACCCATGTGAAAAATGAAACTTTCAATCCTGACTTTTTCTTGAAAATTAAAAATACTAATGATATTGTAGTTGTGGAAATAAAAAAGAAAGACGACGACAGTAATAAAAACAGAGCAAAGTTCAGAGATGGAAAAACTCATTTTGAAAATCTGAATGCTAAATTGGAAGAATTGAATCATGCTGAACGATATTATTTCAAGTTTCTATCAGATGATGGAAACGATATTGCAGACTTCTTCAGATCAATATTCGATGGAAAATATAATGTTTGGAAATCAACTTTAATGAATTCTAAATTCAATTAGTAAATGCAACTTTGATGGTCAGATAGTATAGTTATTTTTTCAGAGCAAGAGAGGAAAATTCCTCCCTTTGCCCCGATGGAGAAAAATGACTATTATTGTCTCCCGCCTAAAG
>Ga0209538_1000264_pt1 | contig 31964 bp, 30 predicted proteins | sample BarGraNGADG00211_2_FD_184492 | JGI IMG/M metagenome (GOLD analysis project Ga0209538, IMG submission 184492) | Arctic peat soil microbial communities from Barrow, Alaska - Barrow Graham LP Ref core NGADG0004-211 (SPAdes) (version 2) | ecosystem: Environmental > Terrestrial > Soil > Wetlands >... | reverse complement strand
AGACGCCTCCGACCCGAAGGGCCTAAAGCGAAGCAATGGTCCAAGGGCGATAGGGTCCGGCGGGAAACCGCCCGGCCTCCCGTGCTTGGAAAGGAGCGTGGACACTAGACGTGCTGCCTGCCTTTCCACGAGGCAGGCTTTCTTGTTGAGGGGGTGATCGCCTGGAAAACAGAGCTTCTCCGACCCGAAGTGCCTAAAGCGAGAGCCATGGCTTGAGGGCGATGCCCGGAGTGGGTTACAAGCGCTGACGCGCTGTATGGTCAGACTGAAGTCTGCCCTCCGGCGACAGGGTTCAGCGGGAAACCGCGGAGCCTCCCGTGTTTGAAAAGGAGAGGTGTGGGGCTCGATGGCCCCTCGCGGCCCCGGCAGGGGCCTGGAAGTGAGGAGAATCGATGAGCAAGAAGAGTTGGACAACGGTATCGATTGTTGTAGCAGTGATAGCGCTCGCAGCTGTCTCGTCGGTGGTGGCCGGTGGGTGCGGAAAGAGCGAGCCGACCACGCTTGTCCTCGCCACGACGACGAGCACCCAGGACTCCGGGTTGCTGGACGTACTCATCCCGGCGTTTGAAAAACAGTACAACGTCAAGGTAAAGACTCTTGCCGTGGGCACCGGCGAAGCGCTCAAGATGGGTGAGAAAGGCGACGCGGACGTCCTGCTGGTCCACTCCAAAGCGGCCGAGGAGGAGTTTGTGAAGAACGGGTTCGGCCTCGAGCGCGTGCAGGTGGCGTACAACGACTTCATCATCGTCGGGCCGGCGGAGGACCCGGCTGGCATCAAGGGCGACAAGAGCGCAACAGACGTGTTCAAGAAGATCACCGCAAAAGGCGCGGTGTTTGTCAGCCGCGCCGACGACTCAGGCACGAACAAGGCGGAGCTCGCGATCTGGAAAGCGGCGGGCATCAACCCGAAGGGCCAGCCCTGGTACGTAGAGACGGGTCAGGGCATGGGCGAGACGCTGACCATCACCGATCAGAAGCTGGGATACACCTTGAGCGACCGCGCGACCTTCGTCACCCGCGAGGGGACCCTGAAGCTGGTCATACTCGTGGAGGGCGACAAGGCGCTGTTCAACCAGTACGGCGTGATAGTCGTGAATCCCGCCAGGCACGCGAACCTCAAACTGAACACCATTGGGGCTGAGGACTTCGTCGAGTTCCTGACCAGCAAGAAGGGACAAACCCTCATAGGCTCCTACAAGAAGAACGGCGTGGTGCTCTTCCACCCGAACGCGTCCGGGCAGACGCGCGGCGTGGGGAACACCAGGGAACAACAGTAGCGAATACGCGGAGGGGCCGGGTCCGAGTGGGTCCGGCCTCTCTCTTCAAAGGCGGTAGCGATGGGGAGCATACTGAGAGCCTTCAGAGAGGCCTTCTACCTGATAATCAGGTTCAACCCTGATTTCTACAGGATAATCCTGCTCACCCTCGTCGTTAACGGCGTCGCGACGGTGCTGGGCGCGGTGATCGGGATCCCTGCGGGCGTCGCGCTCGCGGAGTACAGGTTCCCGGGGAGGCGCCCGGTGCTGGTCCTGGTGCACGCCATGATGGGGCTTCCTCCAGTGGTGGCGGGCGTCTTTTTCGTGTTGATCTTCGCTCGCAGCGGGCCGCTAGGGTTCTTGAACCTGCTGTATACGGTGCCGGCGCTCATTCTGGTGCAGGTCGTCCTCGCCGCGCCTATCATCGCCGGTTTCACGAACGCGTCCCTGGAAGACGTGGACCCGCGCATCGGCCTGCAGGCGCGGAGCCTGGGAGCGACGAGGTACCAGTCGGTATTCGTGAAGCTGCGCGAAGCGCGCGCCGGGCTGGTCGCGGCGGTGATCGCGGGGTTCGGCGGCGTGGTCTCCGAGGTCGGAGCGATCATGATCGTCGGCGGCAACATCAGGGGGAGCACACGGATGCTCACCACCGACATCGTCCTCAACATGCGCGTGGGGAAGTCGGAGCTGGCGCTCGCCGAAGGCATAGTCCTGATACTGATAGCAATAGTAGTGAATGTCTTCCTGACGCGGCTGCAGGCGGAGAAGGGCCAGCGCCGGGCCGAGACCAAGGGAATCACAGGCGCGTATATCCATGGTTGATGATACTTACGTCATAGAGGCGAAGGGGCTCAGGAAGGCCTACGGTGCCGGCGTCGTCCTCGACCTCGAGGAGCTCGCCGTCCGGCGCGGCGAGGTCCTGGTGATCCTCGGGCCGAGCGGAGCGGGCAAGAGCGTGCTGCTGCGGATGCTCAACCTGCTCGAGGCGCCGAGCGAAGGGACAGTCTACTTCGAGGGTGAGGAGGTCCAGGGCCTCGAGGGTCACAGGCGCACCGAGGTGTCTCGCCGGATGGCTTTGATATTCCAGGACCCTCTGCTGTTCCGCGGCTCGGTGGCGGACAACACCGGCTACGGCTTGAAGGTGCGGCACGTTGCGGCGGAGGAGCGGGAACGGCGGGTGTCGGAGGTGCTCAAGCTGGTGAAGATGAGCCGGTTCGCGGGCAAGCAGACCTCGACGCTGTCGGGTGGTGAGGCCCAGAGGATCGCCCTTGCCCGAGCGCTTGTGATCGAGCCGGAGGTCCTTCTGCTGGACGAACCTTTTGCGAGCCTTGACACGCCTACGAGGCGCGCGCTGCAGGAAGACGTCAAGCGGATACTCACCGACCTGGGCATGACCGCGATATTCGTCACCCATGACCAGGAGGAGGCCGCGAGGCTTGGCGACCGAATCATGGTGCTGGAAGATGGCAAGGTCGCTCAGTCCGGCAGCCCGAGGGAGATCTTCTACGAGCCGAGGAACGAGTTCGTCGCGTCCTTCGTAGGGTTCGAGAACATATACGACGGCGAGGTAGTGGCTAGTGACGGCGGCCTGGCTCGAGTCGTGGTGGACGGGCGCGAGCTGGAGGCTGTCACCGACAGGAGCGCCGGCGAAAGGGTCAAGATCGCCATCCGCCCCGAGGACTTGACCGTGGTGCCCGCGGACGACATCGGGGACGCGGCGAGCAGCAGGAACGCGCTCCTCGGGAAAGTGGTGGAGACGGATGTGCGAGGCCCGATTGCGCGCCTCACCATCGAGTGTCCGTTTCCCCTGGTGGCGTTCATCACGAGCCGGTCGTTAGAGGAGATGGGCATCTCTACAGGCATGGAGGTCGGTGCCCGTTTCAAGGCCACAGCGCTGGTTGTGATCTGAGGTGTTGTCCTATGTCATGGGGCGTCTTTCCCGCCCGAGGTAGAATTGATACAGATGGCTGAATGAAGGGGAGAATCGGGCTTTGGCCGATAGTTTCTTGAGACTCATACACCTCCCGGAAGCGGTCAGGCTGCTCGCCGACAGCCTGCCCGGGCCGGTCGCGCGCGTCGAGGAGATCGCGTCCGGCGAAGCGCTCGGGCGCGTGGTGGCGGAGGACGTCTTCTCGCCGGAGGACCTGCCGGGCTTCGACCGCTCACAGATGGACGGATACGCGGTGCGGGCCGCGGACACTTTCGGCGCGGGCGAGAGCCAGCCCGCCTACCTCGAGCTCTCGGGGGAGGTCCTTATGGGCGGCGCCCCGGACGTCTCGGTCTCCGCAGGCCAGGCTGTGCTGATATCGACCGGCGGCTTCATGCCGGAGGGCGCGGACGCCGTCGTGATGGTGGAGAACACAGAGTTGTCCGGAACGACCGTGGAGGTCGTGAAAGCGGTGGCTCCCGGTGACAACACAGTGAGGCGCGACGAGGACATCGCTCGCGGGTCGCTTCTCATCGGGAAGGGACAGGAGGTCGGCCCGCCGCAGATCGGCGCCCTGGCGGGTGTCGGCTGCGGGAGGGTACGGGTCTACGAGCGCCCGGTGGTGGGGATCATCTCGACCGGTGATGAGCTGGTGCCTCCCGACGGCCGGCCCGGGCCGGGACAGGTCCGCGACGTGAACACCCCCGCGCTTGCCGCGTCGGTGCTCGGAGCGGGCTGCCAGGCGAAGGCCTACGGGATCGTGGAGGACGACTTCGAGAAGCTTCTCGCCGCGTCGCGGGCGGCGCTAGGGGAGTGCGACGCGCTGTTGATCAGCGGGGGGAGCTCGGCCGGGGTGAGGGACATGACGCTCCAGGTCCTCGAGGCGCTCGGCGGGCCGGGCATCCTCGCCCACGGCATATACCTGAAGCCGGGCAAGCCGACCCTTCTCGCGGTCTGCGAGGGCAGGCCGGTCATAGGGCTCCCGGGCAACCCTGCCTCGGCGCTCGCGGTGTTCCGCGAGGTGCTGGCGCCCGCGCTGGCGAAGCTGCGCGGAAAAGAGCCGGGCCCCGCGCCCGGCGCCCGGTGCACCGTTCAGGCCGTTATGGAGCGCTCTGTAGCTTCAGCCCCCGGGCGGCTCGAGCTGGTGCCGGTGGCGCTGGTGCAGAGTGAGAGCGGGCTGGTCGCCTCTCCCATAATGGGCAAGTCCCAACTCATCGGGACGCTGACCCGGGCCGGCGGACAGGTGCGGGTCCCCGAAGGCGTAGAGGGGCTGGAGCAGGGCCAGGAAGTGACAGTGGAGCTGCTGAGTTAGATGGACAGGAATATTTACCTGGACAAAGTGCCGCTCGGTGAAGCGCTCGAGAGATGGCTCGCGATGTGCCGCGAGGAGGGCGTGGCTTTCCCGCTCGCCGCGGAGGCGGTAGCGACTGCCGATGCGCTCGGACGGGTGACCGCGGAGGCGCTGTTCGCGCGCCTCTCTTCGCCGCCTTTCCATTCTTCGGCGATGGACGGGGTGGCGGTCAGCGCGGACAGGACTTTTGGCGCGAGCGATACCAGCCCGGTGCGCTTGAGGATGGGCACGGATGTCGAGCTCATAGATACCGGTGAGCCGGTCCCGCCCGCCTTCGATGCGGTCATCATGGTCGAGGACTTGAACGAGGTCGAGCCTGGCGTCTTCGAGATAGTAAAACCGGCGTCGCCATGGCAGCACGTCAGGCCGCTCGGTGAAGACATCGTACAGACCGAACTGGTCCTCCCCGCCGGGCACCGCATCAGGCCCGTCGACATCGGCGCGCTGCTGAACGCGGGCTTCGTCGATATCCCGGTCCGCAGGCGCCCTGTCGTCGCAATACTTCCGACCGGCACCGAGCTGGTCGAGGACCCGTCGCTTCTCACGGCGGGAAAGATAATGGAGAGCAACTCGAGAGTGCTGGCGTCGTTTGTTCAGGAGGCGGGTGCTCATCCCTTGAGGATGGACCTGGTCGCCGACGACTACGACCTCATACGCGGCTCGATCGAGGCCGGCCTCGCCAGCGCGGACGTGGTGGTGGTCAACGCCGGGACCTCGGCGGGGCGGGAGGACTTCACCCGCGCCATAATCGAGGACCTGGGCAAGGTCGCGGTCCACGGCGTCGCGATGCGGCCGGGCAAGCCGGTGGTGCTGGGCGTGGCACGCGGCAGGCCGGTCATCGGGCTGCCGGGCTTTCCGGTGGCGAACTACAGGGGCGCACAGGAGTTCCTCCTCCCCCTGATATCGGCTCTGATGGGCGTGGCCACCCGCAGCGCCCCGGAGCTCAGGGCGAGGCTCGCTCGAAAGATATTCTCGGTGCCCGGCATGGACGAGTTCGTCCAGGTGAAAGTGGGGCGTGTCAACGACACGGTGGTGGCGGTGCCACTGCCGAGGGGCTCGGGCGTCTCGATGTCGCTGGTGCGCTCGGACGGGTTCATCGAGGTGCCCGCCGCGAGCGAGGGAGTGGCGCGCTGGGACGAGGTCACGGTCAAGCTGATCAGCAGCGACGTCGACGTGGACGGGACCATCCTTGCCATCGGCAGCCACGACATAGCGCTCGACCTGCTGTCCAGCCGCATCAGGCAGATGGACCCGTCGCTCAGCCTTGCTTCGGCGAACGTCGGCAGCATGGGCGGTATCATGGCTGTGAAGCAGGGCCAGGCCCACGTGGCCGGGACGCACCTGCTCGACCCGGAGACCGGGGACTTCAACGTGCCATACGTCCTGAAGCAGTTCTCGCCGGACGAGGTCACCCTTGTCCACCTCGGGTGGCGCGATCAGGGGCTGATGGTGCTGCCGGGTAACCCGAAAGGGATCAAGGGCATCGGCGACCTCGCCCGTCCGGACGTGCGCTTCGTGAACCGGCAGAAGGGCTCCGGCACGCGCCTGTTGCTCGACCACGAGCTTCAGGGGCTGGGTATAGACACTGGCTCGGTTTCCGGATACGAGCGCGAGATGTTCACGCACACGGCGGTAGCGGCGGCGGTGACCGGCGGGAGCGCGGACGCGACGCTTGGCGTGCTTGCGGCGGCCAGGGCCCTGAAGCTTGATTTCATCCCGGTGGCTAAAGAGCGGTACGACCTGCTGGTCCTCGCGTCTTTCACCGGGACGCGGGCGTACCGGGTCATGCTGGAGGCGATGAGCGACCCCGCGTACAGGAAAGAGGTGGAGGCGCTCGGCGGCTACGACCTCTCCGAGTCCGGCACGCTGGTGCCGCTGTGACGCAACATGGGGTCAGACCACTTGTTGCATTTCTGAGGACGATACGATGAGCGAAGAAAACGTTACGACAGAAGAGTGCGAGCAGCAGGTCATCGACTACCTGCGCATATCGATCACCGACAGGTGTAACCTGCGGTGCGTGTACTGCATGCCGGCCGAAGGCGTCAAGAGCCTCTCACACGACGACATACTCAGCTACGAGGAGCTCGAGCTCTTCGTTCGCGCGGCGGTAGCGGCAGGGATAAGGCGCGTTCGCCTCACGGGAGGCGAGCCTCTCGTCCGCAAGGGAGCGGTCGATTTCGTGCGGATGCTGAGCGGCATAGAACCGCGCCTCAAGGTGAGCCTGACCACGAACGGCCTCCTTCTGGCGAGGTACGCCTCCGAGCTCAAGGAGGCGGGCCTTTCTCGCGTCAACATCAGCCTGGACACTCTCGACCCTGACGCCTACACCCAGATAACCAGGGTCGGCCGGCTCGAGGACGCCCTCTCGGGGCTGGACGCGGCCATCGACGCGGGGCTCGACCCCGTCAAGATAAACGTCGTGGTGCTCAAAGGGCTGAACGACGACCCGGTCCCGTTCGTGGACCTGGCCCGCGAGAGGCCGGTGAGCGTCCGGTTCATCGAGTACATGCCGTACTTCGACGACCCCGGCAAATGGTACGTCCCGGGCGACGTCATCAAGGCGAGGATCGGCGAGGTCGGGCGCATCGAAGAGGTCGCCTCGCCCGAAGGCTGGGGCCCCGCGAGCTACTTCAAGGTCAACGGCTCCGCCGGCACCATCGGGCTGATATCGCCTGTCTCGTGCCACTTCTGCCCGTCGTGCAACAGGCTTAGGATAACCGCGGACGGGCGCATGCGCACTTGCCTGTTCGACGACAACGGCTATCCGATCAAGAGCGAGATCCGGGCCGGGGCGGAGGTCGTTAGGCTTCGTGAGATAATAGAGGGAGAACTCGAGCGGAAGCGCGCCGAAGGCGGCGACAACAAGCCCGCGCCGGGCTCGCGGCTGCGTGCGGGCGACCACATGTCGAGGATCGGGGGTTGAAGGTGGCGAAAGGGGAGGGCTCCTCAGGGGGCGGGCTGTCGCACCTGGACGAGCACGGCCGCGCCAGGATGGTCGACGTCGGTAAGAAAGACGTCACCAGGCGCGAGGCGCGGGCCGAGGCGCACGTGTTGATGAGCCTCCAGACCCTGAAGCTCCTGGCCGCCGGCGACCTTCCCAAGGGCGACGTCTTCTCGACCGCGAGGATTGCCGGCATCACTGCCGCGAAGAGGGCGCCGGAGCTCATCCCGCTCTGCCATCCACTGAGGATTGACTCCATCTCTGTCGAATTCGAAGTGGATGAAGCGTCATCGCAGGTGCGTGTGGAGTCGGCGGTGGTCGCCACCGACAGGACCGGCGTCGAGATGGAGGCGCTTACAGCCGCGGCCATCGCGGCGCTGACCATATACGACATGACCAAGGCGGTAGAGCGGGGCGTCGAGATATCGTCGGTGCGCCTGCTCTACAAGTCGGGCGGCAAGTCCGGGACCTGGAAGGCAAAAGACTAGCCCACCGGAGGCGTGAAATGGCTGGACAAAAAGGCAAAGTCATATCGGTGAACATATCCGAGCAGACCGGCGAGAAGAAGCACAACGTCGAGTGCTGCCTGTTCGTGGTGGGGCACGGCCTCGAGGGCGATGCGCACGCGGGCGAGTGGCACCGGCAGGTGAGCCTGCTGGCGGTCGAGAGCATAGACAAGATGCGCCTGGAGGGCCTCGATGTGTGGCCCGGCGACTTCGCCGAGAACGTGACGACCCAGGGCGTAGACCTCGTGTCCCTTCCGGTGGGGACGAAGCTCAAGATCGGGGACGGGATAGTCGTGGAGATGACACAGATAGGCAAGGAGTGTCACACCCCCTGTGCGATAGGCAAGCAGGTCGGTGACTGCATCATGCCGAAGGAGGGCGTGTTCGCGAAGGTGCTGGAAGGCGGGAAAGCGGCGGTCGGCGACGACGTCGAAGTCCTCCAGTAGAAAACTGGTGCCAGGCACGTTTTTTCCACCCAGGGAGAATCATGGCCGATGAAGCAGCAGGCAAATACACCGCCGCGGTCGTAACCGTCTCGGATAAGGGGGCCGCTGGCGAGCGTGAGGACTTGAGCGGCGCGGTGGTCCGGGACATCCTGGAGGGCGCGGGCATCGAGGTCGTCCGGCGGGAGATAGTCCCCGACGAAGCGAACGTCCTCAGCGAGCTCCTGGTGGCGCTGTGCGACCAGGGCATCGACCTCATCGTGACCACGGGCGGCACCGGTGTGTCTCCCCGTGACGTCACGCCGGAAGCGACGCTTGGCGTGATCGAGAAAGAGATCCCCGGAATGGCCGAGGCGATGCGCGCCGAGAGCCTGAAGGTCACCCCGCACGCGATGATATCCAGGGCGGTGTGCGGCCTGCGCGGAGGCGCCCTGATACTGAACCTGCCCGGGAGCCCGAACGGCGCCCGCGAGAACCTGGAGGTCGTCATGCCGGCGGTCCCGCACACGCTCGAAGTGGCCGGCGGCAGGGTCTCCGAGTGCGCGCAGCCGCCTGATTGACTTGCCGTCGCCCGCTGGCTGATAATCTCACAGTAAGACGACGTCCCGACGAATTGGGGGAGCATTGGCAGTACTTGCAGAGAAGCTCGTAGAGATAATAGAGAGCAGAGCTGACGACCTCTCCATGACTTGGTACCGCGAGGTCAAGGAATCTCACTGGACGCCCAACGTCAAGAACCTCTCCGAGGAAGAGGCCCTCGCCATTGCGCGCAGGGTGTACAGCAAGCTGAGCCACTGGCTCATCCCGCAGACCGAGAGTGAGGTCCAGGAGACATACCTGAGGTTCGGCGAGCAGTGCTATTACAAAGGCTTTCGCATGGAGGAGATGGTCATGCTGCTGGTGCTCATCAAGAGGCACCTCTGGCTGCACCTCCTCGAGCAGGGCGTCATGACGACGAACATCGAGGTCTACCAGGCGCTCGACGTGAACAACAAGGTCGTCCTCTACTTCGACCGCGCGATCTACTTCTCGCTCATCGGTTTCAAGAAGGCGCGAGAGGAATCCGTGAAGGCGAAGACCAAGGCCGAGTCGTAGAGTCCGCAGTGAAACACATTCGAGGGCCGCGGCATCTACGCGGTCCTTGTTTTGCGCCCGGTCAATTGCTACGGTTGGACCATGACAGAACCCACGAAGCTGTTCCTGATCAGGCACGGACAGACAGACCTCAACCGCGACCGCAGGTTCCGCGGGCTCAGTGACGCGCCCCTCAACGAAGCGGGCAAGTACGAGGCAGCGGGGGCGGCGAGGCTGCTCGCGGCGGCCGGCGTCTCCAATATCTATACCAGCCCCATCCGGCGCGCGGCCGAGACCGCGACCGCGATCGCGGTCACCACGGGCGCTCGCGTCGAGACGGACGATGACTTCATCGACATAGACTACGGCGCCTGGCAGGGGCTGACCGTTGAGGAGGTCCGCGAGCGCTTCGGCCCTGAGGGGCTCGAATCGTGGCGCCGAGACCCGGGCACATTCAGCTTCCCGGACGGGGACAGCATGGAGTCGGTGCGGGCGCGCCTGCAGCCGGCGCTGCTGCGGGTGGCGACCGCGGGGCACGAGGGCGCCGTCGCGGTGGTGAGCCACCTGGCCGTCCTCAAAGTCTGCTTCGTCACGCTGATGGACCTCGATTTCCGGTACTTCTGGAAAGTCGGGCTCGACAACGGCTCGGCCAGCCTCTTCACCTGCAAGCCGGACGGCGGGTTCGTGCTCGAGCGCTGGAACGAGCCGCCGATGGGCTCTCACGGTCAGGGGTGAGGTTGGCAGGACCACCGTTCCATGACCCGTTCGCGCTGGCGCCCGCCGCCGGGTACCCGCTTCAGCCCGAGGCCCCAGGGCCAGGCCATGGGAAGGCCGCGGCCATCATCGTTCCAGTCGCCCTCGTCGCTGTCCTGACCGCTGCAGGCGTCCTCTTCCTGCTGGGTGTGGTGAGATTCGGGAACCCGTCTCTCAAGGACATCTCCATGGCCTCCGGAGTCAGCAGGGCGAACAGGCCCGTGAGCTCGACCACCCGGTTCAGCGTCGACGATGACGCCATCTACTGCTGCGCCACGGCGCGCGCGTTCGCCGGGACCAGGCTGCGCGCGAGATGGTTCCGCCAGGGAGACCAGATCGCCGAGTTCAATGGGACATTCAGGAGCATGGGAGGGAGCCAGACCGCGAAGTTTCTCCCGGCGACCGGCCACGTCGCCTTCAAGCTGGCGCGGCCGGAGGAAGGGTGGACCTCCGGGTCATACAGCGTGACGCTCGCTGTCGACGGCAGAACAGCTGGCTCGCGCACTTTCACAGTGGTCGATGCGCCCGAGGGCGCGGCGGGCACCCGCTACAACGCGCCGGGCGGGGCGTTCTCGATACTGGTGCCGGCAGGCTGGCTGCCCGCCGAGGCGGCGTCTCTCGGGGGCGCGCTCGCCGGCTTCATCAGCCCGGCCGGGCCGTACCCACCCCGCTATGCCGTGACCCTCACGGACTTCACCTCGGTCGACATCGGCTACCTGAACGGGATACTCAAGCAATCCGGCGCAAAAGCGGACGAGCTGTTCGCCCCCTACTCGGTGGGCGACCTGGTGGGCGCGCGCCGGACGTTCGAGTGGGATTACAAAGCCGGCCAGGAACAGTTCCGGTTGAAGACGATCCAGGTGGTGCTGCAGTCCGACGCGAAGATCTACGGCATCGACTGCCACTCGCTGGCCATCGATTATCAGTCGAACGAGCCGATCTTCAACACCGTGATCAACAGCTTCCGCTGACTCTATTCGGTGGGCTCGGTGTCCTGCACGAGCCGCAGCCTCGCCGGCAGCCCGCCGGTCTTGATGCGCGCGATCCACGCGCTAGGGCCGTTTATCTCGTCGAGGGTCGGCATCCTGTCCGCGTTCTCCCAGACCCGGTTCATGAACTCCAGGCCCTCGGCGTCCACGACCGCATCCACGAACTTCTGGCCGATCTTGTACTGTTCCAGCTTCAGGTTCAGGCCGATGAGCCTCTGGAAAAGCTTCTCGGCGCCGCTCTTGGAATCGCGTCGCCTGTCGAAGCGCTCTTTCATCTCCTCGTAGGACGGAAGGAGCTCCTTGCCGACCTGGTCCATCACGTGGTTCGAGTAGCCCTCCAGAACCGACATCACCGCCTGCAGCCTCGCGAGGATCGCCCTCTGCTCAGGGGTCATGACCAGCGATATCAGGCCGCCCGCCTTGAGCGCGTCGCCCTCGCCGATGTTGCTCTGCCTCATCTTGCGGAAGAAGTCCGGCTTGGCGAGGGACCTCCAGTCGATGCTGTTCAGGTACTCCTGCATGGAGGCCATCATGAACGGCCGCAGCCAGCGATTGCTGTGGAACTCGAAGGAGTGGGTCACCTCGTGGAGGGTGATCCACCTCCTGAACTCCATCGGCTCCATTCCCAACTCACCGACGATGCGGCGCACGTTCGGCTCGACGACATACAGCTTGCCACCTTTCTCGGGCTCGGGGAGCGACAGGTCGAACTGCCCGAGGACGTTGCGCGACAGGTACCCGATGATGACGCCGACCTGAACGCTCAACAGGGTGCGCGCGACCTTCTGGGCGCCGCGCCCCGTGGGGATGCCCTGCTCCGTCTCGAGCTCCTCGAGCATCTTGATGTAGCGCTCAGATATCGGGTCGAAGAGGAACCGGAAGGACACGATGTTGGCATCGATCCAGTCCTCTTGCGTGAAGACCTCGACCCGTTCCGGGAGGTCGGACACCGCGAGCTTCGTGTAGTCGGCGACCTGCTTGTTCGAATCGCTCAGCATCTGCTGGTAGGCGGCGGTCATCGCCCCGGAGATCTCCTCGGGCCTGTCCCTCTGCAGCTCCAGGGTTGCGACCGCGATGTCCCGCACGTTGTCCCACGAGATGAGGCCGGGCACCTGCGCCCGCATGGCTTTGCGGATGCCGCGGCCCAGCGGGGCGAAGTGCGCGACCTTCCGGGCGACGTTATCGATCGCGTTGAAGAGCGCTTCGAGAAATGTGGTGGGTTGGTCGGGCTCGGCGCCCTGGCCAGGGGGTTGTGGTTGCGCCATCAGACAGTGACCTACTTCCTCTTTTCCCATTTCTCCAGGTACGCGACCTGGCTCAGGGTGCTTCCCCGGAGTATTTCCCCGCGAAGGCGGTTCTCCTTCTCGAGGACGTCCATGGCGCGGTTGGCGAACTCTGCCGCCCGGGCCTTGGGGATTATTATCACGCCGTCGTCGTCTCCCACCGCCCAGTCGCCGGGGTGTATGCGCACGCCCGCGATCTTTATGGGGACGTTTATCTCCCCGAAACCCTTGGGCTCGCCCGCGGTGGGCATGATGAGCTTCGTGTAGACGGGGAAGCCCAGCTCGCGGATATCGGGAGTGTCGCGCACCGCGCCGTCGGCGACGACGCCGGCGACCTTGCGCTGGATGGCCGAGTGGGTGGCGAGCTCGCCCCACATCGCGGGGCCCTGCCCGCCCGCGTCGATCACTATCACGTCGCCCTCGCCCGCGACGTCGATCGCCTCGACCGGCTTGGCCCAGTCACCAGGGTAGGTGCGCACGGTGACCACCGGGCCGACCATCTTGACCCCGTTCAACACCGGGCGTATTCCTTGCAGGTCGCCCGTCCTGTGCATCGCGTCCGAGATGTTCGCGGTCGAGACCATCTCGAGCGCCTCGCGGATGCTGGTCTCGTCGACACGCTTGTAGAGGGTGGTCGCTTTCGCCACCCCGGTGTCCATCGCTTCCTTGATCTCGGCCGCGGCCGCCCGCGCGTCGGCAGACTTGATGATCGCCCCGCCCACGATGATTATCATGGCCCCGTGCTGGACCGCGAGCGCCGCGGTCTCGGAGTTGACTCCACCCGCGCACGCGACCGGGATCTTCACCGCCTCCGCGACGCGCCCGAGGACCTCGAACGGGTCGCCTCCCACCATCTGGACGTCGATGGCGGTGTGCACGGCGATGTAGTTCGCGCCGGCGGCTTCCGCGGCCTTCGCGCGCTGGACCGGGTCGGCCACCTCTATCATGTCCACCACGATCTCCGCGCCATAGTTGTGCGCGGCGTCCACACATTCGGCGATTGTAGCGTCGGAAGACGCGCCCAGCACGTCGATGATGTTGGCGCCCGCCTTCGCTGCGGTCTCGACCTCGGTGCGCCCCGCGTCGATGGTCTTCATGTCGGCGATTATGGTGTGGTTGGGGAACGCCTGCCGCATAGCGCGGACGGCGTTGAGGCCCTCGCTCTTGATGAGCGGCGTGCCTATCTCTATCCAGTCGACGCCGCCCTCGACGGCCTCGCGCGCGACCTCTATCGCGCGCTCGAGGTCCACGAAATCGAGCGCGACCTGCAATACCGGCTGGTCCATGTTTCTCCTCGGGTTAAGGCCTGGGAACCGGGCTAACCGCCCGTGTGCAACCGCCCGAAAGGGCGTGGATAAGTATAGCACAGAGGTGGGTTTTAAACCCGTTCACAAAGGCCTCTCGAGGCCGGCCCTGCGTTGATGAAAGGGGCACCATCATCGCCTAGATGCAGTCCCGGGGCGAGGCTGTCCGCTAGCCCCGGCCGCGAAAGCTGCCCCATCTTCGCGGCCTGTCATAACCGCCGGCGCCGTAAGTGCGAAGCCATTCAAAATATGAAAATATCGCCGGTTCGCCGGAGATCTGGTTCTGCATCGAGTTCGCGGCGCGGATGAGAGAAAGCAGGTTGTCATCTTCTCGTGATTCGCTCTTGTACCACGTCGGGTGTCCGCCTTTGAGGACAGCAAACTTCCTCGCCATGAGAGGCTCGGTGTGGAAGGCCACCGCGTAGGGCAGGAACCGGATGAGATCTTCATTCGGAGCATACCCTGGCGTGCCGGCGCCCCGGCAGCAGACTCTGTCCGACCAGCCGCCGATGGAATCACCTGTCGCCTGGCTCGTATGTTGTTCCATCCGCGCCACCCTGCCGTAGTCTGATTCACGGCCATCGTTTATGATTACCTTTATCCGATCGATTTGAGGAGATGGGCATGGCGAACTCCACCGATCCTGTCAGAATAGGCCTGCTGGGCTGCGGCACCATCGGCTCCGGCGTGTTCCATCTGGTGAGGAAGAACGCCGCCGGGCTCGCCGAGGCTGCCGGCAGGCCGCTCGCCGTTGCCCGCATACTCGTCAAGGACCCCGACGAGCCGCGCCCGTTCCCGGCTGACAGATCCCTGATGACCACCGAGGCGTCGGAGGTGCTGGGCGACGACTCAATAGATATCTTCATCGAGGTGATGGGCGGCGTGAAGCCGGCGCGAGAGTTCGCGCTCGAGGCCCTCTCGCGCGGCAAGTCGTTCGTCACTGCGAACAAGGAGCTGGTCGCCTGGCACGGCCGCGAGCTCATGGAGGAGGCGGCCCGGACCAACGCCCACGTCCGCTTCGAGGCGGCAGTCGGTGGCGGGATACCGCTGATCAGGCCGCTGGAGGAGTCTCTCGGCGGAGACAACGTCATCAAGATGATGGGCATCGTCAACGGCACCACTAACTACATCCTGACGCGCATGAGCACTGAGGGGAGCGACTACTCGGAGGCTCTCGCCGAGGCGCAGGCCCTCGGGTACGCGGAGGCCGACCCGGAGGCCGACGTGGAAGGGACGGACGCCGCGAGCAAGCTCGCGATACTCTGCTCGATCGCGTTCCACGCCGGGGTGACCGCGGACCAGGTGTACAGCGAAGGCATATCGCGCGTCCGCGCCGAGGACCTCGAGAACGCGCGAGAGCTCGGCTACGCGGTGAAGCTGCTCGCGATCGCCGAGCGCGACGAGGGCGGCATATCCGCGCGAGTTCACCCGACCATGATCCCGGCGGGCCATCCGCTCGCCTCCATCTCCGGCAACTTCAACGCGGTGTTTGTGATCGGCGAATCGGTCGGGGAGCTGATGTTCTACGGCCAGGGGGCCGGCTCGCTGCCGACCGCCACCGCCATCCTCGGCGACGTGGTCAACATCGCGCGAAGCCTGGGCAGGTCGCCGGTCTCGAGGCGTTCCTACTGGTCGAGGCCTGGCGAGGTGAGGTCTATCGAGGACGTGGCGACGCGCTTTTACATGGTGCTTAAAGTCGCCGACCGCCCCGGGGTGCTCGCGAAGATCGCGGGGATCTTCGGCGACAACAACGTCAGCCTCGAGAGCGTGGTACAGAAGGGGATCGGCGACAGGGCGGAGATCGTCCTCATCACTCACAAGGTGCTCGAGCGCGACTTCCGCACCGCGCGAGCCGGGCTCGAGAGCCTGGACGTTGTAGAGGAGATACCGAGCGTCATCCGGGTCGAGTCCGGCTGAGCGGCGACACGGTCCGTGGCATGAGGAGATAGCATGATGCAGGTCTCGCCGCAGTGGCGCGGCGTCATAGAAGAGTACAGAGAATACCTGCCGGTGACCGAGGCGACACCCGTCGTCACCCTGCTGGAAGGCAACACGCCGTTGATACGCGCCTACGCGCTGTCGCTGCGGCTGGGCCTCGACGTCTATCTCAAGTACGAAGGCGTGAATCCCACCGGGTCTTTCAAGGACCGCGGCATGACCATGGCCATCAGCAAGGCACTGGAGGACGGCGCCTCCAACGTCATCTGCGCGTCCACTGGCAACACGAGCGCCTCGGCCGCCGCGTACGCGGCGAAGGCGGGCATCAACTGCATAGTGCTCATCCCGTCGGGGGCCATCGCGCTCGGCAAGCTCTCGCAGGCGTTGATGCACGGCGCGCAGGTGCTCGCGGTGAACGGCAATTTCGACGACGCTCTTCGGGTCGTGCGCCAGATCGCCGACGAGAACCCCATAGTCCTCGTCAACAGCCTGAACCCGTTTCGCATCGAAGGGCAGAAGACCGGCGCCTTCGAGATATGCGACACGCTCGGCCGGGCGCCCGACGTCCACGCGATCCCGGTCGGCAACGCCGGCAACATCACCGCCTACTGGAAGGGTTACCGCGAGTACCGCGACGCGGGCAAGGTCGATGTGCTGCCAAGGATGCTCGGCTTCCAGGCAGAAGGCGCCGCGCCGATCGTGCTGGGTCATCCGGTGGAGAAACCCGAGACCATCGCGACCGCGATCAGAATTGGCAACCCCGCCTCCTGGAAGAAAGCCGTCGCCGCGGCCGATGAGTCCGGAGGCGCGATCGACATGGTCACCGACCGGGAGATACTCGACGCATACCACCTGCTCGCCGCGGAGGAGGGCCTTTTTGTCGAGCCGGCGTCGGCGGCATCCGTGGCCGGGCTCATCAAGGCGCGCGAGGCGGGGCTCATCGAGGGAAAGCAGACCGCGGTCTGCATCCTGACCGGCCACGGCCTGAAGGACCCCGACAGGGCCATCGCCGAGTCTGAGGCCCCACCACTCATAGAGCCGACCGCGGACGACATCATGAAGGCGATAACGGCGGCCCGGAGGTAGCATGCGCGGACTCAAGATCGCCGTCCTGGTGCCCGACGGGGCGGCGGACGTGCCCCTCGACGTGCTGGACGGACAGACCCCTCTCGAGGCCGCGCGCATCCCGACCATGGACAGGGTGGCTCGCGTCGGTGTCACAGGGACCGCGGCCACCGTTCCGCCGGGCCTCCCGCCCGGAAGCGACGTCGCGAACCTGGCTCTCATGGGATACGATCCCGTAACGCACTACGGCGGACGCGCCCCCATCGAGGCCGCCAACCTCGGCATTGACATCCCTGAAGGATGGACCGCGTTCCGCTGCAACCTGGTCTCGACTGACGGCACCGTCATGCTGGACTACAGCGGCGGCCACATACGCCAACCGGACACCGACCGCTCGATAGCGGCGCTGGAGGCGGCGCTGGGGGACGAGGAGACGCGGTTCTACCCCGGGCAATCCTACCGGAACATCCTGCTGCTTCGCGGCGACTATTCGGCCGTGCAGTGCACCCCGCCCCACGACATAACGGGCGAGCCGCTGGAGCCGCACCTGCCGAGGGGCGAGGGGGCCGAGCGCGTCAACGAACTGATGCGGCGTTCCCGAGCCGTCCTCGCGGGCCTCGAGGGAGTGCCCGCGGACGTGATATGGCTATGGGGCCAGGGCCACAAGATGGCGCTTGAGTCTTTCGAAGGACTGTACGGCATCACCGGGATCGTCATCAGCGCGGTCGACCTCGTCTGCGGCATCGGCCGGCTCGCCGGCCTGAGGCCGCTGAGCGTCGAGGGGGCGACCGGCTACCTGGACACCGACTACGCCGCAAAAGGCAGAGCCGCAATAGCGGCCCTCGAGGACGGCGACTTCGTCTTCGTCCACGTCGAGGCCCCTGACGAAGCCTCCCACGTCGGAGACGCCCTCGAGAAAGTCAGCGCCCTGGAGCGTTTCGACGAGAAAGTGGTGGGTCCGGTGTTCGCGCACCTGGAGTCGCGGGGTGAACCTTACCGTCTGCTGGTGGCACCCGACCACCCGACCCTGATCAAGACGCGCACCCACGACGCTTCCCCGGTGCCCTATGCGGTCTGCGGCGCGGGAATCCCGCCGTCAGGCGCGACGGGGTTTTCTGAGGCCGAGGCGGCGCGGCACGGGCCGGCCTTCGCCGAGGGATGGCGCCTGATGGGAAGGCTGACCGACCCGGCCCCGTGGTAGAGTAGAAAAAAGGTGCCAGGCACCTTTCTTACACCAAGGAGGGATTCATCGATGGACCCGGTCAACCAGGCCCCTGGCCTTCCCGTGCCGCCTTCGGCGGCAGCCCCCGTTCCACAGAAGAAGAGCTCGTCCGCCGTTGCGGGCTGGATCGTCGGGGCCATCGCCCTGGTCCTCGTGTTCCTGATGATCATGTTCGTGTGCGGGACGTGCTTCTTTGTGAGCCTGGTATTCCGCGGCGCCGGCTTCAACGGCAGAGGCGTCGGGCTCATCGAGATAACGGGCGTGCTGTCATCGGACTCGAGCGGCCTCACCGGAGGCACCACGTCGGCCTCGCTGGTCCAGCAACTCGAGGATGCCCGCACCAACAGCCGCATCAAGGCGGTCCTCCTCCGGATAGACAGCCCCGGGGGCACGCCCGCGGCGGCCCAGGAGGTGTACCAGGAGGTCAGGCGCACCATCAGGGAGAAGCCGGTCGTCGTCTCGGTGGGCGACGTCTGCGCGTCCGGGGCCTACTACATCGCGTCCGCGTCTTCACAGATCTTCTCCGAGCCCGACTCGGACGTCGGTAGCATAGGGGTCATCCTGGAGATCCCGAACGTGGAAGAGCTGGACCAGAAGATCGGGCTCCACTGGTTCGTCTTCACGCAGGGGCAGTACAAAGACATAGGCAGCCCACTGCGGCCGCCGACGCCGGCCGAACAGGCTATCCTGACCGAGCAGATGAGGGTCGCGTACGACCACTTCATCCGCGACGTGGCTGCAGGCAGGCACATGGAGGAAGCGAAGGTCCGCGACCTGGCGACCGGGCTCACTTTCCCCGGGACACAGGCAAAAGAACTCGGGCTCATCGACTCCATCGGGAACTACCGGGATGCGGTCACCAGGGCGGGTAGGATGGGCGGCATCAAAGGAGAGGTGCGCCTCATCCCGCTGCGAGCGCGAGGCCTGTTCTCTGTGTTCTCGGAGTTCATGACTTCTTTCAAGGATATAGCCAACAGCCTCAAGACGCTCATCAAGAGCAACGGCTTGAACAACGACAACTCGCCGCCGCAGATGAAGTAGCCGGTGACGATCGACCGCTCGCGCGACCGTACAACGCGAATCCTGCGACGTCCCATGTCACCAATTCCTCCGCGCCGGCGTTCTCGCCGCAACGCATCGGCGCACGCCCTGCGCTATTGCTTTAGAAAACGTATGTGGGTACAATGTGTGAGGTTTTAATCATCGAGAAGCTTCGCTGGCTCATTGATGGCATGCAGTTCAACAATCCCGATTCGTGGTCATAGAGACCGTTCTCCAAGAAGTGACTCCACAGAGCACTGGCAGAAGAGACCTCATGAACGGACCGGGTGATGTCAGGTGTCGTGCCTGGCGGGTCGCGAGTGGCGCCTCGGTGGCGCAGCGGGCCTGCTGACAGTCCGGCCCGGAACCCGTGCGAAGACTGGAATCGGAATCTTGATTGGAACAGGGGAGACGTCGACCTCACCTAGAATCCTTCGAGAGAAACCCACAGATCTTGAAGCTGTGGGTTGAGGCAGTCCGGCCCTCAGAGCCTTATCCGGTGAAACCATGGGAAGGGCTCGAACGCTGTAGATATAGCGGGAACAGACACATCAAGAGATTCGTGAAAGCGCTACCCGGGAGAATGTCTGTCAGACGATCACTGTCAAGTCGTTGCGAAAAGGAGGACCGTTGAGGCTGTTTATCGACACCGCGAATGTCGAGCATATCCGCGAGATCAACGACTGGGGGGTCCTGGAAGGGGTCACTACGAACCCCACGCTTGCCTGCAAGGAGAACCGCAATTACCGCGACTGCGTCGCCGAGATCTGCTCGATCGTGAAGGGGCCCGTCAGCGCGGAAGTGGTCTCGATGGACGCGCCGGGGATGATCTCGGAGGCGCGCGAGCTCGCGGCGATCGCCCCGAACGTAAACGTCAAGATCCCTATGTGCCCGGAAGGCTTGAAGGCGATAAAGGCCCTGTCCGGAGAGGGGATCAAGACCAACTGCACCCTTGTCTTCTCCTCCAACCAGGCGCTGCTCGCTTCTGCTGCGGGCGCGACATATGCGAGCCCGTTCCTGGGAAGGCTGGATGACATCGGCAACGACGGCGTGGGCATCCTCGCGGAGATAATCGAGATATACGACAGCTACGGGCTCACAACGGAAGTGATATCGGCGTCGCTGCGGCACCCGCAGCACGTGATCGACTCGGCTCTGGCGGGCGCCCACATAGCGACGATACCCTACGACGTGTTCAAGAAGATGGCGAGCCACCCGCTGACCGACAAGGGCATCGCGGCGTTCCTCGCTGACTGGGACAAGATCAAAGACCTTTAGGGAAGGCAAACGGCTGCGCAACAGGCGCATGCTTCAAGGAGGTACGACAGAGATGGAAGTTGTTGACAGAGGTGTGCTCGAGAGCAAGCTTCTGCCCGAACTCCAGGAGATCGGTATGGCGCTCGAGATCGAGGGCGTCAAGAAGCTGAGGAAGAAAGACCTCATCGACGCGATCCTTGGCGAGGCAGGCACGGCTGCGGGCGACGGCGACGGTGACGGCGGCGGGTCGATCGACCCTATCACCAAGGAGCACATTCCTCCGCCGGTGGAGGTCGTCGAGGTGGAGGAGGAAGAAGGCGTCGGCAGCGGCATCCTGGATATCCTCTCAGACGGGTACGGGTTCCTTCGTACCTCCGGGTACCTGGCCTCGGAGAAGGATATCTACGTCTCGATGTCGCAGATACGCCGCTTCCGGCTCAAGAGGGGAGACGAGGTCAAGGGCCAGATAAGGCCTCCCAAAGACTCCGAGAAATACAACGCGCTCTTGCGCATCGAGGCTGTGAACGGCGATGACCCGGAGGTTGCGCAGAGGCGCCGCCAGTTCGAGTCGCTAACGCCGCTTTACCCGCAGGACCGCCTGAGGCTCGAGACCCGCGCGAGCAACACGACCTCGCGCATCATCGACCTCATCGCGCCGGTCGGCAAGGGCCAGCGCGGGCTCATCGTCTCGCCACCCAAGGCAGGCAAGACCACGGTCCTCAAGCAGATCGCCAACAGCATCACCGAGAACAACCCCGAGGTCTTCCTGATGGTGTTGCTGGTCGATGAGAGGCCCGAGGAAGTCACCGACATGGAGCGGTCGGTCACCGGCGAGGTCGTTTCCTCGACGTTCGACCAGCCGTCCGACAACCATATCGCCGTCTCCGAACTGGTGCTGGAGCGGGCCAAGCGGCTCGTGGAGCACCAGCGCGACGTCGTGATACTGCTCGACTCCGTGACCAGGCTCGCCAGGGCTTATAACCTGAGCACTCCGGCGAGCGGGCGCATCCTGTCAGGCGGCGTCGACTCCACCGCGCTGTTCCCGCCCAAGAGGTTCTTCGGCGCCGCGCGCAACATCGAGTTCGGCGGAAGCCTGACTATCATCGCCACCGCTCTGGTGGATACCGGCAGCAGGATGGACGAGGTCATCTTCGAGGAGTTCAAGGGCACCGGCAACATGGAGCTCCACCTCGACCGCAAGCTCGCTGACAAGCGCATCTTCCCCGCAATAGACATCGAGAAGTCCGGGACGCGCAAGGAAGAGCTCATCCTGGAACCGGCGGAGGCGGCCAACGTCTGGAAGCTGCGCAGGGTGCTGCACGCGCTCGACCCGAGCGCCGCGATCGAGATCCTCATCGATGGCATCAAGCAGACCAAGAGCAACGAGCAGTTCCTGGCACAGGTCAAGGAACCCCGGTAAAACGCAAAAAGGTGCCTGTCCCTTTTTTGCGGTTGATGGATCGTCTTGAGCGGGAACTGCGCCTGTGCTACCATCACGATGCAATCCCGGAGTCGAGAACTGGAGATCACTTTGAAGAAAGACATACATCCGCCATACATGGAGACGAAGGTCACCTGCTCCTGTGGCGATTCGTTCATAACGCGGTCCACGAAGCCCGAGCTGCACGTTGAGATCTGCTCGCAGTGCCATCCCTTCTACACCGGCAAGCAGAAGCTGGTCGACTCGGGCGGGCGCGTCGAGAGGTTCCAGAAGCGGTTCGAGTCGCACATCGCGGTCAAGGAAAGCAAAGGCAAGAAGTCCAGCCCGGGCTCTTGAGGTTGCCTGCGCCCCCGGGCGTTGACGTGGACATCCAGGAACATCCCACTAAAGAGCTCCAGATAGGCGGCCAGGCCGTCATCGAAGGCGTCGTGATGCGAACCACAGACAAGTGGTCGCTCGCGGTGAGGCGCCCCGGCGGCGACATGTTTGTCACGGTCAACCCGATCCTCACACTCGCTCAGAAGTATCCCCGGTGGAACAAGTTCCCGATACGCGGGATGTTCGCCCTCGCGGACTCGCTCATCATCGGCGTCAAAGCGCTGTCCATCAGCGGCGGCATATCGCTGGAAGCCCTTGACGAAGAAGAGGAAGGCGAGGACTCTGTGCAGCAGGATGATGCCGGCGGGACGCCGGCGCTACGAGATGATGCCGGCGGGACGCCGGCGCTACGAGAAGAGGACGGCGGGACGCCGGCGCTACCAGATGAGGACGCGGCGGAGGAGCCCGAGGCCAAAGACGAAGCTAAGCCCATCTCGACGCCGCAGATCGCCATCGCGCTCGTGATATCCCTGGCGCTCTTCCTGGGGCTGTTCATCGTGGTGCCGGCCGTCCTGGCGAAGCAGTTTGACACCGTCGTTCACAACACCGTGGTCTACAACCTCATAGAGGGCGGCATCCGTATCGGCGTCTTCATCCTCTACCTCGCCGCCATGGCGCTGATGCCCGACATCAAGCGCGTGTTCGAGTACCACGGCGCCGAGCACAAGGTGGTCCATGCGTATGAAGCGGGCGAGCCGTTGACCCCCGAGTCCGCCTCGAAGTTCTCGACAGCGCACATGCGCTGCGGGACCGCGTTCATACTCATCGTCTTTGTGATAAGCATCCTCGTCTTCTCGTTCATGGGGCGCCCCGCCCTGTGGCTCCGGATACTGGAGAGGCTGGCGATAATCCCGTTTGTGGCCGCATTCTCCTATGAGATAATCAAGTTCGCCGGGAGGTACGAGGACTCGCGCGCGATGAGGGTCATCATGTACCCCGGCCTGCTCCTCCAGAAGCTCACCACGCGGGAGCCCGATGAGGAGCAACTGGAGGTGGCGATCGACGCCCTGAAGGCGGCGATCAGCACAGAGACGGCGGTAGCGGCAGCCGACGCGTGACGCCGCGCCGGCCCTGATGGAGTGACCATGTTCGAAAGGCTCGAGCTGCTCAAGCAGCGATTCGACGAACTCAACAAGATGCTTTCCGACCCCGATGTCATCTCCGACCAGAAGGAGTACCGGGAGCTCGTACGGGAACGCTCGTCAATGGAAGACACGATGACGGCCTATGAGAGGTACCTCGCGCTCGTGCAGCAGCTCTCCGAGGCGAAGGACATGCTCCGCGAGGAGAAAGACCCCGAGATGTCGGAGTTCGTGACCTCCGAGATCGACTCGCTCTCCTCTGCCATGGAAGAGAAGCGGGAGGAGCTCAAGCTGCTCCTGCTGCCACGCGACGAGATGGCGGCCCGGGACGTGATCGTCGAGATACGCGCCGGGACCGGCGGTGACGAGGCCGGGATCTTCGCGGGTGACCTCTTCCGTATGTACACGAGATACGCGGAGAACCACCGCTGGAAGCTGGAGCGCCTCTCGGCGAGCCAGTCGGATATGGGCGGCTTCAAGGAGGTCATCTTCTCGCTGAAGGGCAAGGAGGTGTGGCCCCGCATGAAGTTCGAGTCCGGGGTGCACCGCGTACAGCGCGTCCCCGTCACGGAATCGGGCGGGCGCATCCACACCTCGACCGCGACCGTGGCGATCCTCCCGGAGGCCGAGGACGTCGAAGTCACCATCGACCCCGCCGACCTCAAGATAGACGTCTTCCGCTCGACGGGCCCGGGCGGCCAGTCCGTCAACACGACCGACTCTGCTGTTCGCGTGACGCACAAGCCGACGGGCCTGGTGGTCTCGTGCCAGGACGAGAAATCGCAGCTCCAGAACAAGGAGAAGGCGCTGCGCATCCTGAAGGCCCGCATGCTCGACGCCGCCAGGCATAAGCGGCAGGCGGAGGAAGCCGAGCAGCGCCGCAGCCAGGTCGGCACCGGCGAGCGCAGCGAGAAGATACGCACCTACAACTACCCGCAGGGCCGCGTGACCGACCACCGGATAGGACTGACGCTGCACAAGCTCCAGGCTGTCCTCGAGGGAGACCTCGACGATCTGACCGAGGCTCTTGCCGAAGACGAGAAGGCTAGGGCCCTCAAGGGAGTGGGTTCGTGAACCTGGTCGAGTACCTCACCAGGGCATCGTCTTACCTCGAGCGCCACGGAGTCGACTCCCCCCGTTTGAACGCCGAGCTGATGCTGGCGCACCTCCTCGGGATCTCCAGGCTCGATGTGTATACCAGCTTCGAGAGGACGCTGTCAGAGGCCCAGGACGACGCATACCGCGACGCGGTGGTGCTGCGCGGCACGGGCTATCCCCTCCAGTACATCACCGGCGAGACCGGCTTCCGCGGGATCACCGTCAAGGTCGCTCCGGGAGTCTTCATCCCGCGGCCTGAGACGGAGGTCCTCGTCGAGAAAGCGTTGGAGGTGCTGGACGAAAGCGGGACCGCCCGCGTCCTGGATGTAGGGACCGGCTGCGGGAACGTCGCCCTGAGCATCGCAGTCGAGCGTCCGGGCGCGGTGGTCGTCGCGACCGACTGCGACCCCGGAGCCGTGGCTCTCTGCGTCGAGAACGCCGGCTCGTGCGGGGTAGACGACAGGGTCACCGTCGTCTCGGGCGACCTGTTCGAACCCCTCGCGGGCCAGGAGCCTTTCGACTTGATCGTCTCCAACCCGCCTTATATCCCAGAAGGCGCTGCCGATACCCTGCCCGTCGAGGTGCGCGAGCACGAGCCCGCCCGGGCCCTGTTCGCGGGACCGGAAGGGATGGACGTGATAAGGAGAATAACCGCCGGGGCGCCGGAGTTCCTCAAGCCCGGCGGGTGGCTCGTGCTCGAGGTCGACGAGAGCCACGCGCGCAAGGTCGTAACAGAGATGGAGGACGCCGGCTGGCTCGACGCCGAGGTCTTTGAAGACCTGGCCGGCCGCGAGCGCATAGTGCGGGCGAGGCGGGCCTAGCATGTTTGTCATCAAGACAGGGCAGGACCGGTTCAAGAGCGAAGAGGTCGAGCGCTGCGCGGACGTCCTCAAGTCGGGAGGCATCGGCATCATCCCCACGGACACCGTCTACGGGCTCGCCGCGAGCGCACTGGACGCGGCCGCGGTCGAGCGCCTGCTGCGCGTCAAGCAGAGGCCATCCGACAAGCCGCTTCCCGTCCAGGTAGGCTCATCGTGGGACGCGAACCTGCTGGGCGTTGCCGACACCCCGGCGGCGGTCGCGCTCATCGAGAGGTTCTGGCCGGGGCCGCTAACCATCGTCATGGAGAGGCGCCAGGGGACCGAGATTCCGTACCAGAGCCTGGCGACCATTGGCATCAGGGTGCCGGCGAGCCGGTTCTGCCTGGCGCTCATGAGTGAAGCCGGCTACCTGGTAGTGCCGAGCGCGAACCTGCCCGGCGACCAACCCCCCATCACTGTGGCCGGGATAGCGCCGGAGGTGCGCGACGCGGTGGACTTCATCGTCGACGCGGGGGAATGCCCCGGCGGGGTCGAGTCTACGGTCGTCGACATCAGCGCAGGCATCGAAGTTCTAAGGGAGGGGGCGGTCAGCCGCGACGAGGTGCTGAGCGCGATGCACGGTGACGCAGGGGGGAGGCACCTTTGACCTCCGCTGCTGAGGGCCGGAGGTTTGAGATCCTTTTCGTCTGCCTGGGGAACCTGTGCCGGAGCCCCATGGCTGAGGGTATGGCGCGCGGCTTCATCGAACGCGATCACGGTGAGTCCCTTGAGGCCGTCGAGGTCTCTTCAGCGGGCCTCGGCGCACTGGAAGGTGAGCCTCCGACTGACGAAGCCGTCCGGGTGATGGCCGCATGCGACATCGACATATCGGGCCACCGGGCCAGGCGCGCGAGCCCTTCCGTTATGGCGTCCGTTGACCTGGTGCTCGCGATGGAGGAGAGGCACCGCGAGCGCCTGATGATCATGGGCGTCACCGCCCCGGTTTTTGTGCTCTTGAGGCTCGGAGAAGCCGCAGGAGAGGCACTGAAGGTGCGGGAGGATACCTGGGCACCCTCGACTGTCGGAGGGCGCCTGGAGCGCCTGGAAAGCATCACCTCCAGCATCGAGCGGGAGGGGCTCTGGAGCATGCCGCCGCACGAGTACGACGTCCCCGACCCCATGGGCCTTCCGATGGAAGGTTATCGGGCGGTCGCCGGCAGGATGTCGAGGCCGATAGGTGACATCTTGCGGACGCTTCTCGGCGGCCCTCCTCCCCGCGCGCGTTGAAACAGTCCTCGACGCGCGTGTTAGAATCTGACGCGTAGCCCGTGCTCTACGGCCGGACGTCGATAGATCGATCGGACACGAACCCATGACCGAGAACAGAATCGCCATAGCTATCGGAAGCGACCACGCGGGCTTCTGGCTCAAGGAGTCTTTGAGGGACTCGCTGGGCGAGATGGGCTACGCGGTCAAAGACGTGGGCACCTACAGCGAAGAATCCTGCGACTACCCGGACCTCGCGCTCGCCGTGGCTGAGACTGTGGCCCAGGGGGAGGCGGACAAGGGCGTGCTCGTCTGCGGGACGGGCGCCGGGATGGCCATGGCGGCCAACAAGGTCCCGGGCATACGCGCGGTCGCCTGCAACGAGCCCTACACGGCCGAGTACTGCCGGCTGCACAACGACGCGAACGTGCTCACGATCGGCTCGCGGATCGTGGACGTTGCAGACGCGGTGAACATCGTGAAGATCTTTCTCGAGACGACCTTCGACGGGGACGCCGAAGCCGGAGCCCGCCACGCGAGGCGCATCGAGAAGATCCGTGACATAGAGCGCAAGTACGGGAAGGAGAATTGATTTGGACTTCGGGAAGGGCCTTTCCGCGCTATCGAAATCCGACCCCGAGGTGTTCGCCTCGATCAAGCTCGAGCTGAGAAGAGAACAGCGCAAGATCAACCTGATCGCGAGTGAGAACTACGCCTCGCTCGCGGTGCTCGAGGCGCAAGGGTCGGTGCTCACAAACAAATACGCCGAAGGGTACCCGGGGCACAGGTATTACTCGGGCTGCGAGGCGGTCGACGAGGCGGAGGAGATCGCGCTGGCCCGGGCCAGGGAGCTGTTCGGCTGCGAGCACGCCAACGTCCAGCCGCATGCGGGCGCACCCGCGAACATGGCTGTCTACCAGGCGGCAATCAAGCCCGGCGAAACGCTGATGGCAATGGACCTTCGCTGTGGCGGCCACCTCACCCACGGTTCGTCAGCCAACTTCTCGGGCATGCTCTACCGGGCGGTACACTACAGCCTGGACCCCAAGACCGAGACGCTCGACTACGACAAGATCGCCGAGATCGCTCGCGCCGAGCATCCGCGCATCATCGTCGCCGGTGGCAGCTCATACCCACGCAAGCTCGATTTCGAGGCGTTCAGGAGAATCGCCGACGAGGTGGGCGCGGTGCTGATGGTCGACATGGCGCACTTCGGCGGCCTGGTGGTAGGCGGCGTCCATCCCGACCCCGTGCCGCACGCCGACTACGTCACCGGGACCACCCACAAGACGCTCCGAGGCCCCCGCGGCGGGTTCATACTCACGAGGAACGAGAATAGCGAGAAGATCGACGCGAGCGTGTTCCCGGGCGTCCAGGGCGGCCCGCTCATGCACGTGATCGCGGCCAAGGCGGTCTGTTTCAAGGAGGCGATGACGCCGGAGTTCAAGCGCTACGCGGAGACCATAGTCGCCAACGCCGCGGCGCTCTGCGACAAGCTGGCATCCGAGGGGTTCCGCATCGTGTCGGGCGGGACCGAGACGCACCTGTTCCTGGTGGACCTCCGCCCGGTGGGCGTCACGGGGCACCAGGCGCAGGACATACTCGAATCGGTGGACATCAACGTCAACATGAACGAGATCCCCTTCGACGAGACGCCGCCGACGGTCACCAGCGGCATCCGCCTGGGCACCCCGGCGGTGACCACGCGCGGGATGCAGCCGGAGGACATGGACCTCCTCGGAGGCCTGATAACGAGGGCGCTCAAGAAGGGGACCGACGAAGCCGCGCTTGCTGACGTGCGCGCGGAGGTCGCAGAGTTGAGCAGGCGCTTTCCCGTCTACCCCGGCCTCTGAGGAATATCGAAGGCGTTATTCCAATCTGATAGACTGGTTTCGAACCTTCCCTGGAGGCCTCTGTGGCCGATTCTGATGCCGGGTAAAAGGACGATGGGCGCGCCCTGCGGGAGAGCCAGTGAGTGACGAGATACAGACAGTAGCGAGGTTTATCGACGAAGCCGGCATGGTCGTCGCGCTGACCGGCGCGGGCATCTCGACCGAGTCCGGCATCCCGGACTTCCGATCGCCGGGCGGGCTCTGGACGCGCTACGACCCGATGCTGTATGCGACCTACGAATCTTTTGTGAACGACCCCACGAGGTTCTGGGAGATGGCCGCGGAGCTCAACCCCGTGCTCGAGTCCGCGGAACCGAACCCCGCGCACCTCGCACTCGGTGACCTCGAGGCCCTCGGCAAGTGCAAGGCGGTTATCACCCAGAACATCGACCACCTCCACCAGCGGGCGGGCAGCACAGACGTGCTCGAGCTTCACGGCACCTACCGCACCGGGATCTGCCTGTCGTGCGGCACGCGCCACGACTATCACGAGATAAAGGAATCCGCGCTGTGCGGGAAGGTCCCGGCCTGCAAGGTGTGCAGTGGCACCATCAAGCCGGATGTCGTCCTGTTCGGCGAACCGCTGAACGCCCCCGTGCTGCACCGCGCGGTGGAGCTCGCCACTGATTGCGACCTGATGCTGGTGATCGGCTGCGGCCTCGAGGTATTCCCGGCGGCATCGCTGCCGACATACGCCCACCGCAACGGCGCCAGGCTCGTTTTCGTCAACGTTGCCTCGACAGCATACGACGACCTCGCGGACATCATCATCCTCGAACAGGCAGGAGTGGCGATGCCCTGTATAGTAGAAGCATACAAACGGCTCGTTGAAGAGCGGGCCGGCTAGCGGCGGAGGAACAAAATGCCAGGCGGACCCCAGAACGTAGAGGATTTCAGCAAGAAGCTGCAGGAGTTGAGGAAGTCCGGCGCTTCCAACCTGCGCGAGAGGTTCAAGGGTGGTTTCACCAAGGGACGGATAGCGATACTCATCGTGATCCTGGCCCTGATCGTCATCTTCCTCATCATCGTGCCGTTCGCCAAGTTCTATACGGACGCACTGTGGTACAACCACGTCGGGTTCCAGAACCTCTTCTACAAGACCCTGGTCGCGAAGATACTCTCAGTGATAATCTTCGGCCTATTCTTCTTCGCGCTCCTGTACGGCAACATCTTCCTGGCGCGCAGGCTCTCGCCGGAACAGGAGTTCAAGCTAGAGGGCTCGCCGCTGGAGGCGGTCGTCGAGAAGGCCCGGGGCGCCTGGAAGAAGGCGGTGAGCATCGGGCTCGTGCTCTTCGCCCTGGTAGCCGCCCTCATTGCCGGCCTCGGATGGGGGGGCAAGTGGGACGTGATCCTCAAATGGGTGAACCACTCGGCGTTCAGCACGGTCGACCCGGTGTTCCACAAGAACATCGGCTATTACACTTTTTCCTATCCGTTCTACCGCGCGCTGGTGGACTGGCTGATCGGCGTCCTCCTGTTCGTCCTCATCGTGACCGCGGTGATCTACTTCTTCGAGGGCGGCATAAGGCTCAAGAAGAGCTGGGACATGTTCGCGCCGCACGTGCTGGCGCACCTCTCTGTCCTGCTCGCCGCGATATTCGTGCTCAAGGCGTGGTCGTACCGCCTCAACATGTACGAGCTGCTGTTCTCGAAACGCGGGGTGGTCTACGGTGTAGGGTACACCGACGCCCACGCGAGGATACCCGCGTTCTGGATCCTGCTTGTGCTTGCGCTGGTCATCGCGGTGGCGTTCATAATCAACATACGCCTCAAGAGCTGGCTGCTCCCTCTCATCGCGATCGGCTCAATCATTGTGGTCGCTCTCGTCGCGGGGACGATAGTGCCCGCGATCGTGCAGAGTTATGTGGTAAAGCCTTCCGAGCGCGCCAAGGAAAAGTCGTATATCAAGAGGGAGATCAACGGGACCCGCGACGCTTACGACATCAACAAGGTGGCCTCCACCCAGTATCCGGCGGTGCAGTCCCTTGACCTCGCCGCGATCCAGCGTAACGGCCCGACCATAAGGAACATCAGGCTGTGGGACCCGCGCCCGCTGTTGAACACCAACGAGCAGCTCCAGGCGATCAGGCAGTACTACAAGTTCAACGACGTCGGGGTGGACCGCTACGTGGTCAACGGGGACTTCAGGCAGATGATGATATCGGCGCGGGAGATGGTCCAGGCGCAACTGCCGGCCGCGGCCCGCACCTGGGTCAACAACACCCTGGTGTACACTCACGGCTTCGGCGCCGTGATGAACCCCGGCAACGACGTCACCCTGGAAGGCAACCCGAACTACCTGGTCAGCGACATACCGCCGAAGGGGCCCACGAACCTGCAGATCGCACAGCCGCAGATCTACTTCGGCCAGCTCTCGAACGACTACGTGGTGACCGATACGACCGAGCCGGAGTTCGACTACCCCGCCAAGGACAAAGAGGTGCACACGCTCTACAAGGGGGACGGGGGCGTGAAGGTGAACTCCTTCTGGCGCAAGCTCCTGTACTCCATCAGGTTCCGCGACATCAACCTGCTGCTGAGCGGACAGGTGCGCGACGCGTCCCAGATAATGTACTACCGCCAGATCGAGGACAGGCTGAGCAAGTGCGCGCCGTTCCTGAAGCACGACAGCGACCCTTATATGGTCCTCTCGGACTCGGGAAAGCTCTACTGGATAATGGACTGCTACGCTACGACCGACAAGTACCCTTACTCGCAGCCCACCGAGGGCGTCGGCAACTACGTGCGCAACTCGGTCAAGGCCGTCATCGACGCGTACAACGGGAGCGTCAAGCTCTATGTCTTCGACCCCAACGACCCGGTGATCCAGACCTACCAGAAGATCTTCCCGCAGATCTTCACCTCCCGCGACCAGATGCCGCTCGAACTCGTCAGGCACATCCGGTATCCCGAGGACATCTACATCGCGCAGTCGAACATCCTGCGGACTTTCCACATGACCAACCCGGACCAGTTCTACAACAAGGAAGACGAGTGGGACTTCGCGAGCGAGTCTGTCGACGGGCAGCCGCAGCCGATGCCGCCGTTCTACGTGATACTGCGGATACCCGGAGAGGCGCGCGAGGAGATGGTCCTGCTGCTGCCGTTCACGCCGCACAGCAAGCAGAACATGATCGCCTGGCTGGGGGCCCGCATGGACCCCGGCCACTACGGCGAGATGATCAACTTCGTGTTCCCGAGCGGCAAGCTGGTCTACGGGCCTGAACAGATCGAGGGCCGGATCGACCAGGACCCGGTCATCAGCCAGCAGTTGTCGCTGTGGAAACAGGCCGGCTCGGAGGTGATCAGAGGCAACCTGCTGATAATTCCGATCGAGGGGTCGCTCCTGTACGTGGAGCCGCTCTACCTGCAGGCCACCAACCTCAAGATACCTCAGGTGAAGAGGGTGGTCGTCGTCTACGGCCAGCGGGTGGTGATGGACCCGACGCTGGACGGTGCGCTCGCCCAGATCTTCGCCGGGGCGCCGGCGGCCGCCGCCGCCCAGCAGGCGCAGGCGCAGCCGCCCCCGACGCAGGCGAACCTCTCGCAGCAGGCTCTCGACCTGTACAACAAAGCGGTCGCCGCGCAGAAGGCGGGAGACTGGGCCACTTACGGGCAGTTGCTGAACCAGCTCAACGATGTCCTGAAGCAGCT
>Ga0209538_1000263_pt1 | contig 32095 bp, 22 predicted proteins | sample BarGraNGADG00211_2_FD_184492 | JGI IMG/M metagenome (GOLD analysis project Ga0209538, IMG submission 184492) | Arctic peat soil microbial communities from Barrow, Alaska - Barrow Graham LP Ref core NGADG0004-211 (SPAdes) (version 2) | ecosystem: Environmental > Terrestrial > Soil > Wetlands >... | reverse complement strand
CGACGGCCGATGACCTCGTGATCGTCGCCCGGGCGCTGAAGGTCCCTGTCGAGACTCTCCTTGGGTCCTCGCCGGCCATGACACGCCGCTACAGATGGACGAGCCGGCCGCCTAATTTCGATGCCTCTCGTAGCCTGGCGGACTCCCTGCCTCCGGGCCTCGTTCCCGACTTTGTTGCGTTGGGAGGCTCTCTTCGGGCCCTGCGCGCGGCGAGAGAGGGCCGCCAGCCATTGACAGCGTCCCAGACTGCGATCCTCTTGTCGCTGGGCCAGCCCAATTCGATAGGGACCACCGGCGGCGTCCGAGCGGTGATGCGACCCGGCAAGATCTGAGTGGTCTCCACCGCGCAACATGCCGGTGCGGCAGCAACGTGTGAGCCACTGTTGACGCCGCACCGGCCACAACCCCCGGGAATCCGGCGATCCGGGCGGCCTCTCCGTCAACAGCCCTCACACCTTGCTGCCGCACCGGGCAACATGCCCATCACGCCGAGCCACAAAGGCGGAGCGGACGACCGTTGGTCACGTCCACATCTTCTTCGGTCGTCACCCGACCCTGCCCGAGACGTGGGCAGTCCTCAGCGTCGTCCAACTCGGGCTCAGCGTCGAGGACGGGCGCGACGCATCCTTCGGTACGCCCCGACCCACGGCGCGTCGTCGTCGTTACGACGCGTAGGGGTCAACCGGGTCGGCCGGTACGTCCGGTCGGCGACCCGCTGGGGCCGAACCATGTCCCGCTCGCGATCAAAGAATCTGGCTGCTCCCGTCAGGGCGCTCCATTGTGCCCTTGGTGCACGGCCAGGTCAGCTTCCCATCCGGCCAGCGGACGAGGATCCGGAGGCCGCGGCAGCCTTCCAACGCGCACTGACGCGAGCCGCCGGTCGCCTTCCCGGCCTCGGCGCCATCGCGGCTCCAGACTGTGGTTCTCGGATCATCTTCGCGGGTTGCCATCGTGTGATCCTCCGTTGGGCGGCGTGCGTGCCACCGGCTGGGTCCCTGACGCCCGGGGCCGAAACGCGCCTCTGCGGGCGCTCAGCGAAATAGGCGCTCATACAGACTGAAGTTACGCGGCGAGCAGGGAACCGTCTGGATTGCGCTCGAGAGCCGTGCGTCTCATCGGAACCTTGGGCGTCGCGGTCGCGTGCGTTCCGCCAAGCACCTCTGCGAGGTCGCCAGGACTCCGCAGGAGCCACCGGTGATTGAAGTACCGTCCGGACTCGTAGGACTGGCCGATCGAGGCTTGTCTGATCATCACCTTGAAGACGACGTGGATTGACTTTTGCCCGAGCGGCGCCAGCAAGGAGCGCTCCGGCAGCGTCCAATCCCATTCGATGCGCTTGCCGAGGGCTGGCAGGAGGGCGTCGTCAGCGACCACGTCCACGCCATGACGCCCGAGTTCGTCCCGGAAATCGCCGATCCGCGCGAGTACCACGTCCGCCAATGCCACCTGCTCGATTCGATCCCCGCGCCTGACTCGCATCGTCTTCGTCCGACCCTCCAGATCAAGGTCGCCCCAGGTCAGGACGCGGAGGTCGTCGGTTCTGCGCTCGATCGAACAGGCCAACGCGACGAGCACAAGGTCGCGACGCGCACGAAGGGTGTGATGACGCACGAGACAGTCACGTGCCAGAGAGTCCACAAGCCGGACGACCTCGGCGTTGGTCAGTCGCTGTGCGCCACGATAGTCGAGCCCAATGACCATATCTGGGATCGGCATCTCAGGTACGAGCCCGAGGTCGAACGCGGCGTGGTAGAGATCGCGGAGGATGCACCGTCGAGTCGTCCGGTCACCCCGGGATTCGAACTGGCTCAGGAATGCCTCCACATCGTCTTCGGTCGCGTCGAGCGGGAGCACCCCGACGTGCTCGAGATACCCAAACCAGCGGGGCCAGGTTTGGTCGCCATGGCGCTTCCGCGAGGGAGGTAGCCGATTGATCGTCTCGATCGCGGCAGACCAGAGCGGATGATCCGGGCCGATGATCCTTCGCAGCCGGATTTCGACGGGCGCGTCCAGCGGCAAGCGGCCCTCAAGCATGACTGGATCCGATCGGCCTGAGCTGGGTGCTGTCAGACGCTGAATGCTCGAGGTCCATCGCGGGCTTGATGTAGTCATTCAGCGTCGTGGCCAGATGAGCGTGTCCGAGCATCCGCTGGATATCGGTCGGATCGGCGCCCGCCTTCCAAGCGAGCGTCGCAGCTGTCTTGCGGAGGCGATGCGGCCCGGCCTTCGGACCCTTGAGGCCCAGGTCCCGAAGCCGGGATCTGATGAGCGAGAAGAACGCGGGTCGAGACATCGGGACGAGGATGTCGTTCGGGTTGGCGCGCATCCCCGACACCGCCTGGTGACTGAGCGGGACGACCAACGCATCCTCGGAGCAAAGTGGCCGGCCGAGCGCTACCTCGAGTGCAGCCATCCACAGCTTGGCTCCCTCGACCACGACCGGCGGCAGCGGCTTGACGTCGTGCTTTCGATTCTTGCCGAAGATGTCCGCGGTCACACGCACGTCGTCGAGGTGCAGGTCAGCGACAGTTAGACGGAGTACCTCGGATGTCCGTGGACCGATGGTGCATAGGAGGGTGAAGACGAAGTTGTCCCGCATGCCGGCGAGCATCGACCTTGGGTCGTTCATCTCCTGCCGGATGGTCGCGAGCAGGGTCTCGACGTCCCGGAGCGACAGGGCCGGGGGGCTGGGCGGCGTGTAGCGGCCGATCTTCAACCGGCGCGTCGGATTCTTGACGATGAGATCCCGGTCGATTGCTTCCTCGTAGAGGACCCGGATCGTGCCGAGATTGCTTCGCATGGTTTCTGGAGACAGGTCGCGGCCAGTGGACAGCCAGGCTTCGAGGTCGTCCCGAGTGACATCCAGCGGGTCGAGTCCTCGCTCGTGCAGGTACCGGAAGTAGGAGCGCAGCCGCAGCGTCGTGGACACTGCGCTCGGCATCGTGCTGCCAGCTCGCAACATGGTGAGGGCGCAGATGTAGATCGGATGTGCGACGTCGATGAACCCGACCAGGAGGCGGCGCAGAAGGGACTCGTCCCACACGTCGGTCTTCAGGATCGCTGGCATTTGGTACCCCTTCTGGCCGCGTGCGGCCGATGCAATCTCACTTGTCAGAACGTCCCTTTAGGAAAGACCACCTGCATAACCACTCTCGCGAGGGCCGCGCAGAAGGTCAGGTCGTGATCGGTTCATGCCCGGAGGTTGTGCGGGGGCTCGGGCTTGTCAACTTTTGAGCCCTCAGCGACACCCACCTCCGCCGCTCCGCCGAAGAGAGCCGGATCCGTTGAGGAGGTTGGCGCAAGGGCTCGCGTCCCACGCCGAGGCCGGGGTCGGCGGAGGGCAGAACCGGAGGCGGCGACTCAACTGCCAGAAGTCGGCGCCGCAGCCCGAGCACCTGCGACCTCGCGGCCGCGTGACCACGGCCCTGGGCGTGGGCATCCTCTAGCGAATCCAGCAATGTGGGCCGTGTAGATGACGTCGCGGGCCGGCCGGGCCATCGCCGGGTCGCTCGAGCGGGGCACCGGCGTGCCTCACACTCCTTGAACGCAGATGTGCGGGAGGATGCACCCGAATGGTGAGGAAGCTCGGTCGCAGGGCAACGCCGGAGCGCCAGATCTCGTTGCCCGATCTCACCGCCTTCGACGGCGACCTGCTCGAGCCGCACCGCGATTACGACGCCATCGATTTCGTGGACCGCGACTTCACGGGCCAGGACGCCAGCGATGCGAGATTCCTCGAATGCCGCCTAGAGCGATGCTGCCTCGACGGACTCTCGATGCGTCGCGCACGCGTCGTGGAATCCCTGCTCGCAGAAGTCCACGGAGCGAGTGTCGACCTCACGGACTCCACCTGGCGCGACTCCCGCATGTCGGGAGGCCGCCTCGGTGCGGTGACGCTGGCTGGCGCGACGTGGACGGGCATTCGCGTGCGCGGCAGCAAGCTCGGCTTCGTGAACCTTGCCGGTGCTCGCCTCGAGGACGTGGTGTTCGAGGAATGCGAGATCGGCGGCTTCGACGCCCGGGCCGCCCAGCTGCGCTCGGTTGCCTTCGTCGACTGCACGGTGGATGAACTGAACGTGGCCGGGGCCACCCTCTCGAAGGTCGACCTGTCGGGCGCCAGGCTCCGGTCGCTCGTCGGAGTCGAGAGCCTGCGAGGCGCGATCGTCAGTCATGAGCAACTCCTCGATCTCGCACCGCTCCTCGCTGCGCAGCTCGGCCTCGAGGTTCGCCACGACAGGCCCGACGATGACGCGGGTCGGCCCGCGCCATGAGCGCAGCCTCCTGACCGCCTGGCGCCGAATCGACGTCCTCATGCCCGGTGACTGCGGGCTCCGGATGCGACACGCAGGAGATCCTGCAGGTGCGCGTCCCATCGGGACTCGATCGGAGCGCGCTAACGATAATGGTAGTTATCGTGAGACTGGGAGGGCTCCTCGAGGCCAGCCGACGGCCGCCGTTGACGCCGGACGGATGCGCCGCTCGGGTGGCACCGGGGCTGCCGGATCACAGAGCCGATCGTGGCGACACTCCGACGGACCGACACCGGCTCGTCTCTGGGGTACTCGGCACGGCGTGGCCGACCGCCGTAGACGGCCCAGGACGCGACGCCGAGCGGGTGACGGGCTCCGACGCCAGCCCGTGTGCGATCGGGTCAGGACCTTGGCGCTATGCCGTGAATGGACGGTCTGAGATCCCGGCGGTGCTACTCGGCCACGAGGCGCAGGCGGACGGCGGGGCCGACCGAGGAGAACCTCGCTGCGGTCCCTGGGCCGCCCTACACTTGCCTTGTGGCAGATGAGGAGCGGTTGGTTGCAGGTCTCCTCAGCGCCCTCATGAATACCCCGGTGCACGTCCCACTTTGCGCCGCTCTGGGTGCCAAACGCCCATGAGCCGGGACGCGACCGAGAGCGGCGCGACCGTGCAGGTCCATGAACTGGACATCCACCCGGCCTTGCTTGGTGCGTATCCGCAGCTTCGAGACAACCCAGCCCAGATGCGGGCGGTGGCCCACTCGGACGGCCCGCTCCTGATCATCGCCGGGCCGGGCTCGGGCAAGACCCAGGTCCTCGTCTGGCGGACCCTCAACCTGCTCCTGATAGGGAAGGCGGAGCCAGCCGAGATCCTCGTGTGCACGTTCACCGAGAAGGCCGCCTACGAACTGCGCGACCGGATCTCCCTGGACGCGAAGAAGGTGGGCTACGGCGGCGATCTCTCCGACCTGCTTGTCGGGACGATCCACGGCATCTGCAACCGCTTCCTCCTCAAGTACCGGCACCGGACGCGGCTGCTCGCGGGGTACGACACGCTCGACGACCTGACCCAGCAGCTCTTCCTCAACGACCACTTCGCCGAGATCTTCGGCGAGCCCGACGAGAACGAGCGGTACCTCGGCCGCTGGACGACGAAGTGGGGCGCGATCGAGAACCTGATCCCGTACTTCAACAAGATCGCCGAGGAGCTCGTCTCTCCCCAGGGGCTCGTGGCCTCAGCGGACCCCTTCACGGCGGCGGTCGGCCGTGCTTATGGCGCATACGTCGAGCACCTCCGCGTTGCCAACGCGATCGACTTCGCGCACCTCCAGACGGAGTTCTTGAAGCTCCTCGAGCAGCCGGACGTCGGCGAAGCGATCGCGGGCCGGATCAAGTACGCCATGGTCGACGAGTACCAGGACACGAACTTCGTTCAGGAGGAGCTCGTCCTGCGCCTGGCCCGACCGCAGATGAACGTGGCGGTCGTCGGCGACGAAGACCAGGCGCTCTACCGGTTCCGCGGGGCCACGGTCCGGAACATCCTGGAGTTCCCGACCCGCTTCGAGACGTGCGCCCAGGAGACTCTCTCGATCAACTACCGCTCGCACGATCGGATCATCGGGGCCTATGACCGCTGGATGGCGAGCGCGGACTGGTCGAACCCCAAGGGACCGGACTTCCGGTTCGCGAAGACGATCGTGCCGGAGCCAGGCGCGATGTATCCCGGTTACCCGGCCGTGTTCTCGATCTACGGCACGAGCGCCCGAGACGAGGCGGGTCGCTTCGCGGACCTGGTGGGGTACCTCAAGGAGCAGGGGATCGTCGAGGACTACAGCCAGGTCGCGCTGCTGCTCCGGTCGGTCCGTGCAGAGCACAGCGGTCACTACCTCGAGGCGCTGGCGCGGAAGGGCATTCCGGCGTTCTGCCCGCGAGCCCGTGGCTACTTCGAGAACGAGGAGGTCCGCCTGATGGTGGCGGCGCTCGCTCTCGTCCTCGGCTACCACGGCGAGGGTCGCGGCGAGACGTGGGGGCGGGCGCTTAGCGAGTTGGCAGCCTACGTGGACGACGCGCTGATCGACCTCGCCAAGGCCGCGGCCGGCACTCCGTTCGCAGCCCGGCTCAAGGGTCTCGTCTCCGAGGTGTCAGGGCTTCGGGAGGGCGAGAGCCTCGACCGGCGGATGGCCGACTACTTCTACCAGCTCGTCGCCGAGGAGCCGTTTGCGACCTACGTCAAGGACGAGAACCGAGCCCGGAACCTGGCGATCCTCTCGCAGCTCCTCAACACGTTCCAGGCGTTCTACCACTTCACCGTCATCACCTACGCGAACCGCGAGTGGCTGCGCCGCCAGTTCTTCAACTCGTTCCTGCGGCTCTTGCACGAGGGCGGCATCAACGAGTACGAGGACCCCGACCAGCCGTTCCCCAAGGGCTACGTCCAGGTCATGACCATCCACCAGGCGAAGGGACTGGAGTTCCCGGTCGTCGTGGTTGGATCGCTCCACGTGGCGACCTCAACCGGCAAGGGCGTCGACCGCGTGCTCGGTCCGTTCTACAGCCGCCCACCCTTCGAGCCGGAGAGCCGGATCACGGCGTTCGACCGGATGCGCCTCCACTACGTCGCCTTCTCGCGGGCCGCGAAGGTGCTCGTCCTGACCTCGACGGAACGGCCGAAGGACTGGTTCGCCCCGATCTGGGACGGGCTGCCCCAGTGGCCGTACGTCGAGAAGGAGCTTCTGAGCGTCCTCAACTTCACGCTGCGGGAACGGTTCCCGCTCAAGAAGACGTACAGCTTCACCGGCGACCTCAAGGTGTATGAGACCTGCCCGCGGCAGTACGAGTACTTCCGCTACTACGACTTCACCCCGTCGAGGTCGGCGGTCATCTTCTTCGGGTTGCTCGTCCACCAGACGATCGAGGACGTCCACCGCTGGGTGCTCGACGGGCGTCTCGACGAGATCACCGACGAAGTCATCCGAGGCTTCTTCGACACCAACGTCCGGAACCTCACCCGGAGCGACGTGCGGCCGGTCGGGTTCGAGGCCCGCGAGGCGGCCTTCCGCCAGGTACTCAACTACGTCCACCAGAACCGCGACCAGATGGCGCGGGTGATCGACACGGAGGTCGACGTCTCGGTCGAGAAGCCGGAGTACATCCTCACTGGCAAGATCGACCTCCTCCTCGGTGGGGATGGTCGGCTCGAGCTCCTCGACTTCAAATCACAGGTCCGCCCGGACCGGGACGACGCCTACCTCGGCGTGTACGTCAAGCAGCTCCAGCTCTATGCGCACATCCTTGAGCAGCGGTATGGCAAGCGGCCCGATAGGCTCCTGCTGTACTGGACGGGCGAGGCCCGCCGCGAAGACGCGCTGATGGTCTTCCCGTACGAGCCGGCGAAGGTTGCCGAAGCGGGACGCCACTTCGACGCCGTGGTCGCGAAGATCACGAGACGAGAGTTCGCCGTCCGGAAGGCTCCCGAGCCGAAGATCTGCAAGGAGTGCGACTTCAAGACCTACTGTTACCGGCAAGGGACGATCAAGCGGGTAGAGGGGTAGCGGCTATGGCGGAGTTCGAGATCACCAGGACCGAGCTGGTCTGGCCCGGCAAGTACAACGAGGATGGCGCTCGCAAGGATGTGCCCCGCGTGACCCTGCCCTTCCAGGTCATCGAGACCGTCAATCAGAGCCGGGCCACGCGGGAAACGAAGAAGGTCGGTGTCCAAGGCACGCTCTTCGACGTCTACGACGGCAAAGAGGGCGACACCTATGAGGACGGTTGGCGGAACAAGCTCATCTGGGGCGACAACCTGCTCGTGATGGGCTCGCTCCTGGAGAAGTTCGCGGGGAAGGTCGACCTGATCTACATCGACCCGCCGTTTGCGACTGGGGCCGACTTCTCAGTCACGGCGGAGATAGGCGAGTCCGGTGCGGAGATCATCAAAGAGCAGTCGGCAATCGAGGAGAAGGCTTACCGAGACACCTGGGGACGAGGGCAGGCTTCATGGCTTGACATGATGGCGCCGCGACTTGAACTGGCGCGGCTCCTTCTGTCAGATCGAGGCAGCCTCGTCCTTCATCTCGACTGGAGAATGTCAGGTGCCGCGAAGCTGGTCCTGGACGAGATCTTCGGGAGTGACCACTTCCAGAACGAGATTATCTGGCGCTACCGTACATATCAGGGCCACGTGTCTTCGTACTTCCCGCGGAAGCACGACTCCTTGCTCTGGTATCGAGCAGGTCCGTCCACCTACTTCAAACTTCAGTATCAGGACAACCTGGTAGACACGATCGCGGCCACGCGGTGGGCTGACTACATTCAGAACGGGAACGAGATCCGAGGCGACCGCTACCCAGCGACCGACTCACGGTTCGATGGTTACATCAAACGGTGGGTGCGAGAGCATGGCAGAGAGCCAGGGCCCGACGACGTGATCCTCACACTCACCGGTTACGTCGTGGATGACGTGTGGGAGGACATTCAAGCAGTTGACCCCAAAGACAAGTCCGAGCGGCTCGGCTATCCGACTCAGAAGCCGGAAGCACTTCTCGCTCGAGTCATCCGGAGCTTCTCGTCCGAAGACTCAATAGTCGCCGACTTCTTCGCCGGCTCTGGCACGACTCTCGCGGTCGCCGAGAAGCTCGGCCGCCGCTGGATCGGCTGCGATCTAGGCCGTTGGAGCACGCACGTCACCCGCAAGCGGCTGCTCGGCATCGAGAACTGCAAGCCCTTCGAGGTGCTGAACCTTGGCAAGTACGAGCGCCAGTACTGGCAGGGCGTGACCTTCGGCGACGCGAAGGAGAAGCCGCTCACCGAACAGGCGCTCTATGAGTACCTGGCCTTCATCCTCAGGCTCTACGGCGCCCAACCGGTCGTCGGCTTGACGCACTTGCACGGCAAGAAGGGCAAGGCGCTCATACACATCGGCGCTGTGGACGCTCCGGTGACGATCTCCGAGATCGACGCCGCGGTGGACGAGTGCGCCAAGCTCAAGCAGGGTGAGTTGCATGTCCTGGGCTGGGAGTGGGAGATGGGGCTCTACGACCTGATGGTCGAGGCCGCCAAGAAGAAGGGCGTGAAGCTCCTGCTCTTCATCATCCCGCGTGAGGTCATGGAACAGCAAGCCGCGGCCAAGGGCGACGTGCGCTTCTTCGAGCTGGCCTACTTGGAGGCCGACATCACGCTGCCAGAGAAGCTCACAGCGCAGGTAGCACTCAAGGACTTCGTTATCCCCAACACTGAGCTGATCCCCGACGAGGTACGCAGCAAGGTGACGAAGTGGTCGGACTTCATTGACTACTGGGCGGTGGACTGGGATTTCCGGGACGACACCTTCATGCAGGGCTGGGTCGCCTACCGCACCCGCAAGGAGCGAAAGCTCCCGCTCACATCCGACGCGCATACGTATGAGAAGGCAGGTACGTACCGCATTCTCGTCAAGGTGATCGACATCTTCGGCAACGACACTTCGCAAGCCTTCGGCGCGGAGGTGAAGTAGCCGTGGCCGGGGCGCTCATCGCCTATGACAAGGACCTGCCCGAGATCCCGGGTCGCCTACCGTGGGAGAAGCCGACCTCGTTCCTGGTGAAGGACGAGGCCGCCGCGACGGGCTGGCGGGAGGACACCTCAGGCCGACGCCCGAGCCGCCTGCTGCTGGTGCCGAACATCCGGGCGGCGGTGGACGCTTGGCGGGAGCAGGGCTACCCTGGCGCGTCGGACGTGACGCGGCGGCTGTTTGAATACTGGTTCGACGAAGACCACCAGGTGGCGGACTTCCCGGTCCCGTTCCGGTACTACTTCTGCCAGCGCGAAGCGATCGAGACGCTGGTCTGGCTCGTCGAGATCGCTGGCGACCGCGACGCGCAGAAGCTGATCCAGTCCCACGCCACCATCTTCAAGAAGGATCTCTTCTCCGACAACATCGTCTTCCAGACCACGATGGACGGCCGACGGCAGATCCGCCGCTACGTCCCGGAGATGGACGGCGAGGGTGTCCAGGACCTGCCGCCGGAGGATCTCCAACGCCTCGCGTTCAAGATGGCCACCGGTTCGGGCAAGACCTGGGTGATCGCGATGGCGGTGGTCTGGTCGCACTTCCACAAGAAGCGCGTGGCCAGGTCGGAACTCTCGACCAACTTCCTGATCGTTGCGCCGAACGTCATCGTCTATCAGCGGCTGGAGAAGGACTTCGCCAGCAACAACATCTTCAGGCAGCTCCCGCTCGTTCCCCCGGAATGGCGGCCGTTCGAGCCGAAAGTGATCCTGCGCGGTGACGCTACTGAGCCAGACGCCTCGGGCAACCTCTTCCTCACCAACGTCCACCAGCTCTACGAGTCGCGGGACAAGGAGTGGACACCGCAGAACGCGGTGGACGCACTGCTCGGCAGGAAAGCGGTCAAGGACCTGGCGGCCAGCCAGCGCTCCCTGCTTGAGCGCGTCAAGGCGCTCAAGGACCTCGTGGTCCTCAACGACGAGGCGCACCATGTCCACGACGTGGACCTCGCCTGGAGCCAATCGCTGTTGGCCATCCACCGAGCCTTGCCAAAGGGCCTCGGCCTCTGGCTCGACTTTTCCGCCACACCAAAGGACCAGTACGGGATGTACTTCCCGTGGACCGTCTGCGACTACCCGCTCGCCCAGGCGGTCGAAGACCGCATCGTCAAGGCGCCGATCATCGTCACCAAGGAGGACGATCCAAAGCAGCCCGCGCAGGACCCGGAGCATGTGACCAAGGACAACGTCGCCGAGAAGTACGGCTACTGGCTCCGTGCAGCGGTGCAACGCTGGAAGGATCACTGGAGCGTCTACAAGCAGCTCGGCACGAAACCCGTGCTCTTCGTCACCGCGGAGAAGAACGTCTACGCCGACGCGCTCGGCGACTACCTCTGGAAGACCAAGGAGTTCGGTTTCAAGGAGTCCGAGGTGCTCGTCATCCATACGGACTCAAAGGGTGAGGTCAGCCCGGGTGACCTCGAGAAGGCTCGAACCGCCGCCCGCGACATCGACAAGCCCGAGAACCAGACCAAGGCCATCGTCAGCGTGATGATGCTGCGCGAGGGCTGGGACGTGAAGAACGTGACGGTCGTGCTCGGCCTGCGGCCGTTCACCGCCAAGGCCGAGATCCTGCCTGAGCAGGTCGTCGGCCGCGGTCTGCGACTGATGCCGCACGTGAGCCCGGACCGGACACAAACGCTTGAGGTGCTCGGCACGCGAAACCTGCTCAACGTCTTGCGGACGCAGCTCGAAGCCGAGGGCGTCGGTGTCGCGACCGCCAAGGCCGATCCTCCCAAGCCGATCATCATCGAGCCGCTGCACGAGCGCCTCGCGTACGACATCGCGGTCCCGATCACGAAGCCGCGTCTCATCCACGACATCCGCAAACTCACGGATCTCGACGTCGCGGCGCTCAAACCCGTGTTCGAGCAGGAGGAGCTCGCAGGGGTGTATCGCGTCAAGCTGAAGCTCGAGTTCGTTACGACGGAAACGGAAGTCCATCACGCCGAGATCGGCGCGACGGAGCCGCCGCCGCCCCAGGAGCTGCTCGCGTCCATCACCAACAAGGTAATCAACCAGGCCAAGCTCCCGAATCGCTTCGCCGAGTTGTACCCAGCCGTCCGCGAGTATGTCGCGACGCGCTGCTTCGGCCGCAAGGTCGACCTGGAGAGCGACACCATTCGTTCGCACCTCTCGCGACTCGAGATCCAGGAGGGCGTTGCCAAGTACCTCGCTCGCAAGATCGCGGAGTTGACAGTCGATCGCCGTGCGATCGAGTTCGAGCGGGCTGACTTCAAGCTGTCCGAGACGACGCGGTTCACCTGGCGACGAAACCTGCCGTCGCTGGTCGCGAAGAAGACCGTGTTCAACTACGTCGCGACCTACAACGACTTCGAGCGCCGCTTCGCCGAGTTCCTCGATAAGAAGGCTACCGATGTGCTTCGCTTCGCCGCGCTTGGCACCACCGAGCAGGGCGAGTCCGGCACGCAGTTCCGTGTTGACTACCTGAAGCCGAGCGGTGCGATCGGCTTCTACCATCCCGATTGGGTCGTCGTGCAGGACGCCACGGACCGAGAGGTGAACTGGATCATCGAGACGAAGGGCCGCGTGTGGGAAGGCACGTCTGCGAAGGACGACGCCATCTTCGAATGGTGTGAGCGGATCGCGGACGCCACCGGGTTGGACTGGCGCTACGCACGGGTCAACCAAGTCGTCTTCGACAGGGGTCATTTCGCGACGTTTGACGCCTTGATTGGTGCCGGCGGTTTAGAGAACGTAAAGGTCCCGGGTGTCGGCCTGTGATCGACGGTCGGTAACTCGGCGCGGACCGGCCCGCCTCCGGAGCATCCGCGCTGGAACCGAAGCTCGGGTGTGAGCGTCCGCGCCGCGTGGGACGGCGCCGGAGATTGTGACGATCGCATGGCGCTACGCTGGCGGCATGTCGACCATCGCTCCATGCCCGGGCTGTCCATACGCTGGCCTGGCCATTGGCCATCGGGGCCATCCCGCCAGCCGGATCGTCCTCGTCGGTGAGGCGCCCGGAAAGAAGGAGATCGAGGCAGGCCGTCCGTTAGTAGGGCCGGCAGGCCATGTGTTGTGGGAGGCGCTTGCCGAAGCCGGACTCTTCGAGGCCGACCTGTTCATCACCAATGCGGTCGCCTGCCTGCCGCAACCCGTGAATCCATGGGTCGGGGCCATCGACGCTTGTCGCGGACGACTCGTCAGGGACATAGAGGCATTCCCACGCTCTGTAATCGTCACCCTCGGCGCGACAGCCTTCCGGGCGGTGACCGGGCAGCGAGGCTTCCGAATGTCTGAAGTCCGCGGTAGACCTGTCGTGAGCAACTGGGGCCCGGTGGTCCCGACCTTTCACCCGGCACGAGTCCGGCGTGTGCGACGTGAACGACCGCTTCTGGTCGAGGACCTCGTGCTGGCGAGGCGCATCGCTGCATCGTCGGACGGCGCCCTGACGAGATAGCAATGGACGACTGGTTGGTCAACCACGGGCAGTTCAGGCGTCAAGGGCTCGGCCCGCGTTGCCTCACGCGGTTGGAGGTCTGGTCGGCGGGACTAGTCGGAGGGATCGAGAGTGGTGTCAGTCAAGCTGGCACGAACTCTTGTCAGCATCTCGTTCATAGACGACGCCCCACGCACTCGCTCTCTCCCCACACCGGCCCAGGTGCAAGCCGCTCGCGAAGTGCTGCACCGCACACTCACGGGCCTCCGCCCCCAGGTCACGATGGAGCGCGACGGGCTCGTGCTCATCGCGTTCGAGCCTGCGGCCACCACGCAGGGCGCCTCGGCCGTGCCGCCGCCGTACCTCCTCTTCGAGCAGGCCGTTGCAGACGGCGCGGTGGAGGTCCACGAGATCGGCCCCGGGACCGTCCCATCGGTGGCTGCCACGAAGGCTTGCTGGACGGGAAGATCCAGTACCGCGTACCGCTTTTCCAGCGCACGTACAGTTGGAACGAACGCAACTGGGAGCAGCTCTGGGACGATCTACTCGAGGTCTACGACGCCAACCCGCGGCCGCCGGAACCGCTCGCACCCGCCGACTAGGGTCCGACGCCGCACCAGGCGATGGAAGCGTCTTCGCTGCGACTCGATGCCGAGGGCCGAGACCGGGGCTCGCGATACTTCGGAGTCGATCTCGCCTGGACCGAAACCGGCTGGTCGGGTGCGTGCGTCCTCGACGCCGACGGCACGATCCTCGACGAGGACCAGCTTCCGGCCTCCGCCCTCGTCGGCTGGATTCGCGCTTGGCGCGGGTCTCGCAGCGTCCTCGCTCTCGACGGACCACTCGTCGTGCCGCCGGACTCGCCGGCCCTCCGGCCGGTCGAACGCGAGCTCCACCGCCGGTACGGCCGATATCACGCCGGGCCGTTTCCCGGGGGCGCGGGGTCGCGCACCATGCGGGGCCGGTCCCGATCACCTGCGGCAGCCCTCGCCGACGCGGCTGGACCATTCGTCGTCGACCCGACCGACCACGTCTCCGCGCACCGGGCCATCGAGGTCTTCCCCGCGCCGACGTGGATCGAGCTCTTCGGGCTGCGCGACCGCGTAGCCTACAAGAAGGGCCCACGCGCAGCTCGGATCGCCGCACTCGCGTCCCTCCATGACCTGCTGCGCGGCCTGACCTCTGCCGATCCGCCCCTCCGGGTCAGCACGGTGGATCGCATCAGCGAGCTCACGCTCCAGGCGAGGACCGTCCGTGGCTGGAAGGCGGTCGAGGACATCACCGATGCGCGGTTCTGCGCCTATGTCGCGCAGCTCTGGGGTCGGACGCCCGACCGAAACTGGATCGTGACCGGCGAGGGAGCGTGGCAGGACGGCTACGTGATCGTGCCGTCGATCCGCGCTTCAGCCCCAGCGGATATCGCATCGTCGGAGCCGAGGTTCCCGCGATAAGGGTTGGGCGGGACGGGACGGGCCGCGCCGTCGAGGCTGGCGCTGCCAACACAGGAGGTTCTGACGATGTCGAAGCTGACGGCATCGGAGCGGTCGATGCTCGGCCGGATCGGTGCCTACACCATGCACTCGCGATACGACGGCAACGAGCTCACGCGGCCCGCCCGAGAGGTGTTCTGGTCGAAGTTCGAGGGCGATGTCGACCCTGAGGGGATCCCCGACCCGGCCGAGCGGGCCCGCCGCGCCGAGACGGCCCGGAAGGCGCACTTCGCCCGCCTCGCCTATCTGAGCGCCAGGGCGCGCCGACGGCGGCGCGACCGGGGCGCGGCCACCCACTCAGCGACGAGGGCCAAGCCAGGATCTGCCGCCCGGGATCTCCGTCGCCGCTGACCGACGGCTACGGCAGGGGAGGGAGGTCGGCGAGCGTCAACGGCGGCGGCGGGGCCGGGCTGTGCGTGCGCCCCGCACGGTCCGCGAGCACCCGCATGACCTCGAGCACCCATGCCCGCTCCTCCGGGCTGATCGGGGCGACGGGCCCGGCCGGCTTGCGCGAGATGTCCGGGTCGTGCTTGTTCGCGATCTGCTTGAGCTGCTTCAGCACGTTCGCCGAGACGCCGAGGGCCTTCGCCGCCCCAGCCTCGCCGCCGAACGCACGACACACCGCCACGTGGACCCAGTAGGCGTCGTACGCGAGCCGCGTCGGGTCCCGCCGGGACCGCACGAGCCGGTCGAGGATCGGCTCGACCAGGGAGTTCGTCCGGAAGTCCGGGTCGGGCTCCGGGAAGCGGGCGTTGTCGACGGCGACGGACGCGTCGGCAGTAGCGATCCAGAGACGAGCCGCTGCCGGTCGCACCACCGTCCCGCCCGGCGTCGGGCTCCGGTCGACGACCTCGGCGTCGAGGTAGTCGAAGCGGATCGCGTGGGTCGGGACGGAGAGCCGGGCCGCCACCTCCCAGTCGCGGAGCCTCGGCTCGAGGGCTGCCCGGGCCTCCTCCCCGGTCGCGTGGTGGTCGAGCGGCTCCGCCCGGAGCGTCTCCCCATCGAGGCGGACACTGAAGCGGTCGAGCCCGGTGCCAAGCGGCGCGGCCGCCCCGAACCGGTCCATCGGCTCGAGCGACCGGAAGCGGTAGAGCAGCGCGCTGACGTGGGGGTCGTTCATCGTCTCGATTCTGGGGCCGGCGGCCGTCACGATATGAGTGAATATCGTGATGGTCGGTGCGAGGCGGATCAGGCTGGGGCTTGGTAGCGCCCGAATGGTGCTTGACGCTCGACGTCACCGAGCAAGGGTGCGCCCGGATTGCCTGCTCTGCCGTCGACCGTTGTCAACAGCAGAGTCGGAACGCGACGAGCAGCGGGCGCGCGCTCGACCTCCTGCCATCTCATCGCACGGGGACTCGGGCCCCGCGCCGACACGCCGACCGTCCCCGTGACAGGCTGGCCCTGGGTTGGCGCAAGGGCTCGCGGCCCACGCCGAGGCCGGGGTCGGCGGAGGGCAGAACCGAAGGCGGCGGCTCAACTGCCAGAAGTTGGCGCCGCGGGTCGCGCTCTTCGGAGGATGGGACGCGCACCGGGCGATCGGGACCGTTCTGCCGGTAGGATCACGCCGTGCCTGACGACGCCGCTCGCCCCTGCCGCTCCGTCGAGATCAACGAGAAGGCCCGGCGCGCCTTCCTCGAGGGTGCTGCGGAGGAGTGGTCGAGGGCCAACGGGCGGCCGCCGACCGAGGGGGAACTGCGACGCATCCTCGCGCGATATCCCGGTGATCCGATGGTCAGAGGGGACGTCCGGCGCGACCGCGGGTGATCGTGGCGCGGCGTCCCTGGTCGCCTACCTTGCACCGCATCGACCACGATCCGGCCGCTGGCCGTAGTAGGTCATGCGGTTTTGCGCCTTTCGTGCGGCGGATGACGCTGCAGGAAGGAATCGCAATGGAGACGGTCTCACGCTGCGCGAGCGGCGATTCTCGTGCTCACCCCGATGACCCGGGCGGCAACGATCGCTCGATGTCCGGGGACCCCTCGCGCCCGGCTCGACGGTGACCGCCTTGATGACCTGGGTGCGTCAAGGCCATTGAGCAGGACCGCCTCGATGGCATCCTCAATCTGGGCGTTCGGGGTGGATGTCTTGGTCAGCCTCGTTCGGGAAAACGCCGCGCCCGGAGCGCCCGCACGACGCCACCGAAGCCGGCCTCGTCCAGGCTGGGTGCCTCAGCGTCAAGAACCGACTCCAACGCGTCGAGCAGTTCGGCCATGTCGACAGGGCCGGGATCTCCCTCGAGCGCACCAAGCCGGAAGAACCCGGCGTTTGCCGCCGCCACGACCTCGTTGCTCCCGAACGTGAGCTGGCCCTCGGGCGGCCCGTCCTTGCCCTTTCGGCTCGAGCGACGGTCCCTGTGCCCATGCGAGCCCAACGACGTCTGCCTCCAGGCGAGCATCTCGAGTTCGAGGCGTTTCTGGCGCAACGCCTCGAATAGATCCCCGTAGTCATCGCCGGCGAATTCGCGTGCCCGGCCGCCCCTGACGAGGTCCCAGATCCCCTCGTAGGACGGAGCGCCAGCCTCGTCCTCCAGGGGGCGCGGACAGAGCAATAGGCGCCGCGCCTCGGTGGCGAACCGGATTGTGTGCTGGGTACCGCCAACCAGTCCGGTCTGAACCGGGATCACGGCAAGAGACATGCCAGCCTGTATGCGGTCGCGTGCCACGAAGTTGGTCGCCCGTCCGGCATCCCCCAGCGGGTACTCGGTGATGAGAGCACCCTGGCCCTCGATCCGCTCGGCGAGGCCACGGTTCTCGGCCGGATAGATCTTGTCGAGCGCCGTGCCGAGGACGGCGACGGTCGGACCAACCTCGAGGGCCCCCTCGTGCCCGGCCGTATCGATACCCGTCGCCAGCCCGCTCACCACCACGTATCCACCATGCGCGAACCGCGTCGCGATCTTGCGCGCCACCCCCATGCCGCGTGGGGTCGGATCCCGGGTTCCTACGACGGCGACGGTCTTCGGGTTCGCCACGACACTGAGGTCGCCGCGGACGTAGAGCACGGGCGGAGGGTCGCCAATCAAGCGCAGCAAGGGCGGATAGGCGTCGTCCGTGATCGGCAGCGGCGTGATCCCGGCCGTCATGTGACGCTCGATGACCCGCTCCGCCTCAGCCAACGCGGGCGCCCATCGCGTGGCGAGACCTTCGCGGAGTGGGGTCGCAGCACGCTTACCGACCTTCGCGACGAGGCCGGCCTCGTCCTCTTCGTGGACGGCGGCGAGCACCGGGAATGAGCGTGCGACATTGGCCACAGTTCGGGTACCGACACCGGGCAATCGCCCAAGGGCCACGAGAAGTGTGGCGTCGTCGAGACGATTCACGGCAGACGACCCGCGCGCCCACGACAGCATCTCGGCGGACGCGGATGCCTTTGAGTCGTTGGCCAAGGAGTGTCTCGCACGGTCTCGGTCATCACCTGCGTCACGGTCGAGATACATCATGACGGACCGGCCCGCCGTACGGGCGGCCGTTCGATCGTCGACTCGAGGGCGTCACGGTCAGTACTGCACGCGCAGGACCAACGCCCCCCTGCCCCTCCGAAGCGGTCCGACTAGAGTGGGCGTCGGGGGCCACGTCAGCAGCCGGAGCGGAGCATGGGTCGCCCGATCGTCTTGCTCGATCTCGACGAGACGCTCGTCCTCACCCACGAGATCGCGCCCCTTCGCCTCCACGCGCGACGCAAGGAAGCGCCGTGGGATGCCGTCTACGCGGCGTTCGACCGTACGACGCTTCCGCCGGGCACGCACGAGTTTGTCCGCTGGCTCGAGCAAGAGGCGACCGTCGGAGTGGTGACGTCCGCCCATCGGGTGTACGCGGAGCGGCTCCTCCGCGCGCATGGGCTCCCCCTCCCGGTCGTGGTCGCCTACCACGACACGGAACGACACAAGCCCGATCCGCAGCCACTCGAGCGCGCGCTGGAGCTGCTGCACAGGGAAGCCCGCGACGCCGTCTACATCGGCGATGACGACGACGACGCGACAGCGACGCTGAATGCCGGGCTCATCCCGCTCCAGATGGGCTGGGATGCGGACGTGGAGTGGGCGCCGACGCCCGGGACGTATCGATCATGGGCGACGATGCGACAGGCGCTCCAGCGGCTCTGGGACGCCGGCAGGCGGCCCACTCCCGACACGAACCTGATACGCGTTCGCCTCGACGACTACGACGAGGAGGACCTGTCGGTCGATTGGCACGACCGCTGGTACACGCCGAATGCACATGCCACCCTGACCTACCACCCGCTTGCGCGGTCGGCCGGGGAGGCGAGCGAGGCGACCAGGATCGTCCTTGATCTCAAGCATGGGCAGCGACGGGCCGTCGAATATGCCGCGGCCTTCCTCGCGTTCGCGGTCGAGCGCCACGAGGCGTACCTGCGTGACATCCGACACGTTCGATACGTGGCTCCGATCCCAGGCCACGCGGCGTCGGGGTCCTTGCCCTTCGACGATGTGGCGCGCTACCTCGCCGATCGATTCCCGTGGCTGTCACTGGAGGGGCGCATCGAGCGAGTGCACGACGTTCCCAGGTCGTCCACTGCTTCGGTCCGACCGACGCCAGCGATGCACGCCTCGTCGATGCACTGGCGGGGTCCTCGCCTGACCAGGGACGACGGAGTGCTCCTCGTAGACGACGTGCTGACGCGCGGTGCCACGTTCGCGGGAGCGCAGGCCACCGTGTTAGCTGCGACCGCCTGTCGCTCGATCGTGGGCATGTTCCTCGCCCGGACGTATAGCAACTCACCAACCTTGGAGCCGATTCCTTGGGCCGGCGATATCGCCGGCCCCGAACGCGACGCGGATGTCGAGGACATCGTCGCTGTCGCCGTTCCAATGCTTGGCTACTTGAAGTCGTCCGTTCGTCACGCCGTCGGGGCGGTTGATGGTGAACCCTCTGCGCGCGATTACAGCGCCACGCCGGACGACAAGCAGAGCGCGATCCAGGTGCCCGCCGCAGTGGACGCGATCGTGGCAGCCATCGGGCGGCCCGCGAACCCATGGAGCGTGACGCACATCCTCCTCGGCAGCACAGGACCGACGGTCCAAGCGATCATCGCTGCATACGCCCCCCCGCACGCGGGCCTGCTCGCCGGTGCGTCATATGCGGAGGTCCTCCGACAGGTGCTTTCCGTCTGGAGGCAGGCAAGTTCGGCAAACAGCCTCTTGAAGCCCGGGGACGTTCCCAAGCGACGAGCCGCCATCGAAGGCACGCCGTCCAGCGATAGCCACCGATGGGATGCGGCAGCGGATAACGATGCCAAGACGTCATGGGAAGCCGGCGAAACCATTGCGTCCATCGCGGCCCGCCTGGGTCGCACGCCAGAGTCCGTGACATCGCGGCTTGCCAAGTTCTGGATCGTCGCGTCACGCGATGTGCCTCCAACATCGAGGTCGGACCGCACAGAACGGTCACAGCCAGGTAGGGTTAGCGCCGCGGCCCCGGCGGCGCTCGCCCCGGTCGCGGTCGCCGTGTCACGCGCCGACGGGCCACGTGTCTCGTACGGCTCCTGGCGTGTCTCTGCGCAAGGTGCCGGCCTGCCATTGGGCGCGACTGTTCACCTTCTCGGAGAGGCGAACGCCTTGGTCGTCGTTGCCAGCAGTTGGTCCTTTCGCTTCGAGGCCGACTCTGCGGCTGATGCTTCACAAGGTGAGCTCACCCTCAGGTCGAAGCAAGGTCCCGTGTCGCTCCAGCCACTAGACGGGCAGCACCCGGCCGACGTCGCCCGCAGGCTGAACGGAGGGCTCTGGTCGAGGATCGTTGCGGGCGCTTCGCCAGATCGCCCCGGATAGCGTTGCTCCGGGGCCGCGTAATTCGGCTGGCAGGAACGTGCCCGAATGGTCGGATTGGCGCGACCAGGATTAGGGTCGAGGACAGGGAGCCGGTCAAATGTCTTCCCGGCAGGTCATCGCAGGAACCTAGCGTTCTCATCTTCGAGGGAGCGCTCGTCACGGTGCGCGGCCTGATTGACCTGGCCGACCGGATTGCGACCATCGTCGAGGACCGCGACGTGGCGGCCGACGCAGGGCGGCATCTCGCCGAGAAGAGCCTGGTCCGGGTCTGGGCATCCTTCCAGCGTTTCGCTGAAGCCACCTCCAGCGCACCCGGTCAGCGCCACGACTCCCGCCAAGCGCAACGCCTTCCAGAACCTCGGGATGTCCGATCAGCTCTGGAGCGGGGCCATCGGCAAGACCTATGCTGACTTCTTGACGGCCGCGGAGCACCGCGACTTCGTCCGGCTCGTGCAGGCGCGCAACGTCCTTGCCCATCAGGACGGCCTCGTCGACGCCGACTACGTCGCCAAGTCCGGCGACCGATCTCGCACGACTATTCGGGGGCCATCCCCAAGTCCATGCCGCATCCGCCACAGAAGCGAGTACGCGCAACTCGAGGCCGTCCGCACCGTAAGCAGTAGGCGATCAGTCCGGCCGGGGCCGATGCGCCCGCAACTTCGGCGCCCAGCGCCGGGGCCGACGGTGGTGCGATGGAGAGGGGTGTCGTTACCGATGCCGGTGTCGGCGACGCCTCCACGTGGGCCGGCCAGACGGCGTCCGGGTGACGGAGGCTGAGCGATACAGCCCGTTCGGTGGCTCGGGATTCGAACTCGCCGATAATCCGGCCAAAGAGGAGCCCGCCAACCGCGGCCGCGGCATCCGTGGCAATCACGATCACCACGTTGTTGCGGGCCGCGTCGATGGTTGTGGCTCCGGACCCCACGATCCCGGCAGCCCGCGAGACCAAGCCGCCGACGATGAACAAGAGCCACCACGCGAGGATGGCCCCATCGCCGCGGCGCCGGGTCGGAGTCTCGAGACGACGGTAAACATCGCGCACGATCTGGTACGGGATGAAGAAGCTCGCAATCGGGACGAACCACCAGCCGATCGCCTCGCGTGGCGACCGACGTGGCGTGCCGCCCCCGAGCGGCGGCACGATCTCGACCGTCCGGCTCAGCCACGCGAAGACAGCAATCGCCGAGGTGATCATCACAACGGTCGACAGCGAACCGAGGGAGTCCGCGGACCGCAGCAAGCTCGCCACGTCGGACTCCGTGGCCGACCCAGCGATGATCCGGTCGATCAACGACAGCTCGGAGATGCCGGTGGTCGCCAAGACGACATAGATGGCGGCAGCGATCCCGACGAGGACCTGCGCCCATCGTGCTCGGGTCCTCGCGGACCGGTACCCCGGCGAGGACCATTAGCCTTCCTCCCGGCTCGGAAGGCTAATGGTCGCGGCGTTCCCCGTTGGTGTCATCGCTTCACGCCCGGCTGGGCATGCCGGAACGGACGGTCCGCCATCGCCTCGCCCAGCTCCGGCGGGCGGGCGTTGTCGTCACCGGAGGCGACGGGCTCCACCGCCTTGCCGCCCCTGCCGGACCCAGGTGATCGAACCGAGTTGGGAAACCCCGGACTTCCGTGCCATAGGAGCTGGCATCGGGAGTGCGTAAGGTCGCAGGCATAGGAGGCTCGGCCGAGACATCCGGGCCCGAACGAGAGCCTGATGGCACGACCGAGGATCACCGGCATCTCGCGACCGAGCTGCCCCCGAGGACACGTCGGCGACGTCTATCTCGACGGCAGCTCGAAGAGCCGCGACAGGTCGCTCGAACGTCCCCGATTCCGCTGCCTGCCGACCGAGCACGGCGAGCGGCAGCACGTCTTCCTCGAACCGCTATCCAAGCGGCGACAACCCGGGAAGCGAATGGAGTGCGACGCCTGCGAGCGCCTCTTCCTGCGGGCGGAGGGTCTCGCCGGCGGCTGGCACTTCACCTTCGTCATCCGGGAGATCGCAACGACGCTCGTGCGCGTCGGCCGGGGCAACGCCTACCGGCGGATCAGCGAGGACCTCCGCAAGGCCATCGGCCGGGTCAGCGCCCGCGGCGCGCACATCGGCGAGGTCGCCACGACCGGCCAGCTCGCGATGGACTACACGGACGTCTTCGCGCCGATCGTGCTCGCCCCGATCGCCGTGCGCGAGTGGCCCGCCATCGTGGCCGTCGATTCGATCCCGTTGCGCATCTCCGACCACTCGACGTGCTGTCGGCAGGAGAAGGAGGAGCCGCTGCCGGCGGCCCTCCTGCCGGCACGGTTCGAGTGGCTGATTGACGATCTCGGCGACCGGGTGCTCGCGCCGACCACGACCTCGGCCGCGCCCAAGCCCTACAAGGCCCCCAAGCCCAAGCTCACCCACTCGTCCACGATCCGCGAGGTCGGCCAGGTCCTCGTGGCGGTCGGCCAGGCGCAGCTTGGCGAGAAGCCCAAGGTCCTCCTCGCCCGGTTCGTGGCCGCCGGCGACGAGCTGTCCTGGACCGAGTTCTTCCTCTCGCTGCCCGGCACGCCGCGCTGGATCGTGTCGGACCGGGCCATCGCGATCATCAACGCCGTCCGGAACGTCTGGCACTCGCAGGTTCCCCACTACTACTGCGAGGCGCACATCGCCAAGAACGTCGAGTCGGTGGCGCGCGAGGACGGTTGCCTCGACGGCGATCCGATCTTCGAGCTGATCGAGCGCGCGCAGTGGAGCGAGCAGAACTGGCGGATGCTGTTCGCCGCCGCGAGCCTCGTGGATCTGCCCAAGACGACCGCCTGGATGCGCCGCAACCTGCGCCTCGACGCTTCCCAACGGGCGAAGCGGGAACTGCCCGGGCGATCGTCCTACCCACGCAGCGCCGGCGCGTGCGAGGACGCGATCCGGCGCATCAGGGTCGCGATCAACGACCGGATGCCGCACTTCCGGAACGCCAACCGGCTCAACCTGTTCCTCGCCCTCGCGGTCGCCGAGATCAACGGTCAGGCCTCGGTTGCCGCCTACTCCCGCACGCTCCGGGCGTCCCTCGCGAAGACCGATGGCCGGGTCAGCCCCGTGTGGGGCCTGATCCGCGATCCCCGACCCGATTACGGCCCGAACTCGATCGAGACGCTCGCGCAAGAGGCCGAGCAGCGCGCCGCGGACCACAAGAAGGCCCGCACGGCGGCCAAGCGCGCCGCCAAGTACCAGGCCCGCAAGGCCGCCTTCGAGGCAGAGCGCCAGGTCCTCGGCCTGCCGACCCGCACGCGTTTCTCGCTGCCGCCGATCGAGAAGGCGACCGGGAGCGTGGCCGGGATGACGGTCCGCGACTTCCCGCGTCTCGCTCGCCAATGGCACCCGACGAAGAACGGCTCGCTGCGCCCGGACGACATCACCGCGGGGCAGGGCCTCGCGGTGTGGTGGCTCTGCGAGAACGGGTCCGATCACGAATGGACGGCGCAGGTCCGGAACCGCACGATCAGCGGGGCGCGCTGCCCGTTCTGCACCGGACGGAGGGTCGCGCCGTCAGACGCGCTGCCGGCCACGCATCCGGCCGTCGCCGCGCAATGGCATCCGACCAAGAACGGGACGCAGACGGCTGCGGAGGTCTCCTACGGGTCCGACCACTACGCGTGGTGGCAGTGCGACCGCTACCGAACCCACGTCTGGCGGGCGCGGATCAACTCGCGGACCGGCATCATCGCCTCGGGCTGCCGGCACTGCGCCGAGCTCCGTGGGAAGGGCGGCCGGCCTCCTTCACCGATCCGGGTGCCCGTCGCCGCGTAGGCCGCGCGTCAGCCCGCGCGAACTCTCCGCCAGGGGCCAAGGAGGGCTCGCCGGTGTTCCTCGCCGAGCCTGTCGCCAAGCAGGAGCGCGACCGCAGCATCGAGGACGGCCGTTGCCGCCTCTCGACGCGCGTCCGTCATCAGCATCTCGGTCATTCCGGCACCTGCCTCCTGCCCGGTGATCGTGGCGAGGTGCGTCGCCCACCCGGCGACCTCTGATCGGACCTGATCGAGCTCGCGTTCCAGACCCTCGCCGGCGACGACTGCGCGGACTTCTGCCCAGGCGGCCTCGCGTGCCGCGGAAGGACGGCGGTGCGCGGCTGCGAGTCCGAACAACTCGCCTCGGTTCAGACGCGGGAGGCAGCCCAGCAGTGCGCCCAGTTCGGGACTCGTCTCGACGGTCATTGCGTCCTCCGCCCGTTGTCGTCCTGTTCGCACGCAGGCTGCACACCGATCGTTTGTTCATCACGATCGGCCGTCAAGAGTCGCGGGACCAGAAACCGCGTGCCGGGGAACCTGCTGCGTCAGACCCTACCCGAAGGGCTCGGCAGCGAGGGAACCGTTTGGGTTCCGGCGGGTTCACCGTCCTTGGGTTTCCCAACTCGGTTCGATCACCTGGCCGGACCGGACCTTGCCGCTAGCGTAGCCGGCAACCGTCCCGCGAGCGACACACATGCCATCCGCCAAGGTCGGTGGGCGCAGGACGGTCATTGCCGTCCTTGCCGTTGTCGGGATCGGCCTTGCCGCCGTCGCGGTGGCACGCACAATCCGGCCAGATCCACCACCGAAGCCGCCGTCGCCGTACGGCTACGCGGCCGGCTGGTATCCGGGACCGGCTTGGTAGATGGAGGGGCAAGTGGGCTAGGGGCCGAAGTAACGAGCGAGCCCGTGGCGCGACTGGTCCTCGCCTGAGGCTGGCTGCCCCACGGCACCTCGTACCACTGCAATACCAAGGTTTCACCGGCAGGACAGCGGTCGCTGTTGGAGCCCGCGTGGCAACGGCCTACCCTCGCGTCGCGAACTCCCAGACGGTCTTTGGATGTTGCGCGGCAGGGATGTCGACAGCCCGGGGGATCCGGCTACTCGAGCCGAACCACAATCCCGTCCCTGAACCACTTGACCATGGTCAGCGATAGATGCAGCGCGGCCTCGGCCTCCTGCAGAGTCAAGGCGACCGGGGTCGCCTCGTCGGGAGTGCCGTGTCTCAGGTCGCCCTTCCACACGAGATCTAGGCAATCAGCAACGGCGCGGACCTGTGCTTCGCGACTCGGATGGTTGAGCTGGACGGTCCACTTATGCGGCGCCGCACGCAGGTCCGCGATGATCGTGCCGAGGGTCGCCTTCGTGTTGAGGGGCGAGACGACAGGTATGGCGGCTGCCTCCACGGCCCTGATGGCGTCCCGGTAACCATCGGCGGGATGCGGCTCGCGCCCATACACAGATCGCCAGGCGCGGCGCATGTATTCGGCGGCCCGGTCGGAGCCGGCCATGATGGAATCGGCAGCCGCGCGGGCTTCGTCCCCTACGCGGCGACTCAGATACCAGAGGGCCCCCTCGCTGCTCACCTCCCAGACGGAGCCAGCGTCGGACAGCATGCCGCCGAGCTCAGCGACCGATTTCTGGTCACCAGTGTTGCTGCGCTGAAGAACGTGGGACAGTACGTAGTCCGCAACCGACAGCAGATGGTCTGGGCGCCCCCGAATGTGCTCGTACCAGGCACCCTGGAGCTTGTGGCCCTCTTCAACGTAGGCATCTGGCACGGCGATGTGTAGGGCCAGCCCCATGTCGCGCCACGCACGGATGGCCATCGGATCGAAACCGTACGTGCGTCCCCAGATACTCGGCATCAGGTTCTCGCACCACTCCCAGAGGCGCGGCAATAGCCATTCCGGTACGCCGTCGTAGGGGCCGTCGAACTCGGCCGGCGATACAGAGTCCCGTGCGTGGAGCGGGCGCCAGTCGGACGACACCTCGCAAGCCTACAACCTCGGTAGGAGGCTGGAAGGTCACAAGTGGCCGGGATGGTGCCATCTGCTCGTCGCTCGCGCGGTCATCGAAGGGCGAGGCCATGATCGTGGTCGGTCTGGGCAGATGGCCCACATCGGCGGTGCCCGAGCTGGCCGGCGTGAGCCGGGATCGTCGTCGCCGCGCGGAGCGGGGCCGACGGCCAGATTAGATCTGGCCCCTTACCAGGCGCTCGTCGTCGGCTTCCCCCGTACGCTATGGGACCGTGCCGAAAGGGGAGCGTCCGACGGCAGCACTTCTCGTGCTCACCCCGAGCCCCGCTGCGGCGGCTCCGAAACGAGGTCCTTTTGGCGAGGTGCGGTGAACGCGGGTCACCGTTTTCGAGCATTCGTGCTGCCCCGGCGCCGCGCCCCGCCTGTTGGTCAGGCGCCGGCTCAAACACCGGCGAGGAGAGTCGCTGAACAGGATGCCGTGTACGTCGTCCTCAACCCGGGTCAACGGGCGCCTGATTGGCCCACCCAGGATGCAATGGAGCGCGCAGGGACTCGATGATCCACCGCGTCGCTGTCTAGACTCGGGGAATGCCACCGAGAACGGTGAGGACGACCCAACCGTACAGCTTCTTCGCCCTCGATCCCGGCCAATTCGAGGACTTGGTCTACGACCTCGCCCTTCGACTGCCGGTTGCCTGGGTCTGGCTCGATCCCGTCGGTCGGGCAGGGTCTGATCAGGGACGCGACATCCATGGCCTTGAGCGCGTGCCGAGTCGCCGAAAGAAGCCGATCGAGAGGGACTGGTTCTTCCAGGCCAAGCGGTGGGAAAGGATCGGGCCGGCGGAGCTGCGAAGAGTTGCCCAGGAGGCGATCCCTGATCCGGAACGCTCGCCGTACAAGCTTGTCGTCGCAGTGTCTGCCCGAGTTTCGAAGCTGGGGTTCGACGCCTTCCGCCGCGAGGCGCTTCTGCGCGGCGCGACGGAGGCCGATCTGTGGTCGCGAGAGACCCTCAACGGGAAGCTGCGGCTGCCGGCGAACGCCGATCTGCGAGCCTTCTACTTTGGCGACGGCCCGGCGATCGAGGGCACGATCAGGGTCCCGCTGGGAATCGATCGGAACCCTGGGAAGGACGTACCGCTCGTGGGCCGCGAAGCGGAACGACAAGCCCTGCGGGACTCCACCCAGGACACCATCCTCGTTGGCGAGCCTGGCAGCGGCAAGACGCGCCTGGCAATGGAGGCGCCGGGTATCCGGTTTCTCAACCATGAAGCCGCCTCGGACGCGATTGCGGACTCGCTGCATCGGCACCGGCCACGGCGCGTCGGCATCGACGATGTTGGCTTTGACATGGCTCGACTTCGAACGCTGATCGAGCTCCAGCGGGCCGGCTACAGGCACGCCATCGTGGCCGTCACTTGGCCCGGGCATCTTCCGGACGTGCGGCGGCTACTTCCAGACGCCGTCAGGATCGACGTGCCGCGGCTTCCGCGCCCGACAATGGACGAGATTATCCAGAGCCTTGGTGTCACCAATCCGTTTCTTCGGAACGAGATCCTCAACCAGGCGGCGGGCCGTCCTGGTTGGGCGGTTGCCCTGGCCGAACTCGCGAAGGGTGGCCAGGGACTGGCGGTCATCTCAGGAAAGGCCCTGATCGACGAGGTCGAGCCGTACCTGCGGCGCGTGGGCGCCGACTCCACTGAGGCGCTCGGGCTGCTCAGCGTGATCGCATCGCTCGAGCAGGTCTCACCGAGCGAAATGACCGCAATAGATCGTTTCCTGTCGATCAGCAGCCTCCAGCGCCAGAAGCTCATCCGACAGGCAGCTGCGGCAGGCGTCCTCGACACGCCCTCCGTCGGCGGTCTCCGTGTCGCTCCGGAGGCCCTGCGGCTGGCACTGGTGGCCTACTGGTTCTATGAGCAAGAGCATGTTCCATGGCCCCTCGACGACGTCTTGAAGACCTGGCCGGATCGGCGCGGCGCCATCATCAGGGCTGCCCTCGACGCGGCGGCCCGCGGCTCCCAAGGTGCCCGACACCACCTTGAGGAGCTCGTGCGCGACCTCGCTGAGCTGTCGCCTGATCTGGTGGAGACCTACGTGTCGCTCGACGAGCACGCGGCTCGCCGAGCACTCGGCGAGGCAGCTGGGGGTCGGATGACCGACGGCATGCGCTTCCGGATCGTAGCGATGGCCGCTCGACGGTTCGTGTTGCCCGAGGCCGTTCGCGAGCTCCTGGATCTCGCGACCAGCGACGATCGTCCAGAGAACCAGAGCTCGGATCACCCGATCCGCCTGCTGGGCGAGATTGGCACCCGCATAACGGCTATCTCCACGAGCACCTTCGATGCGCGGGAGCCGATCCTAAGGGTCTCGTCTGAGTGGTTTGATGACGAGTCCTCACCCGTCCGAGCGCTCGTCTTCGCTCGGCTTGCAGCCTACCTCTTGAGCCCGACTGTCAGCGGTAATTACACGGATCCTGGGCAGCTGAACAAGATCTACATCCAGGATGGCTTCGAGTCGCCTGCCCACCTCGAGGAGATCGAGAAGTCATTCTGGCCAGTTATCGCGGACCGTCTGCCGAGGTTGGGGGTTCCAGCGCTCGTCGGCCTGGTGGGGTTGTGCGAAGAGTGGATCCGCGTTGCTCGAGGCTTCGAGGCAGCTGGTGGTGTCAAGCCGCCGCCAGCATCTCAGACGATTGCCGAGCGCTTTGCGACGGCGCTGGTCCGAGCGTTGACGAAGGAGAGCCTGGACAAGCCTGGCCTCGAGATCCGTCTCCGTCGAACCATCGGATATCTCGGCGTCGGCCTTCGTTCCCGCCTTGACCCTGAGTTCCGTGTCCTGACCTGGAGTTGGGACATCGTCGGACGTGGCAAGAGCCGGCACATCCTATGCGCTGCCCATCGTCTGGCTACCCGCTGGGCGGCCGAGCCGCCAATTGCTCTTGCGACTCGGCTCGTCCTCCTACGTCAGCAAGCGAGAGAGGCGGGCGTCGACCTCTATCCGATGATGGACACGGTGATGCGAGAGTTCGCGAAGCTGGCCGCGGACATCGATTCCGCTATCGAAGCGGGGATGCGGGCGGGGCTGATGTACGAGCTCGTCGAACTGATGCGGGCGTCACTGGCGCGCCCTGGCTCGAAAGCGGCTTGGCTTGCGCCCGCTCTGGCCTCGCCGGCACGTCCCGCCGCCGTCGAAGCCGGTCTTGCAATTGGCACGCGCGCTGGTGCGGCTGCGATCGTCATCGCTGCGCTTGACGATCGTGACGTTCTTCACGTCGAGCAAGCGATCATTCGTCGCCGCAATCAACAGGACAACGTCAGCCTTGCCCTTCTTCGCCATCCTCTCGGTCCCGTGCGCGGGACGGCGAGTCTCTGGTTGGGCATCGATCCCTCGGACCATGTGCCTGCCCTGCCGGGCGGATGGTATCCGGATTGGCGGACCGCTTTTGAGGCTGCCCCGGTCCTTTCGTCCCGAGGCGCCGACAACCACCGGCTGGGCGAGCAACTGCGCCACCTCGTTGAGCGCGACCCCGACCTCGTCGAGCAATGGCTGACAACGAACCTCAATCAAGATTTCTCGCAGGCCATTCTTCGCATCCCCCGGCAAGCGCACGCCAGACTCGTCGATCTGCCGCGTCCGAACCGAGATCGCTTGATCCGCCGGTTCGCGCCACATGTCCTGAGCTTCCTGTTGCTCGCTTTGCTGATGGGAACGGATGGCGAATGGATCGGTGAGCTCATGGACGCCGGAATCGTCAAGCCTGACCAAGTGCTCACGGCTCTTGGAAACACTGAGACCGAGAGTGACATCCGGATCGCGACCCTCGTGCGACTCGCGCCGACCCTCACTTCCCGAGGAATCTCGCCGGTGACAGTCGCCGTTCAGGCGATGTTCGGAAGCTGGACAGGAGAGGAGTCCTCGCACTACGAAGCTCTCTCCGCGGCGTTCGCGAAGGTTCCGCCGTGCGCCGATCCCGACCAGGAGAAGATGCGCCGGGAAGGGATACGGATCTTCGCGGAGAAGCGTGACATCGCCGCTGCTGAGGAGGCGCGGAAGTTGATCGACGGCGAACTCTGACTCGCTAACTTGGGGCGTCGGAGAGGCGCAGCGTGGTGGCACCTGTGCTGAGCGGCCTATTGCGCGGATAGGCCCCGAGCTGCCTCCACAAGCATCCCTAGAGGCGACCATCGAGACAAGCGAGGACGCGAACTGCGAGGGTGGGATGGGGCCGCTCCACGCGCGTCGGAAAGCTCGAGCCAGTCGTGCAGCGGGTGCCGAAGAGCTGGATCGAGAGCGGCCTGGGGCCCAGCCAGTCAATCCGCCGCGGTAGGAGGGACGCCAGCTCGGGACAGGTGGACACGTGCGCGCGCGCTTCGCTGAGTCCCGTGGCCCCCGAACGATCGCACCGCGCAGTCCGGTGTTTCACCCTTCGCTTGCCTAGAAGACCCCCTTCGCTGTCGGCCGTGGCTCGTCACCTTCACGTAGTGGTCGTTGCGACCACGACGCCGGGGCGGGCACAGGCCGGCTACGGCAGCTGCGTCAGCAACTCGACGGCTCGCGCGGGATCATTGCCTAGATCGCGTTTGCCTGCGCAACCTCGCGCAATGCACCGGAACCACCAACCGCGCGGCGAGCGATCGAGCACCATCGGTGCTTGGCAATTCGGGCAGGGTTCGTTGCGACGAGCTCCCTCGACCCGCGAGTAGAGATCACGGTTGTCGACGAGCGTCAGGCCAGTCTTCGCCGCCTCCTCGCGTGCCTGTTCAGTGAAGTCCGAGAGAGTCACGAAAATGCCGTCGCTCCCAGCTCGTCCTTCACGCAGCAGAGTGCCCGCAAAGGCGCGCACGTCGTCGACGCCGACCAGCCAAGACGCCCATCGCTTGCACTGGACCAGGGAGCTGTGGCCGTCCTTGCTCAGCCTCAAGTCAATGTTGCCGTCCGGGGCGCCTTGGCGCCCGGTCTCCTCGACCTTCCACCCCTCGCGTCGGAACAGCTCCCCCACGAGCCATTCGAACTCGGCAGCGTCAAGGAGGCGGAGGTCGGTGCTCCACTCCACGAGATGACGGCGGTCGCGAGCCTGCACCTGAACCGCGAACCACACCATGACTAGCGACGCCGCGAGCGAGGTGCCTACAACGTTGGCAGAAACGAGGTAGGGAAGCGGCCAGTCGAGGCTCAGCGGCAGTAGCAGTCCGACGCCCGCGTACAGGAGGAGCGCGATCGCGGCCACGGTGCGCCCGGAGACGCGAGTCGCCACACCGAAGAGCATCCGATCGAGGAAATCGTCCAGCTTCGCCACGTTCGCATTGTCGCAGCGTCGGGGCCGCTCGACGCATGGATGGCGTGGCCACGGACGGACGCGATGTCGGGCTGCCCGAAAGGACCCGCTCCTCATTTCGGGTCGCTTCGCGAGCGCGCCACGAGGAGCGCGGATCGGACCGTCGTCGGGGGCTCCCCTTTCGGGACTCATTCGCTTGACCCAGCGGCCCTGCTCGTCGACCTCAAGAACGAGTTCAGCCCTAACCCGATCCGACGGGTTGCCGTGACGCTCGAGCGTCGTCTGTAGCTCCTGATGGGGCACGACCGCCAGGGAAGCCCACGGCGCCTTCGCCAGGTCGGTCTACCTCGCTGGCCCGACAACCCGAAGGGAAGACCGTCGGCGGATCGGCCCGTCTGCGGCTCCGTCTTGGTCGGCAGTTTGGTCGGCAGTTCCCAGCGGAACGACCCATCTGGAGCGGCTGTAGCGGTGCGTTTCACGCACGAAGTGGGGGAGTCCCGAGGGGGCAATCGGTCTGCAAAACCTCTATGCGTGGGTCCGAATCCCACCGTCGCCTCCACGCTTCCTGCACGCGACGCCCGCCGGCCCGGTGGGCGTTACGATTCCGGCC